>OGJD01000161.1_pt1 | contig 68032 bp, 66 predicted proteins | sample 1571971 | NCBI WGS metagenome assembly OGJD01 (sample SAMEA2582117, study PRJEB24529) | metagenome | biome: Human gut stool | place: China | collected 2011
GGCTGTACCTCCTGAAACAAAAATGCTCTAAGTGATTGCTTCACTAACCATGACAAAATCATGATTAAGAAGTCACTTAGAGCATATATCACCGGCTGCCAGCTTATATTTCTTATACTGCCGCACTGCGAAGTGGTTTGGCTTTTCCGATTCCAGTGCATCAAACATCAGGTCTACAGGATTTTTGAACTCCTCGTCATCCTCCCGGACTTCCATGGCGTTGATGAACTCGATGAGGGTGGAGAAGTTTTGCTCCTCCACCGGAGCTTCATAGTGGATATATCCGATCAACGCGCAATACAGCAATGTTTCCGCCTTGACCCAGAAATCATCTCCGGCCTTGCCCTCGCCTTTTGTATTAGCGATCAGCGTTGTCACCAGCTTCAAAATATCCTTTTCGCTATGGATATAGGCGAAAGGGTTATAGTGCATGGACTTCTTGAAGTTGATTGTATTTAGGACCTTGATTCGGTACGGCTCATAAATGACCTTGCCGTGCTTATCCTTCATGGGCTTTCCGTCCTTTCCCAGCTTGGGTGCGCCCCTTTGGAGCATTTTTCCGCACTCCACCAAAATGGTTCCCTTCGGGTCAGTCACGACGTAGCTGCTGTGCATCTGCATCAGATTCGGTTTGAGCCAGAAGCGGGTCTTACCGGAACCGGAGCCGCCAATCACCAGTACATTTTTGTTTCTGGCAGTCTTGGGGTCCTTGGGGCGACTGTTCATGGTCAGGCTCTCCGTTTTCGTCAGAATCACATTGTTCTGAAATACAGGATCAACGTAAGGTGCAATATCCTCACGGGTTCCCCAGCGGGCCGAACCATATTCCAAACCATGTCGATATTTCTTGGCGTTCTTGCTTTTAAGATACACCGCCAGCCTCAGACCAACACCGCAGCACAGCCCTACCAACAAGTCCAATGGATGCAGGCTTGGCCAGAAACTTTGCAACGCCCCAGGCAGAACCGCAACCAGCGAAAGAAACTTTTCTGAAGCATCCGCCCCTTGTGCCATTCGCCATGCCTCTCCAAAATTGGTAGCAAACAGCCCTAGCAGGATATACGGCATATTCAGCAAAATGAGCTTTTTGATGTCCAATGTCTTTTTCATCGTTCCAGCTCCTTTCGCTTGGTGCGATCCACCACAGCATTTTTAACCATCTCTTTGAACTGGTTAAGTTTTGCCAGTACGGACGGGCGCTCTGTTTTCGTTGCCTTTTTGACCTTTTTGTTGGTGTACTCTGTAAAAGCTGCTGTCAGAGCATCTGCATCACGGCCTTTGAAAAAAATCAGGTACTTTGGCGGAGAACTGCTGCGGTCCTTTTTCACCGCATAATCCACACCATATTTCCGGGCGATTTTCTCAAACTCCTTGATAGAGGGGTCTGTGATCTCAATGTTGGATATTCCCTGATTCTGCCCGACAAGCTGCTTCACAGTCTGTTTTCCATGCGGAACAACCGGCGCATCACGGCTTCTCTGTTTTTCCAGCTTCTTTTCCTTTCGATGTGCCATGTACTTGCTTATGACAGCCTTAAACATTCTGCCGGTAAACTTTGTTCCACTGACAACCAGCGTCAAAGTTCTGTTTTCCACTTCTTCCTGCATTTTCTCGCCTCCTTTCCACGAAGTTTGCAGGGAATCTCTTTTTTTGCTAAGGCGGAACCACCAGCCGCCGCAGAAGATAACGCTTCATACCGCCCTCCTTAACGTAACTGGTCAGAACGGTCATAGTGCAGATTGCCCTGACGTACCTTTGCGTGGCTCAAAATCTTAATCTGCCCCTTTTCCTGACTATCCAGCGCTTTTTCATAACCGGTATCCGACAGGAACAGGCGGGTTCGTTCGCCTTTCCAGCCAACAGGGGAATCGTTCGTCAGCACATCAAAAATAATCATGTGCCGGGTGTCCTCCGCAAAGCGCTGGAGGTCCATATATCCATGACCGTGATAATTCTGCGCTCCTGCCTTTGCCCGCATTTCTTCCATCAGCTGCCCTATGGTCTTTCCCTCAGACATCATGCTTACTCCTTTCTCCCGGCACTTCCGGGCAATAAAAATAGCGACCATTTACCAGCCGCCATACAGATCGTGATTTACTTGTGAGGTGTAATGATTGCTTATCGTGGTCGGTGCATTAAACAGAACGGTCAGAAGATACTGCTTCATGTTGCGAATTTCCGTGGTGTTCTTCTGTAAACAGTCCATGACAAACTCAATGTGCGAGTTATCCAGCTTCAAGAATCTGGAACGAACGATTTCATGCGGAAAATCACTTCCTGCAATACGGGTGGTCTTTCGCTTTGCACAGACCGTTTCCACGATTAGCTCCACAATCTCATCCAAATCCTCTCGATAAGTTTCATACTGCTGACACAGGTATTCATACCCGATATTCTCCTGAATCAATTCCCGATAACTCTCTATCTCTGTGAGTGACATCGCATCCCTTCCTTTCCGTTCCGGCAGACAATCTGCCGCGCAATCCCGGAAGGGAATAGAATCGGTACTTGATCCATAAGTAATTGTTTTTTCTGTATTTGATTTCTCTATATTTAATTCTGCGGGCTTTTCCGTATCCGGTTTTACCATATCCGGGTTTTCCGTATCTGGTGAAGCCATATCCGGCTGGGGCGTATCCGGGTTCTTCGGCTGTGGCTGCTCATATATGACATACTCCGTATCACTGATGCGTCCCTGGCGGTCACGCAGTTTGTGCCGCACAATGTAACCGGCAGCCTCCAATTCCCGCAACGCAGCGCCTATGGCATCCACGCCCTCCTTACAAATCTTTGCAAGACCACGGGTGGTGTAATTCCAGTCCTCTGGCAAAGACAGCATCATGGAAAGCAGCCCCTTGGCTTTTAACGACAGATTTGCATTTCGTAAATGATGATTGCTCATCACGGTATAATCACGGGTCCGTTCAATGCGAAAAACGGCCATCGACCTCACTCCTTCCGAATTTTGGGTACAAAAAAACCGCAATCCTCATTTCAAAAAATTGCGGTGTTCAGCGCTTTTCAAATTTTCTTGCATAGAACCAAAACAGCGGCTTTTGGGGACGCGCCTCTGTAAATGGCTCCTCCTGGGCGAAAGGAAGTGTTTGCATCACGCGGTCAATATCCGTTGAATCCATGTCATGCTGAGATCTGCAATCTTCCCGGATTGCTTCTTGAATTTCCTTTACCGTACACATAGTCATTCCTTTCCTTTCGTTGTATGGGTTTATGAGCGGCGGCGTTTTCCCGGTTTGAAATCGAGGATATGTCCCTCAATCACACGAGCGTAACGCTTGATCTTGATCTCCCGGCGCTGCTGGCTTTGCAGGGCGGCCTGATACCCGTCCTCAGTCAAAAACAACCGCATTTCATCTCCGGGGCTTCCGTAAGCAGTGCTGGGACGCAGGACGGAAAACTCGATCATCCAGCGGGTGTTATCCCAAAACCTCTCTACGGCGAGAATGTTGTGTCCTTTCAGCTCACGGGCTGAAATATCCCTCATAGGCGGCTCCTTTCATCGTTCCTGGTCTCTCTGACGCTTTTTCTGCCATGCCTCCAGCAGCTTGATGATGGTTTCCTGCATCCGCTGGGGCGTATAGCTTTTAGGAAAATACTTCCGCAAGGTGTCAGAGGTAAATGTCACTCGGTCCAGATCGCTTTTCTTTTCCTCACCCATGATGACACGCATCATATCGAGGGTCAGATGCCCCTCCTGACTGTATTTCTTGAGCCGCTGGGCTTGAGAAAGAGAAGGGGTAGCCTGTTCGCTGTCCATCGCGTCCAACAGGTCTACCTGTTCCTCCTTTTTGAGAAAGGACAGCTCATAGGCGGGATTTAAGGCAATTTTCTTTTCATCCACCATGTCCAGCAGTTCGGGAATCAGCTCAGTCAAGCGAATAAATCTCTGAACCTGCCTTTGACTCTCTCCTGCTTGATTTGCAACCAGCTGAATTGATGTCTGCGACTTCTCGCCAACTTGGCGAGAAGTTAAATCTGAGCGTTCTCCCTGATGTTTTATAGCCTCCAACTTCATTTTATAGGCAAAGGCCCTCTCACTTGGAAGCAGGCTTTCTCGTTGCAGGTTGCTGTCAACCATAATGATCGTGGCGGCATCATCGTCCAGATCACGGACAATTACCGGCATGGTCTCTTTTTCTGCCAGTTCACTTGCTCTGTGCCGTCTGTGTCCGGCCACCAGTTCATAACCACCCTCCGGGTCAGGGCGGGCAATCGCAGGAACCAGCACACCATACTGCTTGATACTGTCTGCGGTTTCCATCATTGCTTCGTCATCCTTGACTTTGAATGGATGCCCTTTGAACGGGTGCAGTTCCGACAGCGGAATTTCTACTACTTTTTCTCTCTGAGCATCAGCACGGCTCTCCTCCGTAGAAAACAAATCATCTACCGATGCCAGCTCTACTTTTTTCGCGCTGCTTTTCAAGTTTCAACACCTCCTTCGTCAGATTTCGATACCCCTCTGCCACCTTGCCGCCAGGGTCATGGGCGAAAATACTTTTTCCCTCTGCGCTGATTTCCTTTGCACGGACAGAGTGTGGAATCTCCGTTCCAAAGACTTTGATTTTACTTCCATAGGTGTCCCGCAGCAAAGCAGCAATCTCTTTGGCAAAGTTGGTGCGGTTATCCACCATCGTCAGCAGGATACCGTCAATCTGGAGCTTTGGATTGATCTGCCGTTTTACCTTGCTGACCGTAGATAAAAGCTGTTCCAGTCCTTTGGCGGGCAGATACTCTGCCTGAACGGGAATTATGATCCTGTTCGCAGCCGCCAGCGCATTGACCGTAAGCATCCCCAACGAGGGCTGACAGTCAATCAGGATATGGGAATATTGTCCCTTCAGTGTGTCCAGATATTGCCGTAAAACCGTTTCACGGCTCATGGCGTTTACCAGAGAAACCTCCATACCGGAAAGCTGAATATCCGCAGGCATCAGGTCAACGCCTTCTGCATGATGCAGAATACCTTCTCCGGGGCGTATAGGCTGATCCATCAGAATTTTGCCCATTGCATCCGATAGTGTAAATGGCAGCTTGTCTGGTTGCGGATTTCCCAAGCTGATTGTCAGGCTTCCTTGCGGGTCCCCGTCGATCAGAAGCACTTTCTTTCCGGCCTGTGCCAGACCTATTCCCAAGTTCGCACAGGTTGTTGTTTTGCCAACGCCGCCTTTCTGGTTGGCGATGGCGATGATTTGTGTGTTCATGACTTCACCTCATTTCTGATTGTTGCTGTTGTTTCTGGAAATAGAAAAAGCCGCCACTTCAAAATTAACAGTGAAGTGACGGCTCTTTCTATCGCCGGAATACGAGTTCCTGAAATGAAAAAAGCACCCAGTCATTTTATACTGAGTGCTGTATCAAATTCATATTCAATTATTCAAATTAGGTCAAACTATGCCAAACTGCCACAGCCAAAAACGAGGGGAAAGAGGGCTGAAAAGTAGCCCCCAAAACACCCACAAAATCGGCTCTCGGTTAACCACTTTGGGCACCACTTGACCCTCTTTTTGCCCTCTTTTTGGCCGGTTAACCACTTGCGGACCACTAAAAATTGGGTGAAAACGGCTCTCGTTTTGCTAAATTTGGTCAAACTATATCAGCCCGTTTAGATACAGTAAAACCCCGGAAAACCTTGATTTTCCGGGGTTTTTGAACCATTTTGATACGGTTTGAACAGCAGATTATCTCTTGCTGAACTGCGGAGCGCGACGAGCGGCTTTGAGGCCGTATTTCTTACGTTCTTTCATACGTGGATCACGTGTTAAGAATCCAGCAGCTTTCAGAACTGGTCTGTAGTCGTTGTCTGCCTGAAGAAGGGCTCTTGCAACACCATGTCTGATGGCACCAGCCTGTCCTGTGTATCCACCACCATGAACGTTAACTAATACGTCAAATTTGCCTTCTGTTTCTGTTGCAGTTAAAGGCTGACGAACGATAACTTTCAGTGTATCTAATCCAAAATATTCATCGATATCTCTTTTATTGATTGTGATCTTACCGGTTCCAGGTACAAGATAAACTCTTGCGATTGATTTTTTTCTTCTTCCTGTTCCGTAGAATTTTGCGCTAGCCAATGTTTTCTACCTCCTAATTAAAATGTTAAAGCTTCTGGTTTCTGAGCTTCATGTTTGTGTTCCGGTCCTGCATATACGAAAAGTTTCTTGTACATGCTTCTTCCTAAAGGTCCTTTTGGAAGCATACCTTTAACTGCGAGCTCGATAACTCTCTCAGGTTTCTTTGCTAACATTTCTTTTAATGTGGTTTCTCTCATTCCACCTACATAATCGGAGTGATTGTAGTAGATTTTCTGCTCTAATTTCTTACCTGTAACTTTAATCTTGTCAGCGTTTACGATGATTACATAATCACCTGTGTCTACGTGTGGTGTAAACTGTGGTTTATTCTTTCCTCTTAAAACGCTTGCTACTCCGGAAGCCAAACGGCCAAGAGTGCATCCATCAGCGTCAACTACATACCATTTTCTTTCGATTTTATCTGGATTAGCCATATAAGTCTGCATGGTTTTACCTCCTGTTATTTATCAACGATAGTTTAATTAACCGCGGAATTTCCCGCGAATATAAGTTATTGGAAACGCCGGTGCTAAAAAACGCGGAAATGTCCGAAACCGCTGATAAATACTTTCGCCTGGGCTATTGGCTTAAGCATTTCGCACTACGTCACATTGGGTTATTATATTATAAGGGCCCTGTTCTGTCAATAGGTTTTGTGTCGTTTTTTCAACTTTTTTCGTTACTCCCCCGTTTTTTGTTTTCCATACTCATTGTTGTAAAAAAATTGCATACTACATTTCAGTCATTCAGTCTGAAAAAATGTAGCATGCAATAATTTTTACATTTTATAGATCAGTCAAAAAATTCCATTCCCATCAATGTTAATCCCTGTGCCGGAGCTGTCGGGCCTGCCGTTTCGCGGTTGCAGGCTTCCAGGATTGTCTTTACTCTCTCCGGTGGATATTGACCGTTTCCTACTTCTATCAACGTTCCTGCGATAATACGAACCATGTTGTAAAGGAATCCTGTTCCTGTTACGCGGATAGTTACGATGTCTCCGTCACGCCATACATCAATTCCTGTTACTGTACGAATGGTTGTTTTTACCTGCGCTTTTGCACCGCAAAAAGAAGCAAAATCATGCTGTCCAATCAGGTATGAGGTTGCAGCTTTCATCTTATCTACATCCAGTTTATAGTGATAGAAATAGGTGTATAAGCGCTCTGTCGGAACCGGAAATTTGCGGTTCAGGATGCGGTATTCATATGTTTTTTCGCTGTCGCAGTAGCGGGGATGGAAATCCGGTTCTACTTCTTCGGAGAGCTGAATACGGATATCTTCCGGAAGCCGCTGGTTCAGTGCATAAGAAATCTTTTCTCCCGGGATGCGTGTGTCAGTGTCAAATACTGCCACATTTCCCATGGCATGAACACCTGCATCTGTACGGCTTGCACCGATAGTTTCTATTTTCTCTCCCAGAAGCTCGGACAGTGTATCATTTAATACCCCCTGCACGGTAATTCCGTTTGGCTGTGTCTGCCAGCCGCAGTAGTTTGTGCCGTCATATGCAACTACAAGGCCAATTCTTTTCATCTGTTTTCCTCCATAAAATAAATCTATAATATCTTACCCAAGCAAAAAATCATCTGCTTCGTTGTTTACTGATTCATAACCAATAACTGCCTCGCAGTTCAGTTTAACATTTCATTTTAATGTATTTGTTAAATAATATCATAAATCTATTTTAGGGTAAAGCTATTTCACACGGTAAAAACCTGATACAGGAAAGATACATTACTGTTCAAAAATATACCATTTACTTTAAAAAAGAGATTCCTGTCTATTTCATGCACAATAATAAAGGCTTCTTATACTTTCCATTAATTATCTGTTGAAGTCCTGTTACCGATAAGATGATTCGAAAAATCTTCAAAAATCTGTCTAACAAACAATGGTTTTCTGCCTGTCAGTTTTTCAAAATCATTCGTATAAACACTCATCTGATTTTGACGGATTGCTTTCCCGAAAGTAACCATTCCATCAGAACAAAACGGAAAATTCTTTGCCGTATCAGCCCACATTTCTTCTGTTGTTCTGGGCACTCCGATTGAATCAAAATATGCATACATCTCATCATCCGTAATATATTTATATACCACTTTCTTCCCTGTTACTTCTGAGGCAATTTCGAGAAAATCAGCAATTGTTAACAGCTCTGCTCCATTAATATTCAAAACTTTATCAATATCTTCAGACATTGCCGCATATGCTGCAGCTGTTGCGCAATCGTCACGAGATATAAACGCCATCTTTCCTTCACCCATATTATTTGCCAGAACTCCATTAGTTCTCTCATATGCTTCTACAAAAGAAGAAACCATTGCCTCGGCATACTGCGAATCACGAAGAATCAGATAATGTATCGGTTGTTCTTTGATATAATTTTCTGTCCAGACATGATCATTTACCTCATATGTATTAATATCTTTTTCACCAGCACCTACAATAGAAGTATACACCAGCTTTTTGACACCGGCACGTACTGCTGCATCAATTGCAGTTTTATGTGCAGCTCTTCTTTTAGGTCCTACAAAAGGCATGGAAATCAATACAACAGTATCTGCTCCTTTAAATGTTTCCACAAGAGTTTCTGCATTATTAAAATCAGCCACCCTTGTTTCAATTCCCATTTCTTTGTACTTTTTAAGTGCTTTTTCTCTTGGTGCAGTAAAAATCAAATCCTCATGAGGATATTTTTCCAGAAGTATTCCGGCAGATTTTCCTCCGAAATTTCCATCAACACCATTAAGCAATATTTTTTTCATAATCAGTACTTCCTTTCTACTACAATTTAACCAGTTCTTTTTCAAGCAATACACCCAATCCAACAGCAATTGCAATCACAACTGCAGTCAGGATAAAAATTTCTGAATAATTATTTCCTGCAATTGGAGCAATAATATAAGATGGAACTATTACCGCTCCACCTAACTGAAATGTTGTAATCAACCCTCCTGCTGTAGAAATATTATCAGATGAAATTTCTCTTAATCTAATCGGCATTGTGAAATAAATTGGCATTGCACCTCCAATAGCAATCCCTGTAATAAAATATATAATTATCATAAGGATTTGTTCATGAAGCATCCATCCCCCAATACATCCTATAATAGAAATTCCTCCAAATAAAAAGATAAGTCTTGAAAATTTCTTTAACTTTCGATACAAAACGGGCCCTATAACTGCACCAAACATATTTCCAAATGATATCATAGATGCAACAGTACCTGCCTGCGATTTAGAAAATCCATGAATTTCCATAAGTGCAGCTGGAAGAAATGTATTTAATGTAATAGTCGCTCCCAGAATACAGAATAAACTGACTGCAGTAAACCAGATACCTTTGCAGCTCAGAACTTCCGAAAATTTTCCTTTTTGCTCTGAAGATCTATCTGCATTTCTGAATTCTGTATTTTCAGCATTTTCTTTCTCTATACAATAGTTTCCTGCCCATATAACAGTAATTACAACTGCGTATACTAATGCTCCAACATAAGCTTTTTGTAATGTTGAATACAAAACTGCAGATGTTGCAGTTGCAAAAGTCTGCGCAAGCATACTGGCCGTCGTATATATTCCCATAAATAAAACTGATTTTTCTGCAGGAACTACTTCTTCCAATACTCTTGCGCTATTAACAAACAGTGTAATAGAAGATGCGCCACTAAATGCCATGCAAATCCATAGTGTAGAATAACTTTCTGCAAAAATACGACCTGTAAGTCCTAATATAGTAAAAGCAAGTCCCAACTGTATTGCATTTCTATAGCCAATTTTATCAGACAATTTTCCCAATGGAATGCTCAGAAAAATTGCCGGAAGCATTGGTGCAGTAAATAAAAACGCAAAACGAGAAGCAGATATTTGATACGCTGTTATCAGATCAATCGAAAACACATTCATCTGATATTGAGCATAAGCAGCAACAGTAGATGCCAGCATAAGACTTATAAATGTATATTTCTGTTTTTTATTCAATATGTATCTCCTTCCAAACAATATATGAAAAGCGGCTGTCGTAAAACAGCCGCCCCCTGTTAAACCTTAGAATAAATGAGGAATTTCTTCTACATCTTTGTTTTCATTGCGGATAAACTCGCTATTATAAGGAAGTTTTTTTACTGTTGCACGTACTTTCATCTGACGCGTACCAGGAGTCCCCCACAAAATTTCCAGTTTCGTTCCTTCTTTTGCATATTTAGGATTAATAAATCCAAGAGAAATCATACTATTGTAATTATAGGAAATTATTCTTCCAGATGAAATGCCAATCTGGTTTTCTCCGGCAAATACCTTATCTGCTCTATAAGTGAATCCTGGTTCTTCCGGCTGTTCATTCCAGAATACATCACTCTGTACGGAAATATCTTCACAAGGTTCCTCTCCCGGAATCAGTTTCGTAGTAAAAATTTTTCCTACATCCTCTCCATTCCATTCAAGAGTTACTGCTGTTCTGCGTTTTTCTTCAGCAAGTTTCAAAAGAGCATCTTTTCCGGTAAAATCATGATTAAATTTCACAAGGAAATCCCATCCAACATCAAATGGCGTCATAAAACGACTTTCAAGATCATCTCCCACACTGCCAAGCAGATAACGTTTAATATTATAAAAAGCAGTCTCCGGATGCTGATACAGATAATTGGCCAGTCCTTCTCCCGATTCAAACCATGGAAGCGGATAATGGAGATTGATGTTTGGAAATCCTGCTTCCGTATGATTAAAAAGATTATAGGCATGAAGTCCTAATTTCTGAGCACCAAATTTTTTCCCGCTTTCCCAAACCTTATCATAAATATATACAAACTCTGAAATATCCCCATGAATTTCATAAGCAAGGTTGCCAGACATCCCAAGGCGAATAATACGTACTGTCTTTCCATCTACATCCTGACATCTATGACGTGCAAATTTAATATCATGTAAATCCGCCTGAAAAGCATCTTCCAGAATTTCAAGAGATTTTTCTCCATCAATTTGAATAATATATTCTTTTCCTGACATATCTTCCCCATGTACATCCATTTCAGATGATTCTACAAGATACGCAAGAGGTGGATTTAACCAATATGTTCGGATTCTGTCCTCAGCAACCTTAATTGCAACACCATCTGTCATAATCTGTCCTTTTTCATTGCAGATTACTGCATGACGAAGCCCTTTCATACCGAGTTTAGAAAAATCATTTGTACAGATAGAATTAAAAAACTTGATCACATCCGGTCCATACACATCGTAAATTGGTGAAATCATCAGTGCAGTTCCAATCCATGCACTTGTCTGGTATGCTTTAATCTCCGGTCTTACTCCTCGATATTCATATGGAAGCAATGCTCCCGGTGCAACCTGATATAGTAAACTGGCACCTTCCATTAGTGGATTTCTTGATTCGTTCATAATTTTCCCCTTTTTTTATATATTTTTGTACACTTTCTAAACCCAAGTATAATACACTTGTTTTTTATATTCATCGTCTGTATAATCAAAAAAACAGATACTATTTTTATACATAAATGTCCATATTACAGGAGGGTTCCTATGAAACTCAATATTCATCAGATTTTTGAACAAATTTCTGCAGATATTTTTGTAATAAAAGAACAAAATCAAAATTCCTGCACAATTACCCGCGTACGGAAATTTTTACCTGAAACAACAGTTATTGACTCTGATACTCTTTATCTGATTGATTCGTCGTATTCTTTCCCACCAGATTTTTCCTTTCCAGCACATATGCTTTTTATTAATCAATATCCCGAATCTGTTCCCTCTGTTTTTCTCTCCTGCAGTGTTCTCACTACAACAGATATTTCTATAGATTCGCTACTGTATACTATATCTGATATCATTGCAGAATATCAAAATTGGGAATGTCAGGTTCTTCAATGTATTTTAAAAAATTCATCATTAAAAAATATTTTACAAATATGTACAAAAATGCTCAAAAATCCTATCGCTATTTTTGACATGCAACAAAATCTTTTAATGACGGCCGGCCATGTTCCAGATATTTCCACCAAAGGAGAACTTTGGAATTATGTTCTGTCTCATGGCCGTTCGCCTGACGAATCAGAAATCAGTCCGAGTCTTAATTCACTTTTAAATAATGGACGTAAACCTTTTTTCTTCCAGTCAGATAATCGCTTCCACAAAATAAAGCGACTCATTGCACCACTCTATCGAAATGAATCAATATTTGGTACATTGGCATTAAGTGATGTTTCTGCAGAATTTACACCTGGAGAATATCTGAATGTCGTACAGATTCAGACATTTATTGAACAGGCAATTCAACATACCACTGAATTTGCTTTTTCAAGTAAACATATGCCATGGTACATTGAACAGCTTATAAGAGGGAAAGAAATTAATCAGGAAGTACTTTTTTTCAATCTTGCGCGTAATGGATTTATTAAAGAAAAGAAATATTTTGTCTGGACTTTTCAAAAAGACTCAGCAGATGGACCATCTATAAAAAATTTCATTCCTAATATTTCATATCTCCTGAATCTTGAGATGATATATAATTATTCTGATCAAATTGTTGCAGTCGACCAAAATCTTGAACACTATCACAACTTAACACTTTACAAAAAAATGACTAATTTTCTAAATCAATGTCATATGTATTTTGGTCAAAGTATGTGCTTTGAAAACATTACGGAGTTGCATACTGCATTTATGCAGTCTCAGATAGCTTTAAGTCAAAGAAAAAAAGAACCAGGGATATCTTTTCTGGAAATTTTGCCAGAATATCTTGTAAAAACATTATTTACATCAAATGAAGCAGATGGATTGATGTTTCCATCTATGAAAAATTTTCAAAACATAAAAAAAGAATACCGACAGGATTTACTCATCTGCCTTGAACAATATATTTCTTCCGGTCTGAATTTATCGGCAACAGCTTCTAATTTATTTATACATCGTCATACTGTTATTTATCGGATAAAAAAAATAGAAGATTTATTAAATATAACTTTTTCTAAGCTGTCTCAATCAGAACTCGGGTTACTTTGGTTATCCTGCCAAAGGCTTCTTTTAAAACCTTTCGATTAATGTTTATTATAGAATCTTTATAACAGATAAAAATATGCCTTTTTCTGTTCATAAATAGAAATATGCTGTAACCCATTTTTACCGGATTACAGCATATAAAATATCATTATAAATCAGTAACTATTCCGTATCTCATCAAATTCCTGCGATTCTGAATATAATCGCAATCGCCAGATAAGCAAACATCACCACATATGCAATATAATCTCTGGATTCATAATGGAGTGGCTTCATCTGTGTTCTGTTATCGCCGCCGTGATAGCATCTTGCTTCCATCGCCATTGCCAGATCGTTGGCTCTGCGGAATGCGGAAATAAACAGCGGTACCAGAAGTGGAATCATGTTCTTAGCTTTCTGGATCAGATTTCCGTTTTCAAAATCTGCGCCACGTGCAATCTGTGCTTTCATGATCTTATCTGTCTCTTCAAGAAGAATCGGGATAAATCTTAATGCAATGGACATCATCATGGCAATCTCATGGATTGGTACATGAAGTTTATTCAGTGGTCTGAGCAGACGTTCCAAACCGTCTGTAAGCTGATTTGGCGTGGTTGTCAGTGTCATAACGGAAGAACCAATCACAAGATAAGTCAGGCGGATAGCCATTCTTCCGGCAAGTTTCAGGCCTTCTTCTGTTACATGAAAGATTCCCCACTGCCAGAGAACTTTTCCTGGAGTCAGCAGGATGTTAAATACTACAGTGATCATAAGCAGCATTACGATTGCTTTCAGTCCCTTGAACATGAATTTCGGCGGAACTTTTGAGATTATGACCATGCCTGCCAGAAATAAAGTTGCTACTGCATATCCCGGAAATGTATGAAATACAAATACAGAAATAATAAATACAAGTGTACCTACCAGCTTCGCTCTTGGGTCCATTCTGTGAAGAACAGATTTGGCAGGATAGTACTGTCCTAATGTAATGTCTCGGATCATGCTTCCTGTCCTCCCTTATTTTCCTTCTCATCTGTACGGAGCAGCTTCACCGGAGCAGTCTTTTTCAGCACTGCCAGAATATTCTCTTTCGCTTCCTCCACCGTAGTTGCGGTCACATCTACATCCAGTCCTTTTTCTTTGAGAGCATGCATGATATATGTGATCTGAGGAGCTGCAAGTCCCATAGCTTCCAGTTCTCTGTAATGGGCAAATACTGCCTTCGGCGCATCATCATAGGCGATTTCTCCATCATTGACTACGATCAGTCTCTCCGCATATTTGGCAATATCCTCCATACTGTGAGATACAAGGATAATCGTAATTCCTCTTACTTTATGAAGCTCTGCAATCTGATCAAGGATATCATCCCGCCCTTTCGGATCCAGACCTGCAGTCGGCTCGTCCAGAATGAGAATTTTCGGGTTCATAGCCAGAACTCCGGCAATCGCAACTCGTTTCTTCTGTCCACCTGAAAGTTCAAACGGGGATTTGCTATAATTTTCTTCCTTAAAACCTACATGCTGCAATGCTTTCTTAGCTTCTACTTCTGCCTCTTCTCTGGACAGTCCCTGATTCATCGGTCCAAAGCAGACATCAGAAAGGACATCATTCTCGAAAAGCTGATGCTCCGGATACTGAAATACCAGGCCTACCTCACTTCGCAGTGCACGGCGGTCGTATTTCTCTCCCCAGATATCCTCTCCATTGTATGTGATCGTACCGGAAGTCGGACGGATCAGTGCATTAAAATGCTGGATCAGGGTAGACTTTCCGCTTCCTGTATGCCCGATAATTCCAATAAACTGTCCATCCGGAATAGAAAGATTTACATCTTTTAGTGCATGGATTTCATAAGCAGTTCCCGGACTGTAAGTGTATGTTACATTCTTTAATTCTATAGACATAAGGCATTCACCAGCTCCTCTGTAGTCAGTATTCCCTCCGGAATATCCACTCCGGCTTTATGAAGTTCATGTGCCAGAAGTGTTACCTGTGGCACATCCAGTCTGTATTCCTTCAGAGTCTCCACCTGAGAAAAAATCTCCTTCGGTGTTCCCTGCATCACTACTTCTCCGCTGTCCATCACATATACTTTATCTGCGCGTACAACCTCTTCCATATAGTGTGTGATCAGAATTACAGTCACTCCCTCTTGCTTATTAAGATCACTGACTGCCTCCAGAACTTCCTTTCGTCCATTCGGATCAAGCATCGCAGTTGGCTCATCCAGAATGATGCATTTCGGGCGCATTGCCATCACACCGGCAATAGCAACTCTCTGCTTCTGACCTCCGGAAAGCTTATTCGGAGAATGATAACGATAAGAGGTCATGCCTGTCTTTTTCAGGCTCTCATCTACTCGCTCCCAGATTTTCTCTGTCGGCACTCCCATGTTCTCCGGTCCGAAACCTACATCTTCTTCTACCACAGTTCCTATGATCTGATTGTCAGGATTCTGAAAAACCATGCCCGCTTTCTGGCGGACTTTCCATAATTCCGGCTCTTTAGACGTGTCAATCCCATCTACCCATAACGTCCCTTCCGTCGGAATGAGAAGCGCATTCAAATGCTTTGCAAGAGTAGATTTTCCAGAACCATTATGTCCCAGAATAGCCACGAATTGTCCGGCTTCAATGTCCAGGTTTACATCATTGACAGCACGCTGCGTATCCTGCACGTTGCCATCTTCATCATACTTGAGATAGTCAAATCCCAGCTTGAACGCCTTGATAATTCCCATAATATTTTTGTCCTCGTATTTGTATTCACTGTCCATTTTATTCCCAGAAAATGTACTCTGCAATCAACGGACAGCAACTATTCAGTAACATTTTATTTTCTCAGGCTTCTTCAGTAGCTGCCAGTCCGGTCAACTCATCGATCAGAGTCCAGATTTCATCTCTTCCCTGCTTTGTTTCAGCAGAAAAAGGAATGATGATGCCATCTTTGCTCAGCTTCAGCCCTTCTTTGATTGCTTTGATATTCTTCTGAACCTGGCTTCGTTTGAGCTTGTCAAGCTTGGTCGCTATAATGATCGGCTCATAACCATTATTCAGGATCCAGTCATACATCATCTTGTCATTTGCAGATGGATCATGACGGATGTCAATGAGAAGAAAAACAGCTTTGAGATCTTTGGATGTATGAAGATATCTCTCGATCATCTTGCCCCATTTTTCTTTCTCAGACTGTGAAACCTTTGCATATCCATAGCCAGGCAGGTCTACCAGATACATAGTTTCATTGATATTGTAAAAGTTAATGGTCTGTGTTTTTCCCGGCTGCGCACTTGTTCTGGCAAGAGATTTCCGATTCATCAGTCCGTTGATCAGAGATGATTTTCCTACATTTGATTTTCCTGCAAATGCAACCTCCGGTCTGTTGGTATCCGGAAGCTTACTGGTGATACCACAGACGATATCTAATGATACATTCTTAATAACCATTGATTTCCTCGCTTTTATTTTCACAGCAAAGAGTCAGTCATTTCCCAGACTGGCTCTTTGTTTGCTGTTCACTTCGATTCTGAGTAATGCTCTTTATCATTACTGTGTTATCAGGATACAAGTGCTTTATTCAGTACTTCTTTCATAGAACTTACAAATGTGATAGTAAGTCCGTCTGTGATTTCTTTATCTAATTCCTGAATATCCGGCTTATTCTCTGCCGGTACTAATACTTCTTTGATCTTCGCATATTTTGCGGCAAGAAGTTTCTCTTTTAAACCACCGATTGGAAGTACTCTTCCTCTCAGTGTAATCTCACCGGTCATGGCAAGGTCTGCTCTTACCGGCTTCTTGATAATAGCGGAAAGAATGGCAGTTGCCATGGTAATACCCGCGGATGGTCCATCTTTTGGCACTGCTCCCTCCGGAATGTGCACATGAATATCGTTTTCCTGAAAAAATTCCGGTTCTACTTTATAATCTGAAGCAATGGAGCGAATGTAAGTGATTCCCGCCTGTGCAGACTCCTTCATCACATCGCCAAGCTGTCCGGTAAGCATAAGCTCGCCTTTTCCTGGCATTACATTGACCTCGATCTGAAGTGTATCTCCACCTACCTGTGTCCATGCAAGACCACGTGAAATACCAATCTCATCTTTCTTATTTGCCATAAGATAATTGAAATGTTCTTTTCCAAGAAAATCTGACAGGTTCTTAGAAGTAACTGTGACTTTTTTCTTATCTTCTTCCATGATCAATCGCGCAGTTTTTCTGCAGATCTGACCAATGGTTCTCTCCAGATTTCGAACTCCGGCTTCTTTTGTATAATTATTGATGATCTTCTTAAGGGCTGCTGTCTGAATCGTCAACTTTCCTTTCTCGATACCATTCTCTTCCATCTGTTTTGGAATCAGATGTTCTTTTGCAATGTGCTCTTTCTCATTCTCTGTGTAGCCTGCGATCTCGATCAGTTCCATACGGTCAAGAAGAGGTCTCGGGATTCCCTGAACATCATTTGCAGTGGCAATAAACAGTACCTCTGAGAGATCCTGTGGAACTTCTATATAATGATCCAGAAATCTGCTGTTCTGCTCCGGATCAAGTACCTCAAGAAGCGCTGCTGAGGTATCTCCTTTGTAATCACTGCTGGTCTTATCGATTTCATCAAGAAGCATCAGCGGATTACTTACGCCTGCCTGCTGTAATGCAGCTGTGATTCTACCTGGCATAGCACCTACATAAGTTTTTCTGTGACCGCGAATCTCGGCTTCGTCTCGTACACCACCCAGACAAATGCGGACATATTTCTTATGCATAGCTTCTGCAATGGACTTTGCGATAGATGTCTTACCTGTTCCCGGAGGTCCCACGAGACAGAGAATCGGGCTTTTTCCTTTATGTGTCAGTTTACGGACAGAAAGGAATTCCATCACGCGCTCTTTCACATCTTTTAATCCGTAATGACCATCCTGGAGTACTTTCCAGGCTTCTTTCAGATCATCGGAATCTACAGATTTTTTATCCCATGGAAGAGACAGCATTGTCTCAATATAACCACGGAGTACCGCATTCTCAGAAACATTGGTGTTGGTATTCTTAAATCTCTCGATCTCCTTGCTGATCTTCTCTTTTACTTCATCACTGGCCTGAAGCTCCTGAAGCTTCTTCTTAAACTCCTCTGCATCATCTGCAGTATTGTCTTCTCCCAGTTCTTCACGGATCAGTTTCAGCTGTTCTCTTAGAATATATTCTCTCTGATTCTTATCGACTCTGGCTTTCACTTTCTTCTGAAGATCTCTGCCAATCTGCATGATCTCAATCTCATTACTTAAGATCGCACCCAGAACTTCATAGCGTTCTTCCAGTGTCAGTGCTTCCAGAATCTTCTGTTTATTCTGATAAGACAGCGGAATATTTACCGCGATCTGCTCAACAAGTTCCTCTATATTCTCTATATTTAAAATCTGTGCTACCAGCTCTTTGCTGACTTTTCCATTCTCCATGCAGTATCTGTGAAATAATTCTTTCAGACTCCTGTGCATGGCTTCCATCACTGGCTCAGGCATCTGCATTTCTTCTTCATCAACCGGTGTGATCTCTGTTTTAATAAATGGAAATTCCTGCTCAAATTTCACAAGTGTGGCGCGTCCTGTTCCTTCTACAAGTACGCGCAGAAGGTTCTGAGGAAGCTTCACAACCTGCTTGATATAAGCGATAGTTCCTACGCGGTACACGCCTGCCAGATCCGGTGTCTCCACCTCAGGATCAATCTGTGTTACCAGAAAAATCTTCTGGTCATGAAGCATGGCTGCTTCAATCGCCTTGACAGAGCGTTCCCGGCTTACGTCAAAATGAACGATCATCCCCGGAAGAATTGTTGTTCCCCTGAGGGCGATCGCCGGCAGCACCATATTCTGATTTGTCATTTATTGTTCAGTCCCTTTCATCAGGCTGTTTCCGGCTTGTCTTTCTTATGTGTCCGGGACGATCTTCTGCTTCCGGCTGTCTTCGCCTTTGCAGGAGCTTCTCCGCGGACGATCTCCGGCTCACCGGTGCCTTCTACTACATCTTTTGTAATTATACACTTACGAATTGTATCATCTGACGGAATCTTATACATCAGATCCATCAGTGAACCTTCCATGATTGCACGAAGTCCTCTGGCTCCAGTCTTACGTTCCAGAGATTTCTTCGCAACAAGCTGCAGCGCATCATCTTCGAAATTAAGCTCAACGCCATCCAGCTCAAATAATTTATGATACTGTTTGGTAAGTGAGTTCTTCGGCTCTTTCAGAATGCTGATCAGTGCATTCTCATCAAGGGCATCCAGAGTTACAACTACCGGCACACGTCCGATAAACTCAGGAATCAGACCGAATTTGATGAAGTCTTCCGGCATTACATCCTTCAGAACTTCTCCTACATTTCTCTCTTCTTTTACGGAAACTTCTGCTCCGAAACCGATAGACTTGGTGTCCTGTCTGGACTCAATGATTTTCTCGATTCCGTCAAAAGCACCGCCACAGATGAACAGGATATTGGTCGTATCAATCTGGATGAATTCCTGATGCGGATGCTTACGTCCACCCTGCGGAGGAACGCTTGCAACTGTTCCCTCAAGGATTTTTAAGAGAGCCTGCTGTACACCTTCTCCTGAAACATCACGTGTAATAGATGCATTTTCAGATTTTCTCGTGATCTTATCAATCTCGTCGATATAGATAATTCCATACTGTGCACGCTCAATGTCGTAATCTGCCGCCTGAATGATCTTGAGAAGAATATTCTCAACATCTTCACCTACATAACCGGCCTCTGTCAGTGTTGTGGCATCTGCGATAGCAAATGGTACATTCAGAAGTCTTGCAAGTGTCTGGGCGAGTAATGTCTTACCGGAACCTGTTGGGCCAAGCATCAGAATATTACTCTTCTGAAGCTCTACCTCGGAATTTCTGGATGCAAGGATTCTCTTGTAGTGATTATAAACAGCAACGGCAAGAGCTTTCTTCGCAGCATCCTGTCCGATTACATAATCATCCAGAACTGCATGGATTTCTTCCGGTTTCAGAAGATTGATATCAGAGTTCATGATTTCACTGTCATCATAAGGATTTAATTCCTCTTCCATGATTTCTGAACAGATCCCAATACATTCATCACAAATGAATGCTTTACCATCCGGACCTGCGATCAGTTTTCTTACCTGGTCTTCTGTCTTCTGGCAAAAGGAACATCTTATTTTTCCTTCTCTCATCTTTTCTGCCATGAATTTATGTCTATCCTTTCTAAATTTGATTTAAAAAAGAATCCTGCTTTGCAGGATTCTCCGCCTGCGGCGGATCGCTTTAGTGATATAATAAGACTCCTGTGATGATTCACAGGAGTCTTATCTTTCGCATTATTTATGCATGACTACACCGTCAATCAGTCCATATGCCTTTGCTTCTTCAGCAGTCATATAGTTGTCCCGATCTGTATCACGCTCAACAACTTCTATCGGCTGACCGGTATTTGCAGCCAATAATTCATTTAAAGTTCTCTTTGTCTGTGCGATATGATCCGCCACGATCTGGATCTCTGTTGCCTGACCCTGTGCACCACCGGATGGCTGATGGATCATGATTGTAGAATGCGGAAGAGCAAATCTCTTGCCCTTTGCACCTCCTGCCAGAAGAAATGCTCCCATGCTGGCAGCCATTCCAAGACAAATGGTGGAAACATCGCATTTGATGTACTGCATGGTATCATAAATTGCCATGCCGGCTGTTACGGAACCGCCCGGGCTGTTGATATACAGCTGGATATCTTTACCAGGATCTTCTGCTTCCAGGAAAAGAAGCTGTGATACGATCAGTCCTGCACTCACATCATTTACTTCCTCACCCAGAAAAATAATTCTGTCTTTCAGAAGCCTTGAATAGATGTCGTAGCTTCTCTCTCCCCTGCTTGTCTGTTCAATGACATAAGGTACTAAACTCATATAAACGCCTCCATTTTCGCGGCTGACTTTTTTCCGGGAAGAAGAAACAGATAAGTCTGCCTCTCTCCCGTATTAAAATTTGATTACTTTAAAATTAAACTTCTTTAGCAGCGTCAGCGATAACAGTAACTGCTTTCTGAACAGCCATGTCTTTCTTCATCTGCTCAAGTTCACGCTCTCCAAGTAATTCTTTTAACTTGTCAGCTTCCATTTTGTATGCTTCAGCCATCTTGGAGATTTCTTCATTTACTTCTTCCTCTGTTGGCTGAATGTTCTCAACTTCTGCAACTTTCTCAAGAACCAGTCTTGTCTGGATTCTCTTTAATGCCTGTGGTTTCATGTCTTCCATCATCTTCTCAGCTGTCATGCCTGTGAACTGGAAGTACTGATCCATGGATAATCCCTGAGACTGCATTCTTCTGCTGAAGTCATCAAGCATCTGACGGCACTGTGTCTGAAGCATAGCTTCCGGAATATCCATCTGTGCATTTTCGATTGCTTTATCTACTGCTGCATCTTCTTTTGCACGTTTTGCTTCGTTTTCTTTTCTTTCTACAAGGTTTGTCTTAATGTGTTCTTTGTACTCTGCAAGTGTATCGAACTCAGAAACATCTTTTGCAAAATCGTCATCCAGTTCCGGAAGTTCTTTTGCTTCGATTTTCTTAACCGCGCATTTGAAGATTGCTTCTTTGCCGGCAAGTTCTTTTGCCTGATATTCTTCAGGGAATGTAACTTTAACATCTACATCATCGCCAACTTTAGCGCCAACAAGCTGATCCTCGAATCCCGGGATGAATGTGTTGGAACCAAGTGTCAGAGGATATTCTGTAGCCTGTCCGCCGTCAAATGGTACTCCGTCTACGGATCCTTCGAAGTCGATTGTTACAACATCCTGTAACTGAGCTCCGCGGTCTTCTACGTTAATTGTTCTGGAGTTTTTCTCCTGCTCTTTCTTGATCTCAGCATCTACGTCTTCATCTGTTACTGTGATCTCAGTCTTCGGTACTTCTACACCTTTGTAGTCACCTAATGTAACTTCCGGTTTAGTAGCTACTTCTGCTGTAAAGATAAATGCTTTTCCCGGCTCAGCCTGTGTGATGTCGATTGTTGGCTGGGAAACGATCTCAAATTCGCATTCAGCTAAAGCTTTGCTGTAGTGTTCCGGAATCAGAGCGTTAACAGCATCTTCAAGGAATACTCCTTTTCCATACATCTGCTCGATCATTTTTCTTGGAGCTTTTCCTTTACGGAATCCAGGAATGGAGATTCTTCCTTTTGCTTTCTGATATGCGTTCTGCATAGCTTTCTCTAAATCTTCAGCGGCAACTTCGATAGTAAGTTTCGCCATGTTTTTTTCCATTTTTTCCACCTGTAAACTCATGTTACGTGTTCCTCCTTAATTTTCAGGTTATAATTTGCGACTGGTTTTTTCAGCTGCGTTATATCATTCACAGTTTTTACCTATTTCTATATATTCAAGTCTAAGCTCCGCTCCCACCATTTACAGAAGCGGGAGAGTCACTGTTCACTCCGTGCCCAGTAACACGCTTCGCGATGCACAGAATTTATGTTATCGTATAAATTCGCGCGGTATGTCTCGGATTTTCCGTGAACTCCGTTCACAAAAAACACCTCGCGGAATATTCCCCGTGGACAGTAACGCAAAAGGCCTGTCTATAACTTAATTATATATTTACAGTCATTGTAGCAGTATAGCACAAAAAAACTAAAAGTGCTAGTGTTTTTTCGCAGAAAATTCGCGGAAATACAAGGTTTCTGCGGATTCTTTAGCGTTTGTATACTATGGACTCTGCGATTTCGTCTGCTTTTTCTTTGCTTTCAAGCTGTTCGATGATGGAAAGTGCGAAATCTATGGCTGTTCCAAGACCTCGGCTAGTAGTGATATTTCCATCTGTTACTACACTGTCTTCACTGGTCTGGGCGCCATCTTTGGCAATGACTTCCATGAATGACGGGTAGGATGTGGCTTTTTTGTCTTTGAGGAAACCAAGTCCTGAGAATACGCTTGGAGCTGCGCAGATGGCTGCGATTTTTTTGCCTTTGTTGTTGAAATCTGTCAGGAGGTCGGTGAGTGGTTTGTATGCTGCAAGGTATTTTGTTCCTGGCATTCCACCTGGGAGAACGAGGATATCGGCATCGGTGAAGCTGGTTTCTGTAAATGTTGTGTCAGTGAGCATGGTGATGCCGTGGGATGTCTGGATCTGGGTGGTTTCTTTGATGGATACGGTTTTGATGTCGATTCCGGCGCGGCGGAGAAGGTCTACTACGGTGAGGCCTTCGATGTCTTCGAATCCGTCGGCCAGGAAGATGTATGCTTTTTTGCTCATTTTTTGAGGTACCTCCTGGGTGATTTTTATTGGATTGTTCTATAGCAATTCTATAGTATTTTCTATTGTATTTCTGAAAAGGATTATAGCATTTTTTATGCTTAGTTACAATGTTTTAAAATCTACCAGATTTCTGGAATCAGATCTTCAGGTAAGGGGTTTGGATATGTTTCTCCATCTAAGGTCTCTATCAGCTCTTTTTTAGCATCTTCTACCAGTTTTGGAGTTTGCAAGAAATCTATAGCGGTGAGAGCCATGATTTTGGCGGCATAGAGCATTCCTTTGTGGGCAATGGTGGATCTGCCCTGGGCGACTGCCTGCCAGGAGTGAAGAGCGGTTCCTGCGGCGAATGTAGGAATGTTGAGGTGGACGGTTGGAACAATCCAGCTTACGTCACCTACGTCGGTGGAGTATTTGAGGTCGCTGTATAAGTTTTGATACGCGATTGGCTCAAAGATTGGTTTTTTCATTGCTTCTGTTGCATTCGGACCGAAGTAATCCCGGGCGATGGCCGGGAGTTGTTTTTTGTCCTGATCTGAGAGGGCTTGCTGGAAGTTTTGGGCGTAGGTATATTCTTGTTCGGTATAAGTGATTGGGCCGAGTTTTTCGAGGTATGTGTTCATGTGGTCTGCCAAAATTTTGTTGGAGATCAGGTTAGAATATGCAGCTACCTGGCGGATTTCTACGGTGGTTTCGGTCATGAGGGCGGCACCTTTGGCTATGTTGCAGACACGGTTGTAGAGCTCTTTTACCTGGGTAATCTTTGGGGCACGGATAGCGTAGAGTACCTGGGCTCTGGACTGGACTACATTTGGCGCGTCTCCGCCTGTGTCGGTGATGGCGTAATGGATTCTAGCTTCGTCTATCATGTGTTCGCGCATGTAGTTTACGCCTATATCCATCAGCTCTACTGCATCCAGTGCGGAACGGCCCAATTCCGGACACATGGAGGCGTGGGCCGGGGTTCCATGAAATGTGAAGAACACTCTGAAGTTTGCCTTTGTGCTTCCGTAGCATGCGCGTCGTCCCTGCTCCGGGTGCCAGCAGAGGGCGAGGTCACAGTCATTGAAATAGCCGTCGCGTACGAGAAATGCTTTACCTCCGGCATTCTCTTCAGCAGGACAGCCGTAGTAGCGGATTGTTCCTTTCAGCTTGTGTTCTTTCATGAAGTCTTTTAATGCGATGACGGAGGCAAGGGTACCTGTTCCGATAAGCTGGTGACCGCAGCCATGGCCACAATTATCAGTATGTCCTGAATCTGGATTTTGTTTCTTTTCCCTTTCCTGAATGCTTTCATATTTTGAATCTGATATTTTTTCTTCCGGGATTCTCTCGGCAGCATCTGCTTTCTGCGAAAGTTCCGGCAGAGCATCGAACTCGCCAAGAAATCCTATAACCGGTTTTCCGGAACCGTATTCTGCAATAAATGCCGTTTCCTCACCTGCCAGATTTGATTTTATGGAAAATTCCTCTTCCTTTAATGACTGCTGAAGTAATTCAGAGGATTTATATTCCTGAAATCTGGGTTCTGCATACTCCCAGATTTTATTGCTGATTTCAGCATAATATTCTTTTTTATCTTCAATTTTTTCTGATATTTCTTTTATGTATTCATCCATATATTTTTCCTCCTGTCCCATGCTATTTCCTACTTTCTTTATCACAAAATTTTTATATTTTATTGTCTTTCTGTCTATGCTATTATCATTATAGCACACAATAAAAAACCGACACACTTTCAACGGAGGAACTGAATGAAATGGAAATCGAACGTAAATTTTTAATATCCAAGGAAAACCTGCCTGCAGATCTTGATGCTTATCCACATCATAAACTTGAACAGGGCTATTTATCCACTGCACCGGTAGTCCGTATCCGCAAAGAGGATGATAACTACTATCTTACCTATAAATCCAAAGGTCTTATGACCCGTGAGGAATATAATCTTCCACTTACAAAAGAATCCTATGAACATATGCGTCCAAAAGCTGACGGAATTCTCATTTCCAAAACACGCTATCTTATCCTGGAAAAAGATGGACTCACCATTGAACTGGATGTATTTGATGCTCCTTATGAAGGACTCTATCTCGCAGAAGTGGAATTTTCTTCTGAAGAACAGGCACTCAGTTATAATCCACCTGTATGGTTTGGCGAAGATGTTACGAACTCCGGTAAATATCATAACAGTCGTCTGAGTCAAGGAAATTTATAATAAAACAGCTTCGAAATATTGTTCTGTTAATATGTATTTGCAGGAATTGTAGTAACTCTTAGGTTCTGGAAATTCGCGTTATAAAAAATCCGCTCACTGTCTGAGCCGCTTTGCGGCGAGTTTGAGCGGATTTTTTATGGTTTTAGCGGATTTTCAGAGCCTTAGAGTTACTGAGATTACATCTTTTTACCTTTTTCAGCAGCTCCATTCAGAGCTTCAAAAACAGCACTTCTGAATCCATTCTGTTCCAGGATTCTTACCCCCTCAATGGTACTTCCGGCCGGTGAACATACCATATCCTTCAGTTCTCCCGGATGCATGCCTGTTTCCAGTACCATTTTTGCGCTTCCAAGTAAAGCCTGTGCAGCAAACTGATAAGCCTGTTTTCTTGGCATTCCCTGGGCTACCGCAGCATCTGCCATTGCTTCTATGAACATAAAAACATATGCAGGTGAACATCCGCTTACAGCACTTACTGCGTCCATCAGACGCTCCGGAACTACTTCTGTACGTCCAAAGCTGTCTGTGATCTCACAGATCTGAGCCAGTTCTTCTGCCGATACTTTCTCATTGGCACATACGCCTGTCATCCCCTCACCAACCTGAGCAGGAGTATTCGGCATCATTCTTACCACGTTCAGAGGCTGTCCACATTTTTCTTCTAACCAGGCAAGAGTTTTCCCCGGTGCAATACCTACGACTGTGTGTTCCGGTGTCAGTTCACCTTTTACTTCATTCAGCACTTCTTCATAAAACTGTGGTTTCACTGCCAGGAAAACCAGTTTTGTGTTTTTTACCACTTCATGGTTATCCAGGGTTGTAACCACTCCCAGCTTTTCTCTGCTTCGTTTACTTCCTTCTTCTGTAAGATTGGAAACAATAATCTCATCTTTTTTATAAAGTCCTTTTTTCAGCATACCACTGATCATGGCAGAAGCCATATTTCCGCATCCGATAAATCCGATTTTCATAAATCTGCTCCTCTCTTGCAATTCCTGTTGTTTTCTGATAATTTATAACTGCTTTTTTCATATCTTTTTCTTGTTATAGATAATGATAATCATCCAGCAATCTGCCGTAAAATACTGAACAGTTACAGATAATTATAATTCATTACTGTCCAATATGACTGTAAAGGGACCGTCATTCACAAGCTCCACTTTCATATCTGCCCCAAATTCTCCCTGCTCAACAATATCAATGTGTTCTTTGCATCTGGCAATTATGTATTTGTACAGATTTTCAGCCATATCAGGGGCCCCTGCTCTTATAAAGGAAGGTCTGTTTCCTCTTTTACAGTCAGCATATAATGTGAACTGGGAAATAAGCAGAAGACTTCCGCCCACCTCCTTCAGGCCAAGGTTTGTCTTACCGTTTTCATCTTCGAAAATACGCATATTAACCATTTTATGAATCATTTTATCTGCGATTTCAACGGTATCTTCTTCTCCTACTCCGATAAGAACCATAAAGCCCTTGCCTATCTGGCCTCGTACTTCACCATTAATTGTCACTTTTGAATGCATTACTCTCTGAATTACAAAACGCATAATTCACTCTCCTTAATCAACGGATTTCTGTTTGTTGATAGCATAGCACATTTTTATCCGTTTTTCTATTGTAAAGTATCCCTTACGGCTGTTATCTCAAAATTTTATTACTCGCACTCGTCACTCCATTCTCAGTAATGCTGCACAATTTCCTTCATCATCTTATAATAAACCGGGATCAAAAGTGCACAGGCTCCGATCCATGCCATTGGACTGGCAATACATACAGATATATATCGCCGCATGGATATTATATTAGGATTCTGTGTCAGAAACCATTCCGGTATTGATTTACATGATACAGATATTGACTTTTTCAGACCTATTGTTTTCCAAAAAAGAACAGCCCCTTTGACTTATTATGCGTCAATGAGACTGTTCTTTTTTATTATTTGTGTTCAATCGAAGCCAGGGACTTACTTGATTTGGTTACATCCCAAGTGTGTCATTTACCAGAATCACATGGATTCTGTCTTTATGTCTGGAATATCTGGTGATCAGAAACTGACAGCAAATGGTATCCGGGGATTTGCAGTCAAAGCATTTTCCGGTTTCCTTACATGGAGTTTTGATATCAAATCTCTGTGCATTAGCTGTAGCTGCTACATTTCTGGCACGCTTCATTGCACTGTCAAGATCTGGACAGACTTTGTTTATACCTACAATAAAAATTACTTTTTTCGGGCCCTGGGCGATGCAGGATACACGGTTGGAATTGCCATCAATATTGACAAGGACGCCATCATCTGTGACTGCGTTGGCACTGGATAAAAAGAAATCTGCATCATAGGCTGCCATAAGTCCCTCACGAGGCTCAAGCTTTGCGCGGTCAATATAATTATAATCTCCATCCTGCAGAGCTTTGACCAGACCGATCTCATGTGCACTCATGCATCCGCCCATGGCGATTGTGCTTCCGTTTGGGATCAGTTCCAGGGCCTGCTTTAATGCTGTTTCTTTATCTTTTGCATAATACCCGGACATATTGCGGGATTCCAGTCCCTTAATCACTGTTTTTGCCAAAAGTTCATTTCTTTTTTTCATGTTTGCATCCATTGTTGTGTCCTCCTTAATATCTGGAGCATGCAGATTGTAGAAATTATTTCCAAACACGCTCTGGTTTTAATTGTTGTCCCAATCATACCATATTTCCGGTTTCATTTCTATTTTAACCAGATAAACACTGCACTTTTTTATTACCGTTTATTCACATTCTCCAATACCACCAGGAAACGTAGTCGATGATCCGCCCTGTACTCTTTGTACGACACTGCCATCTCGTGCATCGATTGTGAGAAGCGGTACACCGATGCGATCCATAGTAACGCTGTCTATACCCATTTCATCACCGCCATCTGCATAGGCCGGTTCCTGGGAATTCCAGGTTCCATAGAAATCCCACACCGGAATCAGACTTCCCTCTGTGCTGCTGTTGCCCTCCCGCACGCGCATATATCCAAGCTGGACTTTTGTTATCATCATCTCAACACTCTGTGCATCAATAGAGGGATAACGGCTGAAACTTATGCCACCTACTGCCGGCAGACGGTTTTCCTGTTCTGTCATAATCTGCATGGTGATTGTTTTTTCGAAAATATCTTTGATTTCATCAAATGGCAGAAGAAACAATGCTTCGTCCGAAGCATCTGATACCTCAATTGGATCACTGTGTTGGAAACTCTGAAGTGTTCCGCTGCAGAAAATCATTGTCAGCGATTCATTATCCCACACATCGCACTTCGCTTCATGAAAATTATCGTCTTCATCTATCCAGGGACGGGATAATTCATCATATGGCAGATAAGAATTCCGTATATAATTAACAGGTACACCATCGACCATTCTTTCAAAGAAAAAAGAGGTCTTTTCCAAAGTGCAGTTTTCTTCTGTGAGTTCTTTTGATGCACTGTCAAACAGGTGCCATTCTCCAGAAACAATATCCTTTACATAATTTTCTGCGCCGTCATCAGTCATATTCTGATTTCCTGCTTTTATATAATTCTGAAATCGTTCTGCTCTTTGTTTTTTCTCATCCTGAGACATATTTTCTTCGTTCACATCATCAAACGCAGCATATTTTTCCCAAAAACTAAATGCTTCTAAATCGGGGAATGTACCTGTATACTGGTACGTCAGTCCATCCACCTCATATGTTTCTGCCAATCCATCATAGTCTTGTTTCAACAATTGCCCTTTGGCAAAAGTATCCAGTACTTTCTGTGGCTCTTCTTCAGAAATTGTCGCTTTTTTTACATTTTTCAGACATATGGCATCCACATCCGGCACTTCCACCGGTGCATCGGCTGTCAGGGTAAATTTCATAGGATTTTCCTGATCTGTTCGCTCTGAGGATCTTAAATCCGACTGAATGGTTGTCTGATAGGTTTCCGGAGCCTGAACCTGTTCAGCGACTGTTTTCTGAACTGTTTCTTTCTCTTTGTTTTCCTCTTTCTTTGCAGCAGTCTTATCCTTTTCTTCTACAACAGCAGAATGAACGACCTTATCACATCCTGATATTGTAAAAAGATTCATACATAAAAAAGCTCCCAGAAATATTTTTACTTTCTTCATTTCTTTCTCATCCTTTCTTAATTTGTCAAAAAAGGTACCCTCTTCATATGAGAAAAGAGTACCATACTGTCTTTCCAATGTATTCATCAAGATGTAAACAAGTTGTAAATTCCATCTGCTAGATCAGGTTAATTCTTTATCTTTTTTATCAAATATTACTCTTACTTTCGTTCCTGTTCCAAGCTGGCTTGTGATGTCCAGTCTGCCTCCATGAACTTCTGCGATTTTTACACATAACGCAAGTCCAAGTCCTGCTCCGCCCTCCTGGCGGCTTCTGGATTTGTCTACCATGTAAAAAGCTTCCGTAATTTTTCCCAGTTCTTCCTGTGGTATTCCCCGACCGTTGTCTGCAACTTCCAGAATTTTCCTACCCGATTCTTTATATGCTTTTACGGTAATACGACCTCCTGCTTCTGTAGCACGGAGAGCGTTATCTATCAAATTTACAAGAAGACTTTCCATTAATTCATCATCCATTTTCATAGAAAAATCTTCGTATTCTGTCTGTAATTGTATCTGTCTCTGCGCTGCCTGTTCTGCCTCTAGCTGAACTACATGTTCCAGCAGTTCTCCTATAGAGTGTGACTCCATTTTTATTGAATCATTCTGATGGAGCCCCAGCATCTGGAGCATTTTTCCGGAAAGTTTTTCAAGTCTTTTTCCCTCACGGCTGATATGTTCCAAGGCACGGTCTTTTTGTTCATCGTTTAGTTTTACATGCCGCAGAGTATCTGAATATCCAATAATAGAAGTAAGAGGTGTTTTCATTTCGTGGGCAAGTGCTCCCATAAGCATTTCCTGTTTTCCGGCTACTTCCTGCAGTTTTTCCATTTGCTGTACGGTCCGCTTCATCATTAGATAGATAAACAGACCAGCAATGCAAAATACTGCCAGATAGATTCCCAGGAACCAGGCTGCCGTCTGTCTCAGTTCCATAAACATAGAAGTAACATCACGGACTGAAAGTATTTCGTAACCCTCTGGATTTGTAAGCAGCGCATGCTGTAAAAGTAAGTATTTGTGATTCAGTTTCTGGATTTTGTACCCATAGGAATCCGTTTTGTTGTTTAAACCGAGATTATCCATGCTGACAATCTCATAATCTGTGCGGTTTACTACGGCTTCTTTACTTTCGGAACTAATGAGGAGCATTTTCTCACCGCAGCATCTCAGAAACTGGAATTCCAGATAAGATTTTTTTCCCGTTTCTGACATCTGCTCATATTTACTGTTGTCCCAGAATTGTTCCAGGAGATTTTTTCCATTTGCAAGCTGTCGTCCATAGGTTTCAGCAGCATTATTCAGGCTTCTTTTTCCTGTGACATACAGGCTCAGGACACCGACCGGTATCAGAGAGCACAAAAGTGTTATCAGCATAAGTGCTACTGTCCGTTTCCACAACTTCATAGCGGTTAGTCCTCCAGTCGATAGCCAAGTTTTGGGATTGTTTTTATTTCATCGTACAACTCCAGTTTCTTGCGGAGCTGGCCGATATGCACGTCTACAGTTCTGCTCTCTCCCAGATATTCTTCGCCCCAGACACGTTTTAATAGTTCTTCTCTTCCAAGTGCGATGTTTTTGTTCTGTAAGAGCAGGATAAAGAGATCGTATTCCAGTGGTTTCAGGTTTACGGGAATCCCATCTTTCAGAATCTGATGGCTCTGGAGATCTGCCTGAATATTTTTGATTGTGAGAATTCTCTTTGCACGGCCGGTTCTTTCAAGGATTTTTTCAATCCGTACAAGAAGTTCCAACATTTCGAAAGGCTTTACCATATAATCTTCTGCACCGAGTTTCAGGCCTTTTACTTTGGATGCTACGTCATCTTTTGCAGTAAGGTAGATCACCGGGAGATTCTTTGCGCGGAAATCTTCCATCAGAGCAAAGCCATCTTTGCCGGGAAGCATAATATCGACAACTGCAAGGTCTGCATCTTCATTCCATAGCAATAGGCGCTGGGCTTCTATTCCGTCGTAGGCGGCTACTGTTTCGTATCCAGCTATGGTTAGGTTCATACATAATAATTCGGAAATTGCTCTGTCATCTTCGATTACCAGGATTTTGTTTTTCATTTTGGGATCACCTCGATTAGTTTATGGAAATAGTATAACGTTTCGAAGATGTAACGTCTACAAAGATATATATTTTACTTCATTAGTCATACTATTCTATCCACTCATATACCAGATAATCAACCCCTGCATCTATCATAACAGGGGCATCTGAATGCAACTTAGTTATAATCGAACAGTATCCTACATTATGGTACAAATATTCCAGACGTTTGCGGGGTAATTTTGTAATTTTCCTGGTATTCTGGCGTATATAGCATTCTTTATTTAAGATTCGTTTTAAAGTTTTACTACACTTATATACAGAAAAGTCTTCTGGATTACTTAGATGATATTTCAAAATCAAATTCCTGATGTTTGGGCTAAGTTTTCTGACAGAATCATAATAGGATGTATCATTGTCAAAGGTAAATATCAGCCATTTGTGCTCTATACGGATTTTTTTAATTATACAATCATGTGGTACCGGGATTGTCGGCAGAACATCTTTGTTTAAATAATATGTCTTCTTCATTTTCATCTTATCTGTACTGTAAACTTGTCTCCTATTGGTATTGCGTCATCTGTGGGGCTTTCTCCCTCATTATATACATAGCCTGCAGATTCTACGTAGACATCATCTGAGGAATCTTTATCTGTTTTTTCTTCGAATACCTGGTGGGCTGTATCGTTTTTTACTTCATATAATTGTAATGTGATTAATTTTGCTTCCGGAGAGATTTCTTTGTAGCCGGTGAATTCAGGGTCTATGGTTTGTTGGAATGCAGTTTCTTCGCCATTTCTTCCTGTCTCCTGATAGCAGATTTTGTTTCCCTGATCGTCTGTTCCGATCAGATAATAGTCACTGTCAATATACACTGTTCCATCATATGTTCCGTAAATTGTACTTTCGAATGGATTCCATCTGAATTCTGTAAGGTTGAGAATGTTGGAATCGAATTTAATGTTCTGATCCAGATTTATATCTACGGTGTTTTTCTCCAGCTCTTCTTTTGATGTTGTGAGTTTAAATGTATAAGGTTGTGTATTGGCCTGTATTTTCTGGATGTTTTCCCATGTTTCGGCATCAGACATTGCGATCGACCATACTTTGAACTCTATGTTTACAGTTCCCTCTGTGTTGATTTCTTCTCCAATTGTAAAGTCTTCTACTGTTATTGGATTTTCTGACAAAGCATTGTTATTGACTGTTCTTTGACCCAGACCCTGATGGATTTCCTGACCATTAATTCGTACTTCTGTAAATAAGATTTTGTCCTCTATTGTATTCTGTGTATCTGAGTCTGTGTCCTGAGAGGTCAGGTCTTTTTTCGTTTGTTCTTTTCCGGTGTGATTCTTGTCGTTTAAGTCTTCACTGTCGGAATATGCAATCCATAGATTTTTGCTGTCCATTACAATCCCATTCAATGTTATGGTGATTCCATCTCTTGAGATGCTTTTTCCTACAACATTTGTATAAGAATCGGTGTCACCGTTCTCAATTCCCAGTGCCTGTCCGATCCAGGAGGTCACTCTCTGTAATGCTGCTTTTACATCTTCCTGATACTTCAGTGTACATCCTGCAGTGATAAGCAGTATGATTCCGGCTGCTGCTATTTTCCACTTTCTCTGCATCCGTGAAAAGCGGTGCTGTTTTTTCCATGGTTTAGAAGCTTCATATATGTATTTATCATCCAGATCACCGATCAGTTCTAATGTTTTAAATCCTTTTTCCATATAAATGCTTCACCCTTTCCCATAATTTTTTTCTGCTTCGATAGAGGCTGGATTTGATTCTGCTTTCTGAAATTCCATGACGGGCTGAAATTTCGCTGATGCTGTCCATATACCAGTAGCGTCGTATAAAAATGTCACAGTCACCTTTTTTCAGGGATTCCAGAAATTTTTCAAGAATTTCCAGAATCTCTTTTCTCTGAATTTCATCATTCAAAGAATATGCTGTTACATCCTCTATCTCTTCCAGTTCTTTGCATAATTCTAATATGTGCTCTGTTGACCGTTTTGCAGCTTTTTTCCTGCGAAAACAGTCAATTGCCAGGTTTCGGGTTATTTTTCCAAGAAAAACAGACAGAATTGCCGGTTTTCTGGGTGGTATGGAGTTCCATGTGGCTAGCCATGTATCATTGACGCATTCATCGGAGTCTTCCTTATCATACAGAACATTCCAGGCAATACTGAAGCAGTACCTGCTATACTTTTCTTCGGTCGCCTGTATGGCTTTTTCTGATCTGTCAAAATACAGATTGATAATTACTGTATCTTCCACTTTTTTCACCTCACGTTTCTTTTATTTTGCCTTCATAAAATAAGACGGATTTTGAATGGTAAAGTTGCAGTTTTAATAAAAATAATTTTCTTTTTCCAGAGTAAATAATACACTGTCGAAAAGTCAACCTGTCTTTTCAAAATTTCGACTGGAGAAATGAAGTATATTCTGATAAAATAGGCATATAAAGGAGGACAAGCGGAAATCCTTACAAATGATAAAAGCAAAAAGAACAGCCGAAGACATTTTCAAGGCACGAATGAGGACTATACTTAACAAATAGGGGAGTACCTAACCGATTTATCTGAAAGATAAGAATGCAGATGAAGTATTCCGGAAATTAAAGCAGAAGAAGGATAACGGTGAAGCTTTTAGAGGGTGTAAAAATTCTTGTGTCTATGGAAAGTAAATCTTTCTGATAAGAAATAGATATGTAAAATTTTGCTGTCGAATTAATGATTATGCGGCTGTCGAATATATCTTTGTACTTACAGTATTGCCATGTAGGAAAATTATATACATCATTTTCGATTTTTTTGCATGACAAGTAAGGCATCATGATTATTGCCTTTTGTGGGCTCTGCCCACACCCGACCTCTGGAATAGGATCGGAAATTTCTGGCAATAATATAAATGCCGAAGGAATAGACAGAGAGCAGGAATGAGGGGCTTAAAAGAGCTTCCCCATTCCTGCTTTTCTTTTCTCTTACAGATAAGCAGTGAGCCGTTCTCCGTAAAGGACTATCAGCTGATTCAATACCTGATCCCAGTTCCGGTATCTCTGCGTCCACTTTTTGACTACGTTCTCGCTGGCAAGATACAGCATCTTTTCCAATGCAGAATCGCTTGGGAATACGCTTTTCGTTTTCGTGACTTTCCGATACTGGCGGTTCAATCCTTCTATGATATTTGTCGTGTACATAATGCGTCTGATATCATTAGAAAACTGGAAAAAGGAACTTACATCTTCCCAATTATTTTCCCAGTTACTGATCGCGTACGGATATTTCTTCCCCCATTTTTCTTTCATGTTCTCCAGCTCTGTTAAAGCGGCTGTTTCGTTCGGAGCATTGTACACTTCTTTGAAATCCGAGGAAAACTTTTTCAGATCATTATAATTTACATATTTGAAAGAATTGCGGAGCATATGGATCACACATCTCTGGATCTCTGCCTGCGGATAAACTGCCTGAATAGCTTCTTTAAAACTCGGAAGACCATCCACGCAGAAGAAAAGGACATCTTTTACTCCGCGGTTCTTAAGATCATTAAGCATCCCAAGCCAGAACTTGCTGGTTTCATTTGCGCCTGCTGTGATGCTGAGGATATCTTTGTATCCCTCCACTGTAACGCCAAGAACTACATACACAGCACGACTCAGGATTCTGCCATCCTCACGTACTTTATAATGAATACAGTCCATAAAGACAAACGGATAAACCGGGTTCAGAGGACGGGACTGCCATTCCTTAACCTGAGGAAGTATCTTGTCTGTGATCTTGCTGACCATTTCAGCTGATAGCTCAATTCCATAAAGATCCTGGAGCTGGTCGTGGATGTCACGTGTACTCATACCACGGGCATATAAAGAGATCACTTTTTCCTCAATCCCGGAAATATCTCTCTGGTATTTAGGGATGAGTTTTGGTTCAAACTCACCGTTACGGTCTCTTGGTACGTCGATTTGAAATTCACCGTATTGACTCTTTAAGTTTTTTGTAGAATGACCATTTCTTTTATTGTCTGTCTGTAGATCTCCCTTATGTTTTTTCTCGTAGCCAGGAGTTGCATCCAGTTCTGCCTCCATCAGCTCCTGCAGGATATCCTTGAAACTGTCTTTCAGAAGCGTGTATATATCTGCAACGCTATTAATGTTGTTTTCTGAGATGATCTGTCGAATTTGTTCTTTTGCAACTGCCATAAAAAATACTCCTTTTCGATAAGAATTGTCATATCTAAATTCTTACCAAAAAGGAGTTATTTTTTACCAAAAACACAAACTATTTTACACTACCAGCTTTTACGGAAGATGATTACTCAGCTCTTTCCCTGACACCATTGATGTCCGGAAAAATGACCCGCAAGGATATATAATGGTATCATTTTGACAGATGCCACTTATTTTGTTTAACTGTTCTTGATCTCTTTTTCAATTCGTTCCATGATTATATCCGTTACCGCTTTTGCCCTTTTCCTCACACTATTACTATATTCTTTAGCCGCATTATACAACAATATATCTGTCTCATTCTGGGCATTATCTATACTTTCTTTAAATCTTTTGTTTTCCTTAAAAGTTTCATATGGTATTATCATACTAACCTCCAACTATATCTTTTAATTATCTTCGTTTTTTCAATATACCATTTTCCATTTCATATACTTCATCACACAACACATCAATATCCTCTCTATTATGGCTTGCCAGGATAATCAGTTTTCCCTCGTTTTTCATCTGCTCAAACAGTCCCCTCATTTCCTGTACCCCATTTTTATCTAAACCGTTCATAGGTTCATCCAGTATTAAAATATCTGGATTTTCCATAATCGCCTGACCGATTGCTAAACGCTGCCGCATACCAAGAGAATATTTTCCTACAGGAATTTTTGAACGTGGTTCAAGTCCCACCTTTTCCAGAACGGAATACATGTATTTTTTATTCAGTTTATTTCGGATTGTATACAGAAATTCCAGATTATGAAACCCGCTCCACTGGCGCAAAAAACCCGGTTCTTCTATAATAATTCCGGCATTCTGCAGCATGTCGGCATCTTTCCCCATACATTTCCCATTTACTCTGATTTCTCCTCTGTCACAGTAAAAAAATCCGCAGATACATTTGAAAAGTACGGTTTTGCCAGACCCGTTATGTCCTACGATTCCGTATATTTTTCCGCTTTCACAGGTCAGCGATACATCTTTTAACACTTCTTTTTCCTTAAAGCTTTTAAATACATGATTTACTTCAATCCTCTGTTTTTCCATCTGTCCTGTCCTCCTGTCTGTAAGCTACGCGTCCTCATTTTCCCAGTGAAACTCTGTATGTTTTACTTTACAGAAAATTATCACAGACATGAAAACAACCGCAACAATTAAAAATGTAAAAATATATGTCAGGGAAGGGATTCGATAACGTCCGCTGACAGGCGTCGCGCTTAATGCCACCTCCGCCCAGTATGTAGGTACAACATGCGCCACAATCAGTTTCCATTCCCCATATATATTCTCCACAATAAATAATGCAACCACACTCATCATTGTCACTGCGACTGCAAGGATTTTACCGGCATACAAACTGATAAGAAACATCAAAATGCCAAGAAACGTACATATCAATGTACATATCAGGACAGTAATTATCATAAGCTGTACCGGCGTAAATTTCCCAAGAATCCCATAATGGAAGCGAAAATCAAGCATTTGCCCCATTCCAAATCCAAATCCCTCATCTGCTCTTTGCGAAGCGAGCGTTTTTATAACTTTTCCCCAGTCTGTCGAAAATTCTATATGTCCCCAAAACGGAAGAACAGCTGCGATTGCAGACAGGATAACTGCAAAAAAAGACCTTATCAGGATACCGGCAATCTGGCTGAGTGCCCAGCGTTCCCTCCCGGTACGGATTACCTGATACATATTAATATGCTGCATAAATGGAACATCAGAATGAATATAAACAATTCCTACATAAAAAATAGATAAAATTCCAAATGAGGACATATAAAAAGGAAAAATGCACCATGAAATCGGATAATTTTTTTCCTTAACAAACTGTAAATATGGCTGATCATACGTCCACGACAAGATTAAAAACGCCGCGCAGAAAGTCGCAAATTTAACATTAAATATTTTTTGCGCAGAAGTTTTCATTATGTATTTTAATGTTTTCATATAGTCCTCCCTCCGCTACATTTTCTTTTTCAGCCCCCAATAGCACCCCGCGGCTGATAGAGCGGAAATGCCCACTGATATAACCGTCAGAAACAAAAGGTTTACTCCGTCACTTGCAAATATTTTCGTATACGCATAAAAAGCGTAGATATTGTAATCAGCTATATTCACAGATACCAGAACGCGAAATGCCAGTACCGGAAAGACAAGAACCAGCACAGTATTTGATATAAACACAGAACATAAGGCAGCCATATTCGACAATGCCCCCGCAATAAGCCCCAGATTCAATGCGTACAGCGTACAGTATAAAATTACATGTCCCTCTTCCAGAATGCTTCCATAACAGCCGTTTAATTCTATTCCATACGAATCTATACTCCAGTCTGTCCACGGAACATATGTACGGCACAAAAACAGAAACAAAACTGATCCCAATATCATAATGCTCAGTGAACTGATATAGATAACGGTTGTTTTAGATAGTACATATGACTTTAAGCTTCCTCTTATCACATTGTAACGAATATACTTATGCTCCTGTTCTTCCGGATATACCCCTGCAAATGGAAAAGCGCAGAAAGAATATGCAATCAGAAATCCTGTCATATTTGTAGAATACACATAGGTAGACAGTACGTTTCCATTTTCAAGCCCTTTTTGAAACAACACGCTTTCCAGAGAAAAAAACAGGATTGCCACTACACCAACAATTCCAGCCAGCCATCGATAACTTTTTCCAAGCCGGCGAAAATCTGTCCGAAGGTAATTTATAAAACACTGCAAAATTATCACACTCTCTTTCTCAGGCAAAATCTGGTATGACAAGCGTTGCTAATTCAGGAAAATTTCAGTTCCTGTAACCGCATTAAGCAAAGCAACCTCCATAGAAGTACCGTCTGTTACTTCAAAATACCAGACCGGCTCTGCCGCTAATTTCTGACCCTCATCAAAATAAGTCCGCAGGACTAATTTTGCATAAGTCACCGTATAAACGGCATCGTCTAATAAAGCACTGTATTTTTCTTCCAGTATATCTGCAATTTCAGGGAACTTCAGAAACTCCAGGGTTTCATCAGAATGTTCAAATATACATGGCGCTTCTGTCAGTGCCAGACTCAACATACCCTGTTTTGTGTAAACAGCAGATATGGGCGCTTTCTGATAGCTTTCAAACGCCCGTGACATCGCGCTTGTTATCCACGGCGGAAGAACCTGCAGTCCCTCATAAAGCTGCCACCCATATATCTCATAAGAATTATTGGCTTCTGTCCAGCCGTCCTGTTTTGCCCTTTGACTGTCAATCATTCCGTCATCTAAAGCTCGCTTCTCCAATATTGCATAATCTTCTCCGCTGGTAGAGAACCAGTCAAACTGATATTCATCAACAGGGCAGCCCAGTGATCTTAATTCTTCTTTTACCTGTTCTGTGCAATCGTCTCCTGATGCAAATTTAAAATTATCTTTTGGAGCGCTGCGTTCGCTCATTCTCACTACCTGTCTGTATATTGAGGATTCGGGTGTATTGTACAGAAACACTCCCGATAACCCTATCACTGTTCCGTCCTCCAATATATACGTATCATTTCCTTTTTCATTTTCAATAGTTGGTTCGTCATGATATTCTTCTGTAACTACTTTTCCCTCAACATATTTTTTGTAAGCTGTTTCTGCATCAATGTTAGAAACACCTTTTATAATAGGGGCGTGGAAGTTGGTAACTTCAAATTTCTCCGGAACGTTTACTACACACTCAAATTTCACCTTCTCTGTTTCCTCTGAATATGATTCCGGAAAAAAATCTCCGTCTTCGCTCTGTACCGTCTCTCCTTCCGGCTCTGTTTTTGCCTCCGTTTCTTTTTCACAGCCCCCTAAACACATACATATTCCCAGCACTATCATTGCTTGTCTCAAGCCTTTTCTCATATAGTCCTCCTTGAAAAAACGAAGGCGGATTTCTCCGCCTTCATCTACAGTTTTATTTACGGTGTGAAACGTCCCCTAACATTCAATCCACTTGTTCCACTGGTAGCATACATCTCGTATGTATAATTAGGCGCTGCATAAGATGTGTAGCTGGCAGAGGAAGCTCTTGAACCAGAAGAAATATACGCCGAATTGGAGCTTGTTCCCTGTCCTGCTTTTCCAGATCTGCATCTCAATGTACCGCTTTTATTAAACGATGTTCCTGTTACATAGAATCTCTGTTCTGTATCCGCTTTCCTTACTGCATAAGAGTATGGATCACCCGGAATCGTCACATTAAATGAAACTGTATCCGCACTTGCTGTAGCTGCTGTCCCCAGCACACACATTGTTGCACTTAAAACGCAAAGTGTTCTTTTAATAATTTTTCTCATAAATCATTTCCTCTTTCTAAAAAAGTTTTTCAGTTATTAAACAACATTGGCACCAACTTGTTTGTTGAATTTACTATAGCATAGAATTATCTCTTAAAACGCACCTTGCCAAAAACTGTATATAATTGTGTCAAAAATGGAACTTCTGTCAAGACTAATGCCTTTTTGTATATTCACACTTTTTTCTTTATTCTCCTATATAAATTATTTATTAGGTACTATATTTCCATAATCCAGCTATCATTGCAATCGCAATCATCACTTGACTCCAAATAATTGCATCTACGACAATTCTTTGGTTTACCCATATTCCCACTAGCATTACGATTCCATTACATAACAAAATTTTCTTTGTATTATTCGCATACTTTTTGCGTGCATCTTCGTCTAAACAATGAATAGTATTTTCTACTGGGGCATATATCCAAATAAATATAACAGTAATAATCCATATTATTATAAACATTATATTTGATAAAACTATTGTTTTTTTCAAAAAAACAACCATGTTCATCATTGCTGTCGATAGAAAATAACAACGTAATTCTGTATCTGCATGATATCCTCCAGCATAAGGTCTCAAAAAAAATATCCCCCAAAATACCAATAATACAAAAGGCAGTTCTTTCCAGAGTATTCCACAAACTACTGTTGTCAATAAATTAAGTAATATCAGAAACCCCTGATGCAATCCATATTGGATAATTTCTCGTTCTTCCTCATCATGTCCAATTTTTTCTATCAATCGTATTGAGAATTTTTTTCTATGCTTTTCCATTAAAAACCTCATTTTCTTCAAAAACACAGTTGCCACAAACTACTATGTTTTCATAAGAAAACTCTATAGTCTATGGCAACCTGATTACTTTTATTGTTCCTAAAAGGAACTATATACTTCCATATTTTCTTTAAAAAATCAACCAATTTACAAAATCACGGTTTTTTCAGCTTTTTGACGGCACATGGAAGTTCTGCCTGATAACCGTAATACGGACATGTTGTATTTGCATCACGCTCTGCTAACTTTATAGCAGTATTTTTTACTATTTTCATACCCAATTTCAAAATATCTTTTTTCATGTTACATCCTCCTAAACATATATTTTTTATAACATACCATAAATTCTCTTCATATGCCTTTTATTGTCAAAAACTGTATATTTTTTTGTCAAAATTGGAACTAAAAAAGAGCCAAGTGGCTCTTTTTAGTTCTCTACAATATTTGACAAATATAATAAAACCTGTACCCAAAATCGTTTTTCCGTATATTCAATCTTTATATCTCCACCACATGCTTCTACTACCTGTTTCACACTTTCCAAACCTAACCCGTGAATAGATGTATCAATTTGGCTGGTTTGAAATATATTACCTTTTTGCACAATTGAACCACTATAACTATTTTCTATCAAAATAATCAGGATATCTTTTTGCACACGCACACTAATGGATAAATACTTTTCATCAGATTTACTCGATTCCCTGACCGCATTATCTACCAAATTTCCTAAAATCACACAAATATTAAAATTATTTCTGTATAGTGATTTTGGAATCTGAATATCCAGATTCACAATTTTCAATAATTCATCCGCACGCCTGAGCATGTAATTTAAAACCCCATCAATTTCTTTATTCCCTGTCGAAACTTTTTCTGCTGGATTTAACATAAATTTTTCCATGTGTTCTAAATATCTCATCATATCCTTATTCTTATCCTGCTGTGCCATAGCAGATAATTCTATTAAATGATGCTTCATATCGTGACGCAATTTTTTAATATGCTCCTGAGATTCCTGCACCACATCAAGCTGATGTGCATATACATCAATTATCTGCTCCAGTTTCTTCTCATTCATTTTCGCCACATAAAATTTGGTTAATGTGTAATATAAATAAAACAAAAATGAATTGATGAGTATCAAACTGAATGCTACTGTAAGAACTACAGGTTTGTTATTTTCTGTTAAAGTTGCAATGCTGTGCATACAAACAATGCTAACCAAGGGAATCATACCCAATATGAATACATTCATAAGTGGTAGAGAATCCTGCGTTTTTTTCTTTGTAAATTCTGAAAAAAAAGCAGTTGGAATTAAAATCGCCAAGCTAGTTATAAATTGATAAGCTGAGCCTACTCTTTGTCCGGGAACATATCCTGCCAACAGTTGAACAACTATAATATCTGCTAGTAAATTAATAGAATATATAATAAATGTCATTAGGAATTTTTGAGACAGCTTTATCTTATACGGGCATGCCAGTAGAAATAAAGCAATGACATTCGAAATTATATTCAAATTTGGCGATTCAAATATAATACTAACAATATAAGTCCCAATACATGCAAAAGTATATAGAATCCAATTATATTTCCATAGACATTTTTCTCTGGCAGCAAAAAAATCTATGTACCTTTTAACTGCATAAAATCGAATTCCATTTGAAAACAATATAAGCAACAGTTCAGCTATCATTACGAATTTCATTTGCCATACTCTCCATTAGTTTTCTTCTTATAGCCACACGGTTCGATCTGCTAATATCCAACACATCTCCGTTTATCATTTTTATCCATTTATAAGTAATTTCTTTCGCATGGCACATATTGATCAAATATGATTTGTGAATACGCAAAAACAACCCCTCTGGACACATCTGTTCAATCTCAGATAACTTACCATAAAAACTTTCTATTTTCTTTTCCATTACAATATTAATTTTTCTTCCATCACTTTGAAAATACAAAATATCTTTGTACATAATTCTGTAACTATTTCCTTGATTTTTATACTCAAAATTGCACTCATTTTTTCCAATAATACTAAATATTTTCTCCATAACATGATACAGCCGTTCTTTTTTTATTGGTTTTATCAGAAAATCAAATGGCTGGTTTTGAAACAGTTCTAAAGCATATTCCTTTTTAGAAGATATATATATCATAAACATATCTGTATTCCTCAATATATCCCTGATATATTTTCCGACCTCAACCCCATTCATTCCCGGAAGTTCAATATCTAAAAAAAGAATGTCTGGAGCTTTTTCTTTTTTCAAATATTCTGTCAAAGTATCTCCATCAAAAAACACGTCCACTTCCAACTTTATACATTTTTCGAACGCAAAAAAACTAAGCATTTTCTCTATCTCTGAACAAGTTACTTTCTCATCATCGCATATTACTACTCGCATTATTCCTCCACCTCCTGCTATTCCGTATATTACTCTATTATTTTTATCCAAGCAAGCTACTCCTTTCAATTTTTCATAAACTTCATCTTTAGAAGTATGTTAGCAAGAATATAACTATAAATGAGCAAGTTCGTGATTTTGCATAAAAAGAAAGACACCTTAAATCGTTTGTGTTGTATAATGAAAGTGACCAAACAAACATTGCAACATTTACGAAAGAAGGTGCCTCTCACAAATACTATACATTATTCTACATTCATATACAACCAGCTTAAGAAATTAAATTTATGCAAATCTTTTTCGAACAGAGTGATCGGTCATCTCATGAGTATCCTGATCAGTATCTTTATCTCAGGTTACCACGGAAAGACTACCGACTTTTCACAAAACAGTTCCTGCCACAGAACTACCATCGCACATTTCCTCAATTCTGGGAAATGGGATGATACCTTACTTGAAAATACTTTAAAATCCTCCGTAGTTGAAATTATTTATTCAGAAGCACAGCGCACCGGAAAACCTGTTTTCTGTATTGTGGATGATACCATAGCTTCAAAGACAAAGCCTTCGTCACAGGCTATGCATCCAATTGAAGATGCGTATTTCCACCAGTCCCATTTAAAGAGAAAACAGGATTATGACCATCAGGCAGTTGCTGTTATGCTTTCGTGCAATGGCATTGTCCTGAACTATGCTTTTGTACTGTACAATAAATCCATTTCCAAGATTGATATTGTGCAGAACATTGCAAAGGAACTGCCAGAACCTCCAGTCATGTCATATTTCCTTTGTGACTGCTGGTATGTTTCTGAAAAAATAATCAACACATTTGTACAGAAGGGGTTCCATACCATTGGAGCTTTAAAAACAAACCGCCTGCTGTACCCGTCAGGAATGAAAAAGAAGCTCAGCGAACTTGCTGCTGAATTATCGGTAACAGAGAAAGGATTTGACCCTGTGACAGTCAAAAACCGAAAATATTATGTGTGCCGGTGGACAATAGGGGTATTTTTCAGACAATGTAAAACCCGTCTGGCGTTGGATACCTATCAGATACGTTCCTCGAAAGGAATCCAGAGGTACTGGCTGTTGATGTCAATGGCACATTATATCTGTGTTATAGGCACTGGGCAATATCAGTCTTTCCAGGAAGGATATCAACTGATTCGCAGTACCATTCAGCAGGAAAAGTATCAATATTTGTTTCAATGTGCAAAATCCTGTGTCGATTTTGAAGCGTTTATGAAATTAGCAGGATAGTTTTGTGCATTTTTTCAAATTTGCTCATTTATAGCTTAATAATTAAAGCAGAAGCAGGATAACGGTGAAGCTTTTACTGAAGATGATTACGCTGCTCTTTCCCTGACACCATTGATGTCCGGAAAAATGAGCCGCAAGGATATGTTTAAAGAAGCAATTTGTCTGGCAAAGCCCAATATTGAGCTGAGTGCTGAAAAGACAACCGCTATGTTGTATACACTGGCTGACAAGTTCTTAGACAGAGCTGAGTTAGACGAAATTAAGGAGGTAATGCGAATGACCAGACTTGGACAGATGTTAATGGATGAGGGCATGGAAAAGGGTATTGAACTTAAAGAAACCGACTCTATCAAAAAACTTATGAAAAATATGAATCTGACCATTGATCAGGCAATGAACGCTCTGGAGGTTCCGACAGATAAACGTGAAAAATACCGCAAGACAATCACTCCTGACAATTAATGGATAAAAGTACCGCCATATTGACTTATCACAATCAATAATGGCGGTATTTTTTTTAATACAGTTTTTTTACATTTTCTATCTGTTCATTTCATTGTACTGCACGATTCTTCTCATATTTCCAACCAGAAGCAATATCAGTACAATGGCTATAATTTTAAACGGAATATTCATATAAGCCTTACACAAATCCCAATATATGGCAATGCATATAACAGCAACAGTGCCTCCTGTCCATATGCACATGAACATTTTTGAGACATACAGGGCTTTTCTCGCTTTGGTTTTATCAAATTTAAAACCTATTTTCAGATGCCGTGGATAGATATTTTTATATCTGTATGTACTCAGCACAATCCCCATCAGTCCATAGGAAACTATAATGCAGCTTCCTCCTGCTGATAAAAAGGGAAGAAATGTTACTGATTGTGGAAATATACCCAGATTTTCCAGGATATTTATAAAAAAGTTTATAAGAAATACGATTCCGCATCCACATCCCATCATCATTCCAAGCTGATTCTTCTGTCTCATGGCAGTATTAAAAACTGCAAAAATCAAAACTGCCAGAACACAGCATAAAAGTATGGCTGCAATTGTTCCATATACAGATGACAGATAAGTCAAAATATAATCCGCATTAAAAGCCGGTAGATTTCCCATTACATCTGACCCACTTTTCCCTATCCATTTATTCTGCTGCCAGAATGAATGCAACATTTCGGTGAAATAATCCTCTTCTCCACCACCTGAAAAAATGGCCTGTAAACGTGCAATCTGATATTCTGTCAGGCTGCTGCTCAGATACCTGATCAGAAAAGCTGCCACAGGCATAGCCAGAAAACCAGCCCAGATTCCGCAGATGGCTTTCTTTTTTCTCACAGTAAACCAGTTCTTTTGAATTGCGATTGTCAGCATAACCAGCATAGATACCAACATCACACAAGCCGTCATAAGCGCAGGCATGGCATAGACCAATATAACCGGTGCAATCATCCATATGATTGCTCTCATCAAGCCCTTATATCCCCAGCCGTGATATTTATACAAAATTGCTCCATATATGGGAATATAAAACAGCATCAGAATCGGCATGGATATCCCTCTTACTCCTGGCAGCACAATGAAACATCTTGCCCCATTTAACTGATAGCCACCCAACAAAGTAACCAGACAGGCAAACAGTAAAATGACAGCAATTATTTTCGAAAATCTTGCCAGTACAGTGTAATCCAGAAGATATAAAATCATCATAACTGCAAGTCCGATCACAACATGAAACACATATCTGTCCGAACCGGCTGTAGCGTTTTCACTGATTTTTCCGGCAATCCCTGCATGTATCAAAACGCCTGCAATGCTGATAAGAATGATTATTCCAAGTAGTTTCCATGCAACCTGAGGTCTGTGGACACTGTCAAGCGAGATTCCTGTTTCCACAGGATCTCCCATATCCCGGACAGCTTCCCTCTCTGCCTGTTCACGATCCATGCCTGCTTGCATATTTGCCTCGATCTGATCTTCTATATGATCCTGAAATTCCTTTTTTACATAAGGCCGCGCTTTCTTACAGCGAATCTGTTCCAGTAATGTTTTCAGATATTCGTCCATAGATCACACCTCCATTACAAGCACATTGCTCACTGCTGCAGAATACTCTTTCCATTCTTCTACTTTCTTTTCCAGAAATCCCCTTCCCTGTTTGGTCAGGCTGTAATACTTTCTGGTCTTTCCGGCTGCCTCCTGTTCGTATACTGTCAGAAATCCTTTATCCTCCAGACTGTGCAGTAATGGATACAAAGTTCCTGCTTTCAGTTCAAACACATTCTGAGATTTCTGCCGCAATGTATCGATCATCTCATATCCATACATGTCCTTTTCTGACAGCAATTTCAGTATAAGCATTGTCATACTCCCGGAAACCAGTGATTTTTCAATAGCCATAGTATTCCCCTCCTATTGTATAGGTTGTCTATATATCGGTTATCTATATAATATAAGAACCTGTATACTATGTCAACTGTTTCCGGGATATTTTTAAAAACTTCACTGCTACGGCAACCGAGTTCAGGTATCTACATACTTTTTCGGACAGAAAACCACCGCATTGTCATATGTTAACACAATGCGGTGGTATAATTCTCTCAAAACAGATCCAGCATACTGTCCAGATAGATTTTTTCTCTGACATGTATCTGGTATTCCGGTCTGGTCATGTAATAGAGCAGAAATTCCAGTATCAGGGCACTGCCGAGTCCTCTGCCCTCTATTTTTAAATTTGAAAATCCCATTGGCAGATAGATATCCCGGATATCATTGATTCCAATAAACCCTGGATTCTCCATAGCTTTTGAAAAAAGATAGCCCCTCGACCCGTCCGGTGCCTTGCAGTGATGCTCCGGACAGTTTTCACCCAGATTTTTACGGCTGACCGTTTCATAGCAGGCTTTTCTGTCCCTGCAGCCGAACCAACAGCATTCATTGCAGAGAAATTCTACTTTGTCCTTCTCAGCCTGAGACAATGTATTTAACTTATCAAAAGCCTTGTTTAGCCGGAAATCCGGCACAACATAACGGAAATCTTTTCTCCGGATTTCTTCTTCAAACTGTGTAAAATCTGTCAGAACCTTGGTAGTGGAGGAAACAAAATAGAGTCCCGGATACTGCTCCTTAAGATATTCCAAAAGCAGTTCTGAATAAATGATCACACCGTTTCGCGGTTCTCTGTTTCTCTCAAACAACCGGCACAGTGCATTGCATTTTCTGTCTGAAAGGTGCTCCTGGCGAAGCAGGGAATTGCTGAAAGTCAGCCGGGCAGAAATCCCATATTCCTGCATTAGTTCAAGAACCTCCTCCGGATCATTCTCTCCGAAGCCTGCCCTGCCTCCACCCCAGATACAGTCTGCCGGAGCACCATATATAGAGCCAATTTCACACCAGTCGTAAAAATATTCCCTGTGTTCCCGGAATAAAGGCAGGAACATCCGGTACAGCTCATAAAATTCAAACAGCCCGGGCAGGTGAAAATATGCTTTCTCCTTCATTAATCTTCCAGTACATCCTCTATGGTTTCCGAAGCATCCTCAAGAGCGTCCAGGGCTTCGATCAGTTCATCTGCTTTTCCTGTGTGTGTCTCCTCTTCTTCATACTCATCGATCAGTGCTGTCAGCTGATCTTTTATTTCTTCCAGACCTTCATAGATTTCCTTTAATTTTTCTTCCCGTTCCATTACGGATGAAAGCTTTACAACTTTAGACATTCTGGTACCTCCCATATCGCATTTTCTTTAGGAAAAATTATAACACTGCCCTCTTTTTATGTCTATATGATCCTGGAGCGTGTTTGAAAAATGCTCTAAGAGACTTGTGATACTTGTTTTCTCTGTGGTATTCTATATCTATGATTATTGTATTACGCAAAATGTGAATGGAGGATTTTTATGTTAGTTTGTGATTATATTGTAGAATCTATTGACGGTGACTATGCACATCTTCGCAGAACAGATCTGCCTGAAGAAGAACTAAAACTCGTAGCACGGGCACTTCTGCCCTTTGACATCACAGAAGGATGCAGATTACATTATGAAATGATGCAGTATAGTATCATTGACTGATTTGGCAGTCTCCGACTCACAGCCGTTACAAAAAGTTTACTAATACAGCGAAAAGGCAGGTAAGTGACTTTTTTCACCTTTACCTGCCTGTAACTTCACACACTTTCTGTAATATCATTTTTTCATCAGATATCCATATTTACGCATCTGCCTTCTTAACAGCTGCTCCACGCGTCTTACTACTTCTCTGGGATAATTTTCCGAATTCTTCTGTAAGTATATCTGAATATCTTTAAAGGTAAATTGGAAACCAATCTGAATGCCATACAGTTCTTCTGCTGCATCCAACTGTATATCGAAATCAGAGCTAAATGGCTTCGCCTCAATTTTTTCCAGACAATATTCCAATGACTGATCAATAGGATAATCCTGATTTATGTCGGCAAACATACAAAGTCCCTGATCAAAAAAAGGACTCAGTTCATATTTCTGTGTCTTTTCATTATAAATGACCGCAATATTGTTGGTATGCCTGTCCTCATTCATGAAAAACGCATCTATTTCTAGCATTGCAGTCAGATACGCTCCAAAATTATCTATTTTAGTAATTTTCTCCACCTGAGTTACCAGGTACTGAATGCGTTCTGAAACATCTGTAAAATCTGAGAGCTTTACTGCCAGACTTTCACCTGTATATCGACGATACAATTTTTCCAGCGGAATCAGAATCTGATCTGCTTTCAGAAAATCCAAACTGGAACAGCCCTGAAATATTTTCCCATTATACTCAATTACAGCTGCTTCATACTCAACAAAAGGGAAAGGACAGGTACTCTTCTGCAAAAGGTCAGATACAAGAACTTCAGATAAACCTTCACATCCCATATAATCAGCCTTATACCACCTGTCATCAATTTTCCATTTGAGCTGATCTCCCTTGGAAGTATGACCGCTCTTATGCAAGGGAGAATATGCATCAAAATTGCGAATTTTCATTTTAGGTCAGCCCTCCTTTTTCAGAATCATAATCCATTGATGATCATCTGACATGCGCCCCTGTGTTTTTTCAATAATTAATAACGGATCATAAAATGGAAGCCCCATCTCTCTCAGAATATCCTTCCTGTGATCGCGTGTTCTGGGAAAACAGCGTTCTTCGAGAAAATATTCAAAATCATCCCAATCCGGATCAGTTACAACTCCAAATGCACGGAAAATAATCTGGTCTGTGTAGTTTTTAATCTTGATTTTTTCATGCCTGAAATCAATATCTATCGTTGTACACAGCTCATCATGATTCATGAAATTCATGCGCATTTTCACATCCGGATCATCAGAAAAATTATAGGCTCGCTTTATCTGACTGTAAATCGTCTGACGGGAAACGTGATACTGTCTGGCAATATCTGTAATTTTTTCTCCCCGGTTCTGCAATGCCAAAATATGTGCCAGTTGCTCTTCTGTAAACGAATTTTTCCTTCCGGTATTTTTCTTCTTTTCAGAAATACTGCTGTTATTCATATCTGCCTTCAAACATCTGTAATTGTCAGCATCTCTGGATATCTGCTTCAGTTCATGAATATCTGTTGTTCCAAAAATCTGCTGTATCTGATCTCGAAAGTTCATATTCATATCACCACCTTCAAAAAGACATTATGGAAACCACTTTCACACAGAACAGTTTGTGTAATTGAGTATAGCATGAAGCAAAAAGAAGTGTCAAGAAATAGTTTCTTGACACTTCTCTGCCCATATCTACTCAATATGATTACATGCTTTTTCTTATTTCCGCTCCAAAAATCCCTTGGTTTTCCCCATAACATCCTGGAGAATTTTCAGGTTTTCCAGTGTATCTGTTGTTTCCAGTGAATGGTTTGCATTTTCATAAGTATACATTGGCACCTGCTGTTTTTGAGAAAAAGCCTGTACTTCAGAAACAATACTCCATGGATCTGAAGTTCCGATAAAGGCAATGGCATCTCTGTGAGCAAAATTGTAGGTGTATTTCAATGGTGTGTATAGTATCTGCCGGCATCTGATGCTGTGTTTCTCCGCATATGCAGATGCTATGATCGTGCCTACACTTTTTGCGACAAATAATATTTCATCATATTTGTCAAAGTCAACGGCAGAAAGACTTTTCTCCGCTTGTTCATAAAGGCTTTCGAATGCCTGCTGCATTTTTTCTTCATTTCCCCGGATATTTCCGCCATCATAATTATAGCTTAATGCAATTGTTTCTTCATAGCCACATTCCTGCGCCAGCTTTCGTGAATAATATAAAAGCGGCTTGTCACAATGATACCCGATACCAGGGAAAAATACTGCCAGTTTCATTTTGCTCTCCTTTGTCATTTCTCTATCATTTTTTATCAGATTACCAGAACATTTTTTAATAACTACATCTACTGTTTTAAGGCTTTACAGATAATAGTTGTCATTTTGCCAACCCAGTATTTTTTCATTATTATAACGCAGCTTTTCACTTTATAGATAAAGAATTTTATATCTGGCAAAGGATTTCTTTACATTTTATTCCTGTAAGTACTTCACTACGAGCATCCGGCTGTGAAAATCCTGTATACAATTTAAAGTTTTTCCCGGTAATTTTTCGATTTCCGTTTTCATCAACACTGGTAAATGCCCTTTTATCAACAAAAATCTCAGTTTTTCCACTGACATTACCATTCAAATGAATTCTTTTAAATGCTGCCAGTGTCGGATTCAATACCGCATATTCTGTGTCCAGATCTTTAATATATACCTGTAATACGTCATCAGTTTCTGTATTTTTCTGATTTTCAGTCTCTATAAAAAGTTTTACCCCTTTAAACTCTTTTTCCTGACCGTATACTTTTTCTGCTGTCACAGAATTTACCACGCATCTTCCATAGGTAAGGCCGTATCCAAATGGATAAAGCGGCTCTCCGGTATAATAACGGTAAGTTCTGTTTTTCATTGAATAATCTTCAAAATCCGGAATATCTGAGGTATCTTTATAAAATGTTACAGGCAGTTTTCCAGAAGGTGATTTCTCTCCAAAAATAACATCGGAAACAGCTTTTCCACCTCTGGCACCCGGATACCATGCCTGAATAATTGCTGCTGCTTTTTCTTCTGCAACGCTTAAATTCATAGCACTTCCCGTCATATTGACCAGAATCACCGGCTTTTTGCATTCCAGTATTTGATCCATTAATTTTTTCTGTGGTTCAGGAAATTCCAGATCTTTTTTATCGCCGGAAGCATCTGAATTTCCGGTATCTCCTTCTTCTCCTTCCAGAGTTTCATCCAGTCCCACAACCAGGAGCACCACATCTGAATATTCTGCAACAGCCTGTGCCTCTGCCAGCCGGTCTGGCTGTCCCGGTGCAGCGAGATGTTCAATCGTATCCTTCCACAAATGGCAACCTTCTGAATACAGCACTCTGATCTGATCTCCGGCTGCCTGCTTCATACCTTCCAGTACAGTTACATATTCTGAAGATGTTCCATGATAATTTCCAATAAGAGAATTTCTGCTGTTTGCATTCGGTCCTATGATACCGATCGTATGGATTTCTTCTTTTTTCAGAGGAAGGATTCCATCATTTTTCAGCAATACCATACTCTCAGTAGCCGCCTGTTCTGCAAGTTCCAGATGTTCTTTGCTTTCCACTTCCAGATAAGAGATTTTATCATATTCTGTTTCATTAAACATTCCAAGTAAAAATCTTGTAGTAAACAGACGAACACAGGATTCTGTGATATATTTTTCGTCAATAATCCCTTCTCTGTAAGCATTCAGAATCTTTTCATATGTACATCCACAGTTCAGGTCGCATCCTGCTTCAAGAGCTTTTTTCACGGATTCTTCCGGTCTGTCTGTCACCTTATGATTTTCGTGGAAATCACGGATTGCCCAGCAATCTGATACATAATGTCCCTGAAATTTCCATTTTCCACGCAGATAATGATTCATCAATTCCTCGCTGGCACAACATGGTTCCCCATTGGTACGATTATAGGCTCCCATAACCGCTTCCACTTTTCCCTCTTTTACACAGGCTTCAAAAGCAGGAAGATATGTTTCTTCCATATCCTTTTTTGATGCCTCTGCATTAAAGAAATGTCTCTTTGCCTCCGGTCCGGAATGAACAGCAAAATGTTTTGCACAGGCTGCTGTTTTCATATATTCTCCATCACTCTGGAGTCCCTGAATAAAAGGTACCGCCAGACGTGATGTAAGATATGGATCTTCTCCATAAGTTTCATGACCTCTTCCCCATCTTGGATCACGGAAAATATTTACATTCGGTGCCCAGAAAGTAAGTCCTTTATAAATATCCCTGTCTCCATATTTCTGGTTTTCATTATATTTTGCACGTCCCTCTGTTGCAATCACAGAACCGATTTCTTTCATCATTTCTGCATCAAAGGCTGCAGCTAAACCAATTGCCTGTGGAAAAACCGTTGCTGTACCGGCTCTCGCCACACCGTGCAATGCTTCATTCCACCAGTTATATGCCGGTATTCCAAGTCTTGGTATTGCTTCTGCATCAAATTTTAACTGTGAAGCCTTTTCTTCCACAGTCATCTTCGCTACCAGTGCACGCGCTCTCTGCTGTGCTTCTTCTCTGTTCATATTTAAGTCTCCTATATCTGCTTATTTCTTATCATGTTTATCTGCCCGCTATATTTTTCTCAAAAAATTCTATTACTTTGTCATAGTATATCTGCCCCTGAAAAAATCCATGTCCCTGCCCTGGCACCATAACAAATTCAGCCTTATTGCCTGCCTCCTCCAGCCTTCTCTTGTATTCAAAAGACTGCCTATAGGATACCACTTTATCCTGATCTCCATGAGATAACAGAAGCGGTGGAAGCATTTTTTTGTCTGCATAGGAAACAGGACTCATTACTTTTAAACTCTGTCTTTGTTTTTCTGTCAGTGAACCAGCTGTTTCTCTTCGTAAAATTAGTTCTGGTTTTTCCAAAGATGAAAAATCCGGCAGTATATTTACAAGAAAGCCAGGAATGTTATTTTGTTCTTTCAGCATTTCTGTCAGATCAGATGGACAATAAAATGATACAATTCCCTGCACAGGCATCATTTTTTTATTATTATAGTTGCTTCCAACCATACACGCAATATGAGCACCTGCTGATTCTCCCCAAAGCCCTATCTTTTGTGGGTCAATATGATAAATGTCGGCAGTTTTTCGCAGATACTCAATTGCCATCTGGCAGTCTTCCAGACATGCCGGTAAAGCTGCATACCTGGCCAGACGATATTCCAGACATGCAATAAAATATCCCTTTTCTGCAAGTTTTGCCAGTGTGATTTCCGGTCGATAAGATGCAGTAAGAAATTCATCATCCCACGCACCTCCGTGAATCCATATAATAACCGGCATGTTTTCACATCCGTCTTTATAAAAACATTCCATATACTGTCTCGGATGTTCCTGTCCATAATAAACTGCCGGAAGATAATGCAGATTTTTCTGATAAAAATCTACTCTTGGTATCTGGCAGAGAAATTCATATATATTTTCTTTTTTGCTTTCCATTTCTATTCATGTGCCTTTTTCTCTTTTTCTATATAGAAACGCACCTGCTGATCTGCTGATTTTTTCTGCGCTTTCATTTTTTCGTAAAAAGACATCAGGTTCGAATCCTGTATATCAAAAGGTATCCAGTCTTCCATTGGAATTCCTGTACAGTCCGTTCCGTTTGGATTTCCGCACTTTATAAAATTAGACCAATAATTACACATCTGTCTGGAAAGATCATAATGTTTTCCTGTAAACGGTCTCCAACATTTTGCAAGAGTCTCAAAAAAGAACCACAAATCAGAGGAGTGAAAGGCTCCCGGATGATCTTCTCCCGGAATATCACCGCCAAATTTATAGACATAATGCGGACTCTGATACTGATTCTCTTCCAGTAATTCACAGAAAGCTCTTGTTCCAACTTCCACTGCATTGATTCCATCCACAATAAACTCATTTTCCGTCCATCCGGTCATAATTGGGATGTCAGGGAATTTTCCTGATGTTATATTCCGGAAGTAATGATTCTTTTGAAAAATACCATCATTTACCGTTCCCCATAATTTTCCAAACTCATCATTTTTGTCTCTGATATAAGAAGCCGGAAGTTTCCTCGCTTCTTCAAGCGTAGACACTCCCAAAAGATTCAGGAACTGTTTTCCCCATTCCATGGCTTCTTCCTGAGAAACCGGAAATCCCATCTTAAATGGCAGCCCAAACATACCGCTTTCTATAATTGCACCCTGTATATACCCTTTATTTTCCATACAGTTCATCTGTGTAAGAACACTTCCACCTCCAGCCGACTGTCCACCAATCGTAATACGTTCGGGATTACCTCCAAAAGCCTGGATGTTTTCTTTTGTCCATTTGATTGCAAGTTGTTGGTCCAGATTTCCAACATTCATATCTCCTTTTCCATCCAGCATATCCGGATGTGCCAGAAAGCCAAATACATTCAACCTGTAATTTATAGTAACGACTACAATCCCTCTTCGTGCCAGACGTTCTCCATCAAATTCCATTTCTGCCGTATTTCCCCACTGAAGTGCTCCTCCATGTATCCAGATAAATACCGGCAGTCTGTCATCTGGTGTATGCGCAGGAGTCCAGACGTTTAAGTAAAGAGAATCCTCACTCATCGGAATCTCGCTGTCTACATTCCACTCTTTTGTATAAATGTTTTCCTTATCCAATCCTGGAATGCTCTGCATACAGATTGGTGAAAATTCAATACACTCTCTGACTCCATTCCAGTCTTCACACGGTCTGGGAGCACGCCAGCGATTTTCCCCTGTTGGTGACTGTGCATAAGGAATTCCTTTAAAGGATATAATTCTGGGATCTGCTGCTGCAGATCCCCTCACATAACCATTCCTTATTTTAGCTGTTTTTATCATTAATTTATTTCTCCAATTCAACTACAATTACTGTTATGGAATGTGGATTCAGATGAATATTCTGACCATTCAATATTCCTTCTGCTTCTTTTACGGATACATTTTCCGGATTCTCTCTGGTGTTGTAAGCCTCAAAATCATCATGATAAATCTGATAGCATTTTCCTGTATTCCACTGCACTTTGCTACCCAATACTGACAGTTCTACCTCATAACCATCTTCACTGTTTTTATTAATAAGAGAAATACTCATTCTGGAATGATTATCATTTATCGCAGCAACACAGTCAATATAATTGGTTTTTACAATTCTCTGTGCACTCTTCGCATCCAGTGCAAATTTAGCTTCTGCTTTTCTGTTTGAATAATCAATGACTTCCGGAAGGCTGTATGTTTCTCCCTCCATATGTGTCTCGACATACCCATCACACTGTCTGAATACTTTGGAAAATAATTCAAACACATAGTACTGGGCTCTTTTAAGAACTCCCTCTGCATCTGTCGCAATGGCTCCACATACATTGACAAATGGAGAATAGCTTGCAATTTCCACAACATCACTACTTCGAATAAATGAGTGTAAAATACCTGCTGTCAAAATAGTGTTTTTCAATGTGTAGTTACAGTCATTCTTATCTCTTTCAAAGTTCCATGCGTGTGTATTCCATTCATCCCAGGCAACCTTAATATCTGTAAGCGCATCATTCGTTCCTGCAACAATAGAAGCCTTTGCCACATTCGTCAATTTTGTCAGGTAATCAGGAATATACATGCACTGGTTATAATCTTCTTCTTTGAAAATATCATATCCAATGGAATAATGATGAATTGCGATATGACTGATCAATGGTTTCAGCACTCTGGCAACCTCATAATTCCAGTCGCTTCCCAGATCATATCCGCATGCGACCAGTTCAATAGATGGATCCATCCATTTCATCGCTTTCGCAAAATCCAGAGCTTTTTTTGCATATTCTTCTGCACTGCACGCTCCAAACTGCCAGTCACCATACATCTCATTTCCAAGTCCCCAGTATTTTACATGGAAAGGTTCCTCATATCCCAATTCTCTTCTCATGTTCGCATACTTTGTATCACCTGTTCCGTTACAAAATTCCACCCAATGCATAGCTTCTTCAGCCGTTCCACTTCCCATGTTCACACAAAGGTAAGGTTCTGCGCCTGTCTTCTCACACAGTTTTATAAATTCTACAGTACCCATGCGATTGTCATCTTCCGCCAGCCATGCATAGTCAAATACTTTTGGTCTTTTTTCCTTTGGTCCGATTCCATCTTCCCAATGATAATTAGAAACAAAATTTCCTCCAGGATATCTTAGCATCGGAACCTGAACTTCTTTTAATACTTCCAGCACATCTTTTCGGAATCCATCTTCATCTGCAAATCTGCTTTCCGGATCATATACGCTTCCATAAATCACATCTGCAGAATGTTCCATAAAATGTCCAAAAATATTTTTGCTGATCTTATTTCTGGTATGATCTGCATATACCGTCAATTTTACATTCTTATTCATCTCTTTATCATCCTTTCACGGCACCGGCAACAAGGCTCTGCTGTACCTGCTCGCTTAACAGCAAATACATAATAACCGTAGGAATCGTAGCTATCATAAGACCAGCGCCAATTTCCCCCCACTTAGTTGTATAAGCTCCTACCATGGACATAATTCCAACAGTCAGTGTTTTATATTGAGATTTATTAATAAATGTAACTGCAAACATCAACTCATTCCATGAAGAAATAAAAGTAAAGATGCTTACTGTCGCGATTGCCGGACGAATCAGTGGAAAAATAATTTTAAAAAACATCTGATAAATTCCACATCCATCAATCGCAGCCGCTTCCTCCATTTCTCTTGGTAAAGATTCCATAAAACTTATAAACAGATAAATTGCCATCGGAAGTCCAAATGCAATATACGGAATAATCAATGATACATATGAATTCAGCATATGTGCCTTACTTAAAATAATAAACAGAGGAAGCATTGCCGCATGAATCGGCACCATCATTCCCATAAGAACAAGCTTTAATGTCAATTCACGGCCTTTCCAGATCATTCTTGAAATTGCATAAGATGACATTGCTGCTATGATAACTGTCAGTATAATTGTAATAACTGTGACCAGAACACTGTTGAAGAAATACTGCATAATGTTGGCCTGAAAGAAAGCAGTTACATAATTCCCAAATCTCCAGTGCTGCGGAAGACCTGCAATATTTCCACCAAAAATCTCACTGTTATCTTTCAGCGAAAATTCAAACAGCCAGAATAACGGATAAATCTGAATAAGCGCAAAAATCATTAACAGTATATGTGTGATTATAGTTTTTCCGTTTTTTATCTTTTTTTTAGTCATAATTACGCCTTCTCCTTATCTCTGAACAATAACCGAAGTACACCTGTTAAAATCAGACACTCTATAATTACAAATATCGCAATGGCACTTCCGTATCCATATTTAAAGGAGTCAAATATTGTTTTATACATATAAATTGTCGGCACCTCTGTAGAGAAGAATGGACCACCGCCTGTAAGAACATAGATCAGATCAAAAATCTTAAGTGCCCCGATCAGAGAAAAAGTAGCACATACCTGTAATACCGGTTTCAATAATGGAATGGTAATCTTAAATGCAATCTGAGTCTTGCTTGCACCATCAATTCTTGCAGCCTCATTGATATCCGGAGATATTGATTTAATTCCGGCATACATAATCAGCATATGATATCCTATGTACTGCCATAAGTTTGGAATAAATGCGGAAACCAATGCAGTACTTTCCTGACCGATCCAGTCCTGTCCCTGTATTCCGATCATAGAAAGAAGAGAATTTAAGAGACCATAATCACCATTGTAAATTTTCTGCCATAACTGTCCAATTACCACACTTGAAATAATAACCGGAATAAAAAATGTTGTACGGTAAAATTTTTCACCTTTTTTTACATTTGCAACAACAATGGCAAGCAGTAAAGAAAATGGAAGCTGTATACACAGAGAGCAACAGGCATATAACAATGAATTTTTTACAGAATTTAAAAATCGCTCATCAGAAATCAGGTCTTTATAGTTTCTCAGTCCTACAAAAATACTTTTTCCGATACCATCCCAATTCAGTAAGCTGTAATATACAGACATTCCGATTGGAACAATAACCAAAACACCAATCAAAAGCATTGTAGGAAGCATAAATAACGCAATGGCTTTTTTATTTGATAATATTTTCTGCATTTTCCGCTCCTTAACATATCAAGTCTTAAAGAAAAAGGACTACAAATAAATATAGTCCTTTTATAAATATTTATTTGGAATAAAATTCTGACGGGCTGAGTTTTGACATACTCTCACAGAATTCTTCCGGTGTAATTTTCATTGCCATTAACTGAGCAAGCAAATCTTTATAAGTTTCGGAATCTTCTGCTGAAAGAATATTATCCCACCATGAAATGTAAGAAGTTCCTGTTTCCATCAGAGCTGCTGATTCTGTATCCAGTGGAGTTAATTCTGAAGTATCAACATCAGAAGTATCCCAACATGGAAGACCTGCTCCCTGTTCATATCCTACCTGACCGATTTTATGGCTCAGGTATTCCAGGTATTCCACAGCTTCCTTTGGATGCTCACAGTCTGAATTGATATAATATCCATCAGAACTTCCACCTGAAAATTCTGTAATGCTTCCCGCACCACCTTCAATTACAGGAAATGCCACACATTTTACTTTACCATTGGTTGCAGATGTGTCGGCCTGAATAGACGGATGTGTCCAGTTTGCCTGATAAAGCATTGCTCCCTGTCCTGCTGCAAATCCCTCTACCATCTCATCATAACTCATGCTCATCATACTGTCATTGAAAGCTCCTGCTTCTACCAATTCCTGAAGTTTTTCTGCAGCTTCGACAAATGGCTTTGTATTAAACTTAGCCGGATCAGCAAAAGCTTCTTCCAGACCTGCATTCCCAGCTGTTCTTGCAGAAATGATATCGTACAGATACATACCCGGCCATCTGTCTTTTTCACCCAGAATAATCGGTGTATAACCTGCATCTTTTAATTTTGCAACTGCATCCAACAATTCATCCCAGTTTGTCGGAATCTCTGCTCCTGCTTTTTCAAACATTTCTGTATTACAGTATAAATTTGCAAGGAATGTTACAGTCGGCAGTGTATAGAGTTTTCCATCAAAAGTGCATCCATCCAACATTCCCGGAAGTACACTGTTTAAAGTATCTTCACTTACATAATCATCAATTGGCATCAGATATCCCGCATCAATATAAGGTTTTACAAAACTTCCGCCGCTGAACATATAGGAAATATCCGGTGCTTCTCCTGCTGCAAATGCTGTCTTGATTTTTGTTTTGTACTGTTCACCGGTAACTCCATCCTGCTCGATCGTAACATTGGGATGTAATTCATGGTATTCTTCCACAGAATCCTCAATAATTTTTTTAACCGGGTCAGTGTCTGCTACTGACTGATGCCAGATTGTAAGTGTGATCTGCTCTTCTTTATCCTTTGCCATTGCAGGTACTGTTGACGAAACAGCTAAACCGGCAGCAAGTAAAAGAGCTCCTGTTTTTTTCAATGTCCTTTTCATTTTCCGATCTCCTTTTGATTTGTTTTTGTGATACTGTAAGTATAAAGAAAAAAGACAGGAAAATACATTCATAAAACCTTTATAAATGTTTCATTTTCTTGTCCTTTTTACTGATTGAATTTCATTATTTTGTTTTTTCACTGATACACTTTCGATATTCCGTAACAGAAAGTCCCATCATTTTTTTAAACCAGATACTCAGATAATGAGGATCCTGGATTCCGATCATGGTTCCAATATCATAATCTTTCATATTTGTGGTATGAATCATTTCCAACAGTTTCAAAAGCCTGATATCTGATAAAAGTTCCACATATTTTTTTCCGGTAAAGTTTCTAATCAGTTTGCTTAAATAACAGCTGCTCAGAGAAAATTTCTCAGCCAGAAAATTCAGGCTTGCTTCTTCCCCCATATGATGAATCATATATTTTAGTATTTCTTCAATCACTTCACTGTTATTGTCTCCAGAGTTAATTTTCCTTCTGATCACCAATTCAGTTATAATATTTCCAACACAATATTTTATCTGTTCCTTTGTATAAACCCATGCAATCTCCTTCAAAAACATAAGATTATTCTGACTAAATTCCAGATCAATACAGAGTTTTTGAAATCTTGTCTGAAGTCTTAAGTTCACTTCCACTAAGTCAGTTTCCTCATTATCCAGAATCATTTGCCCCAACCTTTGAGCTTCTTCGATATTCCCCCTCCGAACAGCATTTTCTATCTGTTTCCACGCTCTTAAATCTTCTGTATTTTTTTTGTTTTCCCCCATGCGTTTATCCTGTATAAACTTCAGCGCATCCAGATATGCCATATGTATTTCTCTCCATCCTGAAAACTTTCCGGAAATTCCCACAAACAGGCGGCATTTATATTTCGTTTTTATAAGAGAATTCAGAATATCCAGACATTCTGCAAAAGGAATTCCTTCACATTCAGAAATGATCACAATCCGATTCCATAAATCCTTTAATACAATAATTCCTTCATCACTCTGGAAAAAAGTTTTTGCTTCTTCCATAATCTGCATAATCACTTCCGGCTCATAAAATCCTTCTTCTACCACAATCAGTCCCAGTTGTATCTCTCTGGAAGATTTTTCTTCTATATTTATGCCATACTCCAGAAGGCTTTCTTTCATCTCTTCTATATTCTGGTTCTGGCTCAGAATATGATTCAGGTAAATATCTCTTAAAGCCACTTTGTTTTTTTGTATCTCATACAGAAACCGGCTTTGTTTTTCTTTTTGTCCACGAGCTTTAAGAATCTGCTCAGTCGCACGCTCCAGAGCATTATTTAATTCCTCTTCCTGAATCGGTTTCAGCAGATAATCAAATACACCCGCTTTAATACCTCTTCTGGCATATTCAAAATCATCATATCCCGTAACCAGTATTATTTTTATCTCAGGAAAAAGTTTTACACATTCCTCACTGAATAACAGTCCATCCGCTTCCGGCATACAAATATCACTGATTACAATATCCGGACGTATTTCCCTCAGTTCCTGCAATGCAGCCGCACCATTGGCATATTCCCCTGCCACTTCAAGATTCAGCCTTTTTGTATCCATTTTCATACGAATCAATTTTCTTATCAGCATTTCGTCATCAATAACAATTACCTTCAACTTTTTCATTTCACTTTTCTCCCAACACATTACAGTTTATATAAATATGAATTTCTGACATCGTTTCATTATGAATTTCATATGAAAATGCATCTTCATATATTACCTTCAGCCTCTGAACAGTTCCTCTCAAACCCAGACTGCGCTTTTCATCCGGGACTTTTCCCTCTTCCATCTCCTTGATAATATTATCCGGTATTCCCTGTCCATTGTCTATAACAGAAATATGTATTTTATCATTCTCTCTTTGGACATTTACCTGGATATATCCATATTTTTCCTGTATTCGTATTCCATGCTGAAATGAATTTTCAACCAAAGGTTGAATTGTTAATTTAGGAATTTTAAAATTTCTGCAAGTTTCATCTAATCTTACATCAAACTTAAAGCTGTCTCCAAATCGAATTTTTAATATATCTGCATAGTCTTTTACAATTTGAATTTCCTCATTTACAGTGAGAAATTCTCTTCCGCCACTGACAGATTTCCTGTAAAACTGTCCCAGGCATCTTATCAGTTTTGCACTTTTTTCCTTTTCATCCATCAAAATTAATGCTTCCAGAGCTTCCAATGTATTGTATAAAAAATGCGGCTTCATAAGTTCCTGCATTTCGTTCATTTCCACAATACGGATTCTTTTTTGTTTTTCAATTGTATCCTGAAACAGTCGTTTTATCTCATCTGTCATTTTGTTATAACCATGGAACAATTGTCTGAATTCAGCTAAGTATGCCTTTTCCTCTATTTTTTCAAGTTCGCCCTGTTCAATGCTTTTCATTTTTTCCAGTAATGCCTGTACAGGTACTGTTAAAAAACGAGCTAATGTCAAAGAGATACAGATAATAAAAAATCCCAGTCCCATAATAAGAATAATATTAAACCGAAAAACACTGCTGAATCCATCGGTTTTTATCATCGGGGAATAACGAATGATCTTCCATCCTTTTTCTTTATTGACAATTCCAGCAGTATAATAATTTTTTCCATTGATTCTTTGCCGATGAATAACTTCACTTTCCGATTTTTCCAATTCCCGAACTATTTCTGAGTTTTGCATGAATTCATGAAAGTTACCCACTGAACAGATTATTTCGTTATCTTCATTTAAAATAATAATCTTTTCATCATCAGAAGTACTACTTTTGGAAATTAAAGATCTTAGCTTTTTATTATCAATCCGAACACCAATAATACCAAGTGTACGGAATTTATTCAAATCCCTAAAAGCTCTCACCAGCACAGAATAGTTCTGTCCATTTTGTTCTTTTGTCAGCAGTTTTGCTTTTCCATTTAGTTTTTTTATCCAATCATATTCTGTAGAATTTTTTTCAATGGAAAAATCTGCACTTTTTCCCACGGTCAACTGCTGTTCATTCTGGTCAGTCAGCCAGACCATATCTATGCTCTCTGAAAATTGAGTAATAGAATAAATCTGACTAATCAAAAGCTGTTGTCTTTCAAAATCAGACACTATATTTCCCGTCTTCATTTGCTCCTGTACAACACGGTCAGCCAGAATTAATTTAGAATAATTATTTGCATTTTCAAAAACTGTTGTCAATGAAGAATCAATCGAATGCAACATGGCAATATTTTCCTTGCCCATAACTTCGTTTTCATATTTCTGAGAATTATGAATATAAATGATCAGATATATAAATATGCTGAGAAAAATAATACTGCCTAATGTCAGAGAAATTTTAAGACTGAGTTTTAAATCACGCTTTCTATTCATAAAATCATCTCCATTATACTGATAAAATTTTTATAGATTACCCTGTTCTTAATACTATTCTGTTTAAGAGTAAAGTTTTCTATATCATACACAAAAACAAATAAAGGAGTTATGAAATCAAAGCATCGCTCATATACCAGACTTTATTGATTTTACTTTAAATGAAATACTTTGTAAAGAATTTTAGGAAAATATCTTTTATGTTTCAAAAGAGAAGCCGGATTACTCCAGCTCCTCTAAAATTATTGTACTTATTTTTTATATATTAGATTGCCAGAAGATTCTTAATTGCTTCCATATAAACCAGAACTGCCTCTTCCATGCCGGATACGAGGATAAATTCATCTGCACTGTGGATACGATAATCAATTCCAGGTTTCTCAGGTCCAAATGCAATGATATTCTTAAGAGACTTTGCATAAGTTCCACCACCGATCACCATCGGCTTGTTCTCTGTATCGCCTGTTACATCTGTGTAAGCTTTGTATAAAGCATTTACCAGTGGGGATTCTCTTGGGAAGAATAATGGATCGCCAATCTCCAGGATTTCCATGCGGCCGTTTTCATCTTCCAGTCTGTCTGCACACATTTTGCGGACTTCGTCTGCTTTTAATGTGACAGGTACACGGATATCGATAGTACAGGAAACGACACCGTTTTCTGTCTTAATGATTCCGTTACATAAGGTGAGATCTCCGTACTCATCTGCAAATTTAAGTCCAATCCCTAAACCGTCGCAGGATGTACCGATATGTGTATTGTAGAATTTTACAAAATCATCTTCGAATCCTGCTTTTTCCAGACATTCAAAAGTAACTCCTGCTGCGTTCACTCCGAGAGTTGGTGTGCTGGCATGTGCCGGGACTCCTTTTGCATAGATACTGATCTGTCCATTTTCTTCTGTCAGTTTGTATTCCTGAAGTTTTGTTTCAGAAAGTGCTACTTCCAGTTTTTCCTTCAAACCAGCCTCTGCCGGGACAACGATGGTGCAGGAATCGCATACTGCATTGGAAACAAAACCGCCATCTGCAGAAATGATCTTTGTATTCTTTGAATATGCCATCATTCCCATATGACCTTTCTCGCCATGGATACACGGAAAGCTGGCATCCGGGGTAAAGCCACAGGATAATTCTTCTGCCACTTCATTATAATGTTCCATACATTTGGAACCTGTTTCCTCGTTACATCCCATAATGAGACGTACTCTCTTGTTCAGCTTCACACCTGAATCGCGAAGAAGCTTCATTGCATAAAGAGCTTCCAGAACAGGTCCCTTATCATCTGTTGTTCCACGACCGTAAACATAATCACCCTCACGTGTCAGTTTAAACGGATCATAGCTCCAGTCGCCGCCTACAGGTACGATATCCAGATGTCCGGCAATACCAACAATCTCATCGCCCTCACCCATCTCTGCGTAACCACAGTAATTGTCCAGATTGACGGTCTTAAACCCAAGCTCCTGTGCAATCTTAAGACCTTCTTCCAGTGCTTTGGCAGGTCCTTCTCCAAAAGGTTTCCCCTCTGCGGGAGTGCCAAGCTGAGAATCAATGGCAACCAGCCTTCCCAGATTGGTAAGCATCTCCTCTGTTAATCCATGAATCTGTTCTTTGATATCCATATTTTTGCGCCTCCAGTTAAATACTTTCTTTATCTTTGAAATATCTTTATCACTATTTTCTCATTTTATCATATTCGGGCACAAAATAACAGCAGATTCCAGAAATGATTTCTCAAAACACGATTTTTAACCTTCACTCTATGGCCAGATAAAATTACAGTTTCCGGCCTCCAGACCGTCAATGAGAATGTTCTGGCCTGTACAGAAGCGGTTTTTTACCGCCATAAAGTAAATCCACTCTGCTGCCTCTTCCACAGACATCCACCGTTTCAGAGGTGTAAGCTCCATGATCTGATCCCAGAGCTTTTCATCCTCCATCACCGGTCGGTTCAGTTCAGTCATAACCCCGCCGAAATCCAGACTGTTGCATGTGGCCTGATAAGGAGCTATCCTCATGGCCACGTTTTTCGCATAGGAAAGGACTCCTCCTTTGCTTGCCGCATATTCCGGAAATTCAGACCCTGTATGTCCGCTTGCTGATCCGATCATAATAACAGAATAAATATTGGGATGAATGCCGTAATGTTCTGTAACAGAAATCGTTCCCTTCAGATTTACATCAATATCATCTCCATTCTGAACCCCTGCGTTATTGATCAGAATATCTACCGGTCCGATTTCCGGATAAGAGCCTTTGTCTCTGATATCCAGACAGAAATGAGTATATTTCGGATGTTGGATCGTGGATAGATTTTTATCAAATCCATAGACTTCATGATTTTCTTTCAGAAAAAATTCTGCACAGCCTTTCCCAATTCCGGATGCTGTGCCTGTGATCAGAACTTTCATCAGGCAAAATTCTCCTTCATGCTTTTACGCAGCGCTGTAATAAGAACTGCTGCTACTGCAATACACAGAACCCTGTCAATGTAGTCCGTGATAAACTGAACCACAAAACAGCTCCCTACCATTCCAAGAGGTGTTTTTGCCAGAAGCTGCACAAGAACAGTGGATCCAGAGGAAGTGATTCCTCCAAATAAAAACGCCGTAATACAGGAACTGATTATGGTAGATGGAAGTGTAATCACAAGAGCAGCCGGAAATATCTGCCACTTTTTCGGCTGGAATTTTCTGTACACAAGACCTGTCACAAAACCAAGAAGAATTCCTACCGGAGCGTAATACAGGGAATAAATATCTACAGTCATTCCCATCAGCAGGCCGCTGAGCAGATTAGGCAGCATTCCATAAAAGGGTCCCAGGACAGCAGCCACAAATACTGTTCCAATACTGTCCAGATAAATAGGAAGCTTCAGAAATAAAGCAATCTGTCCTCCCACAAAATTAATGCAGATAGCAAAAGCGATCATACAGATTTTCTGTACACTTATTTTTTCAGTTTTCATTTTAAATCTCCTCGTATTAAATCTTGTAAAATATCCAGTTCTTCCGGTTTCTGATCAAGGATCCTTGAAAGAAACATCTGAAAGAATCCATACACATCTACCTCAGTCAGCACCCTTGCATTTGATGCTTTCCGATAGAAATTCATAGAATCCACAACAGACTGTCCAAGAGAAATCCCCTCTGTTTCAATCTGTACATAGGAATCAAAACCTTTGCAGAGTTCCGGATTGATAAAATATGCCACTGCCAGGGGATCATTGATCACACAGCCAATGATATGCTCCCATTCCCAGTGGAAATCAAAATAGAATTTCGTAATCTTCTTTACAAATTCTCCTGTTTCTTTGTTCAGACGGCACATATACTCCAACAGATCAGGCGTAAGCACAATCTTTCTCGTCACATCCAACCCGACCATATGGATTTTCTGACCATTCTGATGGAGTGTCTCATACACCAGGGAAGCCCCGTCCGGGTCACACCAGTAATTGTATTCTGCAACAGGTGAACAGTTCCCATGACTTTTAAAGCTGCCGCCCATGGAAACAATTTCCTCAATACAGGAAAATGCTTCTTTATCTTTCTGGATCAGTCTGGCAAGATTGGTCATAGGTGCCAGTTCAATTATGGATACTTTCTCTTTTTTCAGTACATCAGCAAGAAAATCCACAGCACTGATCTGCTGCTGATAACCAGTTACTTCAGGCAGAAAGCTTTCGCCAAGCCCGTCTTCTCCGTGAGTGTCCAGAGCATTCACATAATCCCGCCTTAAGGGAGTGCTTTCCCCAATGTATACGGGAACATCCAGACGGTTCATCTGCTTCAGGATTTTCTTTGCATTTCCAAATCCCATCTCCACCGGTGAATTTCCACACACAATGGTGATTCCGATCACTTCGATCTCCGGTGATTTCAGTGCAAGCATAATCGCAAGACTGTCATCAATCCCCGGATCACAATCAATAATTACTTTTCTTTTTTTCATTTAATTCCTTTCTGTCAAAGCAAAAAAAATACTTTTGTTTATCCCTCAATAAACAAAAGCATCAGCAAACAGACCGCCTATGATAGCTCATAAACGACCGCAATATTTTTTTACTTTGCCTAGTTTTTTATACTGGGAGGGTTTCGAACCAGTTTCGGTGGTTATTTTAACACATATTTTTATGCATGACAACAGTTAGCGCATACACCATTTGAGATTTGCAGCATATTCTAAGAGCAGAAATCTCGTAAATTTCGTTGCAACCACGCACCCTATGGGGTGACATGCTCCCGCCACTTAAATCTTACAGATTTTGAAGTGGGGGCTTCCTGCTCGATTGCCCTTCAGGGCAAAGCTAAAACAGGCTATCCCCGCGTGTCCCGCGGTTCTT
>OGJD01000169.1_pt1 | contig 65599 bp, 59 predicted proteins | sample 1571971 | NCBI WGS metagenome assembly OGJD01 (sample SAMEA2582117, study PRJEB24529) | metagenome | biome: Human gut stool | place: China | collected 2011
CGAGTAACCCAATCTAATTATTAACAAACTGGTCCACTAAACGGGGGACAGTTCAGCTTCGTTTCTTTATTTTTTCCCATTGTCCCTTCTTCTTTTCCTTACATAACAAGGCTTTTACCCCCTCCTTCGTCTTTCTTCCCATCTTGCACCCTACCTTCTGCTTTTGGTTTCCTCAGGATAAAAAACCGTCTCTAATTAATCTCTATTAGCGGAAAGTCCTTAGTTACTTTGTGTTTTCCTAAGGTTGCCTCTATTTCCTTCACATGGGAGAAAAATTTCTGGCAAAGTAAATAATGAAAGTTGGATAGAGGCGCGGTGCGAATGAGTAGCTCTGCCGAGGGGACACCCTAAGACGCAAGTGAAAGGTCAATCCGCCGAAACCGCAAGGTCTTGTAAACCTTGTTGCAGTTGGGCATGAGGAAAACATCTTCATGACTCCCAGTGAGCCATCGGCCACCGGAGGAGCTATCGATGACACCAACGGATTGTCTGGTCACTCGTCTGGGGACGAAACGGACATCCGGCCCACACCTTTTCGAGGAATGGGCGAATCACGGTTGCATCGATGGATGCAACTTTTTTTCGCTTAAAAAAATCGATCCCTAATTTCTCTAAAAAAGGTGCACCATGACGCAAGTCACGCAAAACAGTATTGAACGCCTATCTTCCGAAGCAACAGAGCTTCGTCGTGAGATTGGTTTGGGCGGCGGGATGTCCATTCTCGCTGGCATTATGATTGGTTCCGGTATTTTCTATATCGGCGCTATCGTCCTTGAGCGCAGTGGCATGAGCCCTGGGCTCGCCCTCCTCGTTTGGCTCATTGGTGGGTTAGTGACCCTCTTGAGCGGTCTTTGCTACGCAGAGCTTGGCGCCATGATGCCAAAGGCTGGTGGCAACTACGTCTACCTTCGTGAAACCTATGGAGAACGCGTCGCGTTTATCTCTGGGTTTGCAAATTTCACCTTAGGTAATTCTGGTTCTATTGCAGCGCTGGGCGTTGCTTTCGCTTCGGCGTTGGCGACTTTTGTGCCACTGGACTCTCTTGCGCAAAAAGCTATTGCCATTACCGCTGTCGTGGCCCTTTCCTGGATCAATATTCGCGGGGTACGTAACGCTGCATGGGTCAATAACCTCTTCATGATTTTGAAGCTCCTCCCGATCGCGCTCATTCTCTTCGCAGGTCTTTTCATGGGAACGGAACACCCTGACCTTCTCACGATGCCCGCAGAGATGCCTTCGATTGGCACGATTCTCTCCATGATTGGCTTTGCCGTGATTGCGACCCTCTGGGCCTATGAAGGGTGGACGAATTTGAACGTGATTGCCGAAGAAATCCGCAATCCGCACCGCAACATTCCGCTTGCAATGATGACTTCGATCATCGGTGTGACGATTCTCTACGTGCTCTTTAACTACGCTATCTTCCGCGTGTTGCCATTCGATACGATCGCCCACATGATTCAAGGTGGCAACTACTATCTTGGTACGGCCGCTGCCGAATCCACCTTTGGTAGCACTGGGCTCGTTATTGTGGCTGCTGCTATGGTGCTCGCGATGTTCAGTTCGCTCTCTGGTTGCGTGATGGTCTTCCCGCGTATGTACTACGCCATGGCTCGTGACGGTGCTTTCTTCCAGTCTTGCGCCAAATTGCACCCGACCTATCGCACTCCTGTGAACGCTATTTTGGCTTCCTCTGGTGTGGCAATCCTTTTAATTTGCTTCCGTAACCTCTCTGAATTGACGAGTTTGGTTGCCGTGGTGGGGATGGTCTTTCACGGCATGACGTTCTACTCCGTCATCATGCTTCGCAGAAAATATCCGACGATGGAACGCCCCTATCGTGTGTGGTTCTACCCGTTCTCTGTGTACTTCATCATCGCCATTATGATTGGGTTGACCATCAACACCATCATCAACGATCCGAAGACCGCTCTCTTGGGTGTGATTGTCCCGATCATCGGTTGGTTCCTCTATGAAAAGTTCTTCCGCTCTTCTGTGGAAGCACACGAAGCTCAGGAAACCGCTCAGGTTACGGCTTAATTAAACAGTTCACTCCTTAGTCCTTTAAGCGGAGAAGCCCTAAAAAGCTTCTCCGCTTTTGCTGTGATTTCTCCTCCCCACTTTCCGCATCTTCTCTTTGAAAAACTCTCTCCTGAAAGAGGAAAAGGCCAGGAAACTTGCATTTCCCAGCCTTTCGTTGATACCTCTAGAGATACTCACATCTCTCTATCACGTCAGGAATTAGAAGCGATGGACCACGCCGCAGCTAATCTGATAGCCGTTCGGGGTGCCAGACTTATCAGCCGCTTTGATCTTTTCCTGAGAGTAGCCAGCCATGGCATAAACTGCCGTGCGCTTGCTCAACGGATAGTCATAAGCGCCAGCGACCGTCCAACGAGTAAAGTCGACGTTATCTTTGTTATCCATGTCGCGATAGTTAACCGCAAACTTGGCAACGCCGCCACCGATCGGATAGTGAGCGCCGATGCTAGCACCCCAACCGTCGACAAAGCCATAGCCATTGCCGCTTGTAATATCAAGCAAACCAGCGCGCACAACGCCAGCACGACCCACAATCAAGGACTGGTTATCAAAGTACTGCGCGAAGGCAATCACTTTGAAGCCACCATCAAAGGTGTAGTTACCACCAATGGTCACGGTGTAACCATCATCTTCCGTGGCAGGTTTGTCCTTTTCGTTACCCCAGTTGGTCGTATCGGCCACTAAGATGGCCTCCAAGGCACCCTGCTTATACTGCACAGCCAAAGAACCATAGCGGTCAGCGCTCGACTTCCCTTCAACACCCTTGGAAGAATCGTTCTGGAAGGAGTACATGGCGTAGCCAGTAAAGCCACCGAAGGTCGGCGTACGATATGCCAAAGCGTTATCCACGCGCGTCCACATCGAAGCGGTAGCAAAGCCAGAACCAAAGCCTTCAGTGTAGTTCGCAAAGAGCGGGTCGATAGCACGGAAGAGGCCATTAGCACTCAAGGTGCTGCCGAAAATCGGGAGACGACCGGCCCAAACCGTACCAAAACTACCACCAACGCTCAAACTTGCTTCGCGGCCAAACAAACGACCACCCTGCTTAACGTCGAGCTTACCCGTATCGGATTCAAAACCAGATTCAAGCGTAAAGCCCACGGTCAAACCGTTGTCGAGCTTTTCAACACCACGAATACCCCAACGGGAGCCGAATTCCTGGGCATTTTCCATGGTGAATTTGTTCACACTCTTCTGACCAGCGATGTCAGAATCGGAATGCACATAGGACAAACCAACGTCAACGACGCCGTAAACGGTCACATCAGCTGCCCAAGCAGCCGGGGTCATTGCTAAAGCAAGGCTCAAGGACAATAGGGTCTTCTTCATAATCTTTTCCTTTAAAGAGGGAAAGGCCACTCCCTCCGTAGTGAGAGAGTGACCTTATTTCTAGTCTAACTCTTACTTCTTAAGAGCTGTACGAGCAGCCTGACGACCGAAGATCATGCAGTCTGCCACAGCGACGGTACCGAGACGGACCATACCGTGCACGCCGCCGGTGGCTTCACCAGCTGCGTAGAGACCCGGGATCGGTTCACCACGAACACTCATCACCTGAGCGTTGTCGTTGATTTCCAAACCACCCATGCAGTGGTGCACGCGCGGCCAGAGGCGAACAGCGTAGAACGGGCCCTTGTCGTTAAGAGCGGAACCTTCGAAGAACATGGAATCAAATTCCGGATCCTTCTTGGCCTTCATGTATTCGTTGAACTTCTTGTTGGTTTCTTCCAAAGCATCGTACGGGATCTTGTAGAAGTCAGCTATTTCCTTCAACGTTTCAAACTTACGGACAACGTTCGTGTTGCGAGCATGTTCGTAGAGTTTTTCGGTCATGTTCTTGCCAACGATAGCGTTCTTCACGTTTTCTTCACACGTGTAGATCAAGCAAGGATGGCCGATTGCAACGATAGCGTCAGCACGCACTTTACGGTTACCCGTTTCCTTAATGAAGCGCTTGCCGGTAGCTGGGTCAACCATAGGCCCTAAGCCAACGCAGGATTCAACGAAGAGCGGAGCCACGCCGAAGCCTTCTTCGTCAGGCGAGGTCCACGGACCCAACTGGATCCAGTCCATCTGAACGGTGTTAGCACCGATTTCCTGAGCGGACATGATGGCTTCACCGGTAGCACCACGATGGTTCGTGGAGGTGAATTTTTCATCAAGACGCGGGTCCTGAGACATACGATACTTCACGTTCTGAGCGAAACCACCAGAAGCGAGCAACACACCCTTCGTAGCGCGGATGTAAACAACCTTACCAGATTCTTCCTTGCCGAAGCGATAGTTCGTACGAGCCTTCACACCCAAGACGTTCTTCTTGTCGTCGATGATGATCTGGTCAACGATCACGCGAAGACGCGGCTGGATGCCGAATTCTTTCAACTTGGCCAACATCGGGAGAATGAAGCCAGAGCCAGAGTTGTTTTCTACAGCGTGGGAGCGCTTGACGGAGTGGCCACCGTGGTAGGTCACGGCCTTGAACTTCACACCGATGTCGTCACGGAGCCATTCATAGTTAGGAACGGATTCGTCAGCAATACGGCGAGCCAAGGACGGATGGCAGAGACCGCCACCAGCCTTCAAAATGTCTGCGTAGAGGAGGTCGGCAGAGTCTTTAATGCCTTCCTTCTTCTGCATGTCGGTACCAGCAGCAGCAATAGCGCCACCGTTAATAATGGAGTTACCACCAGCCGTGGGCATCTTTTCCAAAATCGTAATCTGGTCGCTCGGCAAACCGAGGTAATGAGCTTCCAAGGCAGCAGCCAAGCCAGCAAAACCCGTACCGATGATCAAGAAACCAGTGGTTTCATCCCACTTCTGGGGAACATCAGTCGAGGCAAAGGCAGGAGCAGCCGAAGCAACGGTCGCAGCGCCAAAAAGAGCACCAGTCTTCAAAAATTGACGGCGGGATTGATTGGTCATTGTCGTCTCCTAAATGACGAGGTTTCTTCAACGTATTAAAGGAACCTCAAGTGTTGGTGCTTGTGATCATCCCCGATCTCAAGCACCGTCTGAAAATAATCTTTTTCAGGTTTCCAACGTTCGCTTGACTTAAATTAGCGAACTTTGAAATTAAACTTGTGGCACTGTTCGCAGAAGTCTTCAGGCGTATCGTGCTGCAAGTGGCAGTTCGTGCACTCGAGCGTGTCCTGATAGTGCGGGGACATGTGCGGATTCGTCGGTTTCACATCCTTGGTTTTTTCAACCAATTGTTTGGTGTTGTGGCAGCCGGTACACGTTTCGATGGTCGGAATCTCAGGATTCTTCATATCCATGTTCTTGCCGTGGCAGCTTTCACAAGTCAAACCACGAGCAACGTGTCGATCGGCACCAAAATGGCCATCAGCGGCAAACGTCGTGCCAGCGAGCAAACAAGCGCTAAGCGCGAGCGCTAATGCAGCAACAGGTTTCATCATTTTTTTCTTCTCCTAGAGATCCTCTGCCCAATTTATTTGGGATCTATCAAGCAGAGGCGTTGTTGCAGATATCGTTTCATCTGTCAGTCTCACTTTAAGACGACCTTAATGAGAAGAGTGTGCTCTTAAGCACACTTTAAGGGTAAATCCTAAGGAGGATATCACCTCACTCTTGATCTAAGACTCAAGGATTAGTTATTGGCAATCATTCTGATTAATTTTTCCCTCTTCTCTACTGTAGCGCAAGGGAGAAATAAAACAATTGATATTTCCCCTTAGGGTCTGCTTGTCCGTGCATATCTCCTCCTTAAGGCCTAGAAGAAGCCTTCTCTTCTCGTCGTTTTGCATTTTTTCACTTTTTGTTCTATCGAAGGAAATTTCTCTCCTCTTTCGCGAAAATTTTTCTTTGCAATTTTCTAGATTTTGCAAAAAATAAGACTACGATAAATCTCCTAGGTAATAATTCTTTTTCCTTCTCTATCAATTACTTATATCAAAAATTCTTTTCTAAGCAATTTTTACCATTGACAGACTTTTCGCAAAAGAATAGAGTTTCAATAACGGTGTGTTTTGCGAAAAAAGTGTTTTCTCACCACCCGACCCCATTACTCTTAGCCAAACTGAAAATAGAAAGGATTTTTCCATCATGGCGACTGACGATAAGCGCATTATTATTTTCGACACCACCCTGCGCGATGGTGAACAAGCTCTTCCACAAAGTCTCTCTATGCGCCAAAAATTGCAAATCGCCTTGTCCCTTGAACAGTTGGGCGTTGACGTGATTGAGGCTGGCTTCCCCGTCTCGAGTGAAGGCGACTTTGAAAGCGTTCGCACGATTGCGCAAACGCTGAAAACTTCGATTCCTTGTGGGCTCTCTCGTTGTGTACCAAAAGATATTGATGCCTGTGGCGAAGCACTGAAAGTCGCTGAACATTTCCGCATCCATACTTTTATTGCTACTTCTGACATTCACGTCAAAGACAAACTGCGCAAAGACTTCTCTCAGATTGAAGAAATGGCCATTGCTGCCATTAAGCGCGCTCGTCAATACACGGACGACGTGGAATTTTCTTGTGAAGACGCTGGTCGTACACCGATTGATCATCTCTGCCGCATGGTAGAGTCGGCCATTAAGGCTGGGGCTCGCACCATTAATATTCCTGACACGGTGGGCTATACGCTCCCAGAAGAATTCGGTGGCATTATCACGACGCTCTTTAACCGTGTCCCCAATATTGATCAGGCCATCATTTCCGTGCACTGTCACAATGACTTAGGGATGGCCACGGCCAATTCCCTGACCGCCATTAGCCACGGTGCTCGCCAAATTGAATGCTGTATGAATGGTCTGGGTGAGCGCGCAGGGAACTGCTCGCTCGAAGAAGTTGCTATGGCGATTAAACTGCGCCAAGCGCAATTAGGCGGACTTCACACCAACATCGTGCACGAAAATATTGCCCGTACCTCGAGCTTAGTCGCTAAGGTCTGCAACGAACCCGTGCCTTCTCATAAAGCTATTGTGGGCTCTAACGCCTTTGCTCACAGCTCAGGGATTCATCAGGACGGCGTCTTAAAGAATCGTGCCACTTACGAAATTCTTACACCTGAGAGTGTTGGCTTCTCTGGTAACACCATGCACATGACGGCTCGCTCTGGTCGCCATATGATTCAGGCTTGCCTGCGTAATCTCGGCTACGAAGAAGGCGACTACGACTTAAACGAAATCTATGCTCGCTTCTTGAAGCTCGCCGACAAGAAGGGCCAGGTCTTTGATTATGACCTTGAAGCGCTCCTCTTTTATGCCACCATCGACACTGAAGACGATGCCTTTAGTCTCGATACGATTAGTGTCACCAGTGGCGGCACAGATTCGATCCCAACTGCCTCCGTACGCCTGCGCGTTGGGAAGCGTACCCGCACGGATTGCTCGATTGGTAACGGTCCCGTCGACGCTATCTACAACTGCATTACACGCTTGACTGGCATTCGTTGCAAGTTAACGAGCTTCCAAATAGCCGCCAATGGCGCTGGGATGGACGCTCTGGGTCAGGTGAACGTGACCGTTGACTACGAAGGTCGTATCTTCCACGGTCTCGGGATGTCGACTGACATTCTGGAAGCCGCTGCGCTCGCGCTCATTAACGCCAGTAACGTCATTATGCGCGCCAAGAAAATTAACAAGTCGCGCAATAAAGGTGCGCACTTGAATCGCCCATAAGCGCATCTTCCCTATTTGTTTTTCTCTCGGTAGCTCTTCCTCTCGCAAGGGCTACCCTACCCCAAATTATTTTTAAATTTTCGTTTTAAAGGTTTTTATGTCTACCAAGCATTACGACATTGCTGCCTTAGCCGGTGACGGTATTGGCCCCGAAGTGATGGCTGTTGCCAAAGATGTTCTCGCGACTGCTAGCCAGAAGTTTAGCTTCTCGCTCACCTTCCACGACGCGCTCGTCGGAGGCGCTGCAATTGACGCAGTGGGTCAACCTCTTCCCCCTGAAACGATTGAAGTTTGCGACAAAGCTGCCGCCATTCTCTTTGGCTCGGTGGGTGGACCCAAGTGGGATCATCTCCCGCACAAAGATCGCCCTGAAGTTGGGGCTCTTCTTCCGCTACGCAAGCGCTATGCGCTTTTTGCGAATCTTCGCCCTGCTCGCTTTTATGAAGGGCTCTATGATCTCTCGCCCCTTCGTCGTGACATTGCCGAGAAGGGCTACGATTTAGTTTGCGTGCGTGAACTCACGGGTGGCATCTACTTTGGTACCCCAAAGGGTCGCGAAGGCGAAGGCGCTGACGAACGCGCTTTTGACACGGAAACCTATACGCGTCGCGAAATTGAACGCATCGCGCACCTTGCTTTCCGCACCGCACAAGGTCGCCGTCGTCATGTCACCTCGGTTGACAAGGCGAATGTGCTCGCAACCTCTCGCCTCTGGCGTGAGGTCGTCACGGAAGTCGCTAAAGACTACCCCGATGTTGAGCTCGAACATATGTATATCGACAACGCCACGATGCAGTTGATTAAGGCGCCGTCTCACTTTGACGTGGTGCTTTGCTCGAATATGTTTGGCGACATTTTGTCTGACGAATGCGCCATGATTACGGGCTCGATGGGGATGCTCCCCTCAGCCTCTATTGGCGAAAGCGGTTTTGGTCTTTATGAACCTGCTGGTGGTTCTGCGCCCGATATCGCGGGTCAGAATATCGCTAACCCCATTGCTCAAGTGCTCTCCACCGCACTCATGCTTCGCTTCTCTCTTAAAGAAGAGGCCGCAGCTCGGGCAATTGAAGAAGCGGTGGCTCGCACGCTTCAAGAAGGCACTTTGACGGGTGACCTCGCTTGGGCTAAGCCAGGTAGCACCGCGGTGAAGACCGATGAAATGGGACGCGCCATCATCGCTCAGCTCAACCGCATTTGACCCCTAAAAAAGAAAGATTATTCAAAGGACATTTACCATGGGACGCACCCTCTACGAGAAGGTCTATGACGCACACGTTGTCACACAAGCGCCAGGCGAACTCCCCCTTCTCTATATTGATCGCCATCTGATTCATGAAGTCACAAGCCCTCAAGCTTTTGCGGGCTTGCGCGATGCGGGACGCAAACTGCGTCGCCCCGATTTGACGCTCGCTACGATGGACCATGATATTTCCACGCAGGAAGCCACGCTTGATGTGTGCTCTCCGATGGCGAAAAAACAGGTCACCACGCTTATCTCTAACTGTAAAGAGTTTGGCATCACGCTTTTTGGCCTCGGTCACCCAGGTCAGGGGATCGTGCATATCCTTGGGCCACAAACAGGCTTTACGCTTCCTGGCACTACGCTTGTCTGTGGGGACTCTCACACGGCAACACACGGCGCTTTTGGGGCTCTCGCCTTCGGGATTGGCACTTCTGAAGTGGAACACGTCTTTGCCACACAAACCTTAAAGCAGCAACGCTTTAAAACGATGCGCATTAACTGCGAAGGCGCGCTTCCTGCAGGGGTTTACTCAAAGGACTTGATTCTTGCGATCGCCAAGACGATTACCACAGCAGGTGGTACGGGCTACGCGATTGAATTTGCTGGCACAGGCGTTACCACCCTCTCAATGGATGCGCGTATGACGCTCTCCAATATGGCCATTGAAGTGGGCGCTAAGGTGGGCATGATTGCCCCAGACGAAACCACATTCGCCTACCTCAAGGGGCGTCCTTTTGCCCCGCAGGGCGACGATTGGGAAGCCGCTGTTGCCTATTGGAAGACGCTCCCCTCTGATAGCGATGCAAAGTTTGACCGTGAAATCACGATCGACTCTGCTCATTTAGTGCCTCACGTCACTTGGGGGAATAACCCAGGGGAAGCTTGCGCGGTAACCGACCGAGTGCCTGATCCCGCGACGATGACGGATCCCGCCGTGCGTGCTAGTGCTGAAGCAGCTCTGAAATACATGGGGCTCACGGCAGGCATGCCCATTACGGACGCAAAGATTGACATCGTCTTTATTGGCTCTTGCACCAACGGTCGCTTAGAAGACTTTATTGAAGCCGCGCGTGTGGTGAAAGGTCGCCACGTGGCTCCCGGTGCGCGCGCCCTCGCAGTGCCTGGTTCCATGACCGTACGTGCCGAAGCGGAAAAGCTTGGGCTCGATAAGATCTTTATTGAAGCGGGCTTTGAATGGCGTCTGCCAGGCTGCTCAATGTGCCTTGCGATGAATGACGACCGTGCGCCTGAAGGGGCACGTGTTGCCTCGACCTCGAACCGCAACTTTGTCGGTCGTCAGGGGCGTGGTAGCCGTACCCACTTGATGAGCCCCGCGATGGCTGCCGCTGCTGCCATTGCTGGTCACATTACCGACGTTCGAGAATACCTCTAAGGAAAGCATTCATCATGGAAAAATTTACAACACATACTGGTATTGCTGCCCCGCTCGATGTGGCAAACGTCGACACAGACCAGATTATTCCAAAGCAATTTCTGCTCGCAGTAGACCGTAAGGGCTTTGGCAAGCACCTCTTTCATGAGCGTCGCTACTTAGACCCAGCAGAGAGCATGCCCAACCCTGACTTTGTGCTCAATAAGCCAGCTTATAAGGGCGCATCAATTCTCGTCGCACGCGACAATTTTGGGAATGGTTCTAGTCGTGAGCATGCGCCTTGGGCACTCTTAGACTTCGGAATTCGCGCCATTATTGCGCCAAGCTTTGCCGACATTTTCAGCAATAACGCTTTGGGCAACGGACTCGTGCTCGTGAAACTCACGGAAGAAGAAGTTGATCGTATCTTTACAATTTTGAATGCCAACCCAGGCATGAGTGCGACAGTGGACCTTGAAGCGATGAAGGTAACGGTCGGGGAAGAATCGTGGAATTTCACGCTCGACCCCTTCCGTCGTAAATGTCTTTTAGAAGGACTTGATGCTATTTCACTCACGTTGCAGCATCAAACGGACATCTCCTCCTTTGAAAACCGCACTCCCACTTGGCAAGCACCTCGCGTTCGCAATATTGAGAGTACCAAAGCGTGATCTCCTCTAGGTGTAGTCTTTTAAAATAGACTGACAAAGATTAGGCTTATTTTTCTATACCATTTAAGAAAGATGAGCCTTTTTAATATCAAAATCATGAAAATTCTCGAAAAATGCCATCAAGATAGATGATGTTTTTCGAAAAATTCTCGCTTCTCCCTATTGTTTTTTCTCTCTTTTGAGGCAGAATTCACACACAAACATGATGACAGAAAGTTGCCCCTCGGCTTTCGTATAAGACCAATAGGCATCTGTTTTTTGATTGACCGCTCTTCCTCAAAAGGAGTCTTTTATGCGAGCGCTAGGTAACATCCTCTGGCATTTTCCCTTCTTCGGCTTTATCAACGCCGCCATCTGTTTTCTCTTAGGTAGTCTGTTGGTGATTACCGTCATTGCCGCGCCGATTGGTCTTGGCTTAGTGCAGTATTCCAAATTCTTGCTCCTTCCCTATTCCTACGCGATGATCGTGAAGCCGAAAGGTGACGTGCCACCGAGCCCTCTATGGAAGACCTATAGCGCGATTTTGAAAATCGTTTATGTGATTTTCATCGGCATTCCGCTTTTCTTGCTGACGTGCGTACAAATCGTGGGACTTTGCTGCACGATTATCGGGATTCCTGCCGCCATCATTTTGGCCAAGTCTGTTCGTACGTATTTGCAGCCTGTTGACAAGATTTGCGTGCCTTACCGTGTGGCCGATGTCATTGAAGACAATAAGGCCGTAAAAGAAGCCCAGAAGTTTGTTCGTTAATGGAGAATTTGATGGCTACACTTCCCCGTTTATTAGTGCTTAGCGCAAGTTGTCTTTTGCTCACAGCTTGCGGGCATATTCAGAAAAACATCACGAGTACGGAAACGTTGCTCGACAAAGCAGAATTTGCGACGGGTATTTCCGCCGAGAAACTCAAAATTGTCGATGGTAGCATTCGCTCTGAAATGGACTCTTTGCACTACAAGGTAAAAGCGCCTAACGGTATGGTCTACCGTTGTTACTTCACGACCGTGGTTGCTACTTCGTCTGACGCGCTTTGCTCTGCCATTGACAGCACAGGGAAAGGCAAGCAGAAGCAGAAAAAACAAGACGCCGATGATAGTCGCCGCGCTGCAGGCAAATGCTAATTAGCTGTTAAATTAGAAAAAGGGGTGATCGTTCAAAGTAAAAAACGTATCACCCCTTTTCGTTCCCCTCTTTCCCTCAGAGAGTTCGGTACTTTTAAGCTTTAGAAGGCAGCTAACACAGCTCCATCGTATTTCTTTTCAATAAATTCGCGCACCGACGGCGAACGGTAGGCTTCTACCAACACACGAGCCCAATCCTGATTCTTATCGGATTCATTCACCACAATGTTGCAAACGTAGGGACCATGAGCATCTTCAGAGAGAATGCCATCGCGCTTCGGGTTCAAGTTCGCGACATAAGCGTAGTTGCCGTTTACGGCAGCAATCGTCAAGTCGTCCAAGGAACGCGGCAACTGAGCGGCTTCCAATTCAACGAACTTCAGCTTCTTCGGATTTGCTTCAATATCAAAGACGGACGGAAGAAGACCCACACCCTTCTTCAACTTAATGACACCATTCTTGTCGAGAATAAGGAGTGCACGACCGCCCATGGCCTGGTCGTTCGGAATCCCGACCGTTGCACCTTCAGGAGCATCTTTAAAGCTCTTTACTTTCTTCGAGTAGAAAGCCATCGGAAGCGTAAATGCTTGACCCACGACAGCAAACTTGTAGCCATGGTCACGGCTCTGCGCTTCAATAAAAGGCACAGTCTGATAGATGTTGGCATCTAAGTCGTGAGAATGAAGCGCAACGTTAGGTTGCACGTAATCCTGGAATTCCACGATCTTGATATTGAGACCACGCTCTTTAGCGATGGGAAGCGCCTGCTCTAAGACTTCAGCAGCAATCCCCGCCGTCACACCAACTTTGATCGTTTTGGGCGTAGCGAGCTTAAGGGGTTCCGCGGCAAATGCGTTGCTGAGCGGAAAAAGGGCAGCAAGTGCAGAAAGGGTAGCACCCGCTAATAATTGACGACGATCCATTCTAAATACCTCCACAGATGGATTTAAAACCCTTGAACGTTTATGCACCACTCGGGGGAAAGGTGCTGGCCCTGCGCTCAAAAGAGCATTTGGTACGATCAATGGGGGCTTTGTTTTTAACGAGAATGGAAAAATTGTGGCATAAGTAAGACGTGTTCATCGTCCTCATTTGACGAACGACTGACTTATCTCATGGTATTACTTAGGTTTATCCTACTCTTGGAATAGACTGTGGGAAAAGGATCAAGATAAAGTTAACTCAAATTCTACCTCTTTTCAGTAGATAAAAAAAGACCAACTCATCTTGTGGAGACTATCTCGATGAGTTGGTCGATTTGAAACGTCCCGAAGGCACACTCCGAACCCTTCATAGTGGCTGAAGTAGGATTCAAAACTTCAGCCTTTCTCTCGATATCAATTACTTGGCGCTGCAGCCACAGGAACCTTCCTTAGCAGGAATTTCTTCCTTCATGGCCTTCAAAAACCAAATCTGTTTGTCGTAACCTTCGATGAAGCCTTCAAACATGGACTGAACCGCAAAGTCGTCCTTTTCAGCGGCATCGTTACGAATTTCAAGCGCTAAGGCGCGCATGGCCTTCATATCGTCTTCCACCATCTGGGCCACTTCCATGCAGGAGAAGATGCGAGCAGGTGCTTCTTCCAAGGTGGCGACCTTCAAGTATTCGGACATCGTGGAGAGCGGGAACTGGTCACGCATCTTCAAGAGTTCGGCCACAGAGTCATAAGCTTCGAACGATTCGTCGTAGAGCTTTTCGGTGTACTGGTGCAAGGACATGAAGAGACGACCCGTCACATTCCAGTGAAGCGAGTGGAGCTTCACAGTCCAAACAGCCAAGTTAGCCAAGTAGGTGTTAATACGGTTTTCACATGCATAGTTACTCATAATTCTTACTCCTTGTCTTCTAGAGACTTTATTAGTTAAAGGTTATCAAAAATCAACTTTCCATAGAATCAATATAACACAATCGACTCGTTAATGCAATACCTCTATCAAAAATCATTTTTTTGATTAAGTTTTTCTATTAAATGAAAACCACTCTCTCTAACGCGCTCCGCAGAAGACTTCTCTCCCGTTTGGGTCGTGTGGATTACCTCTTCAGAGATAGACTTTCTCTCTCATCAGAGAGAGATATTTGTCCCCTACCTTCCCTCCCTACCCCTCTCCTCCGGGGACTAGCTGTAATAAAAACAACAAATTAGAATTTCTTTCCAGTTTGTACAGGGGTTAACCCCAATCCCTGCTACGTCTATCTGTCTTCATGACCAAATTCTTTGCCTCCTTCGAGGCATATTCCCCGATTAGGACATCTGAACCCATGACTAAAATTGTTCCTATCATTGATATGAATCGTCGTGACTTGTTGAAGGCCGGCTTGGCTGCTAGTGCTGCTAGCGTGGTCGGTATGCCGCTTTCTGCACAAGCCGAAGAAGCTAAAGCTGCCGCTGACTCTGCTGTCACGTGGCATAAAGGCGTTTGTCGTTTCTGTGGTACAGGCTGCGGTATCTTAGTAGCCACCAAGGACGGCCGCGTTGTCGCCACCAAGGGCGACCCCGATGCCCCTGTAAACCGTGGTTTGAACTGCGTGAAGGGCTACTCCAACGCCAAGATCCTCTACGGTAAGGATCGCCTCACGCAGCCTCTGATGCGTAAAAAAGATGGCAAGTTCGACAAGAACGGCAACTTTGAACCTGTCTCCTGGGATGAAGCCTTTGAAGAAATGGCTCGCCAGTTTAAGCGCGCCTACAAGGCCAAGGGTCCTGAAGGCGTCGGCATTATTGGCTCTGGTCAGTACACCATCCCTGAATCCTATACCGCCTCTAAGTTGATGAAGGCGGGCTTCCGTTCCAACAACATCGACCCCAATGCTCGTCTCTGTATGGCGAGCTCTGTGGCTGGCTTCTACCAGACCTTCGGGATGGACGAACCGGCTAACCACTACGGTGACATTGAACTCACTGACACGATGGTCCTCTGGGGCAACAACATGGCTGAAGTGCACCCTGTGCTCTGGTCGCGTGTTTTAGGTCGCAAGCAAGCTAACCCCAACACGAAAGTGATCTGCTTGACGACGTTCCGCCACAACACCGCTGCGCTCTCTGATGATGTGATCGTCTTTAAGCCCAGCACCGACTTGGCCATCATGAACTACCTTTTGCGTGAAATCATTGAACGCAATGCGGTCAACATGGACTTCGTCAACAAGCACTGCCTCTTCGCCGCTGGCGTGACCGATATTGGTTACGGCTTGCGCGATACGGATCGTTGGGCGCGTGAAAGCGAAAAGAGCACACTCGCCAAGCAGTTGAGCCGCGCCTTGAATAAAGACGAAGCCATCGCTCAGGGTCGCACCGAAGGTGAAGTGGTTGAACAGAAGAACCGTGGTGCCAGCGCTGGTAAGCATTGGGCAATCACGCTTGAAGAATTCAAGAAGGGCGTGGCCCCCTACACGCTCGACTTCGTTGCCGAACTCGCCAAGGGCGACCCCGACGAAAGTCTCGCTTCCTTTAAGAAGCGCTTGAAGAATTTGGCCGACTTGGTGTGCGACAAGTCTCGCACGCTTTTGAGCTTCTGGTGCATGGGCTTTAACCAGCATCAGCGCGGCGTATGGGCTAACGAGCTCTGCTACTCCATTCATTTACTTTTAGGCAAGCATGGGTTGCCTGGTAGCGGAGCTTTCTCTCTCACTGGCCAGCCATCGGCTTGCGGTTCGACTCGCGAAGTGGGCTCTTTTGCTCACCGCTTGCCAGCTGACCGCTTGGTGGCTAATCCGAAGCATCGTGCTGAATCCGAAGAACTCTGGAACATTCCTCAGGGCACGTTGAACCCCAAAGTGGGCTACGACTTGATGAAGATGCTCCGTGGTTTGGAAGACGGCTCGTTGAACTTCCTCTGGACGCAGGTGGTGAACATCTTCCAGTCCACCCCGAACAACACGCACTGGATTCAGGCCGCTCGTAAGCCCGAAAACTTTGTGGTGGTCTCTGATGTCTACCCGACCTTCAGTGGCGCTTGCGCTGACTTGATTTTGCCAGCCGCCATGCACTTTGAAAAGTGGGGCTTCTACGGCAACGGGGAACGCCGCACGCAGGGCTGGCAGCAGATGGTCAAGCCCACGGGCAACAGCCGTACTGACGTCTGGATGATGATGGAATTCTCCAAGCACTTCACCGTGGATGAATGCTGGGGTCCGCAGCATGTCGCTGGCGTGGAAGGCGATACGTTGCCTGACGTGCGCGCTACGGCTCACGCAATGGGTATCTCTGGCAACGCTACGCTCTTTGACGTGCTCTTTGCTCCGAGTGAAAAGCGTCAGGCTGTGTGGCCTGATCCCCTCTACAAGAACGGCTTGAACGCCACGGGTGAAGCTTTGGGTCTTCCCTATTTGCCCGAAAAGGCTCTTTGGAACGAATACCGTCAGTTCACCTTGGGTCATGGTCACGACTTAGCTGACTTTGACACCTACATGCGTGACGATGTACATGGTCTCCTTTGGCCTGTCGTAAACGGCAAAGAAACGCTCTGGCGCTACAACACCGACACCGACCCCTATGCTAAGGCGGATAACCTCTTCTACGGTCCCTTGATGAAGAGCATCCCATCTGGAAACCTCGCAGGGGTGACGGACGCTGAAGCTAAGGCTTACGCAGGTCGCGCGAAGATTTTCTTCCGCCCCTACGCTGCCCCTGTTGAAGTGCCTGATGCCGACTACGATATGTGGTTCACCACGGGTCGTGTGCTTGAACACTGGCACACGGGCTCGATGACCCGTCGCGTGCCTGAGTTGCACCGTGCTGTGCCCCGTGCATACCTCTATATGCACCCGGCTGATGCCGAAAAACGTGGTCTTGCCAACGGTGACTTGGCTTTGGTTGAAAGCCGCTATGGTAAGTTCCAGGCTAAGGTGGAAACCCAGGGTCGAGATCTGCCCCCGCGTGGTCTTGTCTTCGCTCCCTTCTTTGATGAATCGGTGATGGTCAACCGTGCCTGCCTTGATGCGGCTGATCCAATCTCTCTTGAGCCCGATTACAAGAAGACTGCTGTTCGTGTGACCAAGGTCACCGCCTAATTCACGAGAGCAGAAGGAATACGCAAAATGAAAATGATCTCGATGACGAAAGCCGCGCTCTGTGTGTTAGGTCTTGGTATGGGTATGGCTGCGTTTGCAGCGGATGATCTCCCCAAAGGTCCTCATCCGATTCCTCACCCGATCGACGGCTACGTGCCGCTCACGCAGCAGATGAATATGTGTGCGATGTGCCACCGTGAAACAGGTAAAGCACCTGCCCCAGATCTCGCGCTTCCCGTGTGGAATGTGCCTAAGTCTCACTTCAATGAAGACGGAACGTTAAACGGCAAGCGTGATAACTGTGTGATGTGCCACGCCCCGATGAAAGAGTTCTCGAAGTTTAAGCCTCGTGACCTCAATGATCGCCCAACGGAATAATCTTTCACGTTGATGCGTGTCTAGGCCAGAAAGTGCTCCACCCTTGCACTTTTTGGCCTAATTTTTTCGCTCTTGGCACTTTCTCCTAGTGCCTTTTCCCGACCTCTCTTGAGTCGCGTGAAATAGCCGTCCCTTAACAGTCCATCCCTTCCCAAAACCCTTCCCCTCACTGGCATACTTACTTTGAAGCAAGCCAATGAGTGCCTCTTACCCCGTACTCATTGCACAGATTTTTTTGCCATGATGGAGTGACTCCAATGCTACGACTCACGCGAATTATTGTCGGTCATCTGACCGCCCAACAAGCCAGCTCTCTTTAGAGCAAGCACAAGGATTCGTGTATTAGTTAAAGCATTCTCCTCACACCATTTCCTGGGCGGCGTACTTTCAAGAGTACCTCGCCCTTTTTCTTTTTAAGGACACCACCCATGGCCAATAGTAAAGCCATTACCTTCGGCGTTTCTCGCGCACCACACCGATCGCTCCTCAAAGCACTGGGCTTTGTCGATGAAGAATTAGGCCGTCCCATCATCGGGATTGCCAATTCTTTTAATGAAATTATTCCTGGTCACGTACACCTTAAAAACTTGGTCCAATCAGTGAAAGACGGTATTCGCAACGCAGGTGGTGTACCTATTGAATTTAATACGATTGGAATTTGCGATGGCTTAGCGATGAACCACGTTGGGATGAAATATTCGCTTGTGACGCGTCAAATCATTGCCGATTCGATTGAAGCCACCGCCATGGCAACGCCCTTTGATGCCATGGTCTTTATTCCTAACTGCGACAAAGTGGTGCCAGGTATGTTGATGGCGGCAGCGCGTTTGAACCTCCCCTCGATTTTTGTGAGTGGTGGACCAATGCTCGCTGGCGTGCATAAAGGAAAGAAGATTGGTCTTTCCAACGTATTCGAGGCCGTAGGACAAGTTGAAGCAGGCTTAATTGATGAGTGTGAACTCTCGCAAATCGAAGATGAGGCGTGCCCCACTTGTGGTTCCTGCTCTGGGATGTATACCGCCAACACCATGAATTGCTTAACGGAAGCGCTCGGTATGGGGCTGCCTGGCAACGGAAGTATTCCTGCCGTTTATTCAGAGCGTTTGCGTTTAGCTAAGCGCGCTGGTATGCAGATTTTGCACGTCTTAAAAGCCAATTTACGTCCACGCGACATCATGACCGCAGAAGCGTTTGAAAATGCCGTGGCGCTTGATATGGCTTTGGACGGGTCGTCCAACACCGCGCTTCACCTTCCTGCTATTGCGCATGAGGCAGGAGTTTCGCTCACACTCGATGACTTTGAGCGTTTAGCGCAGCGTGTCCCGCAGCTCTCAAAGCTCTCTCCTTCTGGTCAGTACTTCATGGAAGATATTCATGCCGCGGGCGGTATCACGGCAGTATTGAAGCGCTTGGCAGAAAACGGAGCGCTCCATAAAGATTGCGCCACAGTCACATTAAAGACGCAAGGAGAGTTGGCGGAATCGGCCCGTGTACGTGACGAAGACGTGATTCATCCTTGGAACGATCCAGTCTATCCAACGGAGGGCATTGCTGTTCTCAAGGGTAACCTCGCCCCCAAAGGTTCTGTCGTGAAAGAAGGCGCTGTGAGTCCTGAGATGCTCCGCCAGCAGGGGCCTGCTAAGGTCTTTGACTCTGAGGAAGAGGCTGTTGCGTCAATTCTCGGTAAGAAAGTCGTCGCGGGCGACGTGGTTGTCATTCGCTACGAAGGACCAAAGGGCGGACCTGGGATGCGCGAAATGTTGACGCCCACCTCTGTCATCACGGGGATAGGCTTAGGTGGCAGTGTGGCACTCATCACTGATGGTCGCTTTAGTGGTGCCACGCGTGGGGCCTCAATTGGTCACGTCTCGCCCGAAGCCGCGGCAGGAGGTCCCTTGGCACTCGTTGAAAATGGAGACTTAATCGACATTGATATTCCTGCACGCCGTCTCAACCTCTTAGTTGACGAAGAGGTGCTCGCCAAACGTCGCGCTGCCTGCCAGCCTCCCGTGCGCGAATTGCGTGGCTACTTGAAGAAATACGCTCGTAGCGTTTCTTCTGCTGCACAAGGTGCAATTGAAATCATTTAATTCCTTGAGGCTCGTCACACTTTCTGGCGAGCCTCTTCACTTGTCGAAATGCTGTTTCATTGATACGATTAGAGCACTTTCTTTTTCAACGCCTTTTCTCATGAATACGCCTACTCCTGCCATCAAACCTCAAGACAGCCGTCTTTTTGCACTTCTCATCGCCTTTATTAGCGGTGCTGTGGATGCACTGAGTCACGTGCAGTTCCACTCTCTTGTGGCGACTCAAACAGGGAATATCGTCATGATGGTAGGCGACCTAGTGGAAGGCGATTGGGGAGACTTTCTCTCTAAGGCAGACTCCATTGCTTTCTTTTCCCTTGGCTTTTTTAGTAGGGATTGAACTCAAAACTCGCGCAAAAACCGCTTATTGGCGCAGTTACGCCATGCTCCCTTTTGCGCTAGGGTGCTTTATTTTGCCGTGGCTCTTAGACTTGCGTTTTTTGAGCGTTGGGATTTTGGCCTTCGGAACTGGGATCATCATGTCGGCCTTTAACGACAGTAAGATTGAGTCCGACTCCTACACCGTGATGATTGCCTCTGGGAACTATCGCAAGATGCTCACCGCTTGGCATGGCTACTTCGTCCTTAAACAAGAACCCGCGCAACGACACAAAGCCATGAACTACTTCTGGATTGTGCTGAGTTTTGTGGTGGGAGCAGCGCTCTCTGCCCTTGCCAGTTACCTCTTTGACGGCTGGGCGGCATGACTTGTCTGCTTTGTCGCTATTTTGGCTATTTTGTACTACAGCCGAGAAGTCGCGCGGCAAGATTTGAAATACACCAATCTTTAATTGGCGCTCTAAATGACAAACGGGTTCTGACATGACATCAGAACCCGCTTTTTTCTCAGTTTAGCCGTGATTAGAGTGCGTTTTTGAGAATCGTCACGACTTCGTCACGCGTCAAGGCGCGATAACCGTCCTTGAGTAGCATCGTCCCGTCGGCGATCGCCTCAATATCAGACTCCTTAGCGCCCAATTCAGAAATATTAAGTGCCACACCCAATTTTTCCATCCAAGCGCGCATGCGAGCAAGACCTTCAAGCGCAATTTCACGATCCGAGCCAAAGTCAGGAGAGACACCCCAAACGTTGATGGCGAAGCGACGGAATTTTGGCAATCCATCGTCCAAAATGAAGCGGTAGTACGGAATCGAAACCGCCGCCAGAGTCATCCCATGCGTCGCATTCGTCACGCCACCAATCGACTGACCAATCATGTGTACCATCCAGTCTTGGCGCTTTCCCATACCGACCAACGTGTTCAGTGCCCAGGTAGCTGCCCACATGATGTTGGAGCGCGCTTCATAGTTCTGAGGGTCTTCCACTGCAATAAGACCATCATGAATAACGTTACGCATAAGGCCTTCCGTCAGATAGTCACTCGTGTTGTTATCCGTGCCAGAGAAATACTGTTCAGAGAGGTGGGAGAAAATATCGAAAATCCCTGCCTTTAATTGATAGAGAGGCAGCGTCATCGTGAATTCTGGATTCAAGATAGAGAAAACAGGCTTGGTATCTGGGTGGGCAAACACTTTGCCAATCTTCAAATGAGTTTTCGGATCGGTAATCACGGAGCCAGAGTTCATTTTAGAACCAGTTCCCGCCATCGTCAAAATGCAGCCAAGCGGCACAACTTTAACGCCAGGAGCCACATCTTCGTAGCGCAAGAAGTAGCGATCCCAGGGATCTTCGTCACAGTTCACCGATACAGCGACCGCCTTGGCATAGTCGCAGCAAGAACCACACCCACAGCAAGGAGGAAATCTACTTTGTTTTCGCGGGCAATACGCACGCCGTCGCGCAATTTGTCTGTAGTGGGGTTGGGCATCACAGCAGCGTCTTCGACAATCGTCTTACCGTGCGCTTTAAGAAGCGCCACTACCTTGTCATATAGACCACTCTTTTTGATAGAACCACCGCCATAAATCAACTGAACGGTTTTACCAATACGAGGAAGTTCTTCATTTAATTTGTCTAGACTTTCACGACCAAAATGGAGTCGGGTCGGATTAAAGTAAGTAAAGTCACCGAGCATTCAATATCTCCTAAAAATGAAGACGCAATAGCGTCTGTTAGCGCATATTTTATCGGCTTTTAAACGATTTTAAAAAGCTTTTGCTAAACTCAGTTACACACTATGGTCCTCAGAAAACGCTTTCTTGCGTAGACTGAATGCACCTTCTTTTATCCGAACGCACTGCCACTTATTTTGAATTTCCCGCCTTTATGAAATTCGTTCGTGTAGCTTTGGAAATTCTCCTTTTCATCGGGTTATTTCTCGCGGTGATGAAGGTCTTCCCGCCTGGAAGCGTATTGGTGGCGGGACTTCTTTATGTGTTTTTGCGAAGAGTCCACCACTGGCCAAGCAAATCGGCTCTGCTCTTTGCGGCTATTGCACTCGGATGCTCTGTTTTTATGACGATCTTGATCGTGAAAGGATTTTAGGTTTTATGCGTTTTGCCGCTCTACTTTGCGCTGCTGCTCTCACCACCGTACTCACAGGCTGTGGAGATCCCAAGCCCATTGACGTGGTCACCAAGGGCGTACTCTCCATTGACAAGTCTGTCACCTTGGGAGGTGCACTTAACCATTATCAAAACTGTGTGGATAAGACCGTTCAGTGGAAAGAGTCGACTTCTGAGAAAGGCGCCACCATTGTCACCTTCTCTTGCCAGTTAGGCGATGCTCCTGCGGTTTTCAGAAAACGTTACGCAGAAAGTATTGTCGCGATGACCTCAGAAGGACTTGCTACGCTTTTTCGTGGACTCTCTCTTCCGATGCCTGAAACGCAAGAAGATTTAGACGAAGCAGAAGTGCTCTTAGAAACCATGCTCGACAAGGTGGATGCACCAGAAGCAATTCGCGAAACGATTCACTCGACGATGTATCCCTACAAAGTGCAGGAAGCCACCGTGGAAATCGACTTCGCGATTGATCGCACTAACCGCTCGAAGTTTGACATTAAAGAAGCACGCCTTGACCTCACGTGGAAAGACCGCAAGTCGGTCATGCCGCTATATATTGATGGGACACTCGCTGCGCTTTATCACGATGAAACCGTCTTCCAGCCCGATGCCCTTGGCAAACGCTTTGAGACGCGTTTAACGGAAGCGTGGAAAGAGGCGGCTCCCGAAAAACCCAAAGAAACAACTTTATAACTTTAAAAATAATCCTTCTTAAAAAAAGCACTTGCTAACACAAATTACGTTGTTTGGCAAGTGCTTTTTTGATCTTGTCCCCCTATATACGTTTTCCTATGATTTAAGTGTCCCTGTTGTGTGATGCACTGTTTACCTCATGCTCCGCACTTCAGTTTTGCTTTTTGAGAGATAAAACTCAAAGCTTTTACCTCTTTGCATACGCTCTATTCACTTAGGAGAACACAACCATGACCAATCGTCGTGATTTTCTAAAAACCTCTTTAACTGGCGCTGTCGCGGGTCTCACTCTCCCTGCCGCTTTCTCTGCCTCTGCTACACAAGCCAATAGCACCCTCCCTAAGAAGTGGGATCTTGAAGCCGACGTTGTCGTATTAGGCTTCGGTGGTGCTGGCGCAACCACTGCAATCGTTGCTGCACAAAACGGTGCTAGTGTCGTCGTTCTTGAAAAAAGTCCTGAAGACGCTCACATTTCTAATACGCGTATGTCTGGTGGTATTTTCCACTGCCCGTTCAAAGATGGAGATCCTAAGGCCCTTAAGGCTTATGCAAAAGCCATGTTCTCTGGGGAAAATATTCCTTGGAAAGAAGAAGGTGAAATTCCAGAATACTCTGATGGCCTTGCACAACTTTGGGCTGATTTGAGCCCCAGTAACTTGGAATTCATGCAGAGCCTCGACCCTGAATTTATCGGTGGTAGTCAACCTGGCTTTGATAAAGCCTCCTTCCCCGACTTTCCTGGTGCAAAGGACTCTCGCTATAACGCCTACCGTGCTACGTATACGAAGCGCATGAAAAACTTCAATCAGGTCTCCTACAAGCAGCCAAAGGCTGAAACTAGCTCTGGTGAAGCTTTCTGGCTCTGCTTGGCTGAAGGTGTGAAAAAGCAAGGCGACAAGATTCGAGTTGTCTGGGAAGCTCCTGCTAACGAACTTCTCAAGAATGCTAAGGGTGAAATTGTTGGTGCTGTTGCACAACACAAAGGTAAGAAACTCTTTGTACGTGCTCGCAAAGCTGTAGTGCTCTGCACTGGTGGCTATGAATATAGCCCCGCAATGCGTTCGGCTTTCTTGGAAGGTCCTGGTAAGAATGGCTGGGCATTCTATGGCACAACCTCTAACACTGGTGACGGTATTGCCATGGGTATGGCCGTTGGTGCAGGCTTGCAAAAAGTCGGTAAATCTGCTGCCCGTGTGATTGTACCGACTCAGGTGACTTTTAATGGTCTGCGTTTAGGCTCGATCACCCCGTCTGTTGGTTCTCCAAACTCTTTTGTGGTTGACAATTTTGGTAAACGCTATGAAGCGGAAACTAAAGTCACTGACAATCCAAGCCGTTATTTCTTCTATAAGGCTGCAGTCCAATTTGACATCACGTCGCTTTCCTATCCTCGCACCCCGTCGTGGATGATTTTTGATGAAACGTTGCGTGCAAGCAAACCTTTGGTTGGGTTAGGTATTTCTGTTGTTGGCTACGGTCTTGTGGATTGGGATAAAGACAACCTCAAAGCCATTGAAAGTGGCTTGATCTTAAAAGCTGACACGATTGAAGAGTTAGCTGAAAAAATCCGCAATCATCCAGAAAATAAATCGCGCATGGTCCCGGAAAACTTAGTTGAAACCGTGAAACGCTTCAACCAGTTCTGTGACGACAAAAAAGACGCCGATTTTGGTCGCCGTGCAGCTACTTTGGGGAAAGTTGAAAAGGGACCCTTCTATGCAGCCTCTAGTTGCTGGTGGCCCGAACACTAAGGGTGGCTTGCTCACCAATGCAGACCGTCAGGTTCTTACCTGGGAAGGCGAACCAATCCCGCACCTCTACTGTGTGGATGAAATTGCCTCTGCTCTGAAGTTTGTTTATCAGGGTGGCGGTAACTTAACCGAATGCTTGGTGTATGGTCGCCATTGCGGTAAGTTAGTGGCAGGATTGCCTAATACGAAACTCTAATCTTCTTGGTGCATGGGTAGGAATGGAGCAAAAGTTCTTTTCCTACCCACTTGATGACGGTTTATTCTTTCGACCCCTACCAGACAAGGACATTCCTATGAGAGCCCCTCTCTCTCTTTATCTCTGTTGTTCACAATAAGTGCAATTACTTTATGTAGCGCACCAAGCTTTGCTGCAGAGCCCTCTCATTTCCTAGCTGATCGACACGTAGCCCGGGGAATGAAGTGTGCAGACTGTCATGCAGACAACCAGTCTCTCAAAATGGTTGGTGATAATCAAATCTGTGTTAGTTGCCACGGCGACTACCCTGATATGGTGAAAAAAACTGATGGGCGTTACGAGGTAAATCCTCATGCTCAACATGATGGATTGCTACCTTGTACAGAATGCCATAAAGGTCATACTACCAGTGTGAATTACTGTGGACAATGCCATAACTATACGTACAAGGTACCCTAAAAGTTAGGCCTCCATTAATGGAAGCCTAAACATAGAGTCTCTCTTAAGAACGAGAAGAAGCTTAATTACTTCTTCTCGTTTCTTTTTTTTTACTCTTCAAAAGTTCCCTTGGCTAAGAGTTCTTTATCACGCATCATGATCTTGCCACGGCTCACCACCGTTTCAAGTTCAAGGTCCTGATTGAGGATACAGACGTTGGCAACGCCACCCACCTTCACGTGACCATAGTCAGGAAGCACTAAGGCGTCAGCAACACTACTCGTGATAGGACGCAAGGCGGTCGAGAGGTCAACACCATATTCTTTGACTAAGCGCACCATTTCGACGTAGTTCCCTTCCACGCCGCAAACGCCCATGCCGATCATTTCGCCCTTATCGTTAAAGCGCGGCATCGAGCCGTGACCGTCGGTGGACATCGTGATGTGAGCGGGATCGACGCCAGCATCGAGCGCTTTTTTCACCGAAGCGGCACACGGACCAAAGCACGTGCCACCACCCGAGGTGTAGTCAACATAACCGCCCTTCAAGGCAAATTCCACAGAGGAATTAAAGACGTGTTCAATACGCGAGCAGTGAGTCGGACGAATATGGCGAATCGGCATACCGCGCTTCACAATTTCATCGTACATGTCAAAGGCACCAGGCAAATCACCAGAGTGCACATGCAGAACGCCAAGTTTGCCAGAAATCATTCCACCAACACGGACTTCAGCCAAAAGGCTCAACACGCTCTGCAGATCAGGGAAGGAAGAACGATGGTCGCCCAAAGCAATCTTGCAACCCAAAATTTCGGGCACAAAATACATGTCGCGAGAGACTGTGCCCGTCAAAGTCGTGGGCGGATAGCGATAGTTAGAGGTGTACATCCAAGCGGAAACCCCTTCTTCCTTTAAGCCACGAATCTTGGCAAGCAAATTTTCCACAGAACGAGACACAAAGTCCGTGCCTAACACACCGACCACACAGGTGGTCCCCACCTTGATCAACTCAGAGAGCATCAATTCTGGTGGACGAGAGACTGGACCCGCTTCCCCTCCACCGCCAGTGACGTGAATATGCTGGTCGAAGAACCCCGGCGTTAAGATCTTGCCCGTGAGGTCAATCACTTCCAAATCAGGCAACACGGCCACAATATCTTTATCCACCGCCACGATACGATCGTTGACGAGCAATACATCACGCACTCCCAAGTCTTCTGGTGCATAGACATGGGCATTTTTCAACAATAGGGCCGCCATAGGGGTCTCCTTAAAAGTCGGAACAGGAAAATGAAATACCAAAGTTTGGCATTTCGGCGAATTCGTCACGCATTTAGTGTACTCCTTCCACCTCTCTCACTCTACCTACTCTTAGGGTTGTTACCAAGATGCGGAAAACTCTTCTCTTTATGAGGAATTTCCCATCTTTCTTTCTGTGAGCCTTCCCGATAGAATCGATTTAATGCGATGTGCTCTTGCCCTCCCTTTTACCTTTGGCAGAGTCCATTGTTTTTCAGACCCTTTCTTCTGAGGAGTAAATAAAAGTGATTGATCTGAAAACCCTTCCTTTAAATGCAGACGTTCTGGCGACCACCACAGAACTTGCAGCCAACCCAAAAGTCAAAGCCGCGCTCGAGCAGTGCCTCGAAGAAGTGGAATTTGCCAAAGCCGAACAAATCCGCATCTCAGAAATTCCTTCTCCCACGTTTAAAGAAAGCGTGCGCGCTGAAAAAATCGCGTGCTTAATGCGTGTCTATGGCCTCACTGATGTGGTGATTGACCCCATTGGGAACGTTGTAGGACGCCGCCCGGGGCGCTTGAGCAAATCAGGACAAAAAGCTCCCGTACTCGCGATGGGTGCGCATATGGACACAGTCTTCCCCGAAGGAACGGATGTGACCGTGCACGAAAAGGACGGCGTCTACTATGGTCCAGGCTTAGGAGACAATGCCTCGAACCTGCGCTCCATGATGCAGATTCTGCGCTCACTCAATCGTCACAACATTGAAACCGAGGGCGACCTCCTCTTTGTGGGAACGGTTGGTGAAGAAGGTAACGGCGACATTCGTGGTTCTAAGGCGCTCTTTGACGGGAGTCGCCATATTGATGGCTTCTTAGCGCTCGATTCGAGCGATGTGACTCGTGTTTTATGCGGTGCAACGGGCTCTCACCGTTGGCGCGTTACCATTACGGGTCCTGGTGGCCACAGTTGGGCGGATTTTGGAAAAGTACCTTCTGCGATTCATGCGATGGGGCGCGCGATTGCACTTATCGCTGACCTTCAAGTGCCCTCCGACCCTCGCACGACGTTCTCTGTGGGGATGATCAGCGGCGGAACAAGCGTCAATACAATTGCCCCTCGTGTCTCTGTCGACATTGATATGCGTAGTATCAATAACCCTGAACTCCTCGCCATCGAAAAGGCGATTTTAGGCACCTTTGAAAAAGCCATCGCTGCCGAACACGCTCGTTGGAGCATTAATGACATTGAAAAGAGCTTACACGTCACGTTCGAGCAGATTGGCGATCGTCCTGCGGGGCTTCGTCCTGTGGACTGCCCAGTGCTTCAGAGTGCACGTTCCGCACAAAAAGTCCTTGGTATTGAATTAAAGACCTATGTGTGCTCCTCAACGGATGCGAATAAGCCGACTTCCATGGGAATTCCTGCCACTTGCATTTCCTCTGGCGGGATTGGTCGTGGCGCACATACTCCTGAAGAACACTTCATCTTCAAGGATATTCATCTGGGACCGCAGTTGGCGATTCTCACCGCTCTCACGCTCGTTGGGGCTGAAGGCACGAAGCCTGTGCTCCCCGCGCTTGATGTGATGCCAGGTCTCGAATAGCCACACGTCTCTAATCCTTCCTCTTAGAGCCTTTGAGTCGCCTCTACTGCTCGAAGGCTCTTTTCTTTGAAGTCGCTCTCACTCAGTGGAAACGGCTATTTCTCTGCGCTACACTATCCCTCTCGATTTCCCCTTTGCCAGAGAGAATACTCTCTGGCTAAAATTTTGCTTTTTTTATGAAACAGTCCCTTTGGTCTTTAGCCGCCGCAGCCTCTTTTTCGATCATGGCGGCTTTTGTCAAGCTCTGCTCTGATCAGCTCGGCCCTTTTGAGCTCGTCTTTTATCGCTCGCTTTTTGGCGTAGGGATGATGGCACTTTTTATGGCGAAAACCCATAAGCAATTCGCGACCAAAGTCTGGAAACTTCATCTCTCCCGAACGATTTGTAGCTTCACGGCAATTTGCTTGTGGTTTTATACACTTGGTCAAATGGACTTCGGGACCAACATGACGCTCGTCTACACGACGCCACTCTTTATGGCGGGCTACTTTATTGTGCTCTCCTTTAGGCAGCATACGAGAGCCCCCTGGGGGCTCATCGTGCCCACGTTGGCTGGGTTCTTGGGTGTCACCATCATTTTGCAGCCCTCGATTAGTGCTGAGCAGCTGATCCCTGCTCTCATCACACTCTTTACCGCTTTCATCGACTTGATCGTCTACTTGCAGATGAAAGAGATGGGCAACACCAAAGAACCCTCTTGGCGTATCGTTTTCTACTTCACGCTCTTTAGCACGGTGTTAGCTTTCTTTGGAGTCTTTATCTTTGATGGGGGATTCCATATACCACACGGCGAAGCGCTCTGGGGTGTTCTCGGAATGGGCGTCTTTGCGACGCTCGGACAGGTCGCCAATACGCGTAGCTTCGCCTATGGGAATTTGCTTTTGAGCTCTCTTTTAGGTTTCTCCGCTATTCCCTTCTCGCTCATTATTGGTGTTGCCCTCTTCGCAGACCATATCAGTTGGACCTCGCTCGCTGGGGTTTCGATGATCGTGATTGCTGGGCTCTTTGCCACAGTGCACACCAAGCGCACAGAAAAAGCCCTTGCCAACGCACAAAAAGAGGCCGAAAAAGCGGCTGCGCAATAAAAAACTTCTTCCTCCAATACAAAACGGGATGGTGTTTGAACCATCCCGTTTGCGTTTGAGCGTTTCACTCACAGACGATTATTTCGCCAACTTTCCTTCACGCCCTTTTTGAGCGCCATAGTAAGCGGCCAAATCGGCAATTTCTTCGTCCGTCAAGGCTTGCGCAAAAACACGCATTTCCTTTAGGAGGTCAGAAGAGCGCTCACCACTACGATAGGCTTTAAGCGTTGCCGCCAAGTAAGCCGACTGTTGGCCATGAAGCACGGGCACGTGACCATCCGGATTGCCTGCCGCCGTCGCACCGTGGCAAGCCGCACAGGGCGTAATCCCACGCGTACGATCCCCCTTCTTCACTAAAGTGAGCGCTGGGAGAGAAGTAACTGCTGGTTTTGCGTCCTTAGCTTCAGCCTTCTTGTCGTCAGCTTTAGCCGCAGGCTTCGCGTCTGCCTTGGGTGCTACACCAGGGCCGCCCGGAAGCGTTTCATAGTACGCGGCCAAATCCGCAATCTGTTCTGGCGTGACGGAGGCAGCAGCTGCCGCCATCATCATGGCTTGCATCCCCTTGGCGCGACGCTTCGTTTGATAGTCGAGCATCGACTTCTTTGTCACATCCGCAGGCTGCCCAGCTAAATGCGGGAATGCAGGCATCGGTGCCAAGCCTTGAGGACCATGGCAACCACCGCAAGAAAGCTTACCGAGCGTTTCCTTGCCACGTGCAGCGTCGCCCACAGGCAAAGATTTGAGTGCTTCAGAGAGGCTCTGAGGCGTCCAAGGTTCGGGTCCCGCGGCGTTGACACCCGCGGCCCCACCCAACATCGCAAGGGCAAGAAGGCCAAGCGACAAAGTTTTCACTGTTTTCATGCTTATCTCCTAGCCTTAGATTATTAAGAACCCAACCACAAAGTAGCCGATGACCCACGCAACAAGCGAGAGCACGGCGGCACTGCCTAACTGGTTGATCGCGGGGCTAGGCGTATAAGCGCCTTGCTGCTGACCACTCTTCCAAGCAAGCGTGATGAGGTAGGAGATATTGAGCGCACCAATCACCAAGAAGGTCGTGAAGAACACAATCGTCGTACCCCAATCCATATGGAAGGGATAGTTGAGCGCGTCCCAGCTAAATTCGTGGAAAAGCGTGCCGTAGCGGAGCACTTCACGCATCGCAGCGAGCACCATCACCATTATGAGCGACATCAAGAACGCCATATAGTTGCAGAAACTGCAAAGGCGACGCTTCTTTTGAATCGCGGCCATCGCCAAGAAGTAAAGCAACGGAATCGCGGCAATTGCTGCCCAAATAGAGGTGCGGAACCACTGCATGCTCTCCGGCAGGGCGATCATCCACCAAATGGCAAAGAGTGCCACCAAAATGCCACCCACCAAGGCGATACGCGTCGCTAGTCCTTCCACAAAGGTGATGTAGTCCATATCGGTTTCACCGCTATTTAAAAGGTAGCGACGAAGACCGTAGAGCCAACCTGCCGTCACAGGAAGTGAGAGCGAGAGGAAGAACCCTAAGCGCGGCAGAAGCGTGTAGTGAAGGCTACGACCTTCTGGCGAAATCACCCCATTGGGCGCATACCAAGCCATCCATTCATTGGGGAAAAGGGCTTGGTTGGAGAGCGCATGCATGATGAGCCCGCACAAAAGAAGCAACACAAAAGAGATGAGCAACCAGCCGCAACCCTTGACTGCACCGTGTACAGGCAGTGGATGACCATCTTCGGCGTAGCTGTGGTTTGCATCATAGGCGCTATAAAGCCCTAAATAAGCCACAATCAACACCAATACAAAGATGATCAACCACCAAGCAGAGAGCACGTTGGAGACGTACCAGAAACCGTCATAGACGACCTGCACGAAAAGCAGTGGAGCCACCCCCAACACAACGGCAAAGCCCACCGCCACTTTAGCGGTCATAATGAGACTATGCGTGAGGCGTTGAGCATGCGGATTGCTACTACGAGAGCCCCAAAGCGCGGTCCCTAAGGTACCTAACATCAAATTCACGGCCACCATATGAAGCGCAAAGGTCACCACCCCCAACACCAAGAAGATGAGCGGATGAGAAGGTGCGCCAGCGGCGTCCATCAAGCTATTTAAAACTTCTGTATTCATTTCACCTCCCCCTCTTTACTTCTGAGCACGAGCTTTGACGAGCGTTTCGATGTACGCTGCCATCGCTTGGCGTTCATCTTCAGGCACGGGAAGCGGCGGCATATACATCGTATGTCCGCGATAGAGCCCAGCACCCAAGTAGTCCGCAATGCGTTCTTTATCCGCATCAGCAGGGAAGAATTTGGCCAGAGGACGCATGCCTGTGTTGGTGAGCGAGTGGCAGCTGCTGCAAAGCGTGAGCGTTAAAGCGCGCCCTGCTTCCACCTTATTTTCTTCTGTCACCGTACGAAGACCTTCTGGAATAAACGGATGCACCTTAAGAAGACCTTTTTCAGCGATAACTGGCACTTCGTTTTTGATACCCAACGCTGGCACATCACGACCAATTACCTGGTTACTGTACATGTACTGACCAGCAAGCCAGGGTTTACGCAAAGTTTCGCGAGACATTTCTTCTGGGGCAATACCCAAAATGAGAATGACAAGCGTCATAATCGCGGCACTCCAGGGCTTCAGAATCGAAGGTTTGGCCATCGTCACCAAGAACCACAACACCGTCACACCCAGCGCAACCAACATCATGTCGCCGAAGTGACTCGGCAAACGCGTAAAGAGGAGTTCGTAGGCATTGTTGGGGAGCGTTTTCATGTACCACTGGAAGGCAATGTAGCCTGCCACAGCACCAATCAAACCGCAAATTGAAAGCACGCGAACGATAGACTTTTTGTCCTCAGCTCGGCTAATGCGACCTGCGATAATGCCACCCACCACCGCGGCAATCGTAAGTACAAAGGAGAGACGTACAAAGACTTGCGCAAAAGTATTGAGACCAAAGTAGGCTTTGAGCGTACCGCCCTGGGTGTACCAATCGGCGCTGCCTGGCCACATCATGAAGCTCAAGATCCCCACGATCACAAGTAACGTTCCCACAGAGGAAAGTCCAAAGATCGCGGCAATGCGGGTGTGCGTTTTCGCATCAACCTTCCCTGCTAAGTAAACAAGGAGATAAACACCAATAATTTCAATAATGAAGAAGACCCATTCCGTGGCCCACACCCACACAAAACTATGGATAAGCGCGGAAATCCCACGAGGACTTGCAATCGTCGCCGAGAACCAAATCCCAGGCCCCGTAATTGACCCCAACACATAGCTAAAGATCAAAAGGAAAAGACCGTAACGACGAATAAAACTCAAATATTCGGGACGATTTTTGCGGACGGCAAAGTTAGCGAGCCAAGCAAACAGCATCGCACCACCCACAGAGGCGTGAGAAAACAACACGTGAATGGTTGCAATAATGGCAATGATCCATCCACTTCCCACACCTGGTTCTAGCCAGGTGGGATAAAGACCGAGCATACACCTATCTCCTTACACTACAGGTGATTGGATTTGAATTTGAGGAAAAGCGCTTCCCCTACATCGCCACCCCCCCTCCTCACCTAGGAATCAGGAGTAAGAGACTCATTTGGGGTTGATCCTCGCATTGCGCTACTGACCAGAAATCTCTTTAAAAGCAGATGTAAGCGAAATTTTGCTCATTTTAGCGGAAGTTTCCAAATTTATCCTAATAGATTTTCATTATCCAAATCTATGGAACGGTGAGTCAACGCCTTTAGAGTCGTTTTTAGAAAATACATTGTCGTTTTTCGCTTATTTGCGAGAAGAAACCACTTCTTTGAAAAATTAATTTCCTCGGAAAAAATCGGACACTGAGATTTTCTCTCCTTCAAAAAAACGAAAAACCCACAGCTTTTCACCATGAGGTTCTTCAACATAATCTACTTTTCCGACTCTTCCTCCCCTTTCAAAGAGGAAGAATTTGTAAGCGATTAGAATACGCGGCGCAATTCCAACTTCAACGCCTGGTCAAGACCGCCGTGGTTGCTGCGAATCACACGGTAGCTCAAACCAACGGTCGAAGGACCATAGTCACCCTGCACACCAACCTTGAGGCTCGTCGCGTACTTGCTCAAGAATTCAGCGGAGAGACCATCAATCACGGCGTTGTCGTTCTTCACCGTACTCGCGTAATCACGATCGCCAAAGGTCGGAATAAACGTCAAGTCAGCATGCGGACGAACCACCCAGCCGCTTGCGGTCTGGAAATCAGAACGCAAGGCCACACCCACGGGGGTCTGGAAGGCGTTCACACCTTCGGAAGACGTATTCCAGATCGTCTGACCGTCAACTTTCGTCGCAAAGTCAGACATCTTGGCGTGAATGTAGCGAGCGCCAATGTGCGGAATCACGATGAAGTCACCATACTTCAAGTGCGTTTCAGCACGAAGGCTTGCTGCAAAGAGGCGCGTACCCACATTGGCTTCAGCCTTACTGAAGTCGGAACCTTCCAAGGTCTGATCAATGTCAGCCGAGTTGTGCATGTAGGAGAGATTCCCCACCAAGTTCAACGCAGGAGACGGCGTCCAGAGACCATAGGCATAGATACCATAGGAGTCATACTGGCTCGTCGTCGGGAGAAGTTCACCAGAGCGAGACTTCAAGTCACCACGCAACACGCTAAAGGCACCACCCAAGAGGATGGGCTTGTTGGACAACTTCTGATCGTACCCAGCGATAAAGCCGTAGGAATCGGTCTTAAAGCCTTCCTTAGCGTAGCCCGTTGCAGACAAGGACTTGTAGGACTGCTTGCCACCGATCATGTAGATCCAGAGGTTGCTGCCAAAGCCAATGTCGCGGAGGTAGCCTTCAGGCGTGAAGACTTCATCCTTAAAGGACAAACGACCTTCCAAGGAGTCAATTGCCGTACTCATATCGTTAGCGGACGTGGCCATTGCACCACCCGCAAAGGCAATCTGAGCCACCGAGTTGATCACGCGGGTCTTACCAGCAACATCCAACTTCGGATCCTTCAAGACCTTACAGATGAAGTTCGCGCCAGCGTTACCAGAATTGCAGTTAAGCAAGCTGTCGTCGGCGATATTCGGGACGATCAAGTCCTTATAAACGCTCGTAGCTTCTTCAGGCGTCGCATCAATCCAGATGGTGTTGGCATCGTGCTGAAGCACCAACTTCCAACCCAAACCAGTGTCTTCTGCAGACAAGGCATAGAGGTGTGCAACATCATTCCACCACCCACCAACAACGTCATTGGTGAGATACCCTTCGGTAATGGTGTACTTACCTGGATCCTTGATATTGCCAAAAATCAAGGTAGCACCATTTTCCACAGTCACCTTGCCGCCTTCTGCCGTACGCGTGAAAGCACTCACATCTCCCTTGTTGCCAACCGTGGCAACGTCAATCAAGGTGGTAGAGTCCTTCGCAAAGTAGAGACTACCCAAACCATTAGCAGTGTCGGTCGTACCGACCACAACGCCGCCCGTTTCGCCAGTCTTAACCTGAGAAGTCAAGACCACACGGCTAGCCGTACCAGCGCCAACCTTCGGAGCGCCGAGGGAATCTGCCACGGAGAATGCGTTCTCACCAAAGCCCAAGTCACCATTGTTCTTCGCGTGCATCACGGTGTTGATTGGATCGGTCGACGTCACAGCGTAGCTAATCACATCACCAGAATCGTTACCAATGACGAGGTTACCTTGATTCCAAGTGGCGTTGTCAATCTTGAAGTTCTTGTCTTCGAGCTTCAAGGTACCGTTGCCCACAAAGGCGAGATCGGCAATATTCAACTGACCGCTCTTGTGCGTCAAAACACCACCTTCAGCTAAAGTGGTTTTCTGGCCCCTCCAAGTGCCTGTATTGACAGCATTGTTGCCCAACGTGGTTTCACCCGTGACGGTCAATTCACCAGCGTTTTCAACGTCATTATCCTTGGCACTCTTGCCGCTCGTCGTCAAACTGGCCACTTCAAACTTAGCCACCTTGTCAACCAACAAGTTGGTATCAGCCAAGTTGACATCCTTAGCGGAGTATTCGCCAGCGTCCACCTGGACGCTACCCTTCGTGCCTTCGATATTCTGCACGGAACCCTTGTAGGTTTCAGCTAAGCCCTTGGAACCCAAAGCCAAAATACCGCCAGAAACATTAACCGTGTCAAGTGCCGTACCATTTTCAGCATCCGACAACACCATTTCCGTGCCGTCAATGGAGCCAATCAACGTCAACTGACCTTCCTTGACATCAACCTTGGTGGCGTCCTTAATCGAGATAAAGCCGGAGGTGCTCAATTCACCGTCGCCAGAGCCAACGATGACGTCTTTCTTTTCGCCTTCCAAGGATTCATTAACGTACACTGCTTCCTTGAATTCAGCCACGCCAGAAGCATTCAAGGCGTTGACCAATTCCACATTGAAGATGCCTTCATCTTTGACGGTATCATCTTGATCAAACTTCAAGACCTGTTCACCCTTGTCAGTCTTCAACTCGCTATTAAAGGCTGCGATGAACTTTTCCATCTGCTTCTGATTGACCTTGGTATTGGTCACCGTAATTTCGTTCGTATCGCCTTCAACCGAGATCTTCTTAGCGCCTTCGGCAAGTTTGCCGGTGTACTTGAAGTAGAGGTCAGAAGTCTGGTTGCGAATTTCTTCCACGGCAGTGGCAGCGGTATTAATCGTCTGCAATTCAGGCTTGTCAACTTCAAACACGGCTTCAAGAGCAGTGTTGAGCTTACCCGTACCCGTCAAGGCGATCGTGTTATCTTTACCCAAATCGCTAGCGGTCAATTCACCACCAGAAACGTTGTAGGTATTGCCTTCGCCCAAACCTTTTTCGGTCGTCTTGATGGAACCCGTCCCATCAAGATTCAATTCACCAGCGAACAAGTTAATTGTGGAATTCTTGAACCATTCGCCACTTTCAACCGTCAAAGAACCAGCATTTCTTTGGTTATAAGTAACTCCCTCCCCTTTCGGAGTAAGGTTTTTGACTTCAAAGATACTGCTATTGTCAATAGTCGCACCAGCTTCGACTTCAAGTTGATCAATATGGGCTTGGACACCTTGCTTCACAATATCATTGGAAGAACCCAGATTAGCTACATCGGTATTATTGTGGCCATTGATGAACTTAGCACCTTCCTTCAAAATCAATTTTGCGGTATGGGGCGTATCGTCACCTTCCTGCACGCGAATAATCCCGTTGTTATAGATGTCGTGAGCAACAGTTAATGTCTTTCGGAAAGTAAGTTCTTTTCCTTCCCTATCAGATCTGTCTCTATTGTCGTTGGCAATGTAGTCTGTTGTTACATCCCCCAGAAAAGTCGAAAGCCCAGCACCACCGTCACTCCCCCCGATGATCAAAGCTACGTCCACAGAACCCTTGAAAAGGTTGCCTTTATCTTTTTCTGGCCCCGTCACGCCTTCTCGATTGAAATTCACACAGCCATTGGTGCCTGTCGCATTACACCCCGTGTAAAGCAAGCCGCTAAACGTATGATTTGGGTCTGTATCCCACCAACGGGGCCCGCTTCCCTTAACCCAAGTTTCAAGTTTTCCACGCACAGTCTCTAAATTTGTTGTATCTGGTTTGGCATCCAGATTACCTTCTACAGTAACAGCCGATTGAAAAACAAAAAAGGAGTTAGCCGTCACATTGCCTTCATAAACCGTACTTTGACATCTTGATCTGGCGTATTGATGTCTCCACTAATATGTTCCTCTGTTGCTGCGTAAGCGCCCAACAGGAGAGTGATAATAAGAGTCGCAGCCATCAATTTCGCACCGCGACTTTGCGCTGTAGAGGTCGCTTCATTAGCTACCACATAGCACTGACGAGCAGCGTTCCAAAGAGTACGGAAAACTTTATTCTTGAGAGAATCTCCAAAGAGCTTTTCCTTGGGGTTAAAACCAGTCAAAGCAGAGTGAGTTGAGAGAATGAAAGTGAACGCGTTTTTGGCCAGATAGTCCGTTGCACAAAGACGACAGAAATCAACACCTGAAAATCAGATAGAGGGGAGAGGATATTCCGGAATTCAATCACCTCCCGCCTCTGCACTTCTCAGTGCACAGTATGTGAGCGATAAGGCAAAAAAGAGAGAGAAGGCTTATCGCGGTCGGGGAACGCGCTACATGTAGCAAAGTATTTTACGAAAATTTCTCTGGAAATTAAAGCGTTTTCTTTTAGTTTTCTACCCTCTCTGAGAGTGAGTTTAATTGCAATAGACCATTTATTAAGTCCTATTAGATCTCTCTCGAAGAGACCTTAAACGCTTCCTGTCTTCTTTTCCTGAAATTTTGACACAAGTATTTACGCTGTCCTGCAACAGAGCAGACTATCTCCTTTCGATTGAATTTGTTAACCTAGTGGCACACTAATTTTTTGGGAGATTTTTGTCTTATGTCTTCTATCGCAGAAGTTTTAAACGTAGCCCAAACTCGCTACACCACAAAGCATTACGATGACAGTCGTGATCTCTCAGAAGAGCAAATCAACGCCGTCATTGAAATTCTTCGTTTGACACCGAGCTCGATGAATGCCCAATCCTGGCACTTTTTCGTTTTTGACCGCGCAGCGGTTCGCCATCAAGTACTCCCCTATATCAAAGACTTCAATATTGGTCGCGCCGATACAGCAAGTCATTTGATTATCATGACCGCTCGCACAACGCTCTCTGATGAATTTTTGCAACGCGTTTTAGAAAACGAACGTGAAGTCGGTCGTTTCCCAGAAGGCTTCAATGTGGAACAGTTTGGTGCCTTCCGTAAGATGGGCAAAGAAGCTTATTTTTCTGGATACGATCATGGCGAAATTTGGGTTCGTGAACAAGTCCATATTGCCTTAGGGTTCTTGCTTTTTGCTGCTCCTCAGTTAGGCATTGATGCCACAGCCTTGGGCGGCATTAAGTTTGCCGAATTTGATAAAGCATTTGGTCTTGCTGAAAAAGGCTTAAAAGCTACGGTCGGTATTTCGCTTGGCCTTCGTGCTCCGGACGATAGCAATGCCGCTCGTCCTAAAGCTCGCCTCTCTCGTGAAGAACTCTTCACGATTGTGAAAGGCTAAAGACCGCACGTATTAAGAAAAAGCGTTGGAAATCGTTCACTGAATTTCCAGCGCTTTAATTTTTAGCGGAATGTTTGAATATTGGTGACGTAGTTAATCCCCAGCAGAGCAGAAAGCTGCTTTGGGGGCAAACCTGGTCCAAAATCTGCCGTTTTCTTTGCCCAAGTTGTGAGGTCTTTGCTGATACGCCACCGCGCACTCTTGAGTGCCGACTCCCCAAAAAGCTTTACAAAACGCTCAGCAGTCATGAGTTCCAAAAGCCCTGTTTGGTAATCAATGTCGTACTCTTTGCCGCCAATCGCGAGCCCTTGCGTGTACCCCAGGCAACGCACTTCACGATTTTTCATTTCATGCTTTGCCCAACCGAAGCTTCGCGCAGTATTGAGCCCTACTTCTTTGGTGGGATAGTCACGTGTCGCAGCGACTTCTTCAATAGTGAAAAATTTCGGCAGGATTCCTTCGGGAAGTTGCACGGTGAAGGTAGGAAGCTTGGCACGATGAAACTGAACGCCCTGCTGGCTAGCCTTTTCTGTCACATCCGCAAACCATTGCCCCAACTCGTTACGCAACGTACGTTTAACCGAATCCGCCACACCCCAAGTAGAAAGTCGGTTAGCGCGGTAGGCTAAAGGCCCCCCTTCATAGGACTGCAGTAATTTAGCGTCTTTCGCTTGCAAAAAAGATCGACGCATTGCTTCTGGATTATCAGTGAAAAGCGTCAGTGGGACTAACACCGATTCCACGGTGCTGTTGAGATGCGTGCGAAACCAGTCCGCAAGCTCAGCTGGAGAATAAAGAAAACGAGCGTTACGTGCGGTATTGGGCCAGCCCGCCATTGTTTCGACGAAATGATCTCGAATCCACTGAGTTGAAAGTAGGTAGGAGAGATCTTTTTTCGCTGTACGTGAAAAACTCAAACGAGACCAAGGAAAGGCGGCAACGCATTGCTCCCCACCCCAACAGTAATCATGTAGAGCAGTTTCAACGTCAGCTGGCTCTTGCACAAAAACGCAGTTTGGATGCGCTTTGCGGATACGTGCCACTTCTTGCCAATAGGATCGCGCACGCATATAGTGGCTCGTGCCCGTCTCATTTAAGCTTTCATCGATGTCATCTACCATGAGAGCATATCCTTGCGGGTTAAAGAAAAGGCATCACTTCCACTTAGAGAACAGTATATAAGCCTGTCTTTAATAATAGGTTATAAGATCATCATTAGAACCTATTCTAGTCTATTACTCCTCGTCTTTCCAGTGTTTTTCTTCTCGAAAATCACTTAATTGACCAATATGGCGGATAATTTCCCCATCTTTAATTCCCACAAAGTCACCGAAGCCATTGAGGAGTAATTGTTGTAACTCTTCTTCTTTTTGTGAAGCGAGGTCTGGAAGCTCTCCCAAAACCACATCGTGTCCCGCCACACTCAGGCGCACAAGGGCATTACTGCCGTCTTCTGGTGCTCTATCGAGCGGAATTTCAATCGCGAGAATAATGCTAGGGGCGTGCTGGGGTCCTTCCGAGCGCAAAAAGCCCATTAAGACAAAGGGGAAACGTTTGGTCGGTGTAAAGTGACGTTCTAGCAACTCCGCTGCTCGCTCTTGCAACGTCTTAGGATTGCGTTGCCAGGTGATGATAAAGTCTCCGCAACGCCACATTGCGCCCTCTCCTTCGGTCGACAAGGGAAGCGGGTAATCTTTATCTGACGTCATAAAGTTGATGCGCGGCCAAGTTTTCTTTGGGTTCTGAGAGTCCGTCATCGTGAGTCCTCAACGTTTAGAGTGTACAGCCTTTTAGCGCAGCACTCAACTTTGCCGACTTTCACCACAAGAAACACCTTTCAACAGATTTGAACCGCTTTTTTACAGTTGTTCCCCTCATCCCTCTCTATTCTCTAATCAAGACCTCGCGGCTAGAACACCCTGTACTTAATTTTGATGACGCTATGAGTTTAGATCTCATAATTTGTATTGGCACTGGACTCTTACTGCTTGCTTTTCTCGCCTACGCTATTGTCTTGTATCGTGAGAAAAAGGCGCAATCTTCTGGAAAAGCTGGCCTCTTTAATCGTGGCCACCTTGAAGAAGCGGATACGTTATCCGAAAAGCAAAAACGCTTGCTGACCTTTTGCTTGCTCCCGTCCTATATTCGCCAAGAATCTCTGCTAACGCCAACCATTGGGAACGCCTCTTCGGAGGAGATCCAGGCTCAATTGCGCACAGAAGAAATGGGAAATCGAGACGACGTTCTTGCTCAGCTCGACTTTTTGTTGAGCGGCATGCGTAGCACGTCGCTAGATAATCAACTTATCGTCCCCTCTGAAAAAATCCTCGCCTTGCGCGAGAGAATCACTACCGCATTACACCTTTGCAGTACAAGCCTAGATAGCCTTCAATCCACTTACGCTTGGGACCTAGCGGAAGCCGCTGAGCTCGCTAAACGCGGATTTGCTGCACAGTACCTTAACGAAGACGAATTCTGGTGCTACTTAGAACAAGTTTCTGAAAGCGCCCAACGCTTGGGTTCCGATTGGTACGAGTACGCACTCTCCTATCTTCTTGGTCGCACCATGGAAAAAGGCGACTTCGATGCCATCAAGGAAGCCGCCTCGGTTGTGTTGCACTTGCCGAGTTCCGTTGTGAAAGAAACACCAGAACTCGATGCCTACACGCGTTACCGTTTCATCGTGAATAAAGATGCCACCGGGATGAATCTTTGTAATTCACGGTGTCACTGTTAAGCACGCCGCGCGTTATCGAACGTAGTAGAGTCGCCCGTCAATGAGCGCCTTGCGATCCTCTCCCCCTATCGAAAATGAAAATATCGGGATTCATCGCCAGGCCAAGCGCCTCTTCACGACAAGCCACCACATACTTTTCATCAACAAAAAGTTCTCGATCGTAGGCGCAACCTTCAAACTCTTTGGATTTCGCCTTATCGCTAGGATGCGCTTTATCTTTGTATCCTGTAACCTTACCAACATGGCTTAACGTATAGCCAGCAAGATCCTTGAGAACTTTGTCGTCAATTAAATAGGCCTGAGCGCTCATTGTGAAACCCAAAAGCGCAACTACCAATACCTGTTTGAACATGGTCTTAAACTCCTAAAAAAAGATGGTTCTGGGAGTTGGCGCTACCAACTCCCATGCTCTATCCATTAATTGAATTTAAACAAGTTAGCGAATGGATTTTCTCCGTGAGCCTCGCGGTAGCGTGATTCAATGAAGTTTGCCTCCTCGTAGTACTGCGTGACATCTCCCCCTTTAATCTTAAGCAAGGCAATTGTGACGACCTGAGCTGGAATCTGTTCCTTAAAGACCGTCTTATCCTCCCAGGTCATTTCGATGTAGGCATCTACAATTTCCATTTCGCCGTCAAGTTTGGCAAATTTGACCGTGAAGCCCGATTTCGTCAAATGAGCCCAAGGTCCCACCTTGGTATCCAACTCCTCAGCCTCCGTTAGAGCACGCTGATAGTGTTCTGGAGCAGGATCGGTTTTCGCCTTTTCCATAAGCTCGGCTTTCTCTTTAGCTTCTTTTTCCTTAGCTTCTTTGGTGTACTGCTCAACTAACTTCGGCGCCACTTCCATTGTTTCTTTGAGCACTGCTAGCTGGGCTTCTCGATCCTTGATCTGATCGGTCCAGTGTTTCACTTCACTCTCTGGAATACCTTTACGAGCCAGGAAGCCTTTGTACTGAGCGATCTGCTTAGAGATAAAATCGTACGAACTCTGTAGCGAATTGTGCTGCCATTCAACCGAGGCTACCTTGCGGTTAAAAAGTTCTGCCAAGACCCGACGATGAACACCCGCGGGTTCTCCAGACTGCTCAAAATAACGGCTAAGTTCAGACTCTGGTCGATTTTTAAAGTAGTAGTCCGCGTCCGTGAAAATGCCTTGTTCTGCACGTTTAATGCGTTCGGCAATGTACTCTTCAATATCGCGTTTAGCCTCTTCGACTCGCTCTGCTTTTTGCTTTTCACGCTCCGCTTCAATCGTCTTGGCTAAATCCGCCTTGACAGGGAAGGAAATGGTCGCAACAGCGACTTCACCCAACTTCGCATCCTTTTCTTGCTTTCAGGTGAGTGCTTTTTCGCCCATCGCTTCCGCAAACATCTGCCCATAGGTCGTCCCTTCTGGCGCACCAAACCCTTCCGCACGCATTTTTTTAGCGTCTTCTACCAACACATCACCGCAAGCAGTGAGCAAGAACGCCATCCCTGCTGCCACCAAGAAAGAACCAACCTTTCGTTCGACGGGATTTATCCACATATTCTGAACTCCACAAAAAGTGAAAAAGGCGCTTCTCGAGTGCCAATAGGCGACCGACCGATAGGTCTTCAAGAAAGCGTCTGTTTGCATGGAATTACATGCATATTGGGATTATAGAAGATCAACTTAGTAAACGTCAAACTGTTAAAAATCTTGTGATAATCATTCTCAAAACCATAAATTTTCCGTAATTTACTGCTAGAGTAGCGGTTTCACAGAAAGATCTTTTACAAACAAAATTGTCTTGTTCTGATATTAGGGAAAATCCTAATAAATCTACAAAAATAGCTTATATTTCATATACTTAAAGACTTTTCTTACCCATGTCTTAAGGGTTTTCCCTAGTGCTCCCAACTTAACCAAAACAGACTATTTGGTCTGTTTTTGACTAGAATTCTCGATTGATAACTACCAACCAACCTTTTTTTATTTTTGGGGACACTTGAATGAAAAAAGTTTCTATGCTGACAGCTGCCACGTTGATGGCTTTTGCTGCTTTCTCCGCCTCTGCCGCTCCTGTGACTCAGGAAGGTACGGGTATTGGCAAACACGGTGACGTGACCGTTGCTGTGACCTTTGATGCTGGCAAAATTCAGTCCATCAAAGTCGTGAAAGAACAGGAAAACCCTGTTTTGAGCAAAGAAGTCTTCACCACCTTGAAAGACCGCATTATTGAAACGAATTCCGCTGACGTTGACATCATCTCTGGCGCGACCTTCTCCTCTAAGGGGCTCTTAGATGCAGTGAAAGACGCTGCTAAGAAAGCTGGCGTGACGCTCAGCAAGGCTGACAAAAAGGCCGTTAAGAAGGTGGCCGCCGACCTTCCGAAAGTCAACAACTACGACGTTGTCGTAATCGGCGCGGGCGGCGCTGGTTTCTCTGCTGCCATTACCGCTAAGAACGCTGGTGCCAATGTGGTATTGCTCGAAAAGATGCCTGCCGTGGGTGGCAACTCCTTGATTTCTGGCGCTGAAATGAACGTTGCCCAGAACTGGGTACAGCCCAAACTCGGTATCACGGACGACTCGCCTGAACTCCACGCTCAAGACACCTTTAAGGGTGGTGACGGCAAGGGTGATATGAAGGTGATCGAAGTCATGACCCACGGGGCACTTGATGCTGCCAAGTGGTGTCGCGACTACCTCGGTGTTCGCTTCGAGCCTGATAACCTCTTCTTCTTTGGTGGTCACAGCCGTAAGCGTGCTCTGATTCCGTTTGGCCATACGGGTACGGAATTCATCTCGAAGTTCCAAGCCAAAGCTGATGAATTGGGCATCCCCGTTATCCGCAACATGAAAGCGGAAGAGCTCATTAAGGATAAGAGCGGCCGTGTAGTGGGTGTGAAGGCCACGATGAATGGCGACACTTACACCTTCAACGCCAAGGGCGGTATCGTTTTGGCCACGGGCGGCTTCGGGGCTAACCCAGCAATGGTGAAGAAATACAATCCGAAGATTGATGAACGCTTCATGACGACTGACGCCCCAGGTACCACGGGTGAAGCTCTCTACATGGCTGAACGCGCTGGCGCAGAATTGGTCAACATGGGCTACATTCAGACCTATCCGATTTGCGACCCGATCTCTGGCGTGATCGAATTGATTGCTGACGCCCGCTTTGACGGCGCCATTATGCTTAACCAAGAAGGCAAGCGCTTTGTGGAAGAATTAGGTCGTCGTGACGTCCTCTCTGAAGCTATCTTGAATCAGCCTGGTGGCTACACCTGGGTGCTCTGGAACGATAAGATCGGGGCAATTAGCAACACCGTGAAAGAACATCCAACGGAATACGATGCCTTCACGAAGCAAGGCATTATGGCCACGTGTGACGATTTGAAGTGCGTCGCTGACTTCACGAAGATGCCTTACGAACAGTTGCAAGCCACTGTGAAGCGTGTTTCTTCGATGACCGGTAAAGGTAACGACAAGGACTTCAATCACCGCGCTGGCTTGGTGGATCTCTCCCAAGGAAAGTACTACGTGATTAAGGCTGTGCCTTCCACTCACCACACGATGGGCGGTGTGCACATTAATGAACGCGCTCAGGCGCTTACCAAGGAAGGCAAGGTTATCCCGGGTCTCTGGGCTGCCGGTGAAGTCACTGGTGTGACGCACGGCACGAACCGTTTGGGCGGTAACGCTTACACCGATATCATCGTCTTCGGTCGTATCGCTGGTGAAGCTGCTGCCAAAGCGGCCAAGTAACTAAGTGTCTTTTCCCGAGTGGGGGCAGGTGTACAATGACACCAACCCCACTCAAAGAACTTCTTTGAGAATCCTCGATTCTTTTTCTTCTCGAGAAAAGGTGGTCGAGGATTTTTTCTTTTCCTTCATTTGTCGTTGCAAGACTACCTCCCGCACGACTCGGAGAACCCCCAATGCTGAGCGATAAAGGCCGCAAAACACAAGAATTTTTAGTCAAAACTGCTTTTGACATCATTGTCGAAAAAGGGATTGAAGCTTTGAGTCTTGATCGTATTGTGGAACGGGCTGGCATTAGCAAAGGGGCACTTACCTACCACTTCAAAAATAAGCACGAACTCTATAAGGCTCTCATCGAGTACTACATCATTCACATGGACGAAGAGATGCAAAAGTACACATTGCTTTTCGAGGGCGATCCTGCCGACTGTCTCATCGCAGGCTATGTGATGTGGTTTAGAGCATTTGAGCAAAATAACCGTGACTGGGCCAGGGTGGGGCACACGCTACTCTCAAACTTTTCTCATGATCCAGAATTAATGGAGCCTGTCCGCGCCTGGTATCGTGCGCTCTATGAGCGCATTGAGGCGCTCCCCAAAGAAAAACAAGCCCCAGCGCTCACTTGCATCATGACGCTCGAAGGCTTTTTCTACGTGCACAAGTTTGGGTTCAATTCGTTAAGCCCTGAGCTCAAAGAAAACCTCTGGGTATTCCTGCAGACTCAGGTCGCTCACGTTAAAGCTAAGCGTCTTCCCGTGGCGGTGGAGTATTAAAAGAAAACGCCTCGCGAGTGTTCTTTCTTTTAGACTTTCAAAAAACAAAAAAACGGATAGCGATGCCTTCTTCTTTAAAGAAAAAGGCACAACTATCCGTTTTGCTCATCAACCAGAAGCTGGTCGACTTAGCTTTCTTTGTCCATCCCGTGTTCGATGGCGTAGACTGCAGCCTGAACGCGGCTCGTCACACCGAGCTTACGCAAAATGCTCTGCACATGAACTTTAACGGTACTTTCGGCCAAGCCAAGCGCACGAGCAATTTCTTTGTTCGAGACACCGCGGGCGAGCCAAGCGAGCGTCTGACGTTCACGACGCGTGAGAGACGAGGGATCGCTAAAAGTCTGCGGACGCTCTTCCTGATTGGCAATACGCGTCACAAACTTCGCTACCATCTGCGGCGAAATGACGCTTTCACCCACGTAGACGCTACGAATCGCACGAAGCAAGTATTCTTGATCGATGTTCTTATTCAAGTAGCCGCGAGCGCCTAAACGCAAGCATTCACCCAAAGTGTCGTAATCTTCACTCACGGTGAGCATTAACACATTGAGGTTGGGGTGAGAATCACGAATCTGAGCGAGAACTTCATAGCCCTTCATGCTCGGGAGGTCCACGTCCAAAAGCAACACATCGGCTGGAACGTGTTCGACGAGTTTCACGCCTTCCAATCCGTCGCCAGCTTCACCCACTACTTCAAAGTCGCTTTGACGCTGAAGGAGTGCTTTGATGCCACTACGAAAGAGTTCGTGGTCGTCAACGAGTAAAATCCTAATCTTCTGCATATCTTTACTACTTTATTCCGAGGTGGAAGTAGAAGGTCTTCACCTAGAGGTGAACCCTCTCCTTGAGGAGTATATCTAGGCTTAATTGTATAATTTTACGCTCCGTCCTGCCAATAATCCACAATAGGACTCTAAAAAGGACTAGCTGTAGCACTCCTCCCTACCACAAAAGATTATCTGTTAGTGCGAAATCCCCCCTTTTTTACTCGGTTGACATCCTTCCCTCCCTAAAGGGAGGGAATTCCTACGGCGGTGCACGAGCAATTTCTCGTGTCGCTTCGGCGGGTTCGTGTTTTAGAATACTTTACAGCATTCATCGGCACGCACTACGGGCATGTCCTGCCCTGAATAACTATTACAGGTGTTCAGTAGCCAACATCTGTCGACCACGCTCTAAAATATTCATTGCGGCAAACACATCGGCATTTCCCGATAAGCCACAATGAGTACATAGAAATTTAGCCTGTATGGGGCGACTCTCTTTTGAGACATGACCACACCTCGGACAAGTCCTGCTGGTATTTTGGGGTGGTACAGCGATCATATGACCTCCCTTCCACGCCAACTTATAGTTCAAGAAGCGGAAAAACATTCCCCATCCCTGATCTAAAATCGCACGATTTAAACCCGATTTCGCCTTCACATTCTTCCCAGGTTCCTCTACGGTTCCCTTGGCAGACTTTGTCAGATTCTTTATCTTCAAGTCCTCTACAAACACAATCGCGTGGTTCTTGCTGATTGCGCTGCTGATTTGATGCAGATAATTTTTTCGAATATTGGCAATTTTTGTGTAGAGCTTGTTAATTTGCTCTCGAACTCTTTGCCAGTTCTTAGAGAAACGAACCTTTTTTTCGAGTTCTTGTTGTAACCTGGCTAACCTGTCCATACAGTGTTTATACGGATCAAGTGGCGCAAAAAACGTCCCGTCTGAGCAGGTCACAATGCGCGCAATTCCAACGTCAATCCCTAGTTCTCCACCAGTTGGCACAGGATTATCGACTTCAAACTCGGTCTGGATAGATACAAACCAATCATCACCAGCTTTGGAAACCGTAATGTTTTTAATAGTGCCCTCGATCTCTCGACTTTTGCGATAACGTACCCAGTCAATCTTGGGTAGATAAACTCGGCTGTTAGCTTCATCTACCTTACCACCCTGAGGAAAGCGGGCACCATCCCCATTGTCTTTACACTTGAATTTAGGAAAGCAAGCTCTCTTGGCCAAAAAGTTTTGACAAGCCTGATGTAGATCTTTTAGACCTTGCTGTAAAACTTGACTATGGCAATCACGTAACCAGGGAAACTCTTTTTTCCATGCAATGAGCCAATTCGTCATTTGGAAATAGTTGGTCAGAAAGGTCGAATTTTCACCGTGCAAGGCTATCTGTTTTTCTAAAGCCATATTGAAAACAAAGCGTTTGCAACCAACAAAAGAGCTCAGTTTATGCCGTTGTTCTCCATTGGGCATCAGTTTGAATTTATAGGCTTTTCGAATTAACATAGCTTTAGTGACAGTTTGATCTTTTCAATAATTTTGATCCTATGAGGATCTCATTTAGATCTCACAATACTACACCTCATTTTGAAAAAATGCAAGGGCAATGAATACAGGAAGTCACGTTGTTTTTGACTTATACGTCCACTTAGTCTTTGTAGCTAAATATCGAAGAAAAATCTTTACGAAAGTCATTCTGAACGATTTAAGAAAAATTTTTGAAGAAGTATGTGGTGAGTTAGAAGCGACTCTCATCGAATTGGATGGAGAGCAAGACCATGTGCATTTGTTAGTAAACTACCCGCCTAAAGTATCCATTTCAACTTTAGTTAACCGCTTGAAGGGCGTGTCTAGCCACTCGATTAGACAAAAGAAATATCGTAGTATCAGAGAAAAGTTGAGAGGAAATGCCTTATGGTCACCTTCTTATTTTGCAGGGAGTTGTGGCGGAGCCCCTATCTCTATTATTCGCCAGTATATTGAACAGCAAAAAACTCCTGATTAAAATTTTTTTAAAGGACTGCTACGCAATCCACGCCTTATATCCCCGACCTAAAGGTCGGGGCTTTACGGCGTCTTGTGGTAAAGCCCCTCCTCTTTTCGCCCTAATCCCTACCCTCACAAGTCCTTGATTCAATTAAGATTTTCTTAATCTAACTACTACTTTAGAGTTATCTCTTTTGCGCTCTTTTCGTAATACGTTCTCGGTGTTACCATGTTCATAAAAAATGATTGCTTTTAAATACAACTTTTCTTCTGGAGATCACACCATGGCCCAAACCCCTTATGACCATCTCAGCGTGGGCGAAATTGCTGCGAAAAGTCCTAGTGCAGCAGCCTTATTGGATCGTTTCAACGTCGATTTTTGTTGCCACGGGAAAACGGCTTTCCCCGTTGCTTGCGCCTTGGCTGGTCACACTCCCGAGGAAGTTGCTGCTGAACTCGACAAAATTCACGATACCGCGGAGCCTGGTAAACCAGATTTCTTAAGTTGGCCAACCGATTTGTTGGCAGATTACGTCTTAAAGATTCACCATCGAGGGATTCGCCGTGAAGGGCCTGCCATCATTGCACTTCTCAACAAAGTGAAGTCTGTCCATGGTGAACATCACCCAGAACTCTTTGAAGTAGCAAATCTCTTTGAAGCGAGCTTTAATGCGCTCTCTCAGCACTTGATGAAAGAAGAACGAGTGCTTTTCCCCTACATCTATCAGCTCTGTGCTGCCGATTTAAACAACACTTCGGCGCCCGCTTTCCACTGTGCTGGCAGTGTCACAGCACCAGTCCATATGATGGAAATGGAACACGCCGATGAAGGGGAACGTCAGGCACGTATTGAAGAGCTCACCAGTGGCTTCACCACCCCAGCCGATGGCTGTGCTTCCTACAAACTCTTGATGGAAAAATTGAAAGCTTTCCGTGACGCATTGCACGAACACATTCACTTAGAAAACAACATTATTTTCCCGCGCGCGATCGATATCGAAGGTCGTCGCGTTGAACAGTAAATTTCACGTGTAAGAGAGAGACTTCAGGGTCTCTCTCTTTTCACCTCTCTCAAAGGCGGAACACAAAAATGACATTAACGACTTCCTCCCCCTCTTTTGGTCAACAGCATCCCAATCCAGAACGCATGCAAAAATTGGCCAACATTACCGAACGCTACGACCAGAAAGCGATCACGCTCGAAGAAGCACGTGCAGAAATGAAGGCATTGGCGCCCATTGCGCCTTGGGAAATTGCCTACTTAGAACAAGTCAATACGGATAACGACAAGGTCGGAGAAGAATGTCATCGTCGTCCTTTAGGGGAAATGATTGCGATCTTTGCGCCCTATTTGGATCGCTCACGCCCCACTGGTCTCGCCTTTGATCATCCCATTGCTGTTTACTACCGCGAAATTGATGCTTGGAAGGGGCTTATCAAAGAAATTGAAGACTTGGTGCAGTACCCTGTGATTCGCAACCAGTGGTATGGACTCTATGATCGCTTGGCAGAACTTAAAATTCACTTTACCCGTAAGCATAATCAACTTTACTCTGAGCTCGAACGCCGTGGCTTTAATCGCCCATCGACCCATATGTGGCTCTTTGATGACTATATTCGCGATGAAATCCGTGATGCGCGCACCGTGCTCGAACGCGAAACGCCGGCGTCTGACGATGAATTCATTGCTCGACAGAAAAATATCATTGACAACTGCTTAGATTTAATCGCAAAAGAAGAAACCATTCTTTTGCCGACTTCCCTTGCACTCATTCCGCCTGCCGCCTTTGAACACATGAAGTTGGGCGATCAGGAAATTGGCTTTGCTTGGGGAGCTGGCACGAAAGCTGCACCCGAGGTAAATGTCACAGCCCAAAGTGCCGCTCCTCAACTTCCAGCAGATATGGCCAACTTTGCCAACGATTTCAATGCCCTGATGCAAAAGTATGGCTTGCAGGCAGGTGGCAAGACAGGAGATGCAGACGGCCTTCTCGAAGTTAAAACAGGTCGTTTGTCGCTCGATCAAATCAATTTGATCTTCCAGCACTTGCCAATCGACATTTCCTTTGTGGACGAAGAAGAAATCGTGCGCTTTTACACTGACACCAAGCACCGCATTTTCCCGCGCAGTCGCAACGTGATCGGCCGCAAGGTGACAAATTGCCACCCTGCCACGAGCGTGCACTTTGTGAAGGAAATCGTCAAGAGGTTTAAGAGCGGCGAAGAAGACAAAGTAGACTTCTGGATCAATAAGCCAGGCAAATTCATCTACATTCTCTTTGTCGCCATCCGTGACGAAGCAGGAAACTTCCGTGGGGTCATGGAGGTGATGCAGGACTGCACGCGTATTCGCGAGTTGCAGGATTCGCGTACACTTCTCACGTGGAGCCAGGAAACAACGGAACCCGTCTATCTCCATGGGATCGCTGAACCAGGTGAAAACGTCCCCGTTGGGAAACGTGCGGGTCTTTCCTCTAAGCAAGAAGCGCCCTCTTCTGAAAGCGTTGAGAAAGCCCCTATGAGCGTGGTAGAGCTTCCTGAGCTCACACCTGAGACAAAGTTAAAGGACTTGATTGAAATTGCTCCATGGCTTCGCCAGCGCTTAGGTGACGAGGTTATGGTCTTCAAGGCCTTGCGTACCCCATTGGGCGACATCATGATTCCTAAGGCAACACTTGCTCTCATGAGTGAGCACGGTGGCGTAGAGATGGAAAAATTAAAGGACATCATCCGTCGTCTCGTGGCACTAGGACCTAAAGAAGACTAATTGTTGAAGTTCAACTGAAAACAATGGGCGTTCCTCTTTCTGAGTGAACGCCCATTTCTTTCTTTATGTGCTAATTGTTTATTCGGATTAGCTGCGAATACGCCAACCAATCGAGAGAAGCCAGAGAGCGAGCCACATGCTCAATACGGTTGCTACGACAACTACCCCCAAACTTGCATAAGGGTCTACCGCCCCCGTTCCCAAGAACCCAGCGCGGAAACCATCCACAAGATAATAGAACGGATTCCAGCGGCTAATCGTTTGCCAGATACCTGGGAGAGAGTTAATTGAATAGAAAACCCCAGAGAGAAAGGTGAGAGGCATGATGACAAAATTCTGCACTGCCCCCATCTGGTCATATTTTTCTGCCCAGAGTGCTGTAATAAGCCCGTAAGAGGCCATCATTAAAGTACCCGCCAGCCCAAAGAAGATGAGAAGGAGCGGCTCTTTCACAGGCGGCATGGACCAATAGATGCAAACCGCATAAAGTCCTACCCCAACCAACACAGCACGCACTGAGGAAGAGAGCAAGAACGCTATCCCCAAGACGGCACCAGGAATTTGTGGGGTGAGTAAGAAGACGAGGCTCCCACCAATTTTGGCCTGAATAATGGAGCTCGCGGTATTGGCAAAAGCGTTCTGCAACACGCTCATCATAATGAGCCCCGGAATGATGAAGTCGATATAGCTCACGCCTTCATAAAGGGGTAAGTGTTTCGAGAGCGCTTCACCAAAGATCACGAGGTAGAGAAACCCCGTCAAAATCGGTGCCAGAATGGTATGCATCCAAATACGCAGGAATCGACGCGTTTCTTTCGCAAAGACGGTCCAAAATGGAATCCACATTATGCTGCTCCTCCCGTCAAACGTAAGAACACATCTTCCAAATTCGCCTCACGGATAGTGAGTCCAGAAATCGTGCATTGTGCCGCTTCAAGCGCGCCAAGAATCTCTCGCACGGTTTTCTCATCCGCTGCGTTAAAGGTCAATTCTGGTCCCTGTCGATGGGCAAGAAGAGAAAGAAGCCCTTCGGGCAATTCACCTCTCTCAAGGCGGCACGTGAGACGGCGCTCAGCGTGACTCGCAAGCAGTCGATCGGTATGGTCCACTGCAATAGGGCGACCGTCCTTCATGATCGCGACACGGCTACACATTGCTTGTGCTTCTTCTAGATAATGGGTCGTAAGAAGAATCGTGTGCCCTGCGCGATGAAGCTCTCCAATAAAGCGCCAAAGATTGTCGCGCAATTCCACATCGACCCCTGCAGTGGGTTCATCGAGCACAATCACGCGAGGGCGATGCACCAAGGCTTGCGCCACCAAAACGCGACGCTTCATCCCGCCCGAGAGTTGGCGGACGAGTTTTTCTCCCTTGTCGGCGAGCCCCAGGGCAGACAGAATTTCATCAATCCACGCGTCGTTATGGCGAATCCCCCAGTAGCCAGACTGATAGTTGAGTGTTTCGCGCACGGTTAAAAATGGGTCGCACGTAATTTCTTGCGGCACCATCCCGAGGTTGAGCGCCGCTTGGCGCTTCTCGCGACTTACATCGTGCCCCATGATAAAGATGCGCCCCTCACTCATCTCCACCAGACCCGCCATGCAGTTAATGAGGGTACTCTTCCCTGCCCCATTGGGACCCAGAAGACCAAAGAATTCGCCCTCTTCGATCGAGAGCGTAACGTCTCGCAGGGCAATCTGTCCCGAGGCATAAGTCTTAGAGACACTCTCGATTAATACGGCACTATTGGCTTGGTTTAGGGTCTGAACCATGTATTTAATCCGTCAAACTAAAAACAATCGGTATCACCACTTCGCGAGGACCACCTAATTTCGTGGTCATTCCCACCAAGGGTGCAGCAGCTTTCAGCGCTGCTTGCTGCAAAAGGCGCGAGGGGTGAGAAGTGTGGATATCCACTGCACTCACAGTTCCATTCGCATCAAGACGCACGCTTAATGCTAAGCGTCCTGACTCTCCATTTTGCCTTGCGCGTCTTGGATAAACCTTATGAGCCTCCACAACAGCGACTAAGCGAGAAAGCTCAAGCGAATCGTCGCCAACTTTCTGACTACCACCAGAGCGCACCCCTTGCGGATGTCCTACAGGTTCAGCTTCTTTCACAACACCTTCAGGGCTTCCTTCGCCAGGCTCGGCGGGCAGGACTGGGGGTGTTTCTTCTACAACCTTAGGCACTTCTTTCACAACCTTGGGGACAACGCGCTTGGGTTTTGACTTCACCACTGGAGGTAGCGGCGGAGGCGCCTCTTTCACGATAGGCGGAGGCACGGGTTCAGGAGGGGGTGGCGGAATCACCACCGTTTCTGGACTCTCTTCGGCCAAGTGTTTTTCAAGGCGAGGAGGTTCTGGAATCGGTTCTTCACGCACTTGCACCACTGTTTCAAACACGATGGGGTTGGCAAAACGCACCAGCGGAATCGCAACCTGTGCTTTTGGATAAAGCAACACCACGGCGATGGTAAGGAGCATGAGGCTCGAAACCATCAACTGCGCTTTCCGCTCTGCACTGCGATAGAGCTGTGTGTTTTTTAGAGTACTCTGCCAAAAGGTCATTCTTTCTCCCCTTTGGCTTCGGTACTAATGATAAAGCGACCTTCGCGCTTCACCTTAGCCATATCCACAACGTTAATGAACTGGCGAAATGGCGCTTTTTCATCCATGAAAATATTGAGCAGACGATCGGGTTCTTTGTCAAGTAGCGCACCCACTTCGTCGAGCGTCACTTCTTTCTGATCCACCCAATAGGTACCATCAGCCTTCACCGAGAGAAGGATTTCTTCTCGACGAGTCGCTGGCGTAGAATTTTCTGCTTTCGGCAACACAATGTCGAGCACAGGCTTCGAGAAGCTCATCGTCAACACAAAGAAGATGATGAACATGAAGAGGCAGTCGATTAACGGCGTTAAATCGATCTGGGGTTCTTCATCAAAATCTTCAAAAAGTTCTTTCATAACACAACCTCTTTCATCCCTCTCTTAGAGAGATTCATGCACGGCGTTGTGTGGGTTAGCGTGCACGGGTTCAGTAGCTCCCCTCCTTTTGGGAATCACATTCAAGCGACGCGTCACTTCTAGAGCGCGGTAGCTGTGTTCAATGGCTTCAATGTGGAAACCCTTAAATTTCATCATGAGCCAGTAGTAGGTCATCAAGGTCGGAATCGCAATCACCAAGCCTTCCACCGTGGTGATCAGCGCGGACCAAATCCCAGAAGCTAAGGCACCTGACTGCGCGAGCGAAATATCAGAGAGCGACTGGAAAACGGTCAACATCCCCGTGACCGTTCCCAGCAGACCCAAAAGCGGCGAAATCACCGCAATGAGTTTCAACCAGCAGAGGCCGTTTGTGACACGCTTAAAGTTGCGGTAAAACAGATAGCCCACCTCTGCACGAATATCGTCCGAATGCGCACTATGCGTCGTGACGATATCGTAAATAATCTGAATCAAAGGGTTGGTACGTTTGGGGTCTCGCACAGCAAAACAGCGATCCTGACCACGCTCTAAATCAAGAAAATCGCGTCGGAAACTTTTCCAGACAGAGTTCAAATAGAGCGTTTCACGCAGCGCAATGTAGAGTGCCGCAATAGCGACAAAAATCAACGCCACGCCCACAGGGCCAAACAACGAATAGATTTCTGCAATACGTTCAGACCAGAGGTTATTCATCTTTTTATTGCCTCACTTAAGATTTCTTTTATTCCCTAACAACTGCTTAGGCTTCAATCAAGCCCGCTTTGAAAAACGTTTCGATGCATTTGCGGGCATCTTCCGCATCGGGATGCGACTCAGCGCGTAAACGGCGTGCTTCACGTTCTGGCGTCAAGCCACCCATCATTTCCGTCACACGTCGGAAGACTTCAGGATCCACACGACCTTGGCAAAGGAAAGTGGCACAAAGCGTGTTATTTTCCCCAGCGGCGGTTAAAGCTTCGCTCGTCTTCTTTGCCCATGCTTGAGAATTCGGTTCACTGGGTTCTGCCCCCATCGTGGCGAAAACCCCAATGCGCTTACCCTTGAGTTTCGGAGCCACTGCCTTCATATCCTCTGGTGCCATCCCACGGTCACACCAAAAACCTAAGAAAACGGGGTTGAAATCGGATAAGTCTTCTGGCAACTCTTCTGCGCGCACCATCTTGGCGAAAGGAATTGCTCCATGAAGGGCATCGGCGATTTTTTGAGTGTTCCCAGTGCGAGAACTCACCACAATGAGAGGAGTGGACATACAGGTAGCTCCAAGAAAAAAGTTGGGGATTGATGTCTTAGAAAGGAAGGAGGAATGACCCTCTCCTTCCTCTGAGCTCTAAAGGGAGCGCCACTCAAAAACTCAAGGACACTCCCTCGTGGTCAAAGCTTACTTAGCAAAGCGAGCGCGAGCGGACTTCCAGGATTCCACCACTTCTTCAACCAACTTGTGGTTTTCGCGACCAACGTAAACAGCAAAGCTCACAGCGCCTTCCTTGTTGATGAACTGCACGGCATAGGAGTCGCGACCCATGAAGGGAAAGGAGGTGAACACAGCCGCCACAATGTTTTCAAAAGCAATGTGACCACCAATCGTGGCGCCATTGCTCAAAATGTTGTAGTAGCCCTGGGCACGCTTACCCGTGAAGAGCTGGCCTTCAATTTCAAAGACGTGCTGATCCTTCAAAATCATCAACGTCACTTTCTTCCACGTCGCCAATTCGGCCCAGAATTCATCAAAGGCTTCGCCAGTGGCCAACGGTGCAAAAGCAGCACGATCAGTAGGCAACAAGCGGGCAGCTTCCAAATCGGACAAACCAAGGCGCTGAGCGATCGAAGAGAGCGTCACAGGGAATTTAGCCTGCATCATGGCTTCAATCTGCTGGGCCTGTTCCGGGGTCGGGGTGATGTGAGAAAGTTCTGTCATTGTTAGATTTCCTTTTGTAGTTAGAAAAAAAGAAAAAGTTATTGAGCGTTTTCCGTTTCAGTCACAAGCGAAGAAACGGGTAACACCATGTCGCGCATGTCTAACGCATAGTCACACAAGCGCAAAAGCTCTAAGTCGTGGGTAATCAAGAAGATGGCATGCCCTTTACCAGCTTCGCGCTTTAAAACAGTCGCGATCGCCTGCATATTGGCACCATCAAGCCCACTTGTTGGTTCATCAAGAATCAAAATATCGGGTTGCTTAGCGAGCGCACAAGCAATCACCACGCGCTGCTTTTGCCCACCAGAGAGACTCTGCGGATGGCGACCTTCTAGTCCCACTAAATTGAACGCTTCGATCCATTCCTGTGCCTCACGAGCGTCTTCCTCTGTGAGCTTTGGAATCGCTCTTTTCTGCGCACGCAACATGCGACCCACGGCAACCGACATCGAAATTTCTTCGGCTACCGTGCGCATCTGAAGCTGATGGTCTGCGTTCTGGAGCACCAACCCTACTCGCTCAAGAAGCGCCTTTGCACTCACCACTTGGTCGCGGAACATGAAGCGACCCTGCTGCGCTACGTTAAGCCCCGTGAGCACACGCGCAAGCGTGGTTTTCCCAGTCCCGTTGGGGCCGATCAAAGCGGTAATGCCAGGTTCAACATAAAAGGCACAACCATCAAAAATGGGCGTCTGCCCTTTATAGGCAAACTGGAGTTCTTGCACACCAAAAAGCGTATTGGCTGGCGCACGGTGTGAGAGTTTTTCTTCGGCACTACTCTGTGCGTGAGAAACCGCAACACGCGGCAGCGTGGTACGAGGATCTTCCACATCAGGGCGGCGAAGGCCGTAGCGCGCTTCCCAATCACTCGTTTCAAGCGCAGTCCAGTCGCCTCGTGCGACAATTTCGCCAGCGCTCATCACTAAGACTTCATCAACCCAATCTTTGAGCCAATAAAGACGATGGTCCACAACGAGAATTGCTGTGCCTTCAGACTTCAATTCACTCAAAATCTTGGCCAGTTCTAATGTGGCTTCTGGGTCCAAGTTAGCACTCGGTTCATCCAAAACCAAAATCTTCGGGCGCATTACCAAGAGCGATGCTAAGGCGACTTTCTGCTTTTGTCCTTCAGAGAGCGTATGAATATCCGCGTCCAAAATATGCGCGATACCCAAGCGTTCTGCCACCTCGCCCATCACACGAGCAATATCTTCTTCTGCCCAACCGCGACTCTTAGGCGCAAAGGCAATTTCATCCTTCACATTGAGCGCAAAAAACTGTTCTTCTGGGTCCTGAAAGAGCGTCCCAATGGTGTCCGAGAGCTGCGCGAGCGGCGTCACACTAGGATTGGCCCCCGCACAACGGATTTCCCCCGTCACTTGTCCCTGATAAATCTGCGGAGAGAGACCATTCACCAGACGCATCAACGTCGTTTTTCCACAGCCAGAAGCACCCGTCACTAACTTTAATTCGCCAGGTTGTACCGTAAAGGAGAGGTTCCGCACGGCATCCTCTTCCGTATTGGCATAACGATAAGAAACGTTTTCCAACGTAATCACTCTTTGTTGCTCCTCAAAGCTTATTAGGACATGGAACGACTAGCTTCTGGGAGGTAGGATCCCAGACCCATTTCACCCACTACAACCAAGGCAACGGTTGTAACGACACCTACCCAAACCCAGCGATCAATACGCGAGAAAATGGTTTTTTGGCGCGGAACATTTAATTTTGGACCGGCCCCAATGCCTTTAAGTTCAGCGGCGACCCCCAAAACTTCAGAAGTTTTCAATGCTCTAAAGAGCACAGGAATCATCAAAAGACGCGTCGTCAAAATCGGGTGGAACGTCACCATCTTGAAGTCCATGGGCCAACCACGAATTTTGAGCGTTTCCCAAATTTGCTGAATATCGCGGAAAAAGGTCGGAATAAAGCGCAACATCACCGAGATGGGGAAAAAGAGCCAAAAGGGTAAATGCCAGCCTTCCATCGTAGAGAGCATATCTTCAACACGCGTCGTCATCGCTAAGACAAGCACCACATTCATCATGGAGACGCCACGCAAGAAAGGAATAATGAGACCGCCCGTTTTATTGCTTCCCATTGCGGGCATAATAGCCCCCACACCCATGGCAAAAAGGAGCGCCAAAATCGACATCACGAGCATCATGAGATACAGACCCAAGAGCAACTTGGGACGACGAAGCATAAAAGCATAAACCGCTGTCATCACACACAAAATCACTTGCCCTGCTAGACCCGAAGCGCAAAGCGCAACGATAGCGGTCACTACCGTGACGAGTAATTTTGTGCCTGCGCCCAACTCCGCGAGAGGACCCGTGACGGGAACGCGCTTTTTAGCGAACAAATCCTGCATGTTTGAGTTCTCCCACTGTTTTCCAACCAATCCAAAGCCCCATCAAGGAACCGATATAACCCAAAAGCACAATCGGCAATACCATCATCATGATGGCGGGGGTTTCACGTAAAAAGAGGTACGAGACGCCAAGCGAAAACGCTTTGGCTGCGAAATCATAGACTCCCGCTGCAACCCAGGGGGCATATTGGCTATTGCGCATCCCGAAGAGGAGCACCACACCTTCTGCCACCAATGCACCCAACAAGGCCGTTGGCAAAAGCGTGATACTGCCACCCATCAGAAGGCACGAGACCACGGTACTCACCAAAGTAAAAAGCAGGAGCGTGCCAGGTTTTCTCACTTTGGTCAATAAAACGATCAATAGCGTCGTAAATACGATGTTTTTAACAATGAGAGACACCGGATTCATCCCGCCACCAGCCAACGCAATCAATAAGCTTGAGAGTTTCGTTGCGGCGGCAAAAACGCCAACCAATACCAATTCTCTCGCTGACCAATACTGGTGCAACTTACTCATGATGCCTACGGGGTGAGGCGTCACCATCGAGTTTTGTTCTCGCAGGGTGTTTCCCATTTTGACTCCCATTGTGTTTTCTCAAAAAGCGCTGTGAAGAAGCACTCACTTTTTTCTTTTCTCGCCAGCCTGTTAATTAAATAAGGAGTAACCACCCGAGTGCCGGCGAGGCGATGTGCGTCGTCCTCGAGACGCACACTCGGGTGGTCCTGCCTAAGAAGAGGGTGGTAAACGTTCTCCTCTTTGGCGTCCTGCTGTAGTCGATTAGAAGCGAGCCACGAACTTCACTTCGCCGTAGCGACCTGCTTCATAGAAGGAGGACGGCGTGACGTAATCCTTGTTGAGGATGTTGTAGAAGCCCGCATTGATGCTGTAACGGTTCTGAGGACCGAAGTCGAAGCCACCCGTCAAGTTGAGCGTGGTCCAACCGCTATAGCGATTAACGCTGTCTTCAGCCGAAGAGGAAGAGCGAGCGAAGAGGTCTGCGCGAGCACGGCCCCAATTCACGTCCCCTGCCCACTTCACACCGTAAGTAGCGGTAAAGCCAGGACGACCCGTCTTGCTCGTGGATTCACCATTTTCTTTGTACGTACGGTGCAACAGCGCGAAGGCCAAATGCGGTTCAAAGCCAGAGTTTCCAAGGAGGTAAGAGCCCGTAAATTCCATACCGATGGTCTCAGACTTAGCCACATTCATCATCATGCTAGTCTTTTTGTTGATAGGCTTAGCCGTAATCAAATCCGTCACACGGTTGTAGAAGATTGCAGCATCAACAGTGGCTGGTCCCGAAACCCAACGAGCACCAATTTCAAAGTTGTTGCTCTTTTCTGGCTTCAGGTCAGGATTGCCCACTCGCACAGTGCGCGTCTGCCCCATGGTCGTATCGACATAACGTTCCTGGAGAAGAGGCACGCGGAAGCCCTGAGACCAAGCTGCACGCAGGGTCAAGTCATTGCGCGGATGCCACAACACACCGGCATTAAAGACGAATTGACCGTCAGTCTTCTTACCCGTAGTCTGCTGAATATTCGAGGTCTTACCAGAGCTGATGGAATAACCATCAGCCTGCTTCATGTCAGTACGGACATAGGTATAGCGGGTACCGAAGTTCAACGTCACGGTATCCGTCACGTTGTAGTCAGCAGAGGCATAGAGCGCTTGAGTCAAAAGGTTGCCACGGTAGAAGAGGTACTTATCCATGTTGATCGGACGACCCATATTACCCCGTGTAAAGCTCGTCGATTCTGCGTCAAGCTTTTCGTAAGAAAGGTCGTAACCCGTGATCAAATAAAGCTTGTCGGTAAGCGTCCAGTCAGCCTGAATAGAAGCGCCAAACTGCTTGAGCGTGTTGTCAGCTGCATTGTCGTTGATCATGAACTTACCCGGGCCCATGAAGGCACCAACGTGGTTATCCATGTACTTCGTGGCCTTCTGATAGAAGACGTCCGTACGGATCTTGCTCAAATACTTGTTCACATAACGGATTTCATCAAAAGCACCTACCTTCAAGCGCTTCCACTCTGGCACATGTACGTAGAATTCATCGAGCGTCATGTCGGGAGAAGAAGAGCTGAAGTCCAAATCGAAGTAGTCAACGCTCGCACCGAAAACGTGGTTATCGTTGACGTGGTAAGCCAAATAAGCATTGGCAGACTTCGTTTCAAAGTCGGTCCCTTCAGCTTTACCGTGAGCAAGCTTCAAATCGCGACCGCCTTCGTACGAAGCGCCGATACGATAGTCCCAACCACCAGCAGTGCCGAAAATCTGAGCAGAGGCGTTACCACCGTCGTTAGAAGAGTTGTAACCTGCGGTCACCGTCCCTTCGACAGCCTTCTTGCCATTGCCCTTCTTCGTGATGATGTTGATAGCACCACCCAAGGCGTCGGAACCGTAAAGCACAGAGGCAGGCCCCTTGATCACTTCGATACGTTCAACCTGAGACGGATCGATCAAAATCGGGGTACCCGACATTGACTTTTGTTCCGTAATGCGTTGACCGTCAATCATCACGAGCGTACTGAAGGTCTTTTCGCCGCGAATCATAATACGCTTCGACCCTTGGCTACCGTCGGTGGTGACTTCCACACCAGGCATATCTTTCAAGAGATCTGCGATGGTTTGAGCGCCGCTATTTTCAATTTCTTTCTGCGTGATGACTGACACGGACATATTCACGTCCATGAGTTCACGTTCTACACGAGCCGCCGTCACTAAGACGTCGTCCGTCGTTACCGATTCTTCGGCTTGAGAGAGGGGCGAAACGAAAGCCCCTGCAATAGCTACCACGAGTGGCAGTTTGGTCCAATGCTTATTAGCCATTTTTTAGTTTTCTCTTTTTAAGGATAGTAATGAGGGTGTTGAACGGCGACTCATCTTAGGCAGAAGCCTGAGTGATCTGACTTTCCAAGAAAGTCACCAAAAGTTGAGCCATCGTCACGTGCCAGTACTGGCCTGCCACGGTCTGATAGAACCAATCACCTCGGCGCACCAACAACCCTGCATACACCCATTGAGCAAGGAGAGGTTCGGCGAGTTCAAAAAGCGGTAAGTTGAAGCGCTTTTCAATTTGTTTCAGGTTGATTGCGCCCGATTCCATTTCAGAAGAAACGGTGCGCAGCAAGAACCAGTTGGGACCTGGTGTCATCAACATGTTGATGGGCTTAATCCCACGAGCAACGTCCTGATGCCAGTCGTCTAACTTACGCTGAAGCATGAAGCTATGGCCAAAGAGTCGGCCACCAGCGCCAGAGCCAAAGGCCAAGCAGTCCGTAGCGCTCTTACCTAACTGGTTATAAATATTTCTTTCGCGTGTGCCCTGCCCCCAGTGGTTATTGGAGAGGCGACGCCAATTCGCATTCGTGAAGTGCTCCACGCTCACCTGAAACATGTCAGCCTTCATAGAGGTATCTGCCGGTGGCGGCATCTTCCCGTTGTTGATGAACTTGGCCATCGGAGCCTTTTCAAACACATTCAACTGGTAGCAGTCGACGCCATCGAGTGGCAAGGAAGAGGCCATTGCCAAGTCCTCTTTCCACACTTCCATGGTCTGTTTCGGGAAGCCGTAGATCAAGTCGATCACCACAGCGGCTTCGTTGTAGCTCATCAATTTTTCCAAGCGCTTCAAAATGGTGTCGCGATCATCAACGCGACGCTGCATCTGGCGCACTTCGGTGTTAAAGCTCTGCACTCCGAGCGAAAAGCGGTTCACACCACCCGCCAAAGCTGCTTCAATCTTTTCGTCATTAAAGTTGTGAATACGGCTTTCAAACGTGATTTCGCAGTCGTTTGCAAGTGGCAAATACTTTTTAATCGCAGAGAGGATGCGCAAAATATCGGCAGGAGCCAACGCAGAAGGCGTACCACCACCAAAATAAAGCGCATGAATTGGAGAAGAATCCTGCGCAGCACGACCGTGCCAGAGTTCCAATTCTTTAATCAAAGTGTCCGCAAAGTGACGGCTCTGCTCTTCTTCATACGGATTCTGGTAGAAAAGGCAGTAGAGGCAGCGCGTTTCGCAAAATGGCACATGAATGTAGGCCAAGCTCTTGCCAGAACGTTTCTGATAGGAAAGCTCTTCGAGTTTGGCCTGAGCAGCATCGCCCAACAATGGCATGCCACCAGGTCCGGAATGCACAGCGACCTTAGCCGTAAACGCACGATGCAGTGGATCGTCCGTATTCGCATAGAAGGCTCTCACAGAGTCGGCATCAGCCATCTGTGTCTTCATAGCACGAACGCCAGCGTCAAAAGTGCCACTCATTGGTGGACGGGAGCTGTGCGGATGAGGGCGAGCTGGGGCTGCTTCAGCCTTCGCGGGTTCAGGCTTCGAGGATTCAGTATCGGCTACTTCAGCTTTTTCCGCTTCGGGCTTATCCTCTTCAGATTTGAGAAGTCCCATGCTTTTTAATGACGCAACCATCGCAGGAGGCATAGCCTCCACTGGCATGTCTTTCAGAGCTTCCGACATCGAAGGCGGAATGTCATCTTTAGACATATTTTTCATGGTCTGCATCATCGAGGCAGAATGCGACATCCCTGCAGCTGGCTTCGCGCCAGCGGGCATGGCATGTGGGACCTCACCGGCAGGGGTTGCGCGGTGAGCATGCGGATGTGCGCCAGCAGGTGTTTGGGGATGCGAATTAATGGAAGCTTCCGAAGGGAAAGCTTCTTCTTTAGAATTCAACATATAGATGTTCTGAGATAAATGAGAATCGTTTTCGGTTGAAAAGTATTATAGGAAAAAAAGCAACTAGGGTTGACTCCATGTCTCAAAAAGCGAACACCTGTTTTCTTATTCCTCAGGAAACGATTAACATATTGATATATAAGTATTTTTTAATATCTCATCTCCTTAAATATGTAGTTCTTTTGAGGGGTAGAAGAGAATAATTATCATTCGCAGTACCATAAAGATGGGATACTTGTATAGTTTCGATCTATTGATTTTAAAAAACTGATAGTTAACTTACTTTGGTGTAAGAGACTTCTGTAGGAAAGATAAATACTTCCTTTGTTTTCAGTGCTTTTAGTAGGTATATTTTTTTGTTCCCACATATTCTCCCACAGTAGGCAAAAAAGAAGGGGGGCGTTTCCGCTCCCCCTAGGACTCAACTTTCTTTCTCTGTTTATCTATTTTACTTTCCCTGCACTATTTCCTCAAGGGCTTTTGTGACCGTCACCTTCTCCTCTTCAGTGACCACAAACATAAACTTATCTAGTATTTTCTCCACTGCTCTGACCTTCAATGTCGCTGTGTAGGCACAGTAGGCAAGGTAGCCCAGCACTAGCGCAATTGGAGCTAGCCCAAAAAGTAACAAAGTTATTGCCATTTCTCTATCCTTATCAATGAGTCGTGTTCTGCTCCATGCTTGAGTAAAAGTCTTTCACCCTCTGTAACCAGTCCTGCACCTTCAGTGAGTAGTTGTGAGCATCGGGCAAGTGCTTCTCGGTCAGCGCTTGCGGGACTGGCTTTGATTCGGGCTTGTAGTTTGGTGTTTGCGTTGCGCAACCGTTCAACGTCAGCCCCACGAGCGCGAGCAAGGTCAATTGTGCGGTTAAGCTCGTCACGCAGTTGGTTAGTCGTTTGTATGAGCCGTTCATTGTATAACTCCTTATCCTTTGTAATTTGCGCTTTTAGAGCAACCTCTTGCTCCAAAAGAATGGTCTGGTAGTGGCTTGACGTAAAGGAATGCGCCACCCATGAAGAGAAAAACGCCACGGCAATTAAGCCCGCGGCGTAAACTTTGAAATTCATCATGAAATCCTCTATTAGAAGGGCTAATAGTTGCGTTCAAATCTGGTCTCCGCCACTACAGCCCATTTCTATGCCAATTTTTTGTGCTTGACCTCACCCAAGCTAGATTGGTAAACTGTCCTTCTGGGTTACCATTATGCATAAGACTGAAAGCGGTCATCAGGGATTAGCTAAAAGGCTTGTTGGGTGTCTCTGAAAGTGGAGGGCGTCTCCAACACGGTCAAGCGATGGTAATTCTGAGCTATTGATGCCACCAACCTTGGATTCATAGCGGCCTCGTACGCACCCAACGCGGATCAGAAATGTTCAGAGGCGTTACCGAGGGGATCTGTAGGTACACGGGATGCCTCCCTCCTTCCAGTCCTACCATCAATAGCTCTTTTCTATTCTTACTTCCCCGTTTTTATTCGGTTTAACCAAATTATTAGATCAAGTCTCATGGCGTCATTTGCCTGTTTGACTGCATGTAGCCTCTTGTTTTTTTCCAGAAACTCCATTTTTTTATCAAATCGAGCAGACCCACCATTTCGGTTTACATAATAAAGACGAATCTGCTCCAAATGCTTTTTCGATTTATCAAAATCTACGACTATCGTCATCTCTGGAAATTTTTTCTCTACTGTCTTAAACCATTTATCGGGGTGCCTAGGAGGGCCATCGGGTCGTTTTATAGAGGCTCCGTCTATCCAATCTGTCTCTCTGTCTGGGTTCTGTAAAGCTTCAGGAAGCCTACGAATAGCCTCTAGATAATCTTTTGCTTTCTTTAGCATGCTTAATCCACGAAAACCGATATCTCTGCCTTCTATAAACCTTAACGCTTCGTTGGATGTGTGTCTATCTATAATAATTTTCTGAAGACGCCCATCAAAAAAGGCTTCTGTCGTTCCGCTGATACTTAGGAAAACATTTTTTATGATGCGATCATAATCTGAGGACGTTCTCGCAAACTTTAATTCTTTCTTCGCATGATCAACCGCCGTATCAACAGTCGCTCTGAATTCTGCCAAACTTCGATGTGGCAAAACCTCAGCAGGTCTCCTTCGTTTTGCTTTACTCTTCTCTGACTTATTGTTTTGAGGTTTTTCTTCCTTAGACTTAATTTTCTCCGATTGATGCTTCTCAGGTTGGCTCGTCTCCGCTTTATTTGTCCTAATGGTTTTCCCCTTAAGTTCAGGTCCTAAGCCGCCCAAGATTTTTCCCGTTTCTGGGTCAAAAGCATACTTCTTACCATTCTCATCCGTTCTGAACTCGAGTTTTCCTTTATACGATTCAGCGTCTATCGCTAATGCATGCATAAGCTGCTTGCGTTTGTGTGCTCGCCCCATCGCAAAGCAATACCCTAACAGCCAAACATCATGTAAGGTCATTTCCATAAATCAGTATCCTTTTTAAGAAAGTCAGTGGATAAAAACACTTGCTCTTCTTTCATCTCCATAGTCTTTCTCAAGTTTCATGTGGATGTTCTGTTTGAAATCACTAAAAAACCAGCTAAGGGGGTTGTTCCTTCCCCTCTTGTTCCATAAGTACATCCCCGACCCGAAGGTTTGATAAAATAGAGTTGAGGGGAGTCCATATCGACATAGTCTCTCCTGTTCTATGAGGCATAAAAAAGCCGGTCGGGTTCCCATCCCTTCCGGCTTTTTCTTTTTCGGCGGCATCACTTGACCATTAACACGATTTGCATGACGTAATAAATCA
>OGJD01000171.1_pt1 | contig 65401 bp, 59 predicted proteins | sample 1571971 | NCBI WGS metagenome assembly OGJD01 (sample SAMEA2582117, study PRJEB24529) | metagenome | biome: Human gut stool | place: China | collected 2011
ATTGCGCGTCTAACTCATCACTGAAGTAACGAGAATGCGACGCGCGGTCATTCAAAAAACAATTCGGAATGACACCTTCTGAGTATAGAAAGAGTACCTGCAACACTTAACCTCAATTCTTCCATAAGCTCCGGCAAGATAAGCGATAAGAGTCTCAAATAAAATCCCTGCCCAAAATCTTTTCTCTTTGCACATTTGGCGAGATCTGGCTCTTTTACTTCATTATAGCAATCCTCTAAAATAATGCATCTTAATCCAAGCCCATCAGAATGTGAAATCTTGCGTAAAGCATTTTTCAAACACACTCTAATCTCTTGGTGTTAATCCTACATACATATCTTTGTACTGTTTTGCACTCTTTTCCCAGGAGACATCTTTATTCATATCGCGGATTACCATATCATCCCAGGATTTTCTGTTCTCGAAATAGAGAGTCTTTGCTCTGTTGATTGCGTCGTAAAGCAGCCCGCTTTCATATCTGTCAAATGTAAAACCGTTTCCTGTATTCTCAAACATATTATAAGGCTGAACCGTATCTTTGAGTCCTCCGGTCTCTCTTACAATCGGAACTGCACCATATCTCATGGCTATAAGCTGTGTAAGTCCACATGGTTCAAATCTTGATGGAACCAGAAGCGCATCACATCCTGCATAAATATTGTGAGCCACATTTTCATTGTAAGCAATATATGCACAGAAATTGCCCTTATATTTATTTTCATAATAACGGAATGTATTCTCATACTGAGAATCACCAGTACCAAGAACAACCACCTGCGTATGTTCATCCATAATTCCCGGGATTACGTCATTTACAAGATCAAGACCTTTCTGGTTGGTGAGACGTGAAATAAGTCCGATTACCATCTTATGCTCATCTACATCCAGCCCCAGAGATTCCTGAAGAGCTTTTTTATTAATCTTTTTATTCTTTATTGCTGACTTCTCATCATAATCAGCAGCTAGCAGCTTATCAGTTGCCGGATTCCAGATATCCGTATCAATACCATTCACAATTCCCAGAATCTTATTGTTGTGATATCTTAAATGCTCTGCAAGTCCCTCGCCATATTCCTCTGTCTGAATCTCCCAGGCATAGGTGTTACTTACGGTTGTAACTTTGTTACTGTAAGCGATACCACCCTTTAACATATTGGCATCCAGCCAGTTCTGAATCATGCAGTCCTTATTAAATACATAATCCGGAAGTCCTGACCAGTATTGAATCATTTTTCTGTCATAAATACCCTGGAACTTCAGATTATGTATTGTGAGTACTGAAATTGCACGTCCTACATCTGTATCCTGGAAACAGGTTCTCAGATAAAGTGGTACTAAAGCTGCCTGCCAGTCATGACAATGTACTACATCAGGAGTCCAATTCAGATAATTAAGGGCAGCAAGGGCAGCTTTTGCAAAATAACAGAATTTCGGAATGTCATCTATGAGATTCGTATATGGATTTCCCCAGGAAAAGAACTCATCATTATCTATAAAATCATAGATAACACCGTCCTCCTGATATTCCATAATTCCCACATAATACTGCTTTCCATCAGAGCAGAGATTCATATCAAAGGAACCCCTGTATTCCATCTTTTCCTGAAATTTCTGAGGAATACATTTATATCTTGGAATAATGACCTTAACATCAATGTTTAATTTTGCCAGACTCTTTGGCAGGGCAGACATTACATCTCCCAATCCACCTGTCTTAACAAATGGATAACATTCTGATCCAATGAAGGCTACACTTCTTCGCGGTCCCAGATCAGGCTGTTTCGTTGGAATGTTCTGTTCATTCTGTTCAACAGCTGGCTCCTGAATAATTGCGGTTTGCTTAACAGAAACATTCTCTGCTGTTGGAGCAACAGTCTTAACAGCTTTTTGAGGACTGTTTTTTGCACTGTTTTTTACGCTGTTTCTTGCATTGCTCTTTGTATTACTTTTTGCATTGCCTTTGGTACTACTTTTTTGAACTGTTTTTTTTCTCATATCATTGATCTCCCTTTTGCATTTTACAAAGTCCGAAATTTATTACGCCTTAACTAAAATGTCCTCCGGTAAGTTCCTGATAAACATTCATTTTACAGATATTTATCATTTCCTGTTAATCTCAATTATAACACAAAATGCGCAAAGTAACTATTATTATGTGAAATGCTTCCATCACTTAATTCTTACCTGAGTGATACAAGCAAGTCCCCACCCACTGCTTATTGCTCTTCGCAACCTCCGCAGGGGACTGGCTTCCAGACTTGGACTGGAACTCTATGACAGAAAGAAGCTCGAAGAAGAGGCCAAAAAACTTGGAAAACTTGATATTTCCGATGTAGCAGACATAATCATAAATTATATCAACGCTAAAAAAATATCCGAGCAAAAGCACCTGTAGACCAAATAATACTGTAAAAATCAGGCACAAGTTTCCGAAGTATAACTTGTGCCTGATCTGCATCGTTTTCTTTTAATATTTACTGTTTGACTGATGGGATTTATCTATCGGATATCTCTATAAATTCGCAGATAAACTTCTCAAATATACTATACAACGTATCAATATTCCAGGATATATTCCATCTGTCTTTCTTTGGTTTTCATACCCATTTTTTCATAGAATTTTTCGGCCGAAACATTTCCTGCCCATACATTCAGTGTCACTTCATAGCAGCCCATTCGCTTTGCTTCGTTTTTTACATACTCAAACAGACGCTCACCGATATGCTGTCCTCGTGCCTGCTGATCCACACATAGATCATCTATAAAAAGAGACTTAAACGGTACCATATTAGTTGAAAAAGGCTGTTCCTGTAATTGGCAAAATGCATATCCCACACAAACATCTTCCTCGTTTACTGCTACATATATGGGTTTTTCTTCTTTTCCTAATAGCTCTGTCAATTCGCTTACAGTATATTTTGTGGTACCAGGAATAAAAATATCAGGTCTTATATCCGCATGAATCTGCAATACCTGTCCCAACAGTTCAATTATTCTTGGAATGTCTTCTTCTTCTGCTTTTCTAATAGTCATTTTTTCTCCTCCAATTATCCGGCAAACTATCTGCAAATACTCCAAATAATCCGTCAAAAAAATCTTTTGTCTGTACAAAAACCTGCTTTTTAAGGGTAAGTGAAAACGGACTGATCGGAAAACCATTTTCAATCCATTCTTCACTATATTGAAACGCAGCTTTATGGTCAGCTGTCATAGCCAGTGTTCCTACAAGTTTTCCATCATAAAATACCTGTAATGCATTACCTTTCCTCATTTATGACCTCCTGAATATCTTTATATGGAACATGCCTAAAAGCAGATAATATTTTATTTTTTTATCGTCAGATTTGTGGTATACTTTATGTATTACTTACAGACTTCCGGGAGGAGACAGCTATGCAAAATATAATTCCCGATGAAAGATATTCCGTGGCTGACGAGGCCATTTTAGGTGCTTTTTTCAAATTGGTAAAGGAAAAGAAGCCTGACAGGATTACTGTATCCGACATCACTAAAACAGCAGGTATTGCCAGAAGTACTTTTTATAATCACTATCAGGACGTCCCTTCACTGATCGCTGCAGTTGAGGATAAAACAATTCATGACGTTTTTTCCATGATGGAAAACTTCCAGCCCAAAAATGACCGGGATATCTGCAGTTCCTATTTTCTGACTCTGTGCCGGTACACTATGGAAAATCCTTTTCTGTCCGGTCTTTTAAGCACACCTCATGGCAATGATCTGTTTGAAAAAATGCTGACTATGCTCCATCATTATGTCACAGAAACTACATCTAATTCCAAGCCTGACAGGCATACAAAGGAAGAAGTTTCCTATGTGATCACCTGTGCCATCGGCAGTACTATCGGAGTTCTCCACAAATGGAGCCGGGATAATTTTAATCTTGCACCGGAAGTGATCGCTGATATTCTGTCTGAAATTTTTTTATCCGGTATGCTGCCGCTTTTATCCTAATTCAGGGATCATAATCATTGCCCGGTCTTATTTACGCCAGAGGCTCATCAATCAGAACATCCTGCCTCTTAATCTTCTTTGTTGTGTTGCGGATAAACGGATTTTTGCGGATAACCAGTCCTGTAATGCGACGATAGGTTGGCTGATTTCTGTTATATTCATCCAGAAATGCCTGAAGCTGTGTCTGAATTGCCTCTGTATCCAATGCTTTCGCTTCCACAACGGCCTGCTCTGGATAGATGCGGGCTGTCAGGCCATTGTTCTCACCTGTCACGATCACTTCACCCACCAGTGGATTCAGAGCCAGCTTATTCTCAATCTCCTCCGGAGATACATTTTCACCGTTGGACATGATGATCAGGTTCTTCACACGTCCATTGATAAACAGATAACCGTCTTCATCCATATACCCCTTGTCACCGGTATGCAGCCAGCCATCCTTTAAAGTCTCTGCAGTCTCATCAGGCATCTGATAATATCCCTTCATTACACTGCTTCCTTTTACCAGAATCTCACCGTTTTCAAATCTAATCTCTACATTTTCAAGTGGTTTTCCGATAGAACCTTTTTTATGATTTTCCGGTGTGTTGTTGCTGATAACAGGGGAACACTCTGACATTCCATAACCTTCCAGCACTTCAACGCCATATTCTGCAAAACGGTCAATATAATACGGATCCAGATGTGCACCGCCTGTAAAGATAATGCGCAGTTTTCCGCCAAATACCTTTTCTGCCAGAACTGCCTTCGGGATTGACGGATCAGCGGCAGCCAGTCTCTTATAAATCGTCTCGATCATCATTGGAACCATAAGCATAATATCCGGTTTGAAAATACTCATATTTCTTACCATATGAAGCAGGGAATCATTGATGCAAAGAGTTGCACCCAGAGAGAATCCCTTCAGCCAGTCCATAACCAGACAGAATGCGTGATGGATTGGAAGCACACTGAGCATGGCAGTTCCCGGTTCTGCCGTAATCTTTACTGCCTCAACATTGGAAGCCAGATTATTCTGTGTCAACATAACACCCTTGCTCTTTCCTGTTGTTCCGGAAGTGAAGATAATGGTCGCAATATCCTCTGCATCCGGGCAGACAGAATCTGCTGATGCGCTCTTTCCTGCATTTCGAAGTTCACTAATACCATATACCTTTGCCGGTGCATCTTCTACCTCTTCCTGAAGCATCCACACCTTCTGAAGTTTCGGACAATTTCCAAGAAATGCATCCAGATATGGTCTAAGCTTCGGACTTAAGAAAAGAGCGGCAGAATCGGAACGGTTAAGCAGGTCGATCAGATCCTCACAGGGAAGCGCGGCATCCAGAGGTACTGCTGTAGTACATCCGGTGATGATTCCCAGATAGCTTTCCATCCACTCTACAGAACTGGTTCCGATCAGTGCAATGTGCTTTCCCTCAAAGCCTTCTGCAAGAAGACCTTTTCTGGTGGCAACTGCATTTTCCATCAGTTCGCCATAGCTTCTTTCCATGATTTCCTTTTTATTGAGCCATTTTACTGCTTTTACTTCGTCAAATTTACGTGCACTTTCTTCTAATATATTTCTGATCAGCATATCTGTCCCCCATTCTTTTCTGAACTGTTCAAGTTATAGATATCCTGTCAGGTACAAAATATCTTTGATCCTGACATCTTTATAAGTTTTACTTCGAAAAAAATTACTGAAGTTCTTCCAGCAGATTTAAGGCTTCGCCAAGAGTTGTGATCTTCAACACTTCGCTCTCGTCAAGTTCGAGATCAAAGGTATCCTCAAGTTCACCTAAAAAGGACATAAAATCCAGAGAACTGAAACCCAGATCCTCGCGGAATCTCATTTCATTATTCATTTCTTTCGGTGCTACCTTGCTATACTGTGCTACAATATTTTTAAATTCCATTTCCTGATTCATTGCGTTTCCTCCTGATATTGATTCGGTTAAACCAGTTCCATAATTTCGCCGATGCTCATATCCGGCTCTGCGATTCCCTTAAAAAGAATACGCATCATATAATAATAAAGCAGCTCCATATCATGTTCCTCCAGATGAGCAGTCTGGTAATGATAGGAGAAGTTCATACCTCCATCTTCTGTATGGGATACAGTCAGATACATCTTCTTGGTGGCTGCACCGTTTGCAAACCATTTTGCATGCTGACGGATGGTTCCAAGCATTTCATTCTCCACCTTCACAGTCATTGGCTGATAAGTCAGATAACAGCTCTCATATCCTGTATGCTCCGGTGTATTGTATCTCTTTCTCATCTCATCCATAATAAGTGCCGGATCATAGTTGCTGTGCATGTATATACGATTCTGCATATTCTGGATCTCATAAGCAGCAGAAAGGAAATCTGTCTCCGGTGCGATCACTGTTCTGCATGGGAACATGATGGTTCTGCTTCCTCCTGAAGTCCACTCATCATGAGTAGAACGTCTGGATATAAAGTTCTGGATAGTGATATCTTCCTGTCCGTTATTTACTTTTGACAGATAAGTACGGATACCAAGCAGAAGAAGATTTGTCATGGACAGCTGATGGTTCATACAAAAATCAATCAGATTTTTAGTTGGTTCCGGCTCCAGATAATAGTCCTTAACTGCTACAAACAGATCCTTCATCTCAATGTCAGAAGAACGAAGTTCGGGATTTCCATGACGTTTTCTCGCTTCCTCCAGTACGGACGGTCCCTGAATATCAGAATACAGAGGTTCGCCCAGTGCATCCAGCTGGTCATCCCAGAATTTCTTATCTTTTGCAAAACGTTTCTCGTTGCCTGCTTTTGCCAGGTCTTTTTTCAGTACTGTCTCAAAATCTGCCAGTTCCTGCGGATAGGCTGTTCCATATTTATAATAGGTATATAATTGAAACAGATCACCGATCATTACTACCAGACCACAGGAATCAATCAGTCTGTGATCCATATGTACAAAGAAACCATTATATCCTTCCGGCAGCTTCAACATAGTAAACTCGCACATGGGAATGTCATCACCGTCAAAGGTTTCGTATGCCCACTGCTGCATCAGTTCGTCTGCTTTTGCAAGGCTTCCCATTCCTGACAGATCCTTGAATCCGATATCCCTTGGATCCTGTTTTACAAGGTACTGCTGTACATTTCCGTCTTTATCAGACTTTGTAAAACGGATTCTGGTGCATCCGGAACGTTCTGTTTCCATCTGAATGCATTTTTTTAATAATCCAAAATCCAGTTCAGCCTGTACAGATGCCACAACACTGACACCGGATACCTGCTGTGTACCGTAATCCATGATCCAGTTGTGGTGCATTTTCTGTGCTGCTGTTAAAGGATAGTAGTTTGTCATACTTTATTTAACCTCCATCGCCCGGTTTCTCTTTTCCCGGATACAAAAACATTACATATTTTTTCAGTAGCTTACCGTTAGTTCAAAAACGATGTACTGACAGCTACAACATTACTTTTTTTATTACGCAACAAAAAATAGCACAGATTTTTTCCAAATACCAGTACTCTCAGGACTTAATGAACACTTTACATAAAATTGACCGGGACTTATCATACATTTAACAAAACGTATCTGATAAGTCCCGGTCGGGGATTATTGTCATTCGTAATCACCTTTGGCGGTGGAAAACAGTCACATTATTTTTCAGAATTACTACCATCATATTTCTCAAAAAACTCCATCACTGTACACTGATACAGTTCCGGATCTGCATAGGCACTGCACAGATGCCTTGCTTCCGGTACAATGACCAGTTCTTTTGGTGCTTTGCACAGCATATAGTTCTGAAATGAATTATTCGGATACACATAGGTATCTTTCTCTCCATGAAAGAAAAGGACAGGTCTTGTATTCCTTTTCATAGCTTCTGTGGTATCTGCATCTTTCATACGAAATCCTGCCACAAAATGGCACAGCCAGTCCATTTCCTTCAAAAGCAAAGGGATATAATGCAGATGAAACCAGTTGTCAGCCATATCCCGCATCTGTCTTTCCATAGACTGGAATCCACAGTCTGCGATCAGTCCCTTCACTTCTGGCGGAAGCCAGTAGCCGGATGCCATCAATACAGCAGATGCCCCCATAGACTGTCCATACAGATAGATTGGAAGCTTCTCCTTATTTCTCTCGGACACATAAATTGCCCACCGCTGTACATCCCATTTTTCCTTTGCTCCAAAGGTGATATATTTTCCTTCACTTTCTCCGCAGCAGCGCTGTTCCATAAATAAAAGATTGCACTGGCGCTCGTGGAGATATTTTGCCATAAATGACAGGGAACCAAATCTGCTGCCCCGATAGCCATGGCTTAATATGACAAATCTCTTTGCATTCTCTGCAGGCAGATAGAATCCATGGAGTTTTAATCCATCCACACTCCGGATATAGCAGTCCTGCATCTTCTGAGCCTCGCACCATGCCCTGCTCTCCTCATATTCCTTTGCATATCCGTTTCTGGGATGATTATCCCGTATATGGGATAATTCAAACCATTTCTTTCTTTCCTTTTTCCTTCCCCCTCTTTTGCAACAGACCACCATGTTAAAAAAGCGCCAGCCAATCTCCATAATCCCTGAGAAAAAAAGTAATACTACTGCTGACAACTTACAAATTTTTTTCTTCATCTCATTTTCTTTCTATAAATTTTGTCATAAACTCTTCATATCCACAAGGTTTTCCCCAAAAATATCCCTGGGTGAATTCCGGGCGCAGCTTTCGGATTTTGAGCCATTCCTGAGCATTTTCCACGCCTTCGATACAAATCTTCATATCCAGATTATGGGTCATGGTACAAAACTGATTCAGCAGATAATATTCCTGTTTATCTGCAACTGCTTTGGCAGTGAAAGAGCGGTCGATCTTAATGATCTCCGGTTTCAGTTCGCTGAGATAATGGAAATTCGAGTATCCGGTTCCAAAGTCATCCAATGCAAGACTGATTCCCATCCGCCTCAGTTCTGTGAGAAAATGCTTCTCATTTATATTTTGTTCCAGAAGGTCACTCTCTGTCAATTCCACGATCAAGGCTTCCAACGGCAGCCCGGCTCTTTTCATTTCCCCACTGATATCCTGGATCACATCAGACTTGGATGCCTGAACCTGAGAAATATTAATACTTACTCTGAACTCTGGAATTACTTTCCTGATTTCACTGCATTTTCCCATAACCTCCCTCATCATCCATCGGCCAGCAGGAATAATAAGTCCTGTTTCTTCCAGAATCGGAATAAACTCTGCCGGTGAAACCATTCCAAATTTTTCAGAAGTAAAACGCATTAAAGCTTCTGCTCCATAAGGCACCTTTTTATCTTCAGCAAATACAGGCTGATAAAAAGCCCTAAAGCCTCGGAAGCCATTGTTCACAGCTTCTCTCAGTTCCTGGGTAATCTCCCTCTTCCGAAGAAATCTTCTGTAGGTTTCCTCATTAAATATATAGCAACGGTTTCTTCCCAGCTTCTTCGCTTCATTCAAAGCGAAATCTGTCAGCTTCAGGGCTTCTGAATACTGATTCCCCTTTAATGCCGCAAATGGCACAATTCCTCCTGAAACCGTATATATGACCTTAAACTCATTAGATTCAATGAATCTGTCTATTTCATTTCTCACTTTATCATAAAGTTTATCTGCATCCTTCACCTCGTCAGAAGAAACATCCAGAATCAGAAATTCATCTGCCACAAGCTTGTACACTTTCTGTGCTTCTGATATGCAGCCGGAAATACAATCTGCTGTTTTTCTAAGTACAAAATCACCGTACTCCTGTCCGAAGTTATCATTGATTTCCTTAAAATGATCGATTCCTATACGAAGCAGATATCCTGTTTCCAAAGGAGTATCCTGTTGATCCATATACTGCCTGAATCCTGTCTCTCCTAATAACCCGCTTACATTATCTGCCTTCTGTCTTTCTCCAATCTCATTGATACAGCCGATCATATAAAGAGGTTTCGTATTATCATCCCGGACCAGATATCCTTTGCAATGAATCCAGACCGGCATTTTTTTCAGATCCAGCCATCGATATTCCATACTATGGATACAACGGTCTGTTTTAAGAAGATCATCAAATTCCTCTTTCAGTTTTTCATAATCAGGTTCATATACAAATTCTTTATGGTTTGAAATCACATTATGAAAACTATTTTTCGGAATACAAAAACGGTCAAGAGCCTGGTTTGCTATGTAATAAAAATCTGTCCGGAAATCAATCACATACGGGTAACTATCTGTAGTTGGACTCAGAAGATCGATCACGCTGCAAAGTTCATCCACTGACATACTCTGATACTTTTTCTCCTGCAGGATCACCTCATCTGTGATCTCCTCTGTGGAATGCTTTTCCATGCGGGAAAGCAAGTGACTCGGATCAGTTGACCCCGCAATCTTCTTCCTGCGCTTCTGACGGTACAGCATGGTATCGCTTCGTCTTACAATATCTTTAAAATCAAAATCTATATCCTGCTGATAATAAGCGTATCCTGCTGATACACTAAACGGATACTCCAGCTTGTGTGTTTCTACGGTTTTCTTCAAAATCAGCTCCAGTGTCTTCAGCCGTTCCGGAATCATATCTTTCTCATCGCTGTGATATACATATGCAAACTCATCGCCGCCAATTCTAAAACAGTTCTTTACATTCTGAAATGCCTGACTGATACACTGATAACACAGCTTCAGTGCCTCGTCTCCCTTTTCATGTCCAAAATTATCATTGATTACTTTCAGATTATCCAGATCAAAAAGCACTACACCTGTGGTGCGCAGTTTAATTTCACCTTCATCCAGATATTTCACCATATCCTCGTAAGCATTTCGGTTCATAGCCTCTGTGAGCATATCCATATTGGCTATTTTCTGCAGATAGATCACCTTTTGTTTCTGGATATATTGATCGTAATATTGAGAAACCTGGATCCAGATCAGCATAATGATAAACAGCATGGTTCCTGTAGAAAGCAAAATGGATGTCTGTTGAAATCTTCTTAAATAATAAAGAAACATTTCTGCCATTGCAAATCCCATGGCTACGTACATAGGATACTGGAATTTTTGGGCTACATCGTTTCCTGCTTTTCTGGCTTCGTAAAGAATGATCACAACTGTGTAAACCGCATTTGCAACCATAATAACATGAGTTACAGAAAGTAACCGGAACATATCAATAATTCCTGTACACTGAAGCAAAACATCGACTGCCATATTTGCAAGATAAAGAATGGAAAAAATCAATGCTCCTTTATGGTACTTGCTTTTACAGATATCATATAACAGGAAATTAAATGGCACCGGGAAAAGAAAAAGTGAAAAATAATCCACAAAATATAAGGTTCTTCCATCCGGGATCAAAAACTGCAGAAAGCCACATTGTACCAGTGTCCATACTGCGACCAGCAATGAGAAAAATCCAAGGTTTAAAAAAATCTCCATTTTCGCTTCTGTCTTGTCGCTTCTTTTTCTTTGCGCTGCTCCACAATAGAGAATCAGGCAGATAACAGCGGCAAACAAAATTCCACAGCTGATTACCAGATTTCCGAGACTGTCTGTTAATATTTTCAGAATACAATCGCCTCGTGTTCCGTATACAAGACTGACTTTATTTCCATAATAGCCCTCATATACCGGAATAATTCTGACCTCCAGGCTTTTACCTGCACTGTCTCCCGGAATATCCACAATATGCCAGCAGCTTCCCGGTGACTTAATAAAGCCCGGGACATCCGCTTCATTTCCGTATTCGTATATTTTTTCTCCATCCAGCCAAACTTCTGCAATGGTGTGGGTGGTTTTAAATAAAATCGATCTGGGGATATCGAAGTCTTCAGGCAGAGCAATATTCTCTGATTTGATTTCTCCTCCTTCCAGTTCTTTTGTTTCGCACTGGATCGTATTATCCCAGAACAATTTTTCCCTGGTCGTACTCTGATCAAAAATCCAACCTGAAAAACAAATGGCAAACAGCCCAAATGCGAACATGGTAATCCATAGTTTTTTTTCTATTTTCATAATCTCTCCTTTAGAGTGTATGTCAAGCGGATATTCACAAAACACACCTGATTGCTATGGTTATTTTGTATTTCATTTGTATTCTGTTTTTTCATACTTCATATTATCCTCAATTTATTAACAATATACCGCTTCACTATATTTCACATTTACCATTGTATCACACATTTCCGAATAGCTGTTAGTGCTTTTAACACTTTCTTTGTTATAAAACCACAAAATTTTAGAGCAGAAATGCCTTTCACGAATTATCGCTTCAAACATTTCTGCTCTACTGATTCCCGGATATCACCTTCCAAGTCTTCCCTTAAAATCTGCGTAACCAAACTCTGTAAGCTGTAACATAGTGTTGTCAGCACGTCTGAGCCAGATATCCGGCAGTGGCATTCCATTAAATGTATTATTCTTACAGGTAGTATAAATGGCCATATCTCCAAACATAAGAAGATCTCCATATTGGGGGATCTGTCTGAATTTGTAATCTCCGATCACATCTCCTGACAGACAGGTTGGTCCTCCAAGCCGAACCGTAATCCCCTCTTCTTCCAGTTCATCTGTACCAAGTAATGGCGGTCGATAAGGCATTTCCAGTACGTCCGGCATATGACAGGCTGCACTGGCATCTACAATTGCAATCTGTGTCTCTCCATTTTTCAGAACATCCAGTACACTGGTCAGGAGAAAGCCTGCATTTAATGCCCACGCCTCTCCTGGTTCCAGATAAACTTCCACATCCCAATCATTCTTTGCCATCTGAATACATCGTTCCAGTCGTTCAATGTCATACCCTGGTCTTGTAATATGATGACCACCGCCAAAATTAATCCACTTTACCTGAGAAGCCAGATCACCGAAATGCTTCTTTACAGAGACAAGTGTTATCTCCAGATCATCAGAATCTTGTTCACAGAGAGTATGAAAATGAATACCATCCAGCAGATCCAGAAGCTCCGGATTTTTCCCAATTGCTTCATCCCACTGAGCTCTTGTTGTACCCATACGGCTTCCCGGTGCACAGGGATCATAAATCTCATGACCTTCCTGGGTAGAACATTCCGGATTGATCCGAAGTCCCACACTCTTTCCAGCTTCCTTTGCCATCAGTCCAAACCTGAGGAGCTGAGACGGAGAATTAAACACAATATGATCTGCATAACGAAGCAGTTCTTCAAATTCATCTGCCCGATAACCGGCGCAGAATACATGGACTTCCTTTCCAGGCATTTCTTCTGCGCCCAGCCTTGCCTCAAACAGTCCGCTGGCCTCTGTACCTGCAAGATATGGCTCTAAAAAGTCATAACAGTCATAGTTACTGAACGCTTTCTGCGCCAGAAGCATCCTACATCCTGTTCGTTCAGCCACTTCACCGAGAAGCTTTGCGTTTTTTATAAGTGCATTTTCATCCAGGATATAGCAGGGAGTTTTTATATTCCTAAATTCCGGCGGAATGACTCCGCCGGTGGCTGTAAATGGTGCTCTTTTATCCAGTTCTTCCATTAATCTACCAGCTCCGGATCATGGCTTTCGCTGCGTGGCAGACCGTAACGGTCAAGTGCTTCCAGGAACGGATCCGGATCAAATTCTTCTACTGTATACACACCTGGTCTGATCCATTTTCCGGTCAGCATCATAAGTGCACCGCACATTGCCGGAACACCTGTTGTATAACTGATTGCCTGACTTCCAACCTCATGATAACATTCCTGATGATCGCATACATTATAAATATAATATGTTTTTTCTTTTCCATCCTTTACGCCTGTAAAAATACAGCCAATGTTTGTTTTACCTTTTGTACGCGGTCCAAGACTTGCAGGATCCGGAAGCAGTGCTTTCAGGAACTGAATCGGAACAATTTCCTGTCCATTATACTGGATCGGTGTTGTAGAAAGCATTCCCACATCCTCAAGACAACGCATATGATCCAGATAACTCTGTCCAAAAGTCATAAAGAAACGAATCCTTTTTACACCTGGGATTGTTTTTGCCAGAGACTCGATTTCCTCATGGTGAAGCAGGTACATATCCTTATCTCCCACCTGGTCAAACTTATATTCTCTCTTAATGGCCATCGGCGGGATTTCCACCCAGTGTCCGTTTTCCCAGTAGCTTCCCGGTGCACTTACTTCACGGAGATTGATTTCCGGATTAAAGTTTGTGGCAAATGCATATCCATGATCTCCGCCATTGCAGTCCAGAATATCAATAGTATCAATCTGGTCAAATTCATGCTTTAATGCATGGGCACAGTATGCCTGTGTAACACCCGGATCAAATCCACAGCCAAGTAAAGCTGTAAGACCTGCATCCTCAAATTTTTTGCGATATGCCCACTGCCAGGAGTAATCAAAGTAAGCGGAAAAGCCCTCTTCTTTACAACGTTTCTCATAAATAGCACGCCACTGTGGATCATCCGTATCTTCCGGTTCATAGTTTGCGGTATCCATATAGTTTACACCACAGGCCAGACATGCATCCATGATCGTCAGATCCTGATATGGAAGTGCAATGTTCATTACCAGATCCGGCTTATAATCATTGATCAGTTCGATCAGCTGATCCACATCATCCGCATCAACCTTGGCTGTGGTAAGAACTGTCTTTGTCTTTCCCCTTAATTTTTCTGCAAGCGCATCACATTTTTCCTTTGTACGGCTTGCAATACATAATTCTGTAAATACCTCATCTGCCTGACAACATTTCTGGATTGCTACACTGGCTACTCCTCCGCAGCCGATCACAAGTACTCTGCTCATAACTTTTTCTCCTTTTTCCTTATATATAACCGTTTCTTCAACAGTTTTTTATAGTGTTTATATTATCTGTGTCCTTCAGATTTATTTTGTAATTGCCAGAAGCAGTTCCCGCAGTACCTTACATGCTGTTGCAGTGGATACACCGCTTACATCCAGCATAGGTGCCAGTTCATTCACATCTGCACCTACCACTTTGGTCTGAGAAACAGTTTGTATTGCTTCCAGAAGTTCCAGGAAGCTCACACCTCCTGCTTCCGGAGTTCCTGTTCCCGGAAATGCTGACGGATCCAGACAGTCCAGATCAATTGTAAAATATACAGGAACCTTTTTTTCTTTCAGTTCTCTGACTGTCTCTTTCAGTCCGTCAAAAGTAAAGGGATGAAAATCTGTATGCTTCGCAGCAAATTGAAATTCTTCTCTCTCCCCACTTCTGATGCAGAACTGGTGGATACGGTTATCTCCCAGAAGCTCATGGCATCTTCGCAGCACACAGGCATGACTTAGCCTGGCTCCCAGATAATCGTCTCTTAAATCTGCATGTGCATCAAAATGTATAATATGAAGGTCCGGATATTTATTAAATACAGCACGTACCGCTGCTAATGTTACCAGATGTTCCCCTCCCAGAAGCACCGGGATTTTTTCTGCTTTCAATATTTCCTCTGCCCGCTTTTCAATGTCTGAAAGAGCCATTTCACTGCTTCCGAAACAAAGCTCCAGATCACCGCTGTCAAATACTCTGATATCCATAAGATCTCTGTCCTGGTATGGACTATAGGTCTCCAGTCCGAAGCTCTCATGACGCATGGCAGACGGGCCAAACCTGGCACCTGGACGAAAGCTTGTTGTGGAATCAAAAGGAGCACCATAAAGAACAACAGATGCTTCCTCGAAACTGCTTTCACAGCCGATAAAGGTTTCTACATTAGACTGAATCATAAGTTATCCCTCCACTTCCTTCAGCATATCTTCCAGAAATGCAGGAAGATAGAATGCTCCCTTATGGAGTCTTGTTGTATAGTAACGTGTGCGAAGGTTTAATGCATTCCATGCTTCCGGGTCCAGATCATCGACAGGATGATATTTTTTACTTGCAAATCCAAATAACCAGTAACCTGCGGCAAATGTAGGGATATGAGCCTGATAAACACGACTGATCTGGAATGTACTGGCAATTTTCTTATGACTGCGCTGCATTGCATGTGCATCTTCTGTATAGAATGGACTTCCCTGCTGGTTGACCATAATTCCATCATCTTTTAATGCATTATAACAGTTTCCGTAAAATTCACGGGTAAACAGTCCCTCCGAGGGACCAAAGGGATCAGAAGAATCCACAATAATAAGGTCATATTTTCCCTCACATCGCCGGATAAATTTCAGCGCATTTTCGTAATGAAGATGTACTCTTCTGTCATCCAGTCTACATGCATTTTCCGGAAGATATGCACGACAGGCTTCCACAACCAGAGGATCCATTTCTACCAGATCAATATGTCTGACTCTGTCGTATCTGGTCAGTTCACGGACAACACCGCCATCTCCTGCACCGATCACAAGAATATCCCTTGCTTCTTTGTGAACTGCCATGGGCACATGGGTGATCATCTCATCATAAATAAATTCATCTCTCTCTGTCAGCATTACATTTCCATCCAGAGTCAGCACACGTCCAAATTCAGGTGTTTCAAAAATATCAATTCTCTGATAATCACTCTGCTTAGAATAAAGCTGACGGTTTACCCGGATACTATGCTTCACATCCGGTGTATGAAATTCTGAAAACCACATTTCCATTGTCTTTACCTCCCTGCCAGAACATTCAGTCTCAAAATATCCGGATCTTCAGGTCCTGTCATATTGCATCCCTTTGCTTTGGCATATTCAATATAATCCAGGATTTCTGCTGTAATCCTCTCTCCAGGTGCAAGAATGGGAATCCCAGGCGGATAACACATCACAAATTCACTGCAGACCTTCCCTTCAGTCTCCCGGAGAGGCAGGCTGCATTTGTCTGCATAAAAAGCTTCCTGTGGACTGGTCACCACCTGGGGATCAATATATTCCTGACTCAACAGCCCGGAGCCATCTGTCTGAAAACGTCTGCGGATTTCAGCAAGTGCACTTACAAGCCGCTCCACCTCCTGGGCACGGTCACCAATGGAAAGATAGGCCAGAATGTTTCCAATATCACCGAATTCTATCTGGATGTCATATTCATCCCGCAAAATATCGTAAACCTCGATCCCGGCAAGTCCGATATCCAGCGTATGTACACTTAATTTCGTAATGTCAAAATCAAAGACTGAATTTCCATTGACCAGTTCTTTTCCAAATGCATAATAACCACCAATGGCATTAATTTCCTCTCTTGCATATTCTGCCATATCTGCTACCTGATGAAAAATCTGGCGGCCTCTCTGTGCAAGATTTCTTCTTGAAATATCAAGGCTGGACATCAGAAGATAGCTTCCTGATGTTGTCTGTGTCAGATTAATGATCTGACGAACATATCCTGCGTGTACAGCCGGGCCTATGAGAAGAAGACTTGACTGTGTAAGACTTCCACCACTCTTGTGCATGGATACAGATGCCATGTCTGCACCTGCTGCCATAGCAGAAACCGGAAGACCCCCTCCAAAATAAAAATGCGTTCCATGGGCTTCATCTGCCAGGCACAGCATTCCAGCATCATGTGCCATCTTAACGATTGCACGTAAATCACTGCATATTCCATAATATGTCGGGTTATTGACCAGTACTGCAACTGCTTTCGGATGTTCTTTTATGGCCTTCTCAACCTGTTCCCTGCGCATTCCAAGAGAGATTCCAAGTCTCTGGTCCACTTCCGGATTTACATAAACAGGGATTGCACCGCATAAAACAAGGGCATTTAAAACACTCCTGTGAACATTACGGGGAAGTATGATCTCATCTCCCCGTTTACAGGCAGTCAATACCATTGTCTGAACAGAGCTTGTTGTGCCTCCTACCATCAGAAATGCATGTGCTGCACCAAAAGCATCTGCCGCCAGTTCTTCCGCTTCCCGTATTACGGATACCGGATGACAGAGATTGTCCAGTGGTTTCATGCTGTTGACATCCACACCTACACATTTTTGTCCCAGGAATTCTGTCAGCTCCGGGTTACCTCTTCCGCGTTTATGACCCGGCACATCAAATGGCACCACTCTCATTCGTCGGAAAGTCTCCAGAGCTTCATGTATGGGTGCATGATTCTGGTTTAATTTAAAACGACTTCCTTTCATCATTCCTCCATTTCCAGTTTCCTTTGCTTCAACCCTCAATCAGCAATTCCACAGACTGAACAAAACAAAAAGCGCAGGTAAGGGCACTTAACCACAAACCTGCGTTTTGATCTGTATCTATATGTTTTATCAACAAGCATAAAAAAGCAGATAATACTTTCTTTCAGCATCATAAATAAAACTTCTGGATCATGCGTGTCAGAGTCTATATAGCAATTATACTTTTACTACTCTTATTGACCGTTTCACAAGTCTGCGCGTCCGGCGCATCGCGGTTATCAAAGGAACCTACTTATAAAATTTGAGCTTCTAACTCAATCAATAAGGTAACCAAAGTTACCATAATCGGCAGTGGACCCGGCTGTCCGTATGGCCTTAACCCTCCCGGGTGGTCCAAAACAATTGCTTTGAAAAGACTCTGTCTGTTACTCTGCATCTTCGTCTTTCAAAATCGCGTTTATCATAACATGTAAAAAACATACTGTCAATAATAAACGATTACTTTTCTCTCCCACCTGTAGAAGAAGGAGAATTCTTGCTATATATTATGTTAAACGCTTTCCAGCATAATCCGCAAAATTTCTTTATCTGTTTCTTTCATTCCTTCTTTGCCGATCTGTCCTACGCAGCTGATGGTTTCGCCGGCTTCTTCCTTGAGAATTCCGGTGTATGGCGCATAGGACTGACCGTTCATAGCAAGATGATGTGCCAGGAATGCAGCATCAAGACTGGCGGCAATTTTCGCTGCACAGGATATTTTCGCTCCATCACAGATGATTCCCGGAATATTGGCAAGCGTATTCTCTATGGTCTTCTTGATCACAGAAAGTTCTCCACCGCCCATGTAAGTAATTCCGGCACCGGCTGCACAGGATGCGGATACTGCACCGCAAAATGCGGAAAGTTTACCTATATACTGTTTCTGATATACAGTTAGAAGGTTAGAAAATACCAGTGCGCGGTACAGTACATAGTCCGGAAGTTCCATTTCTCTGGCATACACGATCAGAGGTACAGAACAGGCAATTCCCTGGTTTCCGCTGCCTGAGTTGATGACTACCGGCATGTCACATCCGCCCATTCTGGCTTCGGAAGCTGCGGCTGTGAGACTGCGCATTTTTGTGAGCATATCATTGGAATAGGTTTCACGGATGATCCGGCCAATTCCAAGACCGTATTTACCAGTCATTCCTTCATGGGCGATTGCCATATTGCTGCGGATCTGATTTTCTATAATTTCTTTGACATCATCAAGTTCTACAGTATCTGCAAATGTTTTAATATCTTCCAGATTGAGCAGAGTTCTGTCTGCTGCAGCTGGAGTTTCACCGGATTTATGATCTGAATCCAGCAGGACTTCCTGATTCTTTACAATTTTGGTTACATTTATATGATCGTATTTAATTTCCAGACTTACTGTGTCATCTCCAGCCTGCATTTCTATAATAAAGTGCAGGACTACCGGGGAGTCCAGAAGTTCTACTTTGCATATCTTTTTGTCCAGAAGTTCACAACATCTCTTTCTTCCGGATTCATTTACCTTCGAAAGAACTTCCATATTCAGGGATGGGTCTCCGGCTACTGCACCAAGGACTACACCTGCTTCAATTCCAGTCAATCCGCCGGAGTTTGGAATGATAACACAACGGACATTTTTTATAATGTTTCCACTGCATTTTGCGGTGATATGTTCCGGTTCTTTTCCCAGAACTTCTCGTGCCCTGGCCGCTCCATATGCCAGTGCGATCGGTTCTGTGCACCCCATTGCAGGAACCATTTCTTCTTTCAAGATTCCTATATAACTCTTATATATCCTTTCATCTAACATTGTGCTGATGTCTCCTGTTCATTCTTAATTCTCAAACATTCGAAATCCGCTGATTTACTGCGTAAATCGCTACTTTCTCATGTTTGGCGGACCCTAAGTTCAAAAGTCTTATCGTGCAAGCACGAACGACTTTTTGACCTGATATCTGCATATTCAAGTATGACATACTACTATCAGAATGTCCAGAAAGAATCTGCTAAAACGTAATGCAGATTGTTATTAGATAACGCCATAACAACGGATCTCGGATTATACAGTTTTTCGCCAGACTGTGTATTATATCCATCATACCAAAGTTTTAATCCCTCACGACTCACCTTCAAAGCATTTTTATTTCTCTCTTGATATCGTTCATATAGCTCATCCACTTCCTGCTCTGTAAATCCAAAATATTCAGAAAATCTTTCTTCCCCTGCCATCGTATATTCGGCAAACATATTTAATTCTGAACCGCTGGAGTATTTTGCAATTGGGAGGATACCTGTCATATACACAAATTTAACATATGGACGATCTTTCAGCAGTGACCGCAAAAATGTAAGATACTTTTTCATAACCGAATAACTGCTTCGCAGTTTATTCGGTTAAAATCTATTTTTCAGTTCCTGAATCAATTCATAATAATCTCTATGTTTCATCTTCGGAAACGCCTTAATAATTCTTCCCTGTCCAACAATTGTATGATTAGTAATTGTGTTTGAAAGATCATCAAATTCTTTTTGAAGTTCAGCTTTTTTCTTGCGGAGCATTTCCAAAGATTTATCTTTCTTAAGTTCTGCCGAATCACGTATTTCAGCCCTTGCCAAAGCTGCCTGAACTTTCTTTTCTCCTACAGCCTGTGCTGTTTCTATTGTTGTAGTTGCCAGTGTATCACTGATTTTATCGCTTACAATCCTCATATCTGAACGGATCTTATCCAGTCTGGTAAGCTTTTTATTTAATCCCCGGATAACTGCTACTGTTACAATAAAGTCAGCCAGATAAGCAGCATACAAAATTGCCAACACAACCCAGCCTAACAGGGAATCCGCATGCGATGACGTATGATTTTCTACATATCTCTGAAAAACCTTCACAACAAGAACAATTGCCAATCCCCATATCAACGAGAATTCCAGGCAGATATATCCATGGAAATTTAAAGGTTTATCCGAATAATCCCACCATCTTGCATGGAAACATACATCTAACAGCCATCCTGCTATCAGCTCTACTACTGTAGCTAAAATAACCCCAAATATAAATATCATACCATCACTCATCTGATAACCACTGCTTTGAAGCGTATTTATCATCGCAAAAACAGAGATTACTCCAAACCCGTACACCGGGCAAACCGGACCATTTAAAAATCCTCTGTTAATAACTTTTCCCAAAGTCACTGCATGGAAAATCACTTCAACAACCCAGCCTCCAAAAGAATACACCAAAAAATACCAGCATATTTGATAATAAGTCATTCCACAAATCAATTTTTACTCCTCCTTCTTCTTTAAAAATTAGTAAAATTGCTTACTTCTTAAATTATATGAAATCTCTTCCGACAGTTATCCAATTGCGAACGCTTATTTATAGCAATTTGTAACATTATAAAGTATTTTTTTTCCTTTTACAATCATGCTTTTATCAATTTTTATGATTGCAAAACCGAAAGAATCATTTTCATAGTATACCAAAATCATCCTAAACGAAAAAGAGTTCTGATTTTCTCAGAACCCTTTTTCATTCGTTAAACCTTTTCTAGCGCTGGCTCTTCTTCTGGCGTATATGGGTTTGAGTCGCTGACAATTTCACTGTCAAGCGCCTCGGTCAGCTCATCTGCATTTCCTGACAGAAGTGGTTTGTAAACCTTGCAATCGTCTTATAGAAGTTCTATAATATCCTCGACCGTTGGCAGATTTTCAAACACTCTCTAGGAACCAGACCTCTGCCAGCCAGATTAATTTTACAAGAAATGCAGGGGATAATTTTATGAACATCAGTATACTTCTCATGCAGCAGATCGTGCAGCTTTTTCTTATGATCTTCATGGGATATTTAATTGTAAAGACGGGACTTGTAAGGGACGACGACAGCAAAGTTTTATCGAAGATCATTCTTTATCTGATCGTTCCCTGCGTCATTATCAATGCTTTTCAGGTTGATTATACTACAGATACCGTAAAAGGACTTCTGATTGCTTTTGCCGCATCTGTTATGACTCAGGTGATTCTTCTTGTTGTTATTTCCGTAGCCGGAAAGCTTTTACATCTGAACGAAGTGGAAGTCGCTTCCGTTTACTACTCTAATTCCGGAAACCTGATCGTACCGATTGTCACATTTATTCTTGGACAGGAATGGGTATTGTACGGATGTGTTTTTATGAGTGTACAGCTTGTTTTTCTGTGGACTCACTGTAAGAAGATCATCAGTCGTGAAGCTTCTTATGACTGGAAAAAAATAATATTAAACATCAATATGATTTCCATATTTATCGGTGTTATACTTTTCTTCACGAAAATACGCTTGCCGGAGATCATTGAAAATACGCTTGCTTCTGTTGGAACTATGATTGGTCCTGCCAGTATGATCGTAACAGGTATGCTCTTTGCAGGAATGAATCTGAAACAGATATTTGCAAATAAAAGAGTTTATTTTATCACTTTTTTACGTTTAATAGCTGTTCCTTTGATTGCACTTGTGCTGATAAAGCTCAGCAATCTGGCTTCCTTTTCCGCTGATGGCAATAAGATCATGCTTATAGTCTTTCTGGCGATCATCACTCCATCTGCCTCTACAGTAACGCAGATGTGTCAGGTTTATGGAAATGATTCCAGGTACGCCAGTGCGATCAATGTTATGACCACTTTGTTATCAATCATTACAATGCCGGTTATGGTTATGTTATTCCAGATGATCATGTAAACTCAAAAAATCATAATTGATATTTAATAAAAAATTTGCGCGTCTAACTCATCACTAAAGTAACGAGAATGCGACGCGCAGTTATTCAAAAATATGTAGCATATAATCGTTTTGTTCATCGGAGGGTGATTTGTTCGATCAGAAACACGAGTGATTTAAGAATCTTCTGACCCTGATATTATTTTCGTTGTAACTGTTTACCTCGCAGTCAGCAGACTGCTGAATAGTTATTTTCTCTCCACAATATGATAGTAAGAACGCGCCGTTATAAGATAAATCAACCCATACACAACAGCAAAGATCAGAACTGTTCCCGCCGTACATCCAATAAATAACTTCGTATTCGTCATTCCGAAAAGTAAAAGTAACCGGCGGATCATAGGAAATGCCATGGTAATATGAAGCATTGCCATTAACAGCGGGAGGAAAAATACCATCAGAATCTGTCTGCGGACAGAACTTCTGACCTCCCGGCGGCTTAAGCCAACCTTCTGCATGATCTCAAATCGCTTCTGGTCTTCATAACCTTCTGAAATCTGTTTATAATAAATAATCATAGCTGTTCCCATAAGGAAAAGAGAACCCAGAAAGATTCCGATAAACAAAAGAGAACCATTATCCGCATAATAGGACTCATATTCCTGCTGACGGATTCCGGAAATTATCCATGCATTCTCTGATAAACCTCCGCTTTTTTTCAAATCTTTAACAGTTTCCATTACCGGGGTTCCAAAATCAATCTTATCTGTCTCCGAACCGGTAATATCCAAACCAAGATGAAGTGTCAGGTCCTCTCCCGCAGGAGCAGAAGAAACTCCTTTATACATTTCTGTACGCATCTCATCAAATTTCTTAAAATCTTCATCTGTAACAACCAGCACTGCATTATCACTGACTGCATCTTCGCCACAGGTCAGAGGATTCTTATCCATCCATTTTTTCACTGTAAATTCTTTTTCATCAACAGTAACTGAATCTTTCTGCACTGCCGAAGGATACCATGCAAAAATTTCACCATCATTGAGATTTGCAGAAATTCCTGTAAGTCTTTCATATTCTGCCTGATTCAAAAGAGAAAGTACCAGTACTGAATCAGAATTTCGAATAGTATTTGTTGGTTTTATCAGAATCTGATCACCGTTTTTGCTGCATACGATATCCAGATAGATTTCCTCCACAGACTTTTCTACCGGAACTTTATTATCCGCAATAGCTTTTTCAAAAGCCTCTATTGCGGTCTGACATTCTTCTTCGCTTATGCTGGTAACAGACATATCAACATCATACGGATAGCGATTCAGCATAATATCATTCATTCCGAAATAAATGGAAACTGTCATGGAAATCATAAGCAGAACACCTGTACTTAGTATACAGATACTTGCCAGACCGATTGCGTTCTGCTTCATTCGGTAAAGCATTCCCGATATGCTGATAAAATTTCCAGTCCTGTAATAAAAACTCTTTCTGCGTCGGAGAAATTTCAGAATCACAATACTTCCTGCGGTAAAAAGCAGATAAGTCCCTGCCATAACAAGAATAACAGCAAGAAGAAATATCGTAATTGCCTTGATTGGAGATTCAGTCATAACCGCAAGGTAATAACCTGCGCCAAGGCAGATAAAACCAATCAATGCCATAAGCCATTTTGCTGCCGGTTCTTTTTCTCCGGTATTATTACCGCGAAGTAATTCTACCGGACGGCTTAAATGAATTTTCGCAAGGTTCAGAAACAGAATCATCAAAAATATGATGCCAAACATAAACAGACAGGTAAAAATACCCTTTACTGAAATATAAAATCCAAGCACTGAAGGGATATGAAGCAGCTTTAACAGCAAAAGAAGTGCCAGCTTACTTCCAATAATTCCGGCAGCAATGCCACCGGCAAGTGAACCTATTGAGGTAATGATCGTTTCAAGAAACATTACGATTCCAATGTGATTCCTTTCCAGTCCAAGAATATTATAAAGACCTATCTCTTTCTGCCTTCTCTTCATCAGAAAACTGTTACTGTAGATCAGAAAAATAATACAGAAGATCTCTACGACTATCTCTCCTGTAAACACGATCATACGCACTTCATCCGCCTGACGCACTGCCTGATCCAGTGTCGGGCAGTCACGCAGAAATTCCATCATATAAATCATTGCAATACAGAAAATACAGGTGATCATGTATGGAATATATGTGCTTTTGTTGTTTCGGATATTCTGTTTTGCAAGTCTGGAAAAAATCCCCTTATGCATGCTGCTCACCACCTGTCGTAAGTATCGTAAGCGTATCCGCGATCATCTGATACATTTCCTGACGCGATTTACTGCCTTTGTATATCTGATGAAAAACTTCTCCATCTTTGATGAAAAGGACTCTGGATGCATGGCTGGCTGCCTGTGCACTGTGTGTGACCATGAGGATTGTCTGTCCCTCTGCATTGATTTCACCAAATACGGAAAGAAGTGCTGATGCCGCCTTTGAATCAAGTGCGCCCGTCGGTTCATCCGTAAACTGTACCCCTGTCCTCTTATGCCTTGAAAACAGGGGCTTTAACGGTATGTACATTTGTGTACTGTGTACATTTTTCCTTATACGCTAAAAGCAAGCAGGACTTTCTTTCCAGAAGTTCCTACTTGCTTTTATATACTAATTGTACTTATGTCCATTGCTTGCTGCAATACATTTTTGTTTCAATTCTCGGCTTATTTCAAACCTTTCATAATATTCATCTGATTCTGTTTCAAATGCATATTTATATACTTTTACAACTTCTTCGCAGTTACTTTTAAATTGTTCCTCTTCAACTGTTCTGCTTCCATCTCCAATCAATCTATTAATAAATCTCTTGTAAATTTTCAGTTCTGGCAACACATTTGTAACAAACTCACTTTTACCTTCTAAAAATTTTTTCTTTTCTTGAATATCAATAATGTCCAGTAATATAATACTTGCTACGAACAGCAATACAAAATATGATTCTAAACTCGTGTATGTTCCTGTAGTAGCTGGTACTGCTTCAATACGACTTTTGTAAATTAGTTTATCTCTTAAAGATAAATGATAATAATCACTTAGCTCTTCAGCTAATTTATACAACCAAAATTTTCCTTCTGTTTGTTGTTCAGAAAATTCTAAGGTCTGTTTTTGATATTTATCCATTGCTGGAAGATTTATATTCACATCAAAAAACTTATTCAAATATCTGGTTGCATCAAACCCACTTCCATAATAATTTGTTATGGTATGTATTAACTGCTCCTTATTAAGGGACACCACGAAAATCACACGCTCATCATCAAAATAGTGTTTGATTCTCTCCAACATTTCTATGGCAAAAGATGGTCTGCAGCGATCCAATTCATCAATAAATATAACCAGTTTCTGCGCTCTTTCTACGATAATGTCATTGAAGATTCCTTTTACTCTCTCCCGAATCTCTTCTTCTGTTTGTACAAGCGATAAAATGTCCATACTTTTCCCTTGCAACTTTTCAATTGCGGTGAATGGATTTGCTTTAAACTCCCCTAGTGATATGGGCAATGTTGCCAATGCCTCTACTAGCTTTTTACTTATCTTTTCGGAATCTATTTTCGTATCATAAACTCCCCTGCAAGTCTTTGTCATGACTAACAACAGGGACATAAGTGGATCGCTATGATTATCATACATCCATGCATTATAATAGATTGGCAAATAAGAATGCTTCAAATCTATTTTAGCCATCATTTCATTGTCCTTCAAATATTCATAAGATGGAAGTTTCTCAATCGGATTTTCTTCATCTGCCCGTTGATTTGCCAACACATATTTTAACACTTCTTCAATCTGTCGGACAAAAAATGTCTTTCCATCTCCCCATTTCGCATCCAAACTAATGCAGGCACTTCCATCTATAAGTTCTAAACCATCTATAAAATCTTTTATATCTTTATTTCTCCCAAAAGTATTGTTCTTTATGGATGTCCAGATATTTATATCCGTTGCTTCCTGAACATATTTCTTCATATATTGTATTCTCCTTTATCATGAACTCCAATTATGGCTGAATATAATTAACATCTCTATTGTCTCACACAATCTAAACATCAACAATACCTTTTTATTTCAACAACTACCAGCAGGCACGTTCTTCTCGCCCCTGCCAGCCGCTGATTATTTTCTTCTTCATTAAAAATTCTTGATCAGATTCAAATCTCTTTTATTTAATGCCTTTCGCATTGCTTCATTTTCTTTCCTTAATGTCTCGTTCTCTCTTTTTAGTTTTGCTACCTGCTGTTCTAATTGCAGGATACGGCTGTCCATCGCCATATCTAAAATCTTTCTTCTTTTATCTACCATACCTGCTTGTACCTGCAAGGCATGATCTACTGCTTTTCGTACTTCCGGATTCTTGTAGAAAAATCCTCTGGACAACCCGGTCTTTTGTATCAACTTGGGGACTGTCACTTTATCCTCTTCTTCAATCATCTCCTGAATTGCCAATTTTGCCCACTGGATTTTCTCCACACTCTGCTTATGATTTATCTCCAGCATCTTATCATATTTGCTCATACTCTTTCCCCCATCCTGCCAGGTTCGCCCGAATCATCCGGCTCATCTCTGCTCTGATTTCTCTTGTTTCATCTGCGATGATCTGAAGACTCATCTTTCGGTAAAATTTCACATTCTTTACCGATGTATGCCCCAGTAGTTTTGCGATAGTCCAATCATCCAGATGCATCTCTGTCAAGCGGATTCCATACACATGGCGGAACATATGCGTTCCAAAGCCGAATAATTCGCCGTTATCATCCCGCAGGTCTTTTTTCTGAATGATGGCCATCACTCTATTTTGAACGGTATTGTACTGCAAAGGTTTCCGGGTATTTTTCTCATCTACAAAAATGTAAATCGTATCCCCATACATTTTCTCAGTGTACTCAATTGCTTTTTCGATCAGCAGTTCCAATTCTGCACTAATGGGTTTCACAAATGTGTGTGTTTTCATCTGCCTGATTTGAATCATGGGATGCCCATTCTGGCGATACAAGCAGTCCCTCTGAAGAGTTAACGTATCGGAGATTCTTGTCCCCAACATTTGGTGAATGACCATGAGTCGCTCAATCTGTTCATCCAGTTCTGCAAGCGCTGCATTAAAACGAATAAGCTCACTGTCTGAATAAGATTTCAATTTAGGTTGCACCTGTTTTGGAAAATCACTGGTCAGGAATAAACTTTCCAGATGTGGATATCCATATAACTTCCCGATGGTTTCCAATATCCTCCGAAGTCTTGTCAGATCCATGCGGTAATTGTTCACGCCCTCCGCTTCTGTTGCAAGGTACGTCAGATATTCTTCCAACAGTTCCCGATCCAATTCTTCTGCGGAATGAATGTCGGGATATTTTTCTTTCAGATATTTGGATAACCTCCGGATGGCTGTCATTTCTTTGCTGATCGTTGTAATCGCTTCATGATGTAAATGCTCATAAACTGCTTTTTTCGTTTCTTCCCGCAAATCCGTTTGAATAATCGTTGTAAAATTCAAAGTCTGATAGTTTTTAATCAGGTTCTTTTTATAAGGAATGTCCAGATTCTCTAATGTCCAGATATCTTTTTCAATTTCATCCTGTTCCTCTTCCTCTTCTGTAAATTGATATGCCTTACGCACATAAGCGATGAGGCTTGATGGAACTATCTTTTCTTTCCCATATACGCTGACTTTCTGTATTGTCAATTTCTGTCCATGTTCCAGGAGCCAGCTTCGGATTTTTAACAGCCATTGTTCCCACTCCAGTTCATGCAGGCTGTTTGCCCGGATGCGCTGATCCTTTACCATTCTGCAAAATCTCTGATAGATTACTCGTTCCTGTATCATCGTTCCCAATGCACATTGTCGACTTCGATCCTCAATAAATGAACGAAATTCTTTTTGAAGTCCTTTTGTTGGAAGCAGAGCAAAATCAAAACAATGGGATTCTTTTACATTCTTTTTCTGTTTTTCATCTGCTCTACCATAGCAGTTCAAATCTGTTAAATATAATTTTTCATCCATGGAACTCTCCTTTCATCAGTTCCGCTGCAAAGCTGTGGGGTTCTTCCTGGAAGTATGCTTCACTGGCTTTTTCCAGTTTCTTTGGCATATAGTCCACATACTGTCTGGTCATTTCTTCATATTCATGCCCCAGATAATCCCGCACTGCCTGGAGGGAAATTCCGCTATCATAATACAGCGTAGCCAGATTATGGCGGTAATCATGGGATTTGAAAATATATTCCCCGTTTGCAATCTGATATTTCTCACAGTATTTCAGCATCTGGTACCGGAAGGTTCCATAACGGAAAGCACCTCCTGTCTGATTCTGAAACAGATATTCTTCCGGTCCAATCTGATATTTCTTTTTATACACCTGTACCAGTTTGTATAATGCTTCCGGAATGGGAATCCGCTTATAAGTTTTCATTTTTACCTGATAGACCTTCAGCCAGTAATCTCCATCCTTTTCTTCATAACCATCACCTGTCAGGGTACACACTTCGCTTCCCCGGATTCCAGTACACCATAGATGAAGGAACATCAGTCGAAGATGTTCTGGGAATTCTGCCAGCTTAGACAAAATTTCCGTATATACTCCTTCTGGTACGCTGCGGTCATTGTGGACATGCACTTCTTTCTGAAGATAATATTCATACCGGAAGGGAATCTTTTTCAGATATCTTTTTACTACGAGGAAGTTGTAAAACTGCAGGATCATAAAAATTCTTCCATTTGCTGTTTTTTCACGAGTATCCTGTCTTTGAATAGATTCCAGATATCTCTGAATTTTCTCTGCCTCCACTTCATAGATTGGCTTTTCTTCTCCATTAAAATATACCAGAAATGTACGAAGTTCCAGTAGCTTGATTCGGATGGTGCTGATACATAAATCTGTGATTCCAAACAGATACCGCAAATATTTTTGCAAAATCTTTTGATTCTCCAAATTTGTCACTTCTTTAAAAGACACCAGCTCTACAGGTTTGCTGGGGTTTATCCGTTCTTTAGAAAAATGGAAGCGTTCTAAAAACCACACATTCGCATTCCAATTGATTTCCGGAGCCTGTAAAAACAGAATTTTTCTGCTCATCCGCAAAATACCAAACACAGCATTTTTCTTTTTTTCACCCAAATCTTCCGAGAGTTTCAAAGCAAACTTCTGTTCTTCCTCCAGCGTCATGGTTTCAATGTCAGACACTTGATTCACTACACAAAATTGATATAATCTTTGCAGTGCCAGCAATTTTTCTTTTCGTGTCCAGCCTTCATAGGTATGGATCACCTCTTTCAATACCGTAAAAATCTGCATTTTCAACTTTCTCGGACACTCCAGAGTAAAATTCCATACCAGTTCCTTCCCATCTTTACTCGTCAGAAAGGATTCTGCAACTTCCACATCCGGATAATGGGTTAAGCACAACCACTGATCACGATACTCTGTAGTATATTTTCTCTGTCCTGCCAGCGTTTTTAGCTCTTCCTTCATCCGATGGAGGAAAATTCTGTCGAATCCCCGAAGGCAAGTAATCGGTACATGAACGGTTTCGTTTCTTTCCAGATACCCTTCATACCGGACTCTTAGGGCTGCATTCATCTCCGAAATATCAGTAATTCCCTCTTCTATCAGGAACTTCTTTACCCGGTTTCGTATTTTCCCATTTACCTCAGTACAGGCATCCACCTGTTCACTGATTCTTTGTTCCAGTGCTTCCCGCTTTTCCTGCTCTTCATATACATATAATTGATAAGCGGGCATGTCCTTCACCTCCTACAGGAGTTTCTCCACATCATAAAGTACGGAATGTTTTGCATAATATTGGTCGCTGGCTTCCATAAGCTGGTCGTCTACAATGTTCAGATATTTGATGGTCGTGTCGGTGTGTTTATGTCCATACGCCTCACTGATCATTTCCAGCGGCCATCCGGCATCCCGTCTCATATTCCCGAAATATCTCCGCAGCATATGGGGTGTCGTATGGATACCCGTTTTTTTCTCCATCCGTTCCAACATTCGGTAGACCGCATCCACCTGCAATGCTTTCCCTTTCGTCTCCCCTTCGATGTTTACAAACAACATCTGCTGATGCTGCAGAAGTTCCCGGTATTTTGACAGATAAAACAGTAAAAACTGAAAGGTGGCATCACTAATCTTAGCTTTTCTGTAAGCGGCATTCTTTGCCCTTGCCCTGTTCTCATTGTCATCTCGGAAAAATACCCGGATAGTATGTCGCTCATAATCAATATCTCTGGTATAATCCACTCCTAGAATCTCACCGATCCGGTATCCTGTCTCTGCCAGCAGCATGATAAGAAGCTGATCCCTGCAATTGGTACACTGCTTCAAAAGTTCTAAAATCTCATTATGCTCTGCCGGACGGACATTTCGTTCTTCCTCTTTCAGATATCCATTGAATGACCGGAACCGCAGTTTTCTTTTCACGCCGATAGAATCATGGGTGGTAAAGCTGTCATAATATAACACTTTCAGTCTTTCCATATCTGCTTCCAGTTCTAAAAAACAGAAAAACCTGAACACGTCTTTTAAATACGCATTACAGGTTTTATTGCTTGGCAGTTTCTCTTTCTTGTCATTCAAATGATTTCCAACTTTCAGCCAGTGGAGAAATCCCACATAATGTTCATATTGTTCCTGGAATTCCTGTTCCGCCACTTGGGACAGTTCCAATTCTGTTTCATTCAGATATTCCAAGTAAAACCGAATGGATTTTGCCCTTCGGCCAACAGTATTCGGGGAACGGTTTGCTCTGATCAAATGCGTCAGATATTTTGACGGGAGCAGCACCATCTGCCAGCTCTGGTGATCCCGGATCAAGAAATATTCCTTTTTCCCTTCCCAGATATGTTCCACTGCATATCGTGCCATTTTGCTCACCGCCCTTTCCTCTAACGCTATACACATTATACCCACTTCATGTCAAAATATCTATTCATCAATACCAACAATCCCTCGCAAAAGGGTTCTAAAACTGTACTAAACTTTTCCTGTGAAAGTGTCCGAAAACGAAGCACAAGCAACAAGGCTGGAACAAGGATTTCTTCTGTTATAGATAATATTCCACACCTTTTCGGCTACGGATAAAATCCTGCACCTCTCTCAATTCTTCAGCCATCTGACAGGGCGGAAGGGCACACATCACATCTTCATGATATTTTCCGCCTTTCACTGCCCGAATATCTAAGATAGACACTACGCAGGTATCGGTTTCTGTCCGGATGGCTCTTCCAAACCCTTGCCGCAGTTTCTTCTGCATATCCGGCACAATGATCGACTGGATATAATCTTCCAATGATTCATAGGTTTCTTTCTCCGCCTCGCTGATAGGATCTGGCACTGCAAAAGGCAACTTCACGATAATCAGCGAAGATACCATATCCCCCGGAAAGTCCACCCCTTCCCAACAGGAGCCGGCTGCAAACAGCACCGCATTCTCCATCGTCTTAAACCGCAGGATCTCTTCCTGGGAATGTCTCCATACTTCTACCATCGGAAATGGAATCCCATCTCTTAATATCTGGTACACGCTTCCCATCAATGTATAGGAAGTGAACAAGACCAGCGTATGCCCGTAAGTAGAACAGATCAGGGAATGGATCTGTCCTGCCACCATCTCAACTTCTTCCCTGCTTCCTCTTTTACACTTCCGCAAAGTTTTTGGAAGATATAACAGACAGTTTTCTTCATACGCAAACGGGGATTCTGCCACATAAGACTGTACATCCGTACGTCCTTCCAGTCCGGTCATCTGCAAAGTGCGTGCAAATCCTTTTCCTGCTTTCAAAGTTCCACTAGTTAAAATAACAGACAATGCCTGTTCCCGATCCCATAGTATTTCCCGCAAAAGCTGCGGAATCTCTCGGCTGGCCGCGCATAAGACCGGAATCTTTTCTTTATCCATACGCAGATGGAGTACATACTTAGAATTTTTCTGTAAAAAACACTCCAGTACTTCTTTTGCCTCCTGAAGCCTGTTTAACACCCACTTTGGCACTACTCCTTTTAGCTGTTCCATCATTCTTTCAATCATCTGGATTCCCTCCCATAAACAAAATTCGCATTCTCCGGTCAACTGAAAATTTTCCTTTATGCCATGGGAAAATATGTGACTTTCCCTGATAATCGTAAAAATACTATACATTCCGGCTTTTAAAGTTCTGGCTTCCACATTCTGATGTTCCCGTTCCAGATAATAAGCGATCTCCCGGATATCATCCATACATAAATTCTTCCCAAACATCTGCCTGGCCGCCTCCGGAAGTTTATGCGCTTCATCCACTACCAAAGCCCGGTAATCCGCCAGCAATGGTTTATACTCTTCCCTCCGGTGGAATGCATCTGCCAGTAAATAATTGTGATTACAAATCTGAAGGAACACATCCTGCTTTTTGGATTCTTCCAAGTATCGCTGATAGCGGCACGTCTGCCTGCCCGGACATTCCCTTGGGCAGAACTTCGGCACACACACCAGCCTTCTGTCAAACCCACTCAAATCCTTTACGGTATCCATATCATAATGTTTCCGCAGAGACAGCAGCGCTTCTCTTTGGACTGTGTTCTTCTGCTTGTGACGGATAGCCTCGATTCTTTGTTCCAGCCTGTTATCACAGACAAAATGTTCTTTTCCTTTCCGTACCACTGCCCGAAGTGGTGTCTGAATAATGCCCTGCTCTACCAAAACTCTTGATAAAAACGGAACATATTCGGACAAGATTGCTTTTTGCAAGGCAATGCTGGAAGTGGATACTACCACCGGATGCTGTTTTGGCAGGCTGTTTCGTTCCATTAGTATGGAATATTTCCGCATCAACACACAAGCTACCAGATAGGCATACGTCTTGCCAATTCCTACCCCTGCGTCACACAGCGCAATTCTTTCTCCCAGCAAGGTATCTAACATTTCATGGCACAAGCGGATCTGTTCTTCCCTGACCGCCAGTCCCTGTTCCGGAAGCAGCACCCGGAAAATCTTCTCTACTTCCTGATGCGCCCTTTTTTGATATTCAACTTTGTAAAACATATTGCTTCTTCTTTCCGCATGACGTTAATACCACAAGGATACGGCTGTGGGATCTCCCACAGCCGCATATATCTGATATCAACGACACACTCTTTTTTGATTTCTTATCGTTTTTTCTTTAGCACCGTATTTGTCCTCGACTCCCCGGCTGCCGCACCACATCTATGGCAGGGAACATTACAGGCGGATGCTTCGCTTCGCATCGCTCGCAGATTTTCTGAAAGTCTTGCTGATTACAACTTGGAGTCCATCCTCTTCCTTATGGGAAGAAATTCGTATCATTATCCCCCGCAGATGATCCTGGCGAAAGACCTGCGAAAGTCCATTCACAGCTATAAGGACTCGCTCAGAATGAGAACAGACACTGACTGTTTTCTCACGAAATGATCCGCCCTAGTCTTGGTACAGACCTTGTCATAACAATCCTGCAGTGCTTGTCCCCATCCGTCCTGGCGCTTATGCTGTCACGCTTCTATCTTTGGGAACGTACCTGTAATGCTGGTATGCGGTTGTCAAGGAACGAGGGCCTATTACCCCTTTCATATATAGAGCCGATGAAAACCGCCTTTTTTCTTCACCCTTTCAAAAATTTTTTAATTTTTTTCTTCAGACGATCCATTCGTGTGTAAATCGTCTTTTCCGGGATACCTGTCTGCTCTGCAATCTCCCGGATAGAAAATCCCCACATCTTCAGCAGTAAGATCTGCAAGGTTTTTTTATCCGATTCCAGAAGAATCTGCAGCAGTTGTTCATTTTCCACGCTGTCAAGTAACTGTTGGATTGTGAGTGCCACCGGAGATTGCTCTTCCAGCTCTTTGGTATATAGCTCTTCCTGATTTGGTGAAAAATGTTCCCAATATCTTCGTTCTGTATTAAAATCCTGCCAATCCAGTTCACGAAGTCTTTGAATCACACCCTCACTTACACCGGATTCCCGTAAAATCCGTTCTTCTTGTTCCTTCCATTGTTTCCATTTCCGTTCTTCACTTGCTTTATGAAATATCACCTTTCTTTACCTCCGATCTGAATTTTTTGAAATCAAATCGGAGTGGTGGTGATCTTGCCCTCTCATAGAGAAAGCACATTAAAAACCAAGATTCTGTCCACAAAAAGAAAAGTGTCGCAATTCCACTTCGAATTGCGACACCACCAAACGCTATATATAAAATTAAAACTACATCTTTTGTTGTAAACTTTTGTAACACCTACATATCTTTCTTGCCTTAAAGATTAATATTCTGCTGTAACCTTTACTCTCATTTTTAATCTCGTTAAAGTTTAATTTTATTACAGAACTGGTTGGAAGAAAATATTATTTATTATTTTCAGTCTCTCTTACATAACTTTTTATAAATGACGTTCCTTATCCAACATTTAACTATACATCACTGTCTAAAACATTCTAGAATCCCAACTCCTTTATGGCACTATTCTTGTTTATTCAGACAGAAAAGAAATTGCACCGTTTTTAATTTCTAAGATTTCGTCGGCTTCTTCTGCCAAATGCTTACTGTGTGTAACCACAACAACACATTTTCCTAATTCATGTGCAGTCTTTTTCAGCAAAGCAATGATTTCATCAGCGGTAGTTTCATCAAGATTTCCCGTCGGTTCATCTGCCAAAAGTACATGAGCATCGCTGGCTAAAGCTCTTGCAATCGCCACACGCTGTTGCTGTCCACCAGATAGTTGCAATACATTTCTCTGCCAGTATTCTTTTCCAATGCCGACTTCTTCCAATAATTTTTCAGCATTTCCACTACCACCTAATTTGACATTTTCAACCGTTGTCAAATAATCAATCAGATTATAATTTTGAAATACCAATGAGATATTATGCTTTCTGTGGTAATTCAGCCCTTTTTTTGTAATATCCTCGCCATTACAAAGGACAGTCCCTTTTACTGCTGTATCTAAGCCTGCTAACAACGATAAGAGTGTTGTTTTTCCTGCACCACTCGGACCGACAATGGTATAGAAGATACCCTCCTCGAAAGTAGCAGATACATTATTCAAAATGGTTTTATCTTTTTTTGTTTTGTAAGCATAGCTTACATTCTTTACTTCTAACATTTTCGTCGTCCTCCTAACTCATTTCCGATAAAATATCTTTCGGGTTTCTCTTTAGTATTACAATTCCAGATACCAGAACAGAAGCCGTTATCAACACAAGAACACTTACACCGTCCAACAGATACATTTCTGGCGTAACCTCTACGCTGATACTCTGCACGTCCTGCTTTGGTGCAACGTATTCTGTGGATACTTTTCCCTCATTATTCTTTTCTTCCTCTTGCATTTGCTGAACCTGCTGTGATACCAGATAATTTGCCGTTACTTTGGAAACAGCAGGAGCGACAGCAAAGGATAACATAAGGGAAAGAACAGTAATCATAATCGCTTCGCTCCAAATTTGTCCGATAATTCTAAATTTCGGAACACCGAGAGATAAGAAAATACCGACTTCCTGCACTCGATTTTTCAGCCAGAACAGAAATACTAAAACAAGGATAACAAAACTTGCAACAGAGATTACCAATATCATCATTTCGCTTACTTTTGCTAAATCATTGAAGTTTGAGGACATGGTTTCGGAATTTCCGTTATTGTCAATCAAATCATATTGCTCCCAATTGATGTCTACTTTTTGCAGATTTTCTTTTACTTCGTCGTAAGCTTCCACATCTTCCACTTTGAAATAGGCTCTTTCATATAATGGACTTGTTTCACCCTCTGCCTTTTCTGGAAATCTCAAATCTGTAAATATCACATTTTCCGAACGGTAAGTATCTCCCTGCATAAGTGGGGACATCTTTTGATCCACTTGATAAATTCCAACAATCTCAGCTTCTGATACCTTTGAATTTTCAGTATCGTGGTAATCATTAAAAGAAATCTTATCGCCGATTTTCAGATTATTTTGCTTTGCCAGTTCCTCTGAAATGACACACATATCTTTATCCTCTGGGGTTATCCTTCGTCCCTCTTTGATATGCAGGTTTCCAGATAAAACATTTCTGTCTAGTTTCATATCTTTGTTTCCAATTAAACTTACACCGCCAACATCTGCATTCTGGTCTACATCTTTATCTTCAATCCTTTTGAAATTTACAGGGTTTACGGGAGTTGTTACTGTTGTAATATTGTAATCAGCAATTCCTTTTGTTTTTGCCAGTTTCTCAATGTCTTTTATATCTAAGCTTTCAAATTCATTTGTTGTCCAGCCTGACCAAGTCTCCACACCATTGATAATCTCTTTTTCCTGATGGTAGCCACCAAAACTACCTTCCTTATCATTACCAATCTTTTCTGAGTATTCACGAACTCGTTTTGTTCGGTACTCTGCATTTCTTTCTAAAAGAAAGCCTGCACCTATGGCTTGTCTGGTTTTGTCCTGCACCTCAATACTGGCATTTTTGCTCGCCACACCTGCAAGAAGCAGGGTACTGATTGCAAAAACAATCAACAATAAGAGAATACTTTTTACGGGCTTTCTGAACACAGAACGCCTTGCCAATCCAAAAAAATTCATGTACTATCCCTCCATTTTCGCTAATATATCTTTTGGGTTTGCTCGTAATATCGGAAGAATGGAACAGCACAATGCCACCAGAATAACTGCACCACCTAAAAGGAACAACATTCCAATATCTTGTATCTGCAATACCACTTTCAGATTTTCTGTTACGCTTTCTGAACAGGTAATGATGTTTTGCAAAACGCCCGAGAACAATTTACCAATGGCTGTTGCTCCTAAAACCGAAAGTGTAAATACACTGCCTGCTTCTAATAAAGTTTGCAGGAAAATTTCACTTTTTGTCTTGCCGAGGCTCATAAAGATTGCCACCTCTTTTTGCCTTGTCCGCATCCACATACATAACAGCAGGGAAACAACAACAGTACCAGTTACCAATGTAAGTACCAGCATAAGATTTGCCACCTTACTGATTTGCTCTAATGGAGCAGACATCTGTTGATAAAGGGTATCAGACGTGCTAAGTGCTACATCATTTCCGAATATTTTTTGCAGGCTGGTTTCCAGCACATCTAATTTTTCTGGTCTTTTTGAGTAAATGCAGATTTTTTCAAATTCAGCTTCTTTGAACAATTCTTTATAAGTACTGTTGTCAATAAAGATTTGATTTTCTATTCGATTGACTGCGGTAGTTTCTGACGGCTGGTCTTTTTCCGCATTTCCTGCGGACATGAAAATTCCAATAATCTGAACAGATACTTTTGTTCCGTTTTCTGTACTTAATTCAATCGTATCTCCAACTTTTAGCTCATTTTGATTTGCAAGGTTCGCATTGATAACAGCACCCTTTTTCTCACGCTTGATATAATCGCCAGAAGCTAAGCGGTACTGCATTTCTGAAAAAGGGCTGTCCTTTTCCAAATCATCATAGGAGAGCAACGCTATTTTCAAATTTTCCTCATCCGTAGAAGTATTGAGCGTAACGGGAGCAAAATTATTCGGAAATACCTCTTGCCTACCAATGCGGTTGATAGACGAAACATCTTCCAGCGTTTCAATCTTGTTTACTTCATTCTCTGTTATCTTGCTGTCCTTACTTGTAATTTCAGCCACAATCTTAGAGTTTGTCTTTTCCTGCATGGCTTGTTTGGACTCATTTGTAGTCCTTAAAATCATGCTTGTACCTAAAATCATACTGTTTACAAGTATCAAAACAATCAACAGAAGAATGGTTTTTCCTTTTTTTCGCTGTAAATAGCGAAAACCAAGTTGATAAAACTTCATACTTCACACCTCTATTCCCAACGAGCTACGACAACCTTTGTTGCATTGAAATGATTTGTGTCTGCAAACTCTCCATAGAGATATACTTCAGATTGCTTTTTCACATCGGATATAGAACCCGTTGTTACATTTGTAACACCAGACTGTTTATTTAGTGTCGCAACAACAAATTCACAATCTGGGTTATAGGTTACAGAAACAGCATTGTCTTTATTTTCCAATCCCGCTGCTTCCGATTTTATTCCAGCTCCCCCCTCAATTTCTTTTGCTTGACTTACGGAACAACCATTGTCTGTAAATTCCAAAACACTTCCTATCAAATTAGCAGAATCTAATATGTCGTTTCCTTTATTTTCTGAAGAACCATTTGCATTTTCTTCATTCGTATTAGAATTGACAATAGGATTCGGCGTATCTGGTTTTTCATCTGGACTTGCACCACACCCCGTCAATGCACAGATACATAATCCAACTGCTACAAATTTACTGATGTTTATTTTTTTCATTTTTGTATTCCACCTTTCTTGTTCGATATGCCCCTATTGTAAAAGCAAACCATTCTAAAAATCCTGTAAAAAAGTAAGAAAATCCTCATCATTTTTTAGAGGATTTTTACAGACTTTTCTGTTATACTGTCTATAATTCAAACTTCTTGGACTACTAATGTCCAAGATGATATATAGAAAAGGATTGATACATTATGAAAATACTTCTTCTGGAAGATGATTTAGAATTATGTAAAAATATAAAAATTTCGCTGGAAAAAGAAAACTATATGGTTGATTGTTGCAATGACGGGGAAACCGCTATGCTGTATGCCTTAAATACCGACTATGCTTATGACCTCGCCATTGTAGACCGTATGCTACCAATCATTGACGGTTTGACAATCATAAAATCTATGCGTAGAAAAGGAATATCTATTCCTATCCTTATCATTACTGCCATGAGTACCCTTGACAATCGGGTTGAGGGTTTAGACGGCGGTGCTGATGATTACTTAGTAAAGCCATTTCATATCAAAGAATTGCTTGCAAGAGTTCGGGCATTGACAAGGCGACCTGCCAATATCCAGTTATCGTCTAAATTACAATATGGAGATTTAACTTTCGATAAAGACAGCCGAACCTTATCTACACCCGTCAATTCTATTTTATTAACTTCAAAGGAAACCGAATTGACTTTTGTATTTATGCAGAACCCAGAAACACTATTTTCCCGTGAACAGCTTATCCTTAAAATCTGGGGCAGTTCTTCTGAGGTGGAAACTGGCAATGTAGACAGTTACATTTCTTTTCTGCGAAAACGCCTAAAAGAGTTAAAAAGTTCCTGTAAAATAACAACGGTCTACGGTGCAGGGTACAAACTGGAGAAAGAAACATGTTAAATAATTTATACCGAAAACTTCATATTCTGTTTGCAAGTTCTGTTATGCTGATTATTACCCTTGTGATTGCTTTTGTTGTTGCGAATATGGTTCACACGGAAAGAATCAACGAAAGCACCTTGTTTCAAAGATTGACAACCTTGCTGATTTATCAAGTGGAAAGTGCTTCTTCGGATATGGATAAATCACTCACAGCCTACGAAAAAAGTTATCATATTTTTTCTTTGATTAACGATACAAAAGGGAATACCGTTTATCAGAGTGATTTTCCATTTCCAACGCCTGCGGACAATCTTTTGCATGATGCAGAAAAGCAGATTTCCACACAGCCATTATCACAAACAGAAAGCAACACAACTTCACAAGGCGGTTTTCTGGAAATAAGGGGAAAACATCACGATACTTATTTTGTTATTCCTGCTACCATTCGGACAGCAAATGATACCGTGTATCATGCAACCTTTCTTTATCAGACAGCCAGTTTGACGGATATTTTACAAAAGACATTGCCTATCTATCTTCTTATCTGGTTTTTGGCTTGTATCGTTGTTATCGTGCTGACCCGTTATCTGCTGAAAAAGTCGTTTGCTCCAACGGAACGAATACTGCAAAGCCAGAAAGATTTTGTTGCAACAGCGTCCCATGAATTAAAATCTCCACTTGCTGTTATGATTTCTAACACGGATATGCTTCTTGATAATGTTTCCTTAAACGAACAGGCAAGGCAAGCCGTACAGACTATAGATTTTGAATGTATGCGGTTATCCCGTTTAGTCAAAGATATGTTACTTTTAGCTTCTTCTGACGCAAAAACATGGACCTTGCATAAAAGCACAATCAATGTAGATACCTTGCTCATTACGTTATATGAAACCTACGAACCCGTCTGCATGAAGCAGAATTTAGAACTAAAACTGCATTTATCCGAAGAAAGTTATCCTGCCATGCTTACTGACAAAGACAGACTGTTTCAAATCTTGTGTGCCTTTATGGATAATGCCATTCAACATTCCAAGAATAATTCTTTGATAGAGATAGAAGTAATCGCCACCGAAAAGAATATTGCTTTTTCTGTGGTAGACCACGGGCAAGGTATCTCTGATGAGAATAAGCACTATGTCTTTGACCGCTTTTATAGTGGCGATAAGTCCCATACAAACAAATTGAATTTTGGACTGGGACTAAGTATCGCTAAAGAATTAACCCAAATGCTGAACGGTACTATCACTATCAATGATACTGTTGGTGGTGGTGCTACCTTTACTGTTAAATTTCCTCTGAAATAGATTAAGGCTTGCTTCATACAATATTGTATGATCTGCAAGCCTTTTCCGGTCATAGGCAATTTCTGCACGTTCAGCATTCATATGGCATCACCACATAAAATCCTTTGCCTTTGATTGAATAAATTTATTATGTCTCCATACTTCTACCATTGGAAAGGGAATCCCATCTCTTAATATCTGGTACACGCTTGTGGTACTTCTTCACTATAACAGTGGAATTAAAATTGTAACCTGTGCGCCGCCTGTCTTCTCGGAATTGCTCAAATCAAGCTGTCCTCCATGCTGCTGGACAATGGACTTTGTGATAAAAAGACCCATTCCAAAGTGCAGATTAGAGCTACGGCTGTGATCTGCCATGTAAAACTGTTCCTCAGCGTGCAGCAAATCTTCCTGTAAAAATCCGGGACCAGCATCTGTTACCGTGATTTTCAGATGCTGCTTACCGCCTATTATCGAGATATGAATGGAACTGTCCTGCGGGGAATAATCCAGTGCATTATTTATCACATTCATAATCGCTCGTTCTAACAGCAACTTATCCGCAGACAGTACATCAGGCAAGTGTTCTAATTCCATCTGCAATCCGATTTTTTTCGTCTGGCACAGGGCATCGATCTGACCCAGCAACTGTTCCACATAGGCAAGCACAGCAATATCCTCCATGTGAAGCTGATAGCCGGTCGCTGCCCGTGAAAGATCAATCAGCATCCGAATGTATAACTGCATCTGTTCGGAACTACTGCTGATATATTCCGCATATAAACGCTGTTCCTCATCCAGCTCTGTTTCGCTGATAAGATCAGCATTTCCCTGAATAACAGTTAGGGGCGTTTTCAAATCGTGGGCAAGTGCAGCAATTTGTTCTTTCTGCATATGCTCGGCTTCCCACTGTTGCTCCAAAGAAGCTTTCAGACTTTCTTTCATACGAGAAAAAGAAAGTAGTACATCTTCAAATTCTTTGATGTTTGAATGTCCAACCTCAAAATCAAGATTCTGCTTTGCCACTTCCGAAGTTGCTTCATACAAAGGATCAAGCTGCAATCGTAGCTTTTTAGCAAATCTGGTTGTCAAGAACAGACAAACAAAAATTCCTCCCGCTGCAATCAAAATAATCAGCAATATATCTGGAGACGGCAAATGCGTATTCATCCACTCATTTGTATATTGAGCGCCGATATAGTATTGCAGGACAACATACTCATTCTCACGAGTGACAAGCAGGTATCTTTTTTTCAGGTTCTGGTCGATAACACCTGTGGTCGCATACCGCATAGCGTGTTCCAGCTCATCTTCATCTAAAGTAGTTTCAATAACCTGATAGTTTTTGTCTAACAGCACATATTCAATTCCCATTGGTATTTGCACATCGGACAAATCTGGCGTAGCTGCGAGAATCGGCGCAAGCTCATTCGACCGTATTTCTGAATAGTCCCCATATGTGGTAATCCCTAAGGTCGTGCTGATGTTCATAAGCAGAAACGGAACAGCAGCTGCGCCAATCAAACCACCAAGCAACATAAATAAAAAACGCCAAAAGGCCGTTTTCAGTGATAACAGTTTCTTCATTCCCATTTGTACCCAATCCCCCATACGGTTGTGATCGGCTGAATACAATACTGGTTCAGTTTCGCCCGGATATTCTTAATGTGAGTGGCAATCGTGGAATTATCACTTTCTCCGTCCAAACTGAAAACAGCCTCATAAATCTGTTCCCGTGTAAACACCTGTCCTTTATTACGGGCAAGAAATTCACAGATCATATATTCGCTTTTGGTAAGGGATACGATTTCTCCGTCTACCTGTACTGTTTTAGCTGATAGATCTATTTTTATGCGTTCAAAGTTCAGGCTGCTATGGCGTTCCCTTTGTTCCCTGCGTATATGGGCATTTACTCTGGCCCGCAGCTCCGGGATGCGAAAAGGCTTTGTCAGATAGTCATCCGCTCCCAGACCCAGACCAAAAGTAATATCATTTTCCATTGTCTTAGCTGTAAGAAACAGAATCGGACAGTCAACCATACTTCGTATTTTTTCACAAAAGGAAAAACCATCAATCCCAGGCATCATAATGTCCAGTATGATTAAATTATAGCGGTTCAGATGATTCAGTGGCACTTGCTCCGCAGATACATAGCCTGTTACCATATGCCCGTCCTTTTGCAATCCATTCTTTATTAGTTCCAAAATAGGCTGTTCATCATCTACTGCAAGAATCGTAGCCATTCTCCCGCCTCCTTTCATTAAAATCTGTGCTTACCATTATACCACAAGACAAAATAAATTACTGTGCTCTTGCGATATGGTATTGATTATTTACTTTTACAGCAACAGCGTCTGCCGGATCAGTGTCGGAAATCTCGTACACATCCACATAAAACCAGCTTTCTCTCGTCTGTTCACTCGAACTACCTGTCCAGTCGATTTGATTCATTTCCTCCTTCGTCAACGGTAGTTTGGTATCAGCATCAAATATTACTTTTTCCGCAAGAATATCCATGTAGTTCCCAAGCTGTTCTTTTGATACTGTTTCCGTGGTTACTTGATAAACTATGTTGTCGCAAATAATTTGTGTTGCATTTGTCGGATTAAGCTCAAAATCACTGGACGCCTTTTCTGCTGCGATCCTAAAATCAAATATAGTTTCTGCCCCTGTAAGCTGATTACTGAGGGTTGCTTTATGATACTCTCCGTTTACATCCACAATGAGATTGGACGCATTATTGGGATCAGCATACACATTTAGAAACGGAATGATATATTTTGCATCGGGAGCTTTCTCCGCAAGATCAGATAGCGCGTGAAAAGTGGCATCTTCGATATTCTCCTGAACGATAATCGCGCCAGTATTGTCTACCGCTACAAGTTGACGGATATACCCAATCCATTCACCGAGATTTTCATTTTTCATGGTATCATCAAGAATTGTATAGCAATCGCCCTTATAAGTAAACTGTGTCACATCGCCATGATTCAAAACACATGGTTCCTTATCATCGGCGTATTCTTTTATTTGCTCTTTCACAAAAGAACAGCCGGAAAACAGGGAACACAGGCAGCCCATAAGAAGCATCGTGCAAAGTGCTTTCATCATCTTATTCATAATTTTTTCTTCCCTCCCACCGAGAAAACCAATAGAGAATTACCCACAAAAATCCAACGGATAATACAGCAATCAAAATCCATTGTACCGTATTAGAAACCAGTCTGCCGTTCAAGACATCATGTACCCAATTTACAGACCAAGAAAAAGGGATATACCTCCACAATCCATGTAATTCAATGTTACTATATAAGATACATTGTAAACATTCAAACACCCCCAAAAACACGGAGAGACCCAACCCAAACTTCAAACTAAAAAATAAATGCAGTGCGTATATCACGAAGCTATTCATAGCTAATCCCAGCACAGATTGCATCAGCAACCTCCAAGGGATCATTTCTGTCTGGCTCATTCCCACCCCAATCACAAACAGAGTAAAAAGCAGCACTAAAGAGGAAAGACCAGACAGATACAGTGCAGCGAACTTTGCCAATAGTATCTTCTTGCGCTCTGGTACCATCATCAGATTTTGAAAGTGCGAGGCCCTTTCTTCCTGCATGATATTCAGACCGACAATAATGCTGATCAGAAGGGGAAAGACCATTGCCGTCAGCTCCAGAAGAAAGCATATTTTTTTCAATTCATCCACATTTTGATAATACAGGAAGTAAAACACAAACAGGATAGCCCCCGTTACAGGAATCACTGAATGAATACAAAAATAGGGTGTGTGCCGCTGTTTCATAAAATCGGCACGAATCAGAGCAATCGTCCTCATTTACTTCCCTTCTTTCTCTGAAAAATGTTCTGCGTCCCAAAGAGTAAGCAGGGCATACAGGATTACGGAGAATACCAGCGGCAGCAAAACGACCCATGAAAAAGCTGCAACACCAGAAAAGGTTCCATTGCTTTCAATTCCCATAATCAGCTCCGCTGTTTTCGCAGCCCAGCAATAGGGACATACCCATGAAAGTGCTGTATTCCCTAGCAAGATAGGCATAAAAATCCCCAGCAAAGTGTTTGCTGCAATCGGGAACAGCAAGCCAGTTTTCCGTGTCAGGAGTAGACAGATTGGAATTTGCCAGATGGAAGCAATTACCACAGCAATACTTCCTATAAAGTTCCGACTCACAGAATATACGGCCAAATCCGGGGAAATCAAATTGCTTACCGTGGCAAAGACAGCCAGAAATACCGCAGCCACAAATACTTTTTCAACCAGAATCAATGCTTTTGCATATTCAAATCGTTTCAGGCTGATAGGAGCAGAAAATACAGAATAATACTTTCCGGCCCGTTCTTCTTTCTGATGAGAAATCGAACACAAAATGGCAATCGTTCCGGGAAGAAGAAAAGCATACCACCAGTAAAAAGTCATATACTGAAAGCCGTAAAAGCCACCTACGATCCATGCAAAAAGAGCGGTCAAAAAGGGCGCAATGAACAGTAACTTATTTGAAATTGTCCGCTTGAATTTCAGATGTTCTGCTTTTAGGTAATTCATTCATTACACCTCCTTATGATGACGCTTTACGACATCCATAAATAGCTGTTCCAGATTTTCGCCAGTGCGAAGCTCGTTCTCGTATCCAAGCACTCCACCTGCTATGATGCCCACATGATCGGCAATCTGCTGAACTTCTGACAAGATGTGACTGGACAAAATTACCGTAATTCCTTTAGCTGGAAAAGAACGAATCAGCTCACGAAGTTCCTCAATGCCTACGGGATCAAGGCCATTGGTCGGCTCGTCAAGAATTAAAAGCTGTGGGCTATTCAGTAGGGCAATGGCAATACCAAGCCTCTGCTTCATGCCGAGGGAGAATTGTCCAGCCCGTTTTTTTCCTGTATCAGTCAAACGAACAATATGCAGGACTTCATCAATCCGTGTATCTGGCAGCCTCAACATCGTTGTTCGCACTTTTAGATTTTCGTATGCGGTCAGGTTTTCATACAAAGGAGGCGTTTCAATCAATACACCAATCTGTGTCAAATCACTGCGCTGCCACGGATGACCGTCAAACTCGATACTTCCGGAGGTGGGTCTTAGAATCCCTGTAATCATTTTGAGCGTGGTAGATTTACCCGCCCCATTCGGTCCCAGCAGCCCATAGACAGAATTTCTCCGAATATTCAGTGATACATTATTTACGGCCATCTGCCCTTTGAAATTTTTGCAAAGGCCGGTTGTTTTCAAAATCATATCCATATCCTTTTGTCCTTTCTTTTGATTTCAACAACAGGATACAAGGGAAATTTGAAGATTTCATAAAGATATTATTAGAAATTTTATATCTAATTTTCAATTATCCGCATAAACACTATACTTTCAAGCACTTTGAGGTATAGAAAAACACTCATTTTACCACGAATTTACCACGATTGAATGAGCCTTGATATGACTGTAAAATTACTACGGGAGATAGCACAAATAACTGTGTATCTCCCGATTTTCTTTTATACAGTTGATTACTTCACTCGTATTTCAAATTTCAAGATTGCTTTCATCATGTCTGTATAAATTTCTCCTTTTAGTTCTTCATCAACCTGCATAATGATTTTACCACTTTCAGAGTGGTAAAACGGACGCAAGCATAATTTGGAAATATAAGCGCCATAAAACTTTAAAATCTCTTTGATTGCCACTTCATCTCCGCTTGACGCTCTGCAAATCAATTCAAAAGAGGGATAGCCATAATCTTTGCTCATTCTTTTCACTTCCTTTCGCTTAAAAGCGTTTTTAACTTCTTTAGTCCTCTACTTCTTCTGCTGGAAATAGCAGAACGTGATACATGGTACAGTTCTGAAATTTTTCTGTCGTTCATGCCTTGAAAATAACGCAATAAAATCACACTACGCTGTTTTTCTGACAGTCTATGTAAAGCTGTACCAAGTGTTTCATCAGATACATAAATTGTAAAGTGCAAGACTTTAAATGATATGCAATCATAAAAATAGGTATCATTCGTTCCACATTCAACTTGTTTCGTTTCTGCTATTTCACAAAACAATACTTCACGTTTAGAACGTCTTGCAAACTGTCTGTTTCGACTTTTTAATTTGTTCTTAATGACAATCAGCATTAAAGAATTAAACTGTAATCTGACGATATACTCGAAAGAAGATGTCCTCATAATCTCACCCCCTTTCTGCTAATGCTGAAATATATAAACGGAATACCGTTTATACCCTTTAGAAATACAGAAAAATGGTAAGAAAAAAGCCCACACAAAACATATATTTGTGCGAGCCTTAAATACTGCAATAGTACTCTTTATCTTATAACGCTATTTCTTTTTGTCAGATTTCAAATTTTTTTATCTCTCATTTTTTAGACCTATCATAATTCAATCTCTTTCTTCGTATCATTCAGAACGTATCTTTTTCAATAATTGCACACTTACAAAAACAGAAATAATCAGAATAAACACCAGCGGAATAAATGTACTTACCTCAATATTCTTTTGTATTAGCAAAGTATATCCCCATGTTGCAGGAAACAGTTTTCCCATACTTTCAAGAAAGTTTGGAAGTAATTCTGCCGAAAACATGATACCAGACAACATAATAGAGGGTAAAAAGACAACTTGACTATACATTGTCAGTTTTGCTTGATTTTTAACAGCTAACCCCAGCACACATGAAATAGCAAGCGATACAATAACAAATAAGGCAAGTGTTATAAAATATAACGGAATATTTGACGGAATAGTAGCGTGAAATACAATCGGTGCAAGTGCAAAAATAATTATACTCATTATCATTAAATGGATAAATGCAGATACAACTAAGGCAATTACACCAAAACATAAAGGTATTCCATTTGCTATATACATTTTCTTTATATCCGTACTATATACTTCGATCATTGAGGGAGGTACACCTATTAAAGCCCCCATTGAAACACCCATAACTGTCATAGATTGTATCAATGTATGTTTCGCTTCTGGCATTAAAGAAGTAAAAATACCACCCATAATCGCAAAAAATAAAAGGGGGACGACGTAGCAAGTTACCAGTAACGTTTTACTTCGAATATCCATTTTTAATTGTACTCTTATACCATATAGCATAGTTTTCATTGTTTACACCCCCTTTGAAAGATTGATAAAGTGTTGTTCTAATGTACCTCGATTTACCTTTATATCGAAAATATCAATATTTTTCTGCTTGTATTCTTCTAAAATACTTAACAAGGTATCTGCAACATTGACAGCAGAGTATTCGTTTTCGCCCAATTCACTTACTATTTTTATGTTGTATTTCTTGCCTACTTTTGACGCTAATTCGTCAGTTGTACCTATGAAACTAATTACCCCGTTATTTAGAATAGCGATACGGGTACAAAGAGCTTCAACCTCTGCCATATCATGACTAGACAAAATAATTGTTGTACCATTTTGATTTAACTTCCGAATTTCATTATGCAGAGATATACGTCCCTCTACATCAAGTTCCGTTGTCGGTTCGTCGAGAAATAAAATGTCTGGCTTTCCAATAAGAGCAAGAGTTAAATGTAATCTTCTTTTTTGTCCTGCCGACAATTCTGTGTATAACTTATTTTGTAAATCTGTTACTCCTAGCGCCATTAGTAAGGAATTATCAATCTCTGCATGTTTCCATTTCGAGAACAACTGAATTGCTTCACTTATTTTCATATAAGCAGGCAACGAAGCCGATTGTAATTGAATACCAATATTTCCCGATATTTTTATATTACCCGAATGATATTTACGAAAGCCTTCGATACATTCAAGAATAGTTGTTTTACCTGCTCCATTGATACCCAAAATACCAAATATTTCTCCATGCTCAACACAAAAGTTAATACCTTTCAATACTTCATGGTTTCCATACATTTTCTTCAAATCGGTAATTTCTATTGCATAAGACATTCCTACACCCCCTCGAAAGCATTTATACCAGCATTTTGAAAATATAACTCTAATGCAGGTTGCAGATATTCATTTACTTGTTTTTGTTTTTCTAACCACTCATTATTATCGCCTATGAGATTATCAAATTTCATCAATGTAGGAAGCATACTCATATCCCCATTTGTAAATTCCATAACCATATTCCAAAATTCTTGTGCTAATGCTTGTGCCTGCTTATCCTCTGGTGCAATATTCTTCTCTTTTAATCTTATAACTTTATCGTTTAGTTGATTGAAACGGTGCATAAAGTCCATTCCACTTTCTTTATCAAATCGGTTACGGATATGTTCTAGTGTTGTATCATCAAAGTGTTTTATCAACCAATAATATTCATTGTTCATTTGTAGATTAACGATAATATCCGCATATTTCTTGAAATCTACAACTTGCATTTGCAGGACTTCATTTTTTAATGTTTCAATCGCTGTTACTGCTTCTGTTAATTGTTCTATTTTCTGTTGAATAGCCAACGACTGCTCATTAAGAACGTTTGCTACTTCTTCTGGAGTATCGAGAGAAATCAGTTTATTTTTTATATCATCAAGCGAAAAGCCCAAAGATTTTAATGATAAGATTTGATGAAGTTTTATCATATCCTTATGCGTATATAATCTGCGTCCACCCTCACTTTCGGTAGTAGGGGAAAGCAATCCCTCTTTATCATAATATTGAAGTGTTCGTACTGTTGTACCCATTTTCTTAGCAAGTTCGCCAACAGTCATATAATTTTCTGGTATAGCTTTCTTTTTATTCATGTTCCATTCCTCCTGCATATATTATAATTCATAACGTTACGTCATAAGCAATAGTTTTTTCAATTTTTTTGAAAGAGGCTTACACTTATACAAAAAGTATAATGCAAGCCCAATTATCATTTATCTTACAATCTTTCAGTTACTATCCTTATGTAACATCAGTTCATACTGCGATACTTGTGTTGCTTTTGTCTGATTTGCCACAAATCAACTTTTATCCTTTTGCCAGCTGCTTCAGACCACGCCGGATGCTGTCGCGGACACGGCTTGGGTCTATACCCTCTGCTGCGGAGATCTCACTCACGCGCATACCCAGGTAATACCGGGCATAGATCCGTTTGGCCTGCTTCTCCGGCAGAGCCATCACAGCGGCGTAGAGCTGTTCCCGCAGCTGCTTTTCCTCCAGAAGCGTTTCCGGTGTCTGGGGTTTCAACAGGATCGCATTTTCAATGCCGTTGTCGCAGTCCAGGGAGTAGTGCGCCTTATAGCGATACTTCCTCCGGTCATAGGCGGCTTCTGCACGCTCAGCGGCTCGAATCGCCTCCAGCACATCTTCTGTTACCGCTACAAAGTGATCGGTTTTATAAACATCGGGATACAGATCCCGGAGATTAACTTTCTTCATTATGTACCTCCATTTCGATTCACGGGCGATTAACAAGTGAATCGAAATGAGGCGGGGAACGGCAGCGGTAACAAACCGCTCGTCTATCTAAAAAACGGATTGATAATGCCGATATAAAAACATAATACCCCGGTGGAGGGGCAAGACTTTTTTAACTGATGTAACTCATGGGTATTGTGAACCACTAACACAGACATGACGGCATCCCCCTAAAATGCCGCCCCTGCTGATTGCATGAGGGTCATCGGGTTTCTGCTTTTCGCAAAAAGAAACGGCGGCTCTGATTTTCTCAAAGCCGCCGCTCCATAGGTGCGTGGAAATGTGTCTGCTGGACGACGGCTTTTTTCTTTTGCCGTCGTCCGGCAGATAGAAGATATTATATATTATCAATTTCTGTTTTAATGGTAACAATTTCAGCTTACAAACAGATGAATTTTGGCTTACAAAACTGTAAGCTATCGAGTAGGAGGCGGTGATTAACCGCCGTCCTCTCACACCACCGTGCGTCAGACTGTCTAACAATTAAGAAAAATGCTATAATAAAACTACCAAATACAGTATCGTAGGGGGATTCGTTATGGCATATATTGTTGGCACAGATAGATATCAGACAAGAATGATAACCACTTCATTAGATGACTTAATAAGTAAGGATAATTCTGTCCGAGTAATAGATTCTTATGTAGAATCCTTAGATTTAGAAAATCTGGGTTTTATAGAGTATAGCGGTAGGAATCGAGGACAATCACCTTATCGCCGATCTGATTTATTAAAACTTCATATCTATGGTTATTTAAATAAGATTCGTTCTAGCCGAGCATTGGAAACAGAAGCAAAACGCAACCTTGAATTAATGTGGCTGGTAAACTGCATAACACCTGATCATGGTACTATTGCAGGGTTTGTTCAGAAGAACAATGCTGCGTTTCACAATACATTACGAAATCTTACCCTTATTCTCAAAGGTTGGGGACTCATTGATGGCGAACTGATTGTTATTGATGGAACAAAGATCCATGCTCAAAACAGCAAGCATAATTGTATTACGCAAAGCGGTTTAGATAAAAAAATCGAATATGCAGAAGCTCAGATAAATGCATATCTTATGGCAATCGCTAAAGATGAGGTGCCGGCAGATGACCTTACAGATAAACTAAAAACCTATCAAGAGTTAAAAGAACAGTATCTTACACAAAAACAGGAATTAAAAGATGAAGGACTGGAACAAAAGAGTTTGACAGATCCTGATTCAAGAAGGATGAAAAATAACGGTTCATTGGATATCTGCTACAATGTACAGTCTGTTGTAGATGCAAAGAATCATTTCGTTGTAGATATTTCGACGACTAATGATATAAATGATCAAAACCAGCTTTATACTATGGCACAAAAAGCATCCGAACTTTTAGAAAAAGAGTATTCTACAGTTCTTGCGGATACAGGTTATTATAACGGAACGGAGATAAAAAAATGTGTTGATGCTGGAATGAATGTCTTTATAAAAAAAGCTAAAGCGAATAATGCTACAAAGGATAATGAATTTCGCAAAGAAAAGTTTATCTATAATGGTGAGACTGATGAATACACATGCCCAGCAGGAAATAGATTACGATTTTTTGAAAACACTTCGAAGAATGGTATGAAGTATCGCAAATATAAGTGTACAGACTGCAATTCATGCAAATATAAAAAAGACTGCACTACTTCTTCATCTGGAAGAACGATACAGCGTTGGGTACATGAAGATGTTCTTGAAACTGTGTATAATGAAACACTAAATAATAACGAGGTTTATAAACAGAGAAGATGTATCGTGGAGCATCCATTTGGGACTATAAAAAGGAGCCTCGGATATAATTTCTTTCTTCGACGCAGACAAGAGAATGTTGACGCAGAAGCTGCATTTATGTTTATCGCTTATAACTTTAAGCGATTATTAAGCATGTTTTCAACAGAAGAATTAGTAATGAGGTTTGAATAATGTATGATGTAACAGAGGGGAACACATGTAATTCATGTGAAAAACAAAGATAAAAATGGTATTAAAAAAATCGAAGATAAAAATACCGTTTACATCAGACTGAATTTTTGAATCGTTAGACAGTCTGGCGTACCGTTCGGTACACGGCGGTTTCAATAGTTGACGTGCAGAGACTGATACGCTGTGGCTATATCATAGTAGCCCCAGTTTATCAGTCTTTCTTTCGTTAATGCTCTTTTGACCACACCTGTATTAGACATCCTCCAATAGGATTTTCTACTGTATGCCCCTTCACAGGCAACCCACTCTGGCATTCCCAGACCCATTAGTTTTCTTTTCCGGGTCTTTGGCAGTTTCCACTGCTTCCAGATACACATCCTTATTCGGCGGTACAGCCATCCGTTCATGCTTTCGATGTTGTTCTTCATGTCCGCTATTCCATAGTAATTCAGCCATCCTCGCATATAAACTTTTATCCTTTCCATAGCTCGGATGATACTCCCACATTTGCTCCGGGAAGTGAGCTGTCGCAGTTTCTCCTTGGCTTTCTTCCATGACTTTCCATGGACACGGATATAAATTCCTTTTCCGTTCTTCCCAAAACAAAAGCCAAGGAACTTAAATTTTCGGATTGCGAACACGCTGACTGTCCTGCTCTTTTCCCGGTTCACTTTTAGCTTTAATGTTTCTTCCAGATATTTCGTACTGCTCTCCAACAGTCGTTCCGCCGCCCGTTCACTCTTCGCCAACAGTACGATATCATCTGCATAGCGAATACACGGTACGCCCCGTCTGTGAAACTCCCAGTCGAATTCATTCAGATACACATTTGCTAAGAGTGGGGATAGATTCCCTCCCTGCGGGGAGCCTTCTTCTGTCTCTGTTTCAACACCGTTTTCCATCACTCCGCCTTTCAGGTATCGCTTTACCATCTGTATGACCCTCTCGTCTTTTACCTGCTTTCTCAGCAGATTTAAGAGGATTGTGTGGTTCAGCGTGTCGAAGTACCTTGACAAGTCGAGGACGACTGCCCTTATGTAGCCTTGTTCGATGTACTCTTTTATCCTGTAAATGGCGTCTTTTGCCCCTCTTCCCGGACGATAGCCAAAGCTGTCATCCGAAAACAGCGGCTCATAGATTGGCATAAGCTGTTGGAGCATTGCCTGTTGAATGATGCGGTCGATGACGGTCGGGATGCCGAGTTTCCGCTTTCCTCCGTCTGGCTTCGGGATTTCCACTCGTCTGACAGGAGTAGGGGTATATTTTCCCCTTCGTATTCTCTCTGTCAGTTTCTGGTTATGCTCCTTTAGCCACGGCAGTGCCGCTTCAATGGTCATTCCATCTACTCCCGGCGCTCCCTTGTTTGCCTTTACTCTTTTGTAAGCCCGGTTCAGGTTGTCCCTGTCCAGTATCTTACCTAAGAGGTCCGGCTCTGCACTGTCCCTTTCCTTCCATATCCGGTTGAATGAGCGGTGCGCTCTCACATACCCTTTGCGTTCCGCGCTATCTCTTTGCGAGCAGCTTTCTATGTTTTCTGTACCCATCTGCCCATTCCCCCTTTCCCTGTCGTACTAAAGACTCCTATTGATTCAGCCCTTCGCCGAAAAAAACTTCCAGCTACTGTGGCCTCTGCTGACTTCTGTACGTTCAGCGTTACCTTCCGGTAACGGTTACTCTTTTCAGAGCGTTCCGTACAGACCTCCCTGGGTACCACACGTTTCTTTCCCTCCATCCATCTGCCGCATTTACTGCACATGATTCCGTGTAGCTATCGGGCTTCATCTTGTGTGGCAGACTTACCCTCATGTACAGCCTTATATACGATTTCTTTCCGTCAGACCGGAGGTTTGCCCGTAGGTTAGTTGGTTCCCCACATCCAGCTTCCTTCAGATTCCACCTCACGATGGACACCCTTGCCTTCGGCTATATCCTTCCCGCTACCGGGCGGATTCGGGACTTTCACCCGTTAGAAACGTGCGCCGCCAGGCGCACCACGAAAAAAGCAGACGATTTCGTATCGAAACCGCCTGCTTTATAAATATATGAACTGAATTTATTGCGCGCTAATCGTGTCAACAATGGACATCTTGCGTATTCTCTTGATTGGCCCATACACGGCCAGAATTACAGCAAGTACGACAATTAGGAGAATAATACCTAATTCCGAAAATGGAATTGTCCATGCCTCACCCCAATGAGAACTTATCAGCAAACTAAAGAGAAGTTTATGGCAAATTAGTCCCAGCAGGGTGCCAATGATACAGCCGGAAACAGCATAGGCGGTCGCCTCCGCAATCACCATTCTGGAAAGCTGGTGGGTACTTAACCCAATCGCACGGAAAGCTCCGTACTGTTTTGTTCGGGCCGCTACACTCAAAGCAATACTGTTAATTACATTGAAAACAGTAATCAAAGCAATCAAGATCAAAAATCCATAAAGGAACAGCCATACACAGTAATAAATGCCTAAAATACTGCTGTTATCCATCCGCTTGTCAACGAAATTGAATCCGGATCCATAAGTGCGATGGATAGTATTTACATCATCGTCCGTGGCGTTGGTAGATAGCTGCATATCAATGATGGTATAGTTTTCTTCTCCGGTGATTTGCCGGAAAGTATCTTCGGAGCAAATGATGATGGCAGAATCTCCGGCACTATTGAATGGGCTGGCAGAAAGAAGCCCTGCAATCTCAATTTCGACAGACTGATCATCAATCTCCATCATAACCTGATCGCCTACTTGCATGGAGCCTTGCGAATCAAACACGGTCAAACCAGTATTCCGCTCATTTTGCACAGTTTCTAATGAACCTGATTGCAGATAGTCGGCTGCCCATTCAAATTGCTGCTGCTCATAAGAAATTAAAACAACCGTTTTTTCTATTCCATTCACTGTGGCGGGAACATCGTATGCAAACATCCGACCATAGACTGCATCTACAACAGGATTTTCTTTCAACTTATCTATAAAATTTTTATCAACAGAACAGGTGTTATCGGAACTAACAATGGATATATCTGGCGCCCATGGATACAGCGGCGTCAAAGTGTGATTCATAAAAGTAATCGTCACAGAAAAAGAAAGAAACAGGACGATACTAAGGCCAAAAGAGGCTACCATTAAGACATAATTCTTGCGGCTGGATTTTGCATGATGAATCCCCAGCGAGGCGTCTACTTTCAGCCATTTTGTATTTGCGGCTTTGCGGACCGGCTGCAACGCATTTGCATTGCCGGAAACTGCCGCCAGCGGCGAAACTTTTGACGCCCTTTTTGCCGGAGATTGGGCCGCCAAAAGAACGGTAAGCAATCCCACAATAATTCCTGCCAGTATGCTCGGTATGCTGATACTAAATGCGGGCATAGCACCGAAGTATTCTGGGCTAAGGAACCGCAGAACGAAGCATAAAATCCATATCACAACCACACCGCTTAAAACACCTATGGGAATCGCAAAACGGCACCAGCTAAGGGCCTCTTTTCTTACTAAACTCATGACCTGTTTGGGTGTTGCCCCGATACAGCGCATCAGGCCGAAAAACTCTGTTCGCTGGGCAACATTACTATTCAAGCTGCTCGCAATCATCATAATACCCGCAAACAGGACTAAAACGAACAAGACACCGGCGGCTGCATAAACCTGCATCATAAAAGAATTACTGCTTTGTCCAAGCAAACCGAGTAGTTTTGTATTTTCAAAAACCTGTTCATAGCTTAAACCAAATTGTGACTTCAAATCCAAGATTTCGCTTTGGACATTCCCTGTGTCTGAAAACTGAACATAAAAAACCGTACTGCCGCCAAGCGATTCTCCATTTCCAGTGTCCGCCGAAAGAGAACGAAATTTTTCTGTTGTGATAAATACCCCATAGGAATCGTTGCTCATAAGATTGGCAGTATTTTTGACAAATCCAGATATACGAAATGTGTGCGCTGCCCCATTCGGCATATCGACAGTGATAGGATCGCCAATAGATAAATTGAGCATATCTTTGGCATTTTCAGTTATCATAGCTTCGTCGCTACTTTGCGGAAAACCGCCTGCCGCGATCATGTTGGAAAAGATTTTTGTAAACAAAGTTTCATTGCCGCCGCAAATAAGCGTTTCTGTCCCATTCAAGGTGTACCCTTCATCGCTGTTGTAGTTCAGAACATCATAGGGAGCGAGAGTCTCCACATCAGGACGCGCGGCAATAATGGCTGCATCTTCATCCGTAATATTTTGTACTCCAATATGCCAATTTCCCGTTTCTGTCTGTGTCTTGATAACTTGGCTGCGAATAAACATATCCGCCATACCGAAGATAGTAGTCATCAGAAATACTGCCAGCACAATACAGAAAATGGACATCCGGCTTTGCTTTCTGTGAATTTTTGCGGATATGGGAACAAGGTCAAGATAACGCTTCATCTGTTTTCCCTCCCAAATCCGTGAGAACGCCATCCGATACCCGCAGCACGCAATCAACCGATGCGGTCAGGTTTTTGTTGTGGGTAATCATCAGGATTGTTTGCTGATAACGGCGGGATGCCTGTGTGAGCAATGCAATGACATCCTGACTGTTTTTGCTGTCCAAATTACCGGTAGGTTCATCTGCAAGAATCAGTTTGGGTTTGGTGATTAAAGCCCGGCCAATAGCGACACGCTGCTGCTGGCCGCCGGATAGCTGGTTCGGCAGATGGTGCCGCCGTTCTGTAAGGCCCAGCAACTCCAAAATTTCGTTCACCGCTGCCGGATCGGGCTTGCGGTAGTCTAACAGCAGAGGGAACATGATATTCTGCTCCACATTCAATTCGGAAACAAGCTGAAAAGATTGGAAGATGAAGCCGATGTTGCGGCGGCGGAAGATCGTGCGCTGTTCCTCTTTCATGGAAAACAGGTCTTGCCCATCCACCAAAATGTGTCCGGAAGTGGGGGAATCCAGCGCGCCAACACAATTCAGCAAAGTGCTTTTTCCAGAGCCGGATTCTCCGACTACAGCGGCAAACTCTCCTCTATTGAGGGAAAAGGATACATTTTTTAAGGCATCCACTTTCGCTTCGCCTTTCCCGTAAGTTTTACATAGATTTTGTACTTTCAATATTTCCATGGTGATTCGTACCTCCTTTCCTCAAAGGATAACAAAAACGGCTTACAATCAGGTGAATTTGACCTTACAATTCCGTAAGGAACGACAGCGTGAAGGTTGTTCCATTCCCGACTTCACTTTGCGCCGAAATTATACCGCCTTGTCCTTTAATGATAGACTTTGCAAGTGGCAGCCCCAGCCCGATCCCCTGTGTATCAAGAGAATGTTTACTGCGATAAAAGCGTTTGAAAATGTGGTGAATATCTTCCGGGGCTATACCGTTTCCATTATCAGAAATAAATATACGAAACATGGCGGGAGTGCTATCCCATGTAATACGGACAATGCCGCCAGCTTGTGTATGATCCAGAGCATTTTTTACGATATTTCCAATCGCTTCACCCGTCCATTCCATATCGCAAATAAGCTGTTGTTCATCATCGCCCTCTATCTGAATTTCTTTATTTTCGTTTTTAGCCCTTGTAGTTAATTCATTGATGGAATGGGAAATCAGTTCAGACACACGGCATTTATTTTTCTCAAAAACGATGTTTCCTGTATCTAGACGGGTTATTTTCAACATGGATAAGATGAGCTGCTCCATGCGTTTTAGAGAAATCCCCATCTTAGCGACAAACTGCCTCACTGTTTCCGCATTGTCCGGCTCGTTTTCAACGATCTCCTGATACATGGCAAGGGCTGCCAAAGGCGTTTTGAGCTGGTGGGATATATCCGATATGGTATCTTTTAAAAACTCTTTTGCCTTATGCTCTGTTTCATTTTTGGATTGGAGCATGGTTGCAAGCTGTTCTACCGAGGAAAATATTTGGAAGATGCCTCCCTCATAATTCTGTGGCAAGTGACAGGAGTAATCCCCGTTGATATAGTTCGTCAATACTTTGTCTACCTGTTGGTATAATCGCTGCCTTTTTCTCAAAAAAACGAATATTCCTATGGCAAGCACAAAGAGCAAAAATAGCCCAGCACAAAGCGTCATGCAGAGAGTAGATTGCTGAAATTGATTGAGAAAAGGGCGCATACTGATCTCTGTTTGTTTTCCCAAGCCCGCAGCCGCTAATAATGACCGGCCACCTCCACTGATTTCTGTGTTCATAAGGGCGGTTACAATCGTTTCTTTGGAAACACCCTGTTCCAAAAGCGAGGATGCGACTGCCTCATCATGTGTGAGCCACATGGCTTCCGCATCGTTCACCTGATAGACGGCGAAGATAGTTCCCGCACTCAAAAGCAACAAGGCAAACGAGAGCAAAAACAGCAAAAAGCCTTTCACCTGCTTATCACGGCATAAACTCATACAGACACCTCTTTCCATTGGTAGCCAAACCCACGGACGGTTATAAGGTGTTCTGGATGGGACGGATCGGTTTCCACTTTTTCACGAAGCCGCCGTACATAGACGGACAGGGTGTTATCATCAACAAAATTTCCTGTATCATCCCACAAATCATTTAGAATGATGTCCCTTGTCACAACGCGATTTGCATTTCTTACCAGCAGACAAAGCAAACGATATTCGGCGCTTGTCAAATCCAATGCTTTTCCCTTTAAGGCTGCACGGCTACCCAACAGATCAATGGTAATGTCGCCACATTCCATAGAAGTGTTTTTTTCGCTTTTGGAAACTCCGGCCCGACGCAGCAGCGCCCGGATACGGGAACACAATTCCCCCAGCTTGAAAGGCTTGGTGATATAATCGTCCCCGCCGCTATCTAACCCACGGATTATGCTGACTTCTTCATCCGATGCAGTCAGAAATATAATCGGTATCTGCGAATTTTCTTTTCTCACTCTTTCGCATACATCAAATCCTGTTCCATCTGGTAGGGTGACATCCAAAATCAACAAATCGTATCTGTCGAGTTTGGATAAGTATTGTTTTGCTTCAGATACAGTACGGGCAACTTCGACATCAAATTCATTCTTTTTCAAAGAGTAGACCAAGCCATCAACCAGACTTATATCGTCCTCCAACAGTAATATTCTATTCATGTTTTAATTCCTTTCCTTGTTTTGTCCGGCCATCAATCGGCTTTTCCGCAGTTTTTGGAATCAGCCAAACACCGGCCATTTTCACAGCGCCGGGGATACGCCCACCGGCACAATAATAATTTACTCTACGAGGTGTCACGCCCCACTTCTCGGCTGCCTCTTTTAATGTCATATAATCCATTTCGCACCTCCACAAAACATATTATAGTTCTCTCACTCGAACAATGCAAGTGCGTAGAGGGCGCAAGGCTTTTTTTAATTGGTGCAGCTCATGGGTGCTATGAACAACGAAAATTGACAGGGCGGTATCCTCCTATATACCGCCCTCCTGATTTCATGAGCATCGTCGAAAAAGCAAAAAGAAACGGCGGCTCTGATTTCTCAAAACCGCCGCTCCATAGGCGCGTGGAAATGTATCTGCTGTACGACGGCTTTTTTTCTTTTTCCTTCATACAATAGAATTTCCAAATTTCTATGTGATTGCCTTTTGTATATTTATGCCACTCGGTGCTTACAATAAGAGCGTATTGCTAAAAATCCAAATACTGGAATCTCTAATGCTGCGGAAATCAAAATAATATATGGCGTCCAAAAACTCATATCTCCGATATACAAAAAGTTAAAGCCATAAAGTTGATAGAGAAAACTGTTTTGCAGGCCAATACCGGCAGAGGGCAAAATTGTAGAAACCCAAACAGAACTACCCAGTGCAGTATAAACAATAGTCGGTAAAAGTATAACAGCAAGTGAAATCAACAGGGCGCTCAATGAATCCTTGCATTTTGCAGATAAGAACAGCGTACAGCTAATACTTGCCAACAACGATAAAAGGCCGGATAATACTAAAATAACTTGAAGCTGTCCCAAATTGATATTGGGAAGATTTATGATTGAAAACAGCATCTGGAAAGATGTTTTCAAACACTCTGTTCCAAAGGCAAGGTTGATGATAGATAAATGGATTACCATTCCCACGATAAATACGATTGTAAAAATAGTACCTGCGGCAAGTATTCTAACCACACTGAATTTTACACGCCCATTTTTGGTACAGCGCATAATGCTGTCACTTCCGGTCTGATATTCATTGGCAAATGTCGGCGCCACCATTGCAATACACAAAATGGTAAGTATAAAAATATACAATTCAATATAATCAAACGCATCTCGGCTCAAACCAGAATAAAGCTGGTAAGGCTTATCAACCTCAGAATACTTTTCGGTCGCAAATTTTCTAGCTGATGGATGTTCTTTCTGTTCGAGATTCATTATATCATTCAAGTGAGATACACATTGCCCGTAAAGATTTTGTTCTACCATATCTGGATTAATCTCCATTAGATCAGCGCCTATGCCCGTTTGGGGGTCAGCAAAGGCTTCCGGCAAGCGATCAAGAAGTGGTCGAATAGCCATTACATTTTCTGTGTAAATGCTCATGTGCGGTAAAGTAACACTAGACATAACAGATAGCCCCTTGCTATTCCGTAAGAGATTATCAAAGAAAAATATGATATAATTTTTGAAAAAAATGAACCGTAGGAAATACCATGACGAATATAGAGTGAAAAGATACAGGAGGTGAGAACTTGAAAGCGTGGGAATTGGAAAAGTGTATAGATGAATTTGGCACAGAAATTTATCGCTTTTGCATGAAGCTATGTATGGACAAGGCAAATGCGGAAGATTTGTACCAACAGACGTTTCTGAAAGCATTGGAAAGCGATATGGAACTTGACTGGGAGCAAAACCCAAAAGCATTATTTTTTTCGTTTGCCTATAATCTCTGGAAAAGTGAGCAGCGAAAAAATGCCCGTCGCTCTACTCTTGTCCCTTGTGTCAACTTTGATGAAGCAAATGAAAACGCATTGCCTTCAGAGGAAAATATCGAAGAAAACATATTCAGGCAGGAATTGATTGTTGAAATAAACAAAATAATTGAAAATTTACCCGAAAAATTCCGAATCCCCTTAATACTCTATTACTTATTTGAGCAGCCGGTTGACGAAATAGCCAAAGAGATAAAAAAACCGCCGGGCACAGTAAAAAGCAGATTATTTAAGGGAAGAAGCTTGATTAAAAAAAGATTGGAGGAATTAGGATATGGAAAATAAGAATTTTGAAAATGATTTGAATGAACTAATCCGTACATCAATGGAAATAGAGGATAAGCCTTCTTTTGAATTAAATTCCCGCTTAAAAGCTGAGATTTATCAAAAAGAAGCCGTTATGGCGAGAAAGCAAACTCATTCCATTTCCCTTTGGTTTGTTCCTATGATTTTGAATTTCATATCATTTACGTTATTTGCGGTATTTGCCCTTTTAGTTATTTCAAACCCATATATCGCTAAACTGATTGCAGGTATTTGTTTGTATATGGGTACAGTAGGTATTCTGATAACATTGTTGGGGGTAAAAAGAGCGAATTTGAAAGAGAATATTACTGTTCATATTCAGAAAAGAGGTGCTTTAGTATGAATAAAAACGTTGGAAAAATACTTGTTTATATAGGGATTCCTATTGTGCTGTTGATGATTGTCTTACGCTTTGTGTTGTACTATTTCAAAAGTGATGGTTTTAGCGGAATGTCTTTGATGTTTCCGTTACTGATTATGGGTGTTTTATTATTTTCCTTGTTTATGTCCGGTTTCTTTGCAGCGTGGGTATATCAGGATTGCAGAAAAAGGAATGATGACGGTATTCTTTGGGCAATCATTACTTTTTTCACTACGCCGTTTATTGGGTTGCTTGTTTATTTTTTGCGGCGTTCCGAAGTAAAGCAAAGTTGCGCTGCTTGTGGACATTTAGTTTCTTTAAAAGCGAAATATTGTGAAGAATGTGGTTCTAAGATAGAACATAAGGAGGAAATAAACGATATGGAAATGAAGCGAACACATCATATAGGTTACATCATTATGGGAACAGTCAGCATGATACTTATGATTACCTGTCTTACTGGTTTTATCGTTAGTGCTGCTTCTGGAAAGGGAATCAATTCTGATATTACTTCTAATGACAAAGTATGGAATATCGGGGGTATCAGTATGAATTATGAAATTGTGAAAGATGGTGTGTGGACATTAGATTTTAAGAGTGCCAGTGACGGATTTATTGCGCAAGAGGATATGATTATCAACAATGCTGAAACGGATATTTTATATGCAGACATTTCCTGCGGTACTGTTCCGAGTAATGCAAGCATTACATTGTATTTGGTGCAGGGTGATGTAGTAAAATCCATTGATGTTACGAATCTTTCCGAAACATTAGAGTATTCGTTAGATGAATTTGAAAATGGTAAAATTCATGTTCGTTTACTGATTGAGGGAGTTGAGGATACGATTTCTAAAATTCATATAAAATAGGCAAGGTAATGTTCATTTGCGGTAACATATAAAAATACTTATAGCAAATCCAGCCGAGCCAGTCAACGGCAAGTAAATGGGCTACGCCCACCGTTGACAGCCCCGTCTGTCCTTGCTGGTGGGTAATCAAGGGGCGACAGCAAAAAGTGCTGCCGCCCTTTCCCATAATCGAAGAAAGGGGGATTTTCCATGACTGAATACGAAGCCTATCAAGAACATATCCGCTATACCCATGATACCTATTGCCGGATTGTTATTCGCCATGCGTCCTTTGACGCTGCCCGTATGCTGGCGGCGAGATGGAAACGGGAAATCTCCCTTGAATATCTGACCGAAGAAAAGTTTGTCCAACTAAGCACCACAGACGAGTATTTTCAAGTGCCGGACTATGGCGAAACTTATCCGTTCTCTGTCCGGGGGCAGACGATACTTTTAGATAGCTGTTCTCTTGCGGCTGCTCTTGCCCGATTGCCGGAACAGACGCAGGAAGAAATCTTTTTGTACTACTTTCAGCACTTGACGCAGAAAGAAATCGGAGAACAAAGCGGCTGGACACGCAGCACAATCGGGCGGCATATACGGCTTGCCTTGAAGCGGCTGAAAGAGGAAATGGAGGTGCTGTCCCATGAGTAACCGACTTCTCCCCTATGACACTATCATAAAGGCACATGAGGGCGACCCCATAGCGATACAAGCCGTCCTTGACCGATACGCTGGATATATCCGCTACTTCTCTAAGATGAACGGCTATTACAACTCTGATATGGAGGACTACATCAGAACAAAGCTGATTGAAAGCCTGTTCAAGTTCCGGCTTGACCGTTGAGTTTGGATTGACGATATGATAAAATCATTTTAGCAAATAAGAAATTGTAAGGAGAAAATATGTTAAGATTATCCAAGATTGCCTGTATTTCAGTAATATGCCTTATAATGTTATCGGGGTGCTCGGCTAGGCAAGAAAAAATGGAGAGGGCAGAAACAAATCAATTAGAACAATCAAAAATAGAGAAAAAAGTGAGCGAGAGCAATGAGGAAGAAATACTTGATTTAAGTGATGATTTTAATGGTGTTAATGGCTGTGCAGTTTTATACAGTCCCTCAAAAAATAAGTACTCTTTGTACAATAAAGATATGGCAGAACAAGAAGTATCCCCATATTCAACTTTTAAAATTATTTCTACGCTAATGGGGTTACACAACAATATTATCAAAGATGAAAATTCTACCTTGAACTATAATGGCACTCAATATCCAAATCCAGAATGGAACGAAAACTTGACTTTGCAAAAAGCATTTCAAACGTCTTGTATATGGTACTTTCATCAGATTATAAATAGTGTGGGGGAAGAAGAAGTCAAAAAAGAACTAAGTGAGTTGGAATATGGTAATTGTGATGTTTCAGTATGGGAAGGAAGTATGATAAATCCATACAAAGAATTGAACGGTTTTTGGTTGGGTTCATCTTTGAAAATATCTCCATATGAACAGGTAGATGTTTTATCAAGAATTTTTGAAGGTAAAAGTTTCTATGATAGTCAGAATGTCGAAATATTAAAGAAAATTATGTTAATTAAAGATGGGCAAGGGGAAAAAGTATATGGAAAAACAGGCTCTGGTATAAATGGAGAAGCATGGTTTATAGGTTTTACTGAAAATGGACAACAAAGAGAGTATTTTGCTGTATATCTTGAAGATAGTTTGCAAAAAGAACGGGTTTCAAGTACTCTTGCTAAAGAAATTGCTCTAAAAATAATAGAGTAAAAAGATAATTATTGATTATTCTTCAAATGATAAATAGATAAATCCCAGTTTGTCACACTGAACCACCATAAAAACTGAATATCCTACCGCCCCGCAGCGGCACACGAAGCAGTAAATCCGAAAAAGATTTGCTGCTTTTTTTGCGCCCATTTTTGGCAAATTTCCAAAAGTTCCGTATTAGACAGTGAAGCCAAAAAAGGCTGCCGTTTTTTTCAGACAGCGGGCAAAACACCGTTTCCAAAACGCCTTATTGTCGGGAAAGACCGAGCCGCCGGAAAAGTTCTTGCCGGAAAGTCCGTCATTTTTGCTTTTTGCGGTGTTGTAGGGAGTAAGAGGAAGAACGCCAGCCCGCAGCCTTTTATGAAAAAGCTGGTTATAGATTTTCTGAAAAAGTGGCAGTAGGAAGTGAACGGCAGTCCGGCAGTTTCTTAGAGCAAGATTCTACCGCAGTACCAAAATTCGCTTATCGCTCATTTTGCCCCTGCGGGAATCTTGTTGGGGAGTGCCTTCCCCAAACCCTGCCATGCGGCTTACGCCGCTTAAAAATCCCTCAAAATATTTTTTCGGATTTTTCAAAAACAGTTCCGCTTCACACCCTGTTTTTCTCCTATTAGTGAGAGGACACCACGCACAGAAAGGAGGTCAACCACCTA
>OGJD01000192.1_pt1 | contig 60536 bp, 69 predicted proteins | sample 1571971 | NCBI WGS metagenome assembly OGJD01 (sample SAMEA2582117, study PRJEB24529) | metagenome | biome: Human gut stool | place: China | collected 2011
CTTTTTCGTGAGTTGTCAAACTTTTTTCGCAAAATACCATGAAGAGGGTATTTTTTGTTTATTTTGCCTCTTTTTCGAGCAACTCTAGCTCTTCTTTCGAGTTCACATTCGCAAAACTCAAAGGGTCGCCCGCCCAATCACAAGGCAAAGCCCCCATACGTTGCATCCAGAGTCCAACCTTGCGATCACCAGCCTGCAGAGTTTCCTTCAACGTACTCAGCACAGAACGGTGAATCAATGCAGTCGTATTTTGAAGTTTTCTCCCAACGCGTATAGTTAAGATTGAAGCTGGAGTTTCTCGGTAGTGAGAGATAAAAAAGTCACTTAACCCTTCAGGAAGAAGAGGTACATCACAAGGAGAAATCAAAATCCATTCAACTTCAGAGGGGACTTCTCCCTCTAGTGCTTCAAGCCCTGCTAAGGGTCCCATAGAACCCTCTACGCGATCCTTCAACACTCGTTTTGCTCCAAACTTCAAAAACATATCGACATCCCGATTAGCAGAGACCCATACTTGTGCCGCTTGCTTCGATAGCGTCTTGATAATTCTTTCTCCCATAGGAACACCGCGAAAACAAACGCCAGCTTTGTTAATGCCACCCATGCGAGTTGCTTGACCACCTGAAATGAGATAACCCAAAATATTCTTCTTCTGAGGTTCTTGCATAATTCTGTCACCTTTCTCTCTTCCTCCCCCAAAAGGAGCTTTCCATCAGAGAGCGCTTCTCGGTACAATCGAGAGTAACACTTTTTAGGAGATAACCTATGTCTGCCACAGCGATCAGTTTTGAAGCGTTACTCAACGAGCTTGACGCATGCACTCAAACTCCTCTCGCACACCAAGAGCTTGTTCCACTCTTTAACGCTCGAGGACGAGTACTCGCCAAAGCTGTTAACGCGACAACTGATATGCCAGCCTTCACTAATTCTGCCATGGATGGCTATGCTTGGAGAACAAGAGATTTTGTAGACTGCTCTAACTCGGTTCGCTTACCAGTGTTGGCAACAGTAACCGCTGGGCATCCCTTCACGGAACCTTTGGCAGAGAAGGTTGCTATTCGCATTATGACTGGCGCTCCTTTGCCAGTGGGATTTGACTGCGTTTTACCTATTGAGAAAGCGGAACTTGACGGCGAAGAGTTGGTCATTAACCCCAGTCTTCACCTCTGGGGAGAAAATGTTCGCTTTGCTGGGGAACTCTACAAAAAAGGAAGCATTTTAGTGGATGCTGGGACACTCCTTACGACAGACACTTTGGGTTTGATCGCTTCGAATGGAAACGGGGAAGTACTTTGCCAACAGCTTCGCGTGGGAATCTTCGCTAGTGGCGACGAACTTCTTGAACCAGAAGTTGGTGTTGAACCTGACTCCGCCAAAATTTATAACTCCAACGGCATCATCATGACCGAGTTGGCGCGAGAAACGGGAGCGACTCCGACCTATCTAGGGATCCTCCCTGATGATCCCGTTAAAATTGAGCAACGACTAAAAGAAGCTTTACCTCACTTTGATGTGCTAGTGTGCTCTGGAGGCATTGGTCCTGGAGACCGCGATTTCACGGCTCGCATTCTAGGAAAACTCGGAGAAATGCAACATTTCCATGTCGCACTTAAACCCGGAAAGCCATTCACCTACGCCACTTTGCACACTCCAGAGCCTGTCTTCTTTCTGGGGCTACCTGGCAACCCCGTCGCGACTAATACAACAGGGCGCTTCTTTATGCAACGCGTACTTTCTCGTTTGATGAAGGCTAAGACAGTCTGTCGCTCTTTCTTGGCAACGCTAGTTGAACGTCCGATCAAGAGCGCCTTTGGTCGAGTAGACTTCATCCGTGCTACAGTTCGCAGCTCCGAAAATGGCACTCTGGAAGTCAGCCCTCATGCGATGCAAAGCTCAGCTTCACTTTTTGGATGCGCTCACAGCAACGCCATTATCAAAGTCGAAGCCGCCCAAACCCACTTAGAGCTGGGAGATCAAGTGGAAGTGATCCTTGTAGATTAGTAAAGAAGGTCTCGAGAGGAATCCTCTGAGACCTTCTTTTTAAGTAGTGGCTTCTACCGTAGTTTGTCGATTGACTACTGGCCTAGCGTGGCGCCGAGCGTCTCTACCACGAGAACGACGCTTTTTTTTTTGGGGGGGGGGCGCATGACGACGCTCTTCTTGATTATTGCCGTTTTGAGTCGGTTTCTCTGCACTAGTTGCATGAACTGCTTTTGTCTCCGTTTTAGCTGGGCGGTACTGTCCATTTGGAGATTTTTTAGCGGTCTCTTGTGCTACTTTTTTCGGCTCTCCAGCCTCTTGTGAAACCGGAACGAGCGTGCAACACTTGGGCAAAATGGCTGGGACTACTCCATCTGTCTTGGGAACAATATGAATTGCGCCATCCTCATCGCGAACGATGATTTTATCTTTTTCACGCAACTCGCGTTCTTCCCAATCAAAGGCGTCTTCCAACGCAGCAGCTTCGCGCGGATCTAACTGTGCCGAGATCACTACTTCCCCTTTCAAATTCACCACACCGCGGTAACCCACAGCTCGGGTCTGAACCCCGTTAATCGGGTGGTAGCAACGATCTTCATGTTGGTGCCCGTGGAACATCCACTTCACCCCCATGCTACGAGCGAGTTTATCCAGGGCGCAAAAGCCCTTACGATGGCAACCTGGTGCCTCGTGTGTAACGAGAACATCTGCTTTCAGATGTTGGAGCATGTTGTTGTAGACCGAAGGGAAAATCGTCGAACGATGGCGACGAGGAACTCCCCCACGCCAGATATTCATCGAACCAATTCGCCTCATCAAAGCTGACGGGCTGTAGTAATTCGGTGGATCATCTGGCATCCAAACTTGTCCACGAAACACACCTCCCAGACCTGCGATGCGCACGCCGTGAATCATGACACTTCGGCCGTGCAAGTTATGGTCTCTTAAGCCACTACGCCAGAGATTGTCATAAATAGCATCAGTATCCGTGTCATGGTTGCCAGGAATCCACCAGATGTCGGTGTAGCAAAGCGCTTCTTCAAGCACTTGCTCTAATGGTGCAGGAGGCTGCAAGTCTCCCAAAATCACCATTGCATCTGGATGATAAAGCCGGGCCGCTTCGTTGATCTGATCAAATCCTCCGTGAGGATCTCCGCAAAAGAAGATGTCTGGCAATTCACGAGTTTTCGACGCACTACATCGACGCGAACGATGTCGCTTATTTTTTGTCTGCTCTTGCGTCATGACAAAAAAGTCCTTCTTGCGAATTACCAATCTTTCAGACTCTATCCCTCTGAGATTATTCTTCAGACTGGTACTGTTTTAATGTAGCTTGAAGGGATTCGCGGACAGTTTCACGTAATTCTTTAGGTTCAACGACGGTAACGTGGTTGCCCCAACGCATAATTTCACCAGCCAATTCAGTCGGGTCACTATACGGGACTGTCACACGCAAGGAAGAACCTTGCGCCACCATACGCTGTTTCGGATGCCAGGTCTGACGTCGGATATACATAGCTACGTCACGGTCAAACAAGAGCACTGCTTCTTTAGGAGTCTTCCCACGGAACAAACCATAGCCAGAATCGAGATTATCCGAAATTTCCTTTGGACGGAAAGATTGTGCGCGCTTCGTTAAAATTTCTGCGCGACGGATATTTTCGATAGCAAACGTGCGGAATTCCGTTGTCGTATGGCAATAGGTATCTACATACCAACGGTTGCGATAGTGAACTAAACGCAAAGGAGAGACTTCACGAATAGAACTCTTACCGTCTTGGCGAGCACGGTTTTCGTAAAGAATTTGCAAGCGACGGTGAGAAGACAAAGCAGCTCCCACGCTAGCAAACGTATCTGGTTCGCCATGAAGACCTTCGGAGGACTCATCGACAATCTTGATGTATGGCAGGAACTGGGAAGGCAGTGTACCACCCACACTCATCACAGAGAGAACGCGTGCTTTGAGGGGTTCAAGATCTTGATAAATAGCTGAGGTTTCATCCTTAGCCAACTCAGACAGCAAGTTTGTCATCTTAACGAGAACAAACAACTCTTGCGGTGAATACCACGTCTTCCGACCCATTCCAAGCGGCGAAAGTTTGCCATTCGCACGCATCTTATTTTTGGAACCTGGGTCGTAGCTATAACCACCCAAAACGCGAGAGTACACAATAGGAGCACCCAATATTTCACGCATGTAGCGCAAATCACGTTTCACCGTCGGCGCGCTGGCCTTAAGAAGAGTGGTCAACTCTTCAAACGTGACAATCTTTCGCTCTGTGAGCAATCGATCGATCAGCAACCGTCTCATTGAGTCTCGCATAAGTCCTCACTTGCTACCTAATAACATTAACTACGTGAAAAAGTCCAAGAACTTCTTCAACTTTGTGCTTATTGTATCAGTTGCAAGCTCATTTGCTACTAGAAGAGGATCAAAATCTCACAGTTTTTTCGTAAAGAAACGAGAAAACCCCAAAGTTTTTAGGACTTTTGGGGCTTTTTATGGGTGATCCTGTCGTTTATCTGCCTAGGCTTTTAGCACATCTGTGCCTGGAGGGATCTGGAAATTGAAACTTTCTTTTGTTTGCGAAGTTTTTACAAACTTAGTGAAACTTACGCGGGTGGTTTGACCAAAATTATCGACTAGGAAGAGTTCAGAAAGTACTCCTTCTTGCGTAAATTTGATGGTCGCACTCTGAAAGCTCCCTTCAGAGTGAAGGAACTCTGCATACACAGTGTTGGCGTCTTTGAGAGTTAGGTTCGCTGTGCTTTCCCAATTTGTAGATCCAAAAAGAAGGCCAGCAGGAGTATTCGCAATTTCACCTGTTATTTGGCGCACCGTTACCTGCTGCAAATCTGGATCATGAATCCAAAGCTTCTCTCCGTTACTCATGATCGTTTGTGTATAAGGTTTGCTGTAAGCCCATTCAAAGCAACCTGGGCGCAAAAAGCGGAACTTCCCCGAGGATGCTGCCGCAGCTTCACGACCAGCTTTATCCGTTACCGTTTGGGTAAAGCTACCTGCCGCAAAGGGCGTATCTTTAATGAAATGGCGCATCTTCTCAATAGCCGTTTCCTCAGCTAGCGTAGGCAAAGGAAGCACTACACTACCTAACGCCAAAATAAAAATGCGTCGATTCAACATTCTTCTTTGTCCTATTAATCGCGTTTCGGAACCAAAATTTCACGCTTGCCAGTAGCAGTCGCTTTACTAACTATGCCAGCTTTTTCCATCGCTTCAACAATATTAGCTGCACGATTGTAACCAACTCCTAACGCACGCTGGAGAGAGGAAACCGATGCACGGCGCTCGTTCACCACAATACTCACTGCTTTGTCATAGAGTGGATCCGTCTCACCACGACTGCCCCCCAAACTGTCGTCACTATCCTCTGGGCCCTTTGGCATCAACTCTTCTGCGTAATCGGGCTCTCCGTATTTCTTCAGTTCTTCAACCACACGAAGGACTTCGTCATCCTTCACGAAGCAACCCTGAATACGAACTAGTTCTTCTCCTGGGTGGCTATAGAGCATATCACCCCAACCTAGCAAGGACTCAGCACCAGACTCATTGAAAATCACACGAGAGTCAATTGGCGAGGCCACCTGGAACGCAATACGTGTAGGCACGTTTGCCTTAAGCAAGGAGGTCACCACTTCACGGCTCGGACGTTGTGTAGCCAAAATCAAGTGCATTCCTGCTGCACGAGCTTTCTGTGCAAGACGGATCAACTCGCCTTCTACTTCCTTACGATTCGTTAACATCAAGTCTGCCAACTCATCAATCACACAAACAATGTAGGGCCACGGCTCGAGCGGGGTGGCTGTTTCTGCATCCTCTATCGGATTGGGGATAGACTCCCCACGAGCTATCGCATTCCGGACCTTGGCGTTATAGTCGGAGATATGGCGTAAAGCGAAATGACTCATAATGGCATAGCGACGATCCATTTCACGTGTCAACCACTTCAAAGCCATAGCGGCTCTGGACATCTCGGTGACGACTGGGCAGATCAAATGAGGAATCCCGTTATAGAGCGCGAATTCCAACATCTTCGGGTCGATCAACACGAGGCGCAACTTCGAGGGATCATTGCGATAGAGCATCGACAAAATCATCGCATTAATCCCAACCGACTTACCAGAACCTGTCGTACCAGCAACCAAGAGGTGAGGGCCCTTGGCTAAGTCCATCACCTTCGGAACCCCACCAATATCTTTACCTAATGCCAGCGTGAGAGGCGCAGTGCTATTACGGAAAGCGTCGCTCGCAATAATTTCTTTTAGGCGCACGGTTTCACGCGTTGGATTCGGCACCTCCAAGCCAATATAGGTCGTGTTAGGCACATGTGGCACCACACGCACCGATTGCACCCCCAAAGCACGACGCAAATCATCTTGTACGCTTTCAATCTGCGACCCCTTCACGCCAGGACCTGGTTCCAAAAGATACTGGGTAATCACGGGGCCCGAATGGGCGCCTCGCACTGCTGCTTCAATGTTGTAGCTCTTTAACTTAGAAACGATTAAGCGGCTAGCCAAAGCAATAGCATCGTCGTCTCGATACTGGCTAGGCGGTGGTGGATTGTCGAGCAAATCTAAACTTAAATGTGTAGCTTCTTTTTGGGAAGCAACAGGCTGAGATGGTGCTACTTTAGCAGGAGTAGGCACAGAGCGAGCAGATTCCACTGGTGCCGCTGGCTTGGAAATAGGTGTATTCTGACCCGCCAATTCAAATCGAGTCACCTGCGGCTCAACTGGCATGAGCTCTGAAGCAACAGACTGTTCTTCAGGAAGAATATTCTCTTCAGCGTTGACTTCTGGCACAACTGCTTTTTCAGCTGTCTTGATGTAGAGCGGATTTTCATCGGCTTCTAAGACATTCTTTCGGAACTCTTCTCTCGTTTCCTTGCTAGCTTCACTACTGAGGCGAGCTTCTTCTCGATTCTGCTTCATCGTACGGAAGCGTCGGAAGATCCAACGATCTAAGAATTCCCCCACTTTTTCGGCGACATCCTGCCACTGAAAATCCATCAGAAGCGAGAGGCCAATAACAATCAAAGTGAAAAAGAGCACCGTAGCAAGGCCAAGACCAACATAGTGGTAAAGACCAAATGCCAGCTTGTCACCCAGAATACCACCAGCCTCGCCAGGTAGCACTGCCTTAAAGCGACGCAAACGAAGGGCTTCTAAGCAAGTAGAGCCGATCAAAAGAGCTGCAAAACCAACGAATGCTGTGAGTTTTGGAGGATTGGTGCGTAAAAGATCTGTTTCCCCTTTTTGTCGGCGTACCAACGAGCGGATCGCAAAAAACGCAATCATCGCAAAGCCCAGCACGAACCACCAGGCAGAGCGTCCAAAAGTAAGAAGCATAGTATCGGCAGCGTAAGCACCATAGGCTCCCGCCCAATTGTGCGTAGGTGCATCTGTACTCACTGAAAACGAAGCATCTGTTGGGGAGTAGCTTGCAAGCGCTATGGCCAAAAAGCAAGCCACAGGAACCGAAATCAACCAACTGCCAGCCCAAATTTGGCGCACTAGCCCCATCAGCCAGTTGCCAATTCGCAATCCAACTCCAGAAGCGATCCGAGAGCGCTCTCCACTACCCGATGTACTTCTTCTGCTTACGTTGTTTTTATCTCTCGCCATAAATTCTATGTAGGTATTTTTTCATGGTCGCTACGCCAGTTAGACAAGCGATACCAATTAAGTTCGTGTTTAGTCTAAACATTGTACTCAAACTCTCAAAAACGCGAGTCATCAAGATCATTTTCTTGTGTATCGAGAGGGATTCATCCCGAGAGTCGGTCTTTTGCTGCAATAATTTGCTACCTTAATCCATTGACGAAAACTATCTTTACCCCTATATTGATAAAATTAATATTCTTCGCGTTCCGCTTTTTCCATTTCAGTAAACTCTGAGAACGCTATCTATTAAAGGGAATTCATGAGTAACACCCATCGTCAAGTGATCATTCTTGGATCAGGCCCTGCTGGCTATACAGCCGCTGTTTACGCTGCTCGTGCTAACTTGAAGCCCCTGCTCATTACTGGTATGGATCAGGGTGGGCAGTTGATGACAACCACTGAGGTAGACAATTGGCCCGCCACGGTTGAAGGCATTCAAGGACCTGATCTAATGACGCTCTTTGAAGAACACGCAAAGCGCTTTGGTACGGAAATTATGTTTGACGTCGTCAAGAGCGTCGACCTCTCTAGGCATCCTTTTACTCTAACAACTGACTTAGGTGAAACGCTCACAGCAGACGCCTTAATCATCTCCACAGGGGCTTCTGCCATGTACTTGGGTCTTGATAGCGAAACGAAATACAAAGGTCGCGGGGTATCTGGTTGTGCGACCTGCGACGGATTTTTCTATCGTCAGAAGCCCGTCGCTGTTGTTGGCGGAGGTAACGCCGCTGTTGAAGAAGCGCTCTACCTGGCTAACATCTGCTCACATGTAACGCTTGTTCACCGTCGCGACGCGTTCCGCGCTGAACCTATCATGGTTGATCGGCTCATGGAAGCTGTCAAAGCTGGCCGTATCACGCTCGAACTCAACCATACGGTGAAGGAAGTTTTGGGAGATGGTCAATCCGTTACTGGTTTGCGCATTGTCTCCGCAAAAGACGGCAGTGAACACGATTTAGATGTCAAAGGCGTCTTTATTGCCATTGGTCACCGTCCCAACACGGAGATCTTCGCGGGGCAGTTAGAGCTTGACAACGGCTACATCAAGACCGCTGGTTTCGGGGCTCATGCTGCAACCGCGACTTCCATTCCTGGCGTGTTTGCCGCGGGCGATGTTCAAGACCAGATTTATCGTCAAGCTGTCACTTCAGCAGCTACTGGTTGTATGGCTGCGCTTGATGCTCAGCGATATCTCGAACAGTTGAAAGCATAAAGTAATTAACCTCATGCGTAAGGGCTCACTGCACACTGCTATGAGCCCTTTTTATTGCCCTCTGCACCTCCTCGGTCAAGGTGGTCTAAAATTCTTCCTGTGTCTGACGTGTCAGACTCACTAGATAATGAAATTTTGAGAAATAAAAATGCCAGTCATCAATAGTTTGAGTGATCTGAAAAGCATCAGCAAAACACTCAAAGCAGAAGCGAAAAAACGCGAAGAAGAAGAAAAATTAGCCAAAGAAAAGGAGCTCAAAGCACTGCGCGAAGCTAACTACTTCTCCCATATGATGGAAGAAGCCGGCGTTGTGAAAATGGCACAAAAAAATCTTGCCGATACTAAGCGCCCAAAGCCAAAGCCTGTTGTGAAGTCGGTAGAAGTGGAGGAACCCACTTCTCGTAAACAACTCTCAGACCAAGCGGACCCCAATAACTTCCTCTCTGACGAAAATGGATTACTACATTGGAGAAAAGGCGAATCGCCAGAAATCGCGAAAAAACTTTACCGCGGATTTTGGGCAGTACAAGCTTGGCTTGATCTCCATGGTTATTCGACAGAAGAAGCTCGCGTGCATGTCGTCGACTTTTTAACGGAAAGCACACGTCGAGGCTACCGCTGCGTTCGCATCATTCATGGCGTGGGCTATAACAGCGCAGAAGGTAAAGGAAAGCTTCGTGAAGTGGTGCCTCGTTGGCTCAAGCAACAAAGCAATGTGATGGCCTTTGTCCAGTCCCCTGTCGACAAGGGTGATCAAGGAGCTCTTTTGGTGCTCCTTGAAGGCAAGAAAAAGGCCTAATTGAAGAGATATCAGATGGTGGGGTGCGGTTAAATGGCCGCTTCTCCCGTCTCACCCGTGCGAATGCGAATCACTTGTTCAACGTCGAAAATGAAAATTTTCCCGTCGCCGATTTTTCCCGTGTAGGCAGCCTCACGTACAGCATCTACCACTTGCTCGAGCACGTCATCAGAGACAACAGCTTCTATTTTCAGCTTAGGGAGAAAATCCACCACGTACTCCGCACCTCGATAGAGTTCTGTATGCCCTTTCTGGCGGCCGAACCCCTTGACTTCCGTGACCGTCAGGCCTTGAACGCCCACATCAGCGAGGGCTTCTCGGACTTCATCGAGCTTGAATGGTTTGATAATCGCGACTATTTGCTTCATTTTCAAAACCTACAAAGAATCTATCAACGTTGTACGCCCTTGTGGCGGTTCCCTTGAGTTGACGAGGTATAAGGATAGCGCGAATTTGCGCAAAAAATAAAGGGCAAACGTGGGAGAAATTCTTTTCTCACAGCGCCTGCCCTCTTTGTGGAGTGTTATTCCTTGTCAGCTGGTTTCTCAGCTGCCTTTCCTTCAGTCTGTTCTTCCGCTTTTTGCGGACGAGCCACACCATATTCGTAAAGTACCACATCGCGCACACGAACACCAAAGTTCGGGCTACCGTTGGGACTGTGCCAGACGTCCTTCATTTCACGCCATGCATTGATGAAGGCGACCACATTCTTAGGCACATCGCGCGTGTTCGTGACTTCTTGAAGATTAAATGTTTCCCCGTTGGTTAAATGCAAACGCAAGACATGGACAAATGGCCCCTGATCCTCAACAGCGAGGGGTTCTTTTACTTTGTCTTTTTGATCATTTTGAGTCATTTCTCTCTCCTAAAAAAGATGAATTTGTTCGAGGCTAATCGCTCTAAAAACAGGTTTATTTAATAACTTTAGCACATATGCCTTTCTCAAAAGGGTATACGTTTAAATAACTAAGGCTTCACTTAACTGAGTAGCTAACTTCTGAGCTTCATCACGATCTCCAGTTTCGACCATAATACGCAGGAGAGGTTCTGTGCCAGAAGGGCGAATCAAAACGCGACCACGCCCTTCGAGAGAGGTTTGCACCATCTCAATAGCTGCTTGGAAAGTGGCGTTTTCCTTCCAAGAATAATTAGCTGGAATGCGCTTATTGATGAGCACTTGAGGCATCATTTCGATACCTTCCAAAAGTCCAGCCAAGCCCTTGCCTTGACGGCGCATTGCGCCCAGAATCTGGAGTGCACTCACAATGCCGTCTCCAGTTGTCTGCTTATCGAGCACTAAAAGGTGACCAGAAGATTCTCCGCCCAAAAGCCAACCATGCGCTTGGAGCTGTTCGAGCACATAACGGTCTCCCACCTTTGCACGAATAAACGGAATTTCCATATCAGCAAAAGCTTTTTCAAGTGCAAAGTTAGTCATCAACGTACCGACCACACCCGCTACAGGCTCGTCAAGTAAACGATCCTTCACCATTGCGTAAAGCAATTCGTCACCGTTATAAACGTGACCATTGGCGTCGGCCATAATCAAGCGGTCTGCATCGCCGTCTAAACTAATTCCTACATCACAACCGTGCTCACGAGTCCATTGAGACAGGTGTTCGGTATGTGTAGCGCCTACTCCATCGTTAATATTGAGACCATTTGGCTTATTACCAATAGCAACCACATCAGCGCCTAATTCATGGAAGACATCAGGCGCCACGTGATAAGCAGCACCATTCGCACAATCGACCAAAATGCGCAATCCCTTTAGATCTAAGCACGAGCTCAGGGTAGACTTACAAAATTCGATGTAACGACCCGAAGCATCATCCAAACGACGTGCTTTGCCAAGATCTTGAGAGGTCACGCAAGAAAAGCCCGCATCAAGCTCTGCTTCAATTTCTAATTCCACCGCATCAGGCAACTTCTTCCCTTCTGCGGAAAAAAACTTGATCCCGTTGTCTCTATAGGGATTATGAGAAGCAGAAATTACCACTCCGGCTTCAAGGCGTAAGGCACGTGTGAGGTAGGCAACAGCAGGTGTCGGAATCGGTCCACACAAGACCACATCAACACCAGCAGAAGAGAAACCCGCTTGGAGTGCAGCTTCAAGCATATAGCCAGAAATACGCGTATCTTTTCCAATTAACACGCTAGCACGGCGACCAGGATAGTGGCGACTAAACACACGTCCAGCCGCTTGCCCCAACTTCATCACAAATTCGGGTGTAATCGGGGTTTCGCCCACGGTTCCACGTACACCATCAGTGCCAAAGTAACGTCGATTACTCATTCTGTCTTTTCCTTTACTTTTGCTGATTTAATCTTGCTGCGGCTTGCTCGGTCGCCTCCCAAACTCGAATAGCGTCTTGCGTCACACTACAGTCGTGGACGCGCACTATCTGAGCTCCACGCTCAATGGCTATCAAAGCACCCACAGCGCTACCGTAAATGCGGTCCATAGGGCGAGCGTGTCCCGTCACATGACCAATGGAAGACTTACGAGAAAGCCCCATCAAGTAAGGATAGCCCATCGTCACAAAGCGATCTGTTGCCGCAAGTAATTCAAAGTTTTGTTCAACCGTCTTACCAAATCCAAAACCAGGATCCCAGCAAAGACGGTCGCGAGAAACGCCAAGCGCTAGCAAACGTTCTGATTGCATTTGGAGGAAGCGTTCCACATCCGCAATAAGATTATCGTACTCCGTTGTGCTCGCGCGATGCATAATGACTAACCCGCAGTCTGTGCTCGCAGCGGCTTCAAGAGCACCGGGCAGAGTAAAGCCACGGATATCATTCAAAATATGCACGCCAAGAGCTGCTGTTTCACGCATCATTTCGGGTTTCGAAGTATCGATACTCACGATAAACCCTTCTTTCACAAGTGCCTCGGCAACTGGTAAAACACGGCGCCGTTCTTCTTCAAGGCTGACACCCTCTTCGTCAAACCCAGGGCGCGTAGATTCTCCACCAATGTCAATGATGTGTGCACCCTCTTCTCTCATATGGTGAGCCCATTCAACAGCTTGAGCGAGTTGATTATGTGCTCCACCATCGGAAAAAGAATCGGGGGTGACATTGAGAATCCCCATCACAAGAGGCCCCTCTTCGGGGAAAGAAAATGTCTTTGTTGCACAGTGCCAACTTTTAGCGGCATTTCCCATCAATTTGATCATTTTTGAAAACCCATTTTTCCATTAAAAAAGGCTACAGAGTGAACGTATACGTCTCTGTAGCCTTCAAACTTTAGCAAAAGACTAAGGAAACCTCGTTACTTATCTTTTTCTTCGCTCTGCGATGGCACATCTATCTTGGTGTCACCTGTATTCTCAGCTGTCGGTCCGCGAACTTCCGGCTGGCTAGACGCTTCTGCGGGAGCCTGAGTCTGAGTTGGTGCTGCTGCGACAGTCTCGGCAGACTGTGTGGCATTCGACGTACCCGATGCCGACTTCGGCGGGCGTGGTTCACGACCAGCCATAATATCGTCGATCTGATCGGAATTAATTGTTTCCCAATCTAGTAAGGCTTTCGCCATACGGTGCATCTTATCCTTATTGTCTTCAATAAGTTTGCGAGCCACGTTGTATTGCTCTTCGAGAATACGGCGAACTTCAGCATCCACTTCACGCTGAGTTTCTTCAGAGATATTGCGCGAATGTTGCGCACCAATACCCAAGTAGCCACTGCTTTCGCTTTCTGCGTACACCATCACGCCGAGCTTGTCGCTCATACCGTAACGCGTCACCATATCACGGGCCATCTGCGTAGCACGTTCGAAGTCGTTCGATGCGCCAGTCGTCATCTGGTTCATAAAGATTTCTTCAGCAATACGACCACCAAAGAGAATCGCTAAGCGCGTCAAGAGGTACTGGCGATCATAGGCGTAGTGATCTTCCTGCGGCAATTGCATCGTCACACCGAGTGCACGACCACGCGGAATAATCGTCACCTTATGCACGGGATCGGACTTCGGCATCAAGCGAGCCACAATAGCGTGACCAGATTCATGGTAAGCCGTGTTGCGGCGCTCTTCTTCGTTCATGACCATAGCACGACGTTCCGCACCCATCATGATCTTATCCTTAGCATTTTCAAAGTCGCGCATTTCCACCACACGTGCGTTGCGGCGTGCAGCAAAGAGCGCAGCTTCGTTAACCAAGTTAGCCAAGTCTGCACCAGAGAAGCCAGGTGTACCACGAGCGATAATCGTAGCATCGATATCAGTACCCACGGGAATCTTGCGCATGTGAACATTCAAAATCTGTTCGCGACCACGAATATCAGGGAGCGGAACCACCACTTGGCGGTCGAAACGACCGGGACGCAAAAGTGCGGGGTCAAGCACGTCGGGACGGTTCGTAGCGGCAATAACGATCACTGTTGCACCCGTATCAAAACCGTCCATTTCGACGAGCATTTGGTTCAAGGTCTGCTCGCGTTCGTCGTTACCGCCACCGACACCAGCGCCACGATGACGACCCACAGCGTCAATTTCGTCCACGAAAATAATGCAAGGAGCATTTTTCTTGGCGTTTTCAAACATGTCACGTACACGAGCAGCCCCCACACCAACGAACATTTCCACAAAGTCGGAACCCGAAATGGTAAAGAATGGCACACTCGCTTCGCCTGCAATGGCCTTAGCCAAAAGCGTTTTACCCGTACCAGGCGAGCCCACCAAGAGCACACCACGAGGAATACGTCCACCTAAACGCTGGAAACGATTAGGATCTCGCAAGAAGTCCACAATTTCTTGAACTTCCGCCTTCGCTTCATCGCAACCAGCCACGTCTTTGAAGCGCACCTTGTTCGATTCTTCATCAAGCATTCTGGCTTTGGACTTCCCAAAAGAGAAAGCACCACCGCCACCACCAGACTGCATATTGCGAAGGAAGAACACCCACACAGCAATCAAGAGTAGCATCGGGAACCAGGAAATAAAGATGGAAACTAAGAGGGAGGGTTCTTCTTCAGCCTTACCATAAACCGGTACCCCGTTCTTTCGCAGCTCATCCACCATCCAAATATCTCCGGGGCTGGTGATGCTATAAGCGGCGCCAGACTGTGGCGTAATCGTCAAGCGATGCCCTTGCACCTCCACCTTGCGCACTTTACCGTCTCTAGCATCCTGCATAAATTGCGTGTAGCTGACGGTGTCTTGTGCTTTTTCAGTCCCATCGAACTGGCGAAACAGGGTAAAGAGCGCGACGGCAAAGATACCCCATAAGATCACTCGTGCGATTGTTTTTTGATTCAATCTAATTCTCCAGTTGCTGCTTCAACGCATCTATTTTGGTGCGAAGCCAGCCTGTCTTTTCTATTGAAACGTGCTCAAAAAGAGTGGACTATCCAACGCTTCGAGCATTAAGTGCTATACATTCTACCGAAAAGGCTTAACTTCGTAGCGTACTTTGGGGCGATTAACATCAGGAAAAGATTTTAAAAAAGTTTCCTTTCATCGCAACAATAGCCTTATTTCAAGCCACGAGCCACCAAGTAGACTTCAGCAGAGGTATCACGGGAAGCCGCGGGCTTACGAATATCAACCTTCTTAAATGTCTTTTTCAAAGCTTCCACGTATTGCGAGAAGCCCGAACCTTGGAAAGCCTTCGTCACAAAAACACCTGTTTTTTTGAGATGTTCAAGGCAAAACTCCAACGCCAGTTCATTTAACAGCAATGCACGAGCAGCATCAGCTGCTGGAATACCCGATAAATTTGGAGCCATGTCACTTAAAACCACATCGACCTTGTCACCATCTAAAATTTCTGATAACTTGTCAGCGACTTCTTGCTCGCGAAAATCTCCTTGCAAGAAATTCACCCCATCGATAGGATCCATTGGCAAGATATCCATGGCAATGATGCGACCTTGGAGACGTCCTTCTTTGTTGGTGAGACGTTCACGAACAATCTGCGTCCAACTTCCTGGTGCCGCACCCAAATCCACCACAGTGAGTCCAGGACGCAATAACTTTTCGCGATCGTCAAGTTCCGTCAACTTATAAACGGAACGTGCGCGATAACCCTCGGATCTGGAGCGCTTCACGAACGGATCATTAATGTGCCGTTCGATCCAGGCTCGATTAGAGCGTAATTTTTTAGTTGCTATTGGCATAGTTTTCGGATTTTTGAAAAATCCCCTACTGACACAAAATAAATATTATGAAAGAAATTATTCTTAACCGCGATACGCGGCTTGCCCTTCGTTCGAAGGCGCATCATCTCGATCCCGTAGTCCTCTTAGGGGCTAGTGGCTTAACCGAAGCCGTTTTGCGTGAAATCGATCGCGAACTCAACGTTCATGAACTCATCAAAGTTCGAGTTCCGACAGATGATCGCGAAGAACGCGAACAGATTTTCGCCGAAGTGGCAGGAAAACTGGGGGCCGCTCGTGTTCAAATGATTGGCAAATTGTTGATTCTCTGGCGTCCTGCAGATACCGAAAAAGTTTCCGATGAGGAAGATGTTGCCCGTTTAGCCGAGCTTACCATGGGCAAAATAAGCATTGCTGGTCAAAAACTAACTGCCAAGCCCGTAGTTAAGCGTATGCCGAAAAAGGCAAGTGCTACACAGAAAAAAGTGGCATCCAAGAAGCCTGGCGAAAAGAAAAAACGTGTTGAAACTGCCCCTCGCCGGGCTCGCCCAAAGCATAGTCGTGTGACGAAAAAAGCCGCAATGGCCTAAACTTCGACTCACTCGTTAAGACTTCAAAAGCCGATTATCCTCGCAAAGGATATCGGCTTTTTGATATCTCTCCTAAAAGAGAGCCGTCTTAGATGTACTGCACCTCTTCAATTTCGAAGCTCACCAGACCTTTAGGCGCGCGGAACTGCACCATGTCACCCTCATTTTTCCCAATCAAGGCGCGTGCAATCGGCGAGGAAACTGAAATTCGATTTTCTTTGATATCTGCTTCGTCGTCGCCCACGATCTGATACGTCACCGTATTATCGTCATCCTCATCGTACAAAGTGACCGTAGCACCAAACACAATACGTTCACCGGCCTCTAAAGTCGTCGGATCAATAATCTGCAAAGCAGGGATTTTACCTTCCAGTTCAGCGATACGACCTTCGATATGACCTTGTTCTTCACGCGCTGCATCGTATTCGGCGTTTTCCGATAAGTCTCCCTTTTCACGCGCTTCTGCAATCGCTGCGACCACCGCAGGACGAGCCGTCTTCTTGAGGTAGTCTAATTCAGCCTTCAACTTTTCAGCGCCACGAGCGGTAATAGGAATACGAGTATTCATCTTAAATTTTTTCTCTTTATCAACCAATAAGGAAACGCCCGGAAGAACACTACATTCCGGACGTTACGGATTAATACAATTCTCTTTCCAAAAGCCTTCTTTTTTTGGGGGGGGGGGGGAAAGGGGGGGGGGGGCAGAAGGGGGGCGGTCGTCAGGATACAGCACGGGGTGTTCCCCGCCGTCTATCCCTGTTCGCCCTGGCTCTTCTGTCCGATACACCCGAAAGCGTTGTCGGTTAAAATGGCAGCTCCCCGTCGTCGTCCGTCAGCTCCGCAAACTCCGCCCCACCGGAACCCGGCTCCGCCGGGGGCGGTGTATCCGCTGCGCCGGCCTCCGTGTCCCGCCTGGAGTCTCCGAAGTACACATGCTCGGCCAGCACCTCGGCGGTGCGGCGCTTGTTGCCGTCCTTATCCGTCCAGTCCCGGAGCTGCAAGCGGCCCTCCACCACGGCCATGCGGCCCTTGGTGAAGAAGCGGGAGACAAATTCGGCGGAGCTGCGCCAAGCTACAATGTCGATGAAATCGGTGCCCTTCTCTCCGGTGGACTTGTCCTTGAAGTCCCGATCCACCGCCAAGGAGAAGTTTGCCACAGACACCCCGCTCTGCGTCTGGCGCAGCTCGGGATCACGGGTCAGACGGCCCATGAGAATAATCCGGTTCAGCATGTATGCTCCTCCAAAACAACGGTGGTGACGGAAGGCTGGGGCTCCTCATAGCCCCGCACGTCCTGCACCTCCTCCACGGTCTGGATGCCCAGCAGTACCTCGGGGCAATGGGCGCGGGCAAAGAAGGAGGCGGCCCGGTACATCATCATCTGACGGGGCATGGTTTTCCACTTGGAGCCGCCTTTATCCATCCAGCCCTCGTCCTTCGCCATTTTCAGGGTGATGGTGTCGGAGACACACTGTGTTCCGTTGGCCAGGCGGGTAGCGCGAGCAAAGCAGCCCTCGGAGGGAGTTCCGGTCTCGCCCACAAATACATATTCCAGCGGCGTGAACTTGCCGCAGCCGTTGACCGCGGCCGCGCAGAAGGAGCCGCTCCAGGCGGGCTTTCCCTTCACCACATAGAGGTTCTGCATGACCATCATGGGAGAGAGCCCCTGACGGTTGGCAAGGTCGATAGCAATCAGGCAGTTCTCCGGGCTGTTGCGGTAGCTGTCCGGTACCAAGCCGGAGCGGGAGAGCATACCAGCGGTGCGGTACGCCAGGTTCATCAGTTTGGTGTCGTTCCACATGGTCAAGCCGCCGGGTATTGCGGGTGCGGGGGTAAGAACCGGGGCCTCAGCGGCCTCCTGGGCGGTTACAACTTCATCAGGCATTGCGTTTCCTCGCTTTCTTTTTTAACGCACTGTGGAGGGTCAAGAGCGCCTCCGGTAGCGCGTCGTCTCGGTCGAAGGGCTGGAGCTTATAGGTTCCATCCTTCTTCAGATGCAGAATAAAGAGCTTGTCCACGGGAAGCCCCTGGGCCTCCAGCAACCAGCGGTAGAGGTTGAGCTGGGCGGCACAGAGGGGGCTATGGATTGTATAGCTGGTCTTGATATCCACCAGGGAGCATACGCCGTCCACGAGGCCGTAACGGTCAATGGTGCCCGCGTAGCGGCGCTCCGGGTGGTGGGAGGCGTACTCAATTTTCCGCCACTCCACCGCGTGTTCCCGGCGGAATTTCAAATAGGCTTGTAAGTAGGGTAAAATGGCGTCCTGCACATCCACGGAACCGAACTTATCCAGCGACTCACAGGCTTTGTGGACGGCGGTGCCCCGGTCTGCGGCGTTGTCGAGCCTCCATTGTGCTACATCTCCGTAAATCTCGCGGGAAAGAAAGCGGCACAACTCGGATACGCTGGGCAGCTCTTCCCCGTCCAGGGTATACTTGTGTCCCTGGTCAAAAAACAGCAGTGTTGCCATCAGCTTTCCGCCCAGCTTTCAAAGTCGGGGCCATCCGCGTCGCTGCCCTCGCAGTATTCCTTAAACTGCTGGAGCACCGGCTTCATGTAGTCCTCATTGATGATATCCCACATGAACCTGAACCACTTCCTGGGCCATGCCTCCGCATACTCCACAACCGTTTCCGGAGCTTTGATTTCTTCCCGACATTTAGTACAGACGGCCCCAATATCATAGGAGTACAGGTCAGCCCCGCATCGGGCGCAATAACCTGTTGGAGCTTTTTCCTGCGTGTCGCATAACGGATCCAAGCAAATCATGCTTCTTCGCTCCTTCCCATCGCAGCCCATACGGCGGTTCTCTTGCCGCTCCGGGCCCTGCGTTTATCAATAACATTGACCAGCCGTAGAGCTTTCAACTCCGTGAGGCGGGGCCGGACAGAGTTCTTGTCGGAAAAGCCGAGAGCGTCCGCCAGCTCCTCCGCCGTCATTGGCCCCCGTTCCCGCAGGGTGGTGTAGATCAGGCGGTGGCGGCTGTCTCGCTTTGGATTAATATCTTCATACGCCTCGCGGCGGGTTTCCTGTGTAATTCCCATTGACAAATCAGCTCCTTTCCCTGATAATAGGAGTATCAGTCGCCCCTTTCGTGGGGGCGCGGATTGAAATCCCGATAATAAGGGCAGATGTTCTTTCTCTTGCCGCCCTCCGGTCTCGCACACCGGGGAGCGGCGCTTTTATTCGTAAATAACGGCTTCCGCCCGTGTAATAAAATGATGAATGCCAGTAGAGCACTCGTTCCAGCGGTCATCATCAAAATAAGACACTTCAACGGTTTCCCCTATGGTATAAACAAAGTTCGGATCATAATTGCTCTTTACCTGGCCGCCAGCAGGATTTCCGTTGATATCTGTGATACTCAATACCTTGGCCTTACTGGCGCGGCATTTTCGGCTAGTAGCGGAGGACCGGCGTGCATCTGCGGGGATTTCCAACTCCACAACAAGGCCACTTGCCTTTTTATAGCCGATATAAGAACCGGAATCTGGGCATTGCAGTGGGTAAAAAGCCGTATGAATATTCCATATCATTTGATCCATAGATGCACAGCGCAGGTCGGCATCGCACAGGTCGGCATCGCACAGGTCGGCATTGCGCAGGTCGGCACGGCGCAGGTCGGCATTGCGCAGGTCGGCACAGCGCAGGTCGGCACAGCGCAGGTCGGCACAGCGCAGGTTGGCACAGCGCAGGTCGGCACAGCGCAGGTTGGCACCGAACAGGTTGGCACCGCGCAGGTTGGCACCGAACAGGTTGGCACGGCTGCCACCCTCTCCATTCAGCCAAAGGAGATGCTCGTCCAAAATCTTTTTTAAGTCCATTTTGCTCCCTCCTCAATGTGGGATTACAATGGTCGCCCACACATCGTCGATGCTCTCCGCGCCCTCCAGTCCGGTGATCTGGATGGTGAGCGGGCCGGTGGGCGTGGGGGACGGGGTGGTGGTTGCCACCTGTGTCTCAATGGCCTGGCTCTCCGGTTCCTGGCCCCAGATGATTTCAACTAGTGCAACCAGCGCCAGTAAGAGAAACAGAGCCGCAACGCTTGTAATCAGATAGCGGTTCATAGTAGCCACTCCACCCAGTTCGGCAGCCCGCAGGCTACCACGATGCAGGCGGTAAACACTACCGCACTCACAGCCTCCCAGTGGGCCCGGCGGCGCTCGTTTCGGGTACGGTTTTTCATATAGATACCGCCTCCCTAACTGTCTTCCGTTCAAATTCCTCTAGGTCTGAGGGACGATATACATAAGGGCCATACCGATTTCCGCCTAAGTTTAGAGCGGTCAAACGCCCCTCCCTCACCCACCGCTGAACTGTTGTGATCTTTACTCCGTAGCGATTTGCGACCTCTTCGGTCGTAAATCGCGGTTCCAAATTCTCCATAACGTCCTCCTTTCTGCCTCAGTCGGTGCTACACCACCGGCCGGGGCGCTTTTTGTTGTCCTCCCCTCCTTGCCGTGGTATACTGGGCGCGGAAGGGGGTGAAATTATGTCTTGCAAAGGTTTTCGCTATGAGTACAAGTTAACCTCGCACGATATTCTTGAATATGAAGCCGTAAACTTTGCCTACACGCAGGCCGGATGGAAAGACCTCGGTGCACCTCCTGGAGAAGGTTTCCCGGAGTCTATCATCTTTGAATGGGAAAAGGATGGGCCTCCGTTATACCCCGCAGTCAACTGGCCCCCGCTTTAACCCCTGCGATGTAGATATTGTGGTCGCTATCCTCGATGATTGCCGTCATCGCTGGATTGGCGGCCACAATGTCTTTGAAGTCGTTTTTATCAGAAAATACTACAATCTGATTGAACCCCGCCGGGGAAAAACCCATAGATGTTCCCACCGTCCTCACCCCCTTCACCTCCCGCCCCATCAGGTGCGGGCTTTATTGTCCGGTTTATTGGACTTGCTCTGTGGTATCTTGAATCTGTCCAGAAACAAGTCTCCCAAGAGCGGCGTTCAGCTTTTCCTCCGCGCCCTTTGGCTCCTTGTGTCCGTTAAGTACAACACTGAGATACTTTGGGTTCCAGCCGACCTCAGCGGCAAGCTGCTTGGCCGTGACTCCGGCCAGGTGCATCTTGCCCAGCAGGTCAGCAGTCCACTTTGCAGGCATACCATTGTCACCTTCTTTCTGTTTTGGTAGAATAGCCTCGTAAGGAGACGTAAAAATGGAAAACGAATTAGTTAGCATTTTGTCTGTTCAAGTATCTATCATTGCTTCGGTGGTATCCATTATCGCAGTTACAATTTGCTCGGTTATTTCAGCTGTAATAACTCAGCGAGGGGCTAAGAGCACAAAACAAACCGAGCTGATTTTCCATGAAATGATTACCGCCTATTATGATTTGCTGCGTGCTGGAGGTGAGTTTTCCGATGTAACCAGTCAAGAGCAAGTCACAAGATTTACAGATGCCTATACACGCGCATTGCTCTTTGCAACCCCAAAGACCAAAGAGTTAATACAGGAATACAGAGACAGCATCACAAAAATATCGGTGTTGAAACTAAATCCGCCTGAGGATTTTATGGAACAGGTTCGCCAACACGAAGATCTGTCTACTGATTTAGTCAACGCTATGCAAAAGGATTTACGAAAGTAAATCGTGGAACATAACAACCAGCAACACAACAGCTAGGACCAAGGCCGGGGCGGCAATCAGCCATGGCTTATTGCTCTCCGGGTCTTCTTTTATTAGGTGACACGCTATCAAAGCAGCAACCATAAACGCTAATGACATGACTAGATAAATCAGTAAACGAACTGTTATCAACTCATACACCCCCTTCCCTCGTTGTTTCTCTAATACTGTCCCCTAGATTTAGACCACCTCCAAAACTTTGCCTTGCTTTTTGGGCAAGGATACGAAAGTTAGTTTTTTGAGATATTGCAGTTGACTTTGGTTAGCTATCAGGGTACAATATAAGTGCCAGCAAACATTGCACCACTGATAACTGCCAAAGTTTGAACCCCCCTCAAAAATAACTTGGGTAAGTTCACATCTATATGATATCTTACTTAGGTTAGATTGTCAATGGGTTTTTCTAACTTCGGTTAGTTTTGGCGTTGTCACCAAAAACCGGAGGTAGTAATTATGTTTTTTGACATATTCAAATTGCTATGCGAGAAAAAAGGAGTTAGCCCCAAAAAGGCAACAGAAGATATTGGACTTAGTAACTCAATTACAACTAAATGGAAAAAAACAGGAGCAACTCCGAAAGGTGACACACTCCAGAGGATCGCCGACTATTTCGGCGTCACCACCGATTACCTCCTGACTGGAGAAGAAACAAAAAAAGCGCCCACCCAAGAGGGTGAGCGCGAGATAGGCTTTGATGATTTTACCTATGCCTTTTACGAAGAATCCAAAGATCTCCCTGATGAAAAGAAAAAAATGCTCCTTGAGATGGCTCGCTTTATGAAGGCAGATATCGAAAAAGAGAAAGGGTAATAGCCTATGGATAGGCTCTTAGCGCTTTATCAGAAACTCAGCCAGGCTGGAACTAAATTCTATATGTGGGATTTGAACGACGATAAGGCTGTCACTCTAGAAGTGGGCGGGACGCATGGGATATTTATGGACTTCGACAATATTTCTTCTTCCAAAGATGAGGCTGCTGTCGTTGCTCACGAAGGCGGCCATGCGTCCACAGGGGCCACGCATAAGGTATGTAGTCCATTCGATTTAGTTGAGAAACATGAGTATAAGGCTTGGAAGTGGGCCGTTCAAAATTACATATCAGAGGATGATTTAGATGAAGCTGTAGCCGATGGGTACACGGACATTTACTCTTTAGCTGAACATTTTGGAGTCCCCGAGGACTTTATGCGCAAAGCTGTCTGTTGGTACACACACGGGAATCTAGCGACAGAATTGTATTTTTAGTAACCTGCCGCGGAGGAGCAGTAAAATAGAGAGGAGGGGACTGGAAACATGGCTACCAATTCTGTTATTGCAGAGAAGTTGCTTGATAAATCCAAAGAAGCTTTCCTTTTAGCTATTGAGGTATACAATAAACCGTCTATCCGATACAGGGTCGAGGGGTTTAGCTTTTTTATCTGTAACGCCTGGGAGCTTATGCTCAAGGCTCACATCATCAATACATTAGGTGAACATGAAATTTATTATAAGGATAACCCAAATCGCACTATTACGTTAGAAAATTGTATTAAAATAGTTTTTACAAATGAGCATGCCCCAATTCGCAAAAACCTATTGCGCATAGTCGAGCTTCGGAATACAAGTACTCATTTTATCGTGGAAGAATATGAGATGGTATATATCCCCCTTTTTCAAGCATGTATATTTAATTTTACGGAAAAAATGTCTGAGTTTCATGGGATAGATATGACATCCGTAGTCCCGCAAAATTTTTTAGCGCTATCTGTGAGTATGTGTGGGTTAAACGAAGCAGAGATAAGGGCTAAATACCCAGGGCAAATCTCAGAAAAATTACTATCAACAAGCAAAGTAATTGATTCAGAAATTTTGCATAATAATAGCGATTTTGCTATCCGTGTCGAACATTATCATTACCTTACAAAGGATAGGCGAAAGGCTACAGAAACCTTTGGTATAGCGAATGATTCGGATGCAAAAATACAAATAATTAAAGAACTTAAAGACCCAAACGACTCTTTTAAATATACCGCTAAAAAATGCCTAAAAGAGGTAAATAGCCGGCTTTTACGGGCTAAAGTTCAACTGCTATACAATGGATCTGCGGTCTCCTTCAATATGTATCACTTCAATTTATTTACTACTTACTACTCCATGAAAGAAAACCCTAAATTTTGCTACATATTTAGGGTCAATGCTGCGCCGACATATAGCTATTCGATTCAAGCCATCGACTTTATTGCGGATGAAATAAAAAAAGACCCCAGAAATATTATCCGAAGTCTCAAAGAGCAGCTAAAGAAAAAAAGACGCTAACCCCAGGAGCTTGGGATTCTTGGTGATGCCACCTACTCCCATTCGGGAACCCAGCTTTTATCCTTCACGAGTTAGCTTGGCTATAGTATATACAAAACAAAGGTGTTTGTCAATGTAATATGTTGTAAGAAACCGCCCCCGGTGCTACCAACACCGGAGGCGAATACGATACAGGATGCTACCAACATCCTGTACCAAGCAAAATGCCCCAGCCGCAAAACCAAGGCACCTTTGCGCCCTTTTATTGTACCTGAGCAGGCGCAAAATTGCAATAGAAGGAGGATACCCCATGAAAGAAAAAAATCCGAACGGAGAGGGCTCTCTGCGCCAAAGAAAAGACGGTCGTTGGGAGTTTCGCGTCAAAGTTGAAGGTCGCACCACCCCCCTCTCCTTTTACTCCAAAGATAAAGATGGCCGCGGTGCCAAAAAGAAATACAGGGACTGGCTGAGAGAGAGTGGCGGCGAAGCGGTTGAGAGCGTCAAGACTGTAGAAAAATGGACCCGCACTTGGCTTGAAGTCAGTAAAAAGGGGCGTGTCGCCCCCAAAACATACGAAAACTATGAGTATTATATCGAAAAATTTATTTTACCAGAGATCGGGCGTATGAAACTGGATTCCGTGCGGCCTGTACACATCGAACAGATCTTTGCAAAGGCTGCAAGTTTATCCCACTCAGCTCGAAATGAGATCAAGGTCTGCCTCAACGGTATCTTCAAGTCCGCACGAAAAAACCGTCTGTGTAAGGCCAATCCAGCAGAAGATATATCCCTCACCCGGGACCCAGCGAAACCCCCAAAGGTACATACCCTAGAGGAAGTACGTGCCATCCTCACTTACGCTCCCTCTCACAAATGGGGGGCTTATGTGGAATTGGCCCTCTATACCGGACTGCGCACCGAGGAGCTGTGCGGCCTCATGTGGTCCGATGTTGATCTCCAAGCTGGTACCCTCACCATTCGCCGGGTAGTAGCCGAGGTCGAGAACGACGACCCAGACGCTCTCATGCATCCAGATAAGACAGGCCAAGTGAAGCGTCGCCGAAAGTACGCCTTGGTCGATACTACCAAGAGCCGGAGAGAACGCGTGGTGGCCCTAAATGACGCAGGTACCGATGTGGTTAAGTCAATCCCCAAAAACGGCCTTTATGTCCTCCCAGGGCCTGACGGCGGATTCTTGAGGCCACCTGTATTCGCCCATCGTTATGCCGCCGTCCTTCGGGATCTTAACGCCACTCTACCAAAGGATCAGCAGGTGCAACAGCTTTCTCCGCACAAAGCCCGACACACTTACGCCACAGCCTTGTTGGAGGGTGGAGCTAGTATTCGCTCAGTGCAGGACCAGTTGGGTCACGCCAAATTATCCACTACCCAAATCTACACTCATGTGGACTTGGAGGCCCGAAAGAATAATGTAGTCAAGTTGGCATACTAAGTGCCAGCTTCCTCCATTGCTTTGTCTATCGCCTCGTTTATAAATCTATTTGTACTTTTCCCTTGAGACTTTGCATATTCTGCAATTATCCGTCGCTTTCCCTTCGGTACAATGAGGTCAATTCTGTCATACGCCTTTTTGTTATAGCGAGAGGTCGCTTCCTTCTGTGCCTCTGAGTATGCCAATGACCTCACCCCTTTTCATGGTATGGTCATTATACTTATACTACCGGAAGTATTGTATAATTCCATAAGTATATATTTGTTATAAGTAACCGTTTTTATACTTATGGAAGTATGATATAATAAGAAAACCGGGTAGGAGTTGGTGCCTCCTACCCGGCAAGGACTTACTCTAGCATATCCAGAACGGCATCTTTTAGGTGCAGCGGTGAGAGGCTATACCTGTTGAATGCCATGACCATGCGAAAGACCAGTTCCGCATCGGTCGATACGTCCTGGAGGATCTGCACGGGGCCTTGATGGAGCAGGCCATAAGCTACGATATCGTAGCTATAGTACGTGCCGACCTCTGGGGCGTATTTTTTTCTTCTAAAGATAAAGTAAGAAATAGGCAAGATGTTTCATCCTTTCTCTCTTTCTATTAGGATGCATCAAGCCTTTGGAGGCCCCCGACACCGTACCGGAGGGCCTCTTTTTTCTACCCAAATTCTGACCCAAATATTTAAGTTTTTAATTGATTTATTTGGGTCAGTTTGGATAATTAGAAAAAATAGGAAATTGGCTGTATAGCCATTCCAGGCGCTCTGCCAGCGCATAGAAAAATCCCCCGCATCTATTGGGATGCAAGGGATTTAGAAAAATAAAACGCCCCACCTACTGGCAGGACGTTTTATTGGTGGAGGAGGGTGGATTCGAACCACCGAAGCGAATCGCAACAGATTTACAGTCTGCCCCCTTTGGCCACTCGGGAACTCCTCCGTATGAACTTGTTGGAGCTGGTGGACGGACTCGAACCCCCGACCGGTTGATTACAAATCAACTGCTCTACCAACTGAGCTACACCAGCATACCAGCTCGTCCACAGCGAAGGTTAGTTTAACAGACACGGAGGGATTTGTCAAGGGAAAGTGGTATATTTTTTTACAAATTTTTTTCGGGAGGAATGTGCCATCCAGCCAGAGGTATGGGCGGATCCGCTGCGGGATGTGCAGCGGGTTCCGCCGCGGGGCTGGTGCCCCCGGTGCCGCTCAGAGCTCTACAGCGGGGAGCGGGGACTCTGTCCCGCCTGCCTGGCCGAGCTGGAGCGCGGCCGCACACAACAAGAGGAGGAGAACAGACACACAAATGACCTTACTGGAATTATCGGGCGAATACCGCGCCAGTGCCGCCGCCCTGCGGGAGCGGGTGCTGCTCCTGGAGCACCGGCTGAGAGGGGCGGACGGGGACGGACGCCGTCTGCTGGAGGGGCGTATCCGGCTGCTGCGCGCCATGGGCCGGGAGGCCCGGGAGCTGGCCGTCCTGTGTGAGCGCTACTACGAGAGGGGGTACTGCCGCAATGGCAAATACACGCTATAGGCGGGGCGGGGCCTACGCCGCCGACATGGCGGTATACGCCCGCGCCATGGCCGCCGATAACTCCGCCCAGCTCAGCCGGGTGAAACGCAACCTGGTGCGGGCGCTGCGGGAGGACGTGACTCCCCGCCAGCGGGAGGTGCTGCTGCTCTACTACGCCGAGCAGCTCAACACCCGCCAGATCGGGGAAAAGCTGGGGGTGGACAAGTCCACCGTAGCCCGCACCATCAAGCGGGGGGAGGCCCGGCTGCGCCGCTGCCTGCGGTACGGCGCGGAGGCCTTTCTGAACGCGGCGGCGGAGGGACCGCCCTGATTTTTCTACACCCGCGGAGTGGGTGAAAGGTTGAATGGCCGGCCGTTCCGTGGTATACTGTCTCCCGAATGAAAATCGCCGTTTTTCGCAAAGGGAGGCCGAGGCATTGGAACTTAATCTCACACAGAAGCAGGTGCAGACCCTGTCCCCCCAAATGATGCAGTCCATGGAGATTCTACAGATGGGCTCCCAGGAGCTTCTGGAATACATCGAGGAGGCGGTGCAGGAAAACCCGGTGCTGGAGCCGGAGGAGACCTATGACAAGCAGGACGAGTTCTCCGTCCTCCGCCGCAAGCTGGAGTGGCTGGAGTCCACCGACCCGCAGAACCGCTACTACCACCAGCAGGACACCGAGGAGGAGGACAGCCCCCTTAACAACTTCGGCACCGTACAGGACGACGACGAGAACCTCTACTATTATGTCCTCTCCCAGCTCCGGGTACTGGAGCTGGAGCCAGAGGTGATGGACGCCGGGGTGTTCCTGGTGGAGAGTCTCAATCAGAACGGCTGGCTGGACGAGCCTCTGGAGGCCCTGGCTGCCGGCCACGGCTGCGGGCCGGAGGTGATGGCCCAGGCCCTGGAGGTGGTACAGTCCCTGGAGCCCGCCGGCGTGGGGGCCCGGGATCTGGCCGAGTGCCTCAAGCTCCAGCTCGTGCGCCGCACGCCGGTGAACGAGCTGGCGGTACGTATTGTGGAGCGCCACCTGGACGCCCTGTCCAAGAGCCGCTACGGCCTCATTGCCCGGGAACTGAAAGCCAGTCCTGAGGAGGTGCGTGCCGCCTGCGACGTGATCCGCTCCCTCAACCCCCGCCCCGGAACCGGCTTCGCCGCCCGGGAGAATCTAACCTACATCAACCCCGACATCATCGTGGTCAGCTTCCCCGACCACTTCGAGCTGCTGACCAATGACTATTACTTCCCCACCCTCAACATCAGCGGATACTACACCCGCCTAATGAAGGAGAGTGACGACAGCCAGGTGAAGGACTATCTGACCGGCAAGGTGCGCCAGGCCAAGTGGATGGTCAAGGCCATCGAGCAGCGCCGCTCCACCCTCATGGCGTGCGCCGAGTGTATTCTGGAATTCCAGGAGTCCTTTTTCCGCAAGGGGCCCGGCCACCTGGTTCCCCTGTCCCTGGCCGACGTGGCCGAGCGCATCGGCGTCCACGAGTCCACAGTGAGCCGGGCGGTAAAGGAGAAGTATATCCAGTGCTCCATGGGCGTGTATCCCCTGAGCTACTTTTTCTCCCGCAGCCTGGGCCCCGCCGCAGGCGACGAGGCCGCCTCCCCCGACGCGGCCAAGGCGCTGCTGAAGAAGCTTATCGCCGGGGAGGACAAGAAAAAGCCCCTGTCCGACCAAAAGCTCTGTGAGCTCATGTCCGCCCAGGGCTGCTCCCTCTCCCGCCGCACCGTGGCCAAGTACCGGGACGAGCTGCACATCCCCAGCACCGCCGGCCGCAAGCAATATGAAACGTCAGGAGCCTTCTGAGCGATGAACTTTAAAGCTGTCTTTTTTGATTTCGACTACACCCTGGCCGACGGCACCGAGGCCATTGTGGCCGGGTTCCGGTACGCCTTTGGGCGGATGGGCCTGCCCGAGCCCACGGAGGAAGCCATCCGCCCCACCATCGGCATGGTTTTGGAGGATGAGTTCACCTTTCTCTCCGGCGAGGCCGACCCCGCCCGCCGGGCAGAGTTCCGGCAGCTCTACACCGAGAAAGCAGGCCCCATGCATGTGTCCGTCACCCGGCTGTTTCCCGGTGCGCTGGAGCTGCTCACCGCCCTGAAGCGCCGTGGTATTCCCACCGGCATTGTCAGCACCAAGAAGACCGCCACCATCCGCGACGTAGCGGAGGCCAGGGGCATTACTCCCCTGCTGTCCTCCATTCTGGGCGGCGACCAGGTTTCCGCCCCCAAGCCAGCCCCGGAGGGACTCCTGGCCTCCCTCACCGCCCTGGGGCTGGAACCCCACGAGGTTCTGTTCTGCGGCGACACCGTCATCGACGGGGAGGCCGCCCGGCGGGCTGGCACTCACTTCTGCGCGGTGCTCAACGGCACCACCACCTTTGAGGAATTCCAGACCAGACGCATCCCCTGCGACCACGTGGCCGGGGATCTCTGGGATCTCAAGCAGTGGCTGGGCCTCAACTGAATCAAATGTCCCCGCCGCAAAGCGGCCGCCCGACGGGCGGCCGCTTTTTTGGTATCCATTTTTGTAAAGCCGGGAATCCTATGAGGGAGAGCGGCTTTACACACTCTTTACAATCCGTTGAAGGACAACTTTACAATCCGTCTGTATACTGATAACCGTTCCCGAAGGCAACCAAAACGATGCATGATTGGAGAATGAATGTCATGAAAAAGAGAACCCTTGCTCTGATGCTCTCCGCCGCCCTGTGCGTCGGCCTGCTGGCCGGCTGCGGCAGCGGCAATAACGATCCCGTCAATACTCCCGCCGCCGGCGGCAGCGAGACCCCCTCGCAGGAATCCACCGCAGCCCTGAGCGGCACCGTCAACACCAACGGCTCCACCTCCATGGAGAGCGTGATGGGCTACCTGACCGAGGGCTTTAAGGAGGTGCAGCCCGGCATCACGGTGAACTACACCGGCTCCGGTTCCAGCGCCGGCGTCACCGGCGCCCAGGACGGCACCTGCGACATCGGCCTGGCCTCCCGCGACCTGAAGGATGACGAAACCGGCGTCAAGGCCATCACCGTGGCCAAGGACGGCATCGCCATCATCGTCAACCCCAACAACCCCGTGGCCGACCTCAGCGTGGAGCAGATCGCCCAGCTCGCCACCGGCGAGATCACCAACTGGGCCGACGTGGGCGGCACGGACGGCCAGGTGGTCTTCATGGGCCGTGAGGCCGGCTCCGGCACCCGCGACGGCTTCGAATCCATCACCGGCACCAAGGACGCCTGCAAGTACCAGAATGAGCTGACCTCCACCGGCGAGGTGATCGCCGCCGTGGCCTCCAACCCCAACGCTATCGGCTACGCCTCCCTGTCCGCCGTGGACGAGACCGTGAAGGCCATCACCGTGGGCGGCGTGGAACCCACGGAGGAGACCGTTCTGGACGGCAGCTACGCCATCCAGCGCAACTTCAACTTCATCGTCAGTGACAGCACCCCGCTCTCCGAGGCTGCCCAGGCGTTCGTGGACTTCGCCACCTCCGCCGATGCCTCCGACCTGATCGCCGGCGCCGGCGCTGTGCCGGTAGCCGAGTAATCCGTCCCTCTCTTCCGGATCGCCCCCTCGAGCCCGAGGGGGCATTCGGCATGATTACACCATTACGAAAGGCCGGTTATTTGCCATGAAACAGAAGCTCCGACCGCTGGAAGTCTTTATGAACCTCCTGTTTTTTGTCTGCGGTCTGATCGCGGTCGTCTTTGTCCTCTTCATCAGTATCTACCTGATCGTGTCCGGCCTGCCCGCCATCCGCGAGATCGGGCTGGTGGACTTCCTCTTCGGCACTGAGTGGGCCTCCACCGCCGCCGAGCCCAAATTCGGCATACTGCCCTTCATCCTTACCTCCATCTACGGCACCGCTGGGGCCATTGTCCTGGGCGTACCGGTGGGCTTCATGACCGCAGTGTTCCTGGCCAAGGTAGCGCCTCCCCGTCTGGCCAGCCTGGTGCGCCCGGCAGTGGATCTGCTGGCGGGCATCCCTTCCGTGGTGTACGGTCTCATCGGCATGATGGTTCTGGTGCCTGCGGTGCGGGTGGCCTTCCACCTGCCCGACGGCGCCAGCCTGTTCTGCGCCATTCTGGTGCTGGCCGTCATGATTCTGCCCTCCATCATCTCCGTATCCGAGACTGCCCTCAAGGCGGTGCCCAAGGAGTACGAGGAGGCCTCGCTGGCCCTGGGCGCCACCCATATCGAGACCGTGTTCCGGGTGAGCGTCCCGGCCGCCTCCAGCGGCATCGCCGCCTCCATCGTGCTGGGCATCGGCCGGGCCATCGGCGAAGCCATGGCGGTCATCATGGTGGCGGGCAATGTGGCCAACATGCCCGGTCTCTTCCAGTCCGTCCGCTTCCTCACCACCGCCGTGTCCAGCGAGATGGCCTACGCCTCCGGCCTGCAACGGCAGGCCCTGTTCTCCATCGCCCTGGTTCTCTTTCTCTTCATCATGCTCATCAATATTGTTCTCAATACGCTTCTCAAGCGGAAGAAGGGGTGATATACTGATATGGAAATGAAGCCTCTTTCCGGCCGGCGCAGAGCCTATGACCGGATTCTCCGCTTTCTCCTCTACTTCTGCGCCGCCCTGACCTGCGCCCTGCTGCTCTTCATCATCGGCTATATCTTCTTCAAGGGCCTGCCCCATGTCACCTGGCAGTTCCTCAGCACCCAGCCCAGCTTCATCAAGGACACCATCGGCATCCTGCCCAATATCCTCAACACAGTCTATCTCGTGGGGGTCACCCTGATCATCACCCTGCCCCTGGGGGTCGGCGCGGCCATCTACCTCACCGAGTACGCCCGCAACCGCCGCCTGGTGGCCGCCATCGAGTTTGCCACCGAGACCCTCACCGGCATCCCCTCCATCATCTTCGGCCTGGTGGGCATGCTCTTTTTCTGCCAGCTTCTGGGGCTTCAGGCTTCCCTGCTGGCCGGCTCGCTGACTCTGGTGATCGTCACCATCCCAACCATCATCCGCACCACCCAGGAGTCCCTCAAGACCGTCCCTCAGTCCTTCCGGGAGGCGGCCCTGGGCTTGGGCGCGGGCAAGTGGCATATGATTCGCACCGTGGTGCTCCCCTCCTCAGTGGACGGCATCGTGACGGGCTGTATTCTGGCCATCGGCCGCATTGTGGGCGAGTCGGCCGCCCTGCTCTTTACCGCGGGCATGGGCATGAGCCTGAACAACTTTTTCGGCTCGGTGGGCAACTTCATCCACTCCTCCGGCGCCTCCCTCACCGTGGCCCTGTATGTGTACGCCCGTGAGCGGGCTGAGTTCGACGTTGCCTTTGCCATCGCGGCCATTCTGATGCTGCTCACCCTGGTCATCAACCTCAGCGCCAAGCTGGTGGGCAGAACATTAAAGAAAAAATAAGGAGCCCTTACCATGGACGAAAACATCATCCTCTCCGCCAAGGGCCTTGACCTCTGGTACGGCCCCACCCAGGCCCTGAAGGGCGTGAGCATGGATATCCCCGAAAAGCAGGTGACCGCCCTCATCGGCCCCTCCGGCTGCGGCAAGTCTACCTTTCTCAAGACACTGGACCGCATGAACGACCTGGTGCCCGGCATCAAGATCACCGGCTCGGTGCAGTACCGGGGGCAGGAGATCTATGCCCCCAATGTGGACGTAACCTGGCTGCGCAAGCAGATCGGCATGGTGTTCCAGAAGCCCAACCCCTTCCCCATGTCCATCTATGACAACGTGGCCTACGGTCCCCGCACCCACGGCATCAAGAGCAAGAGCAGGCTGGACGACATCGTGGAGAAGTCCCTTCAGGGCGCGGCCATCTGGGACGAGGTAAAGGACCGCCTCAAGAAGTCGGCCCTGGGCCTGTCCGGCGGCCAGCAGCAGCGGCTGTGCATCGCCCGCGCCCTGGCCGTGGAGCCCGACATCCTGCTGATGGATGAGGCTACCTCCGCCCTGGACCCCATCTCCACCTCCAAGATCGAGGATCTGATTGCCGATCTGAAGCAGAAATATACCATTGTTATCGTCACCCACAATATGCAGCAGGCCACCCGCGTGTCCGACAAGTGCGCCTTTTTCCTGCTGGGCCAGCTCATTGAGTTTGGGGACACTACCCAGCTCTTCTCCATGCCCAGGGACAAGCGCACCGAGGATTACATCACCGGGCGGTTTGGTTAAAAAGGAGGCCCCATGAGAAAGACCTTTGACGCGGAGCTCCAGGAGCTCAACTATGAAATGATCGACATGGCGGCGGCGGCAGAGGACGCCATCGACGTGGTCACCGAGTCTCTGGCCTCCGGCGACGACGCGGCGACCAAGTCCGCCGTGGAGATGACCCGCAGCATGGACCAGATGGAGCGGGACATTGAGAACCGCTGCCTGCGCCTGCTCCTCCAGCAGCAGCCCGTGGCCCGGGATCTGCGCACCATCTCGGCGGCCATGAAAATGGTCACCGATCTACAGCGCATCGGCGACCAGTGCGCCAACATCGCCGAGATCTCCCTGCTGCTCAAGGAGCAGAAGCAGACCCGCACCCTGGCCGACATCCGCACCATGAGCCAGAAGGCCGGCGTGATGGTCAAGCGCTCCATCTTCGCCTACGTCAACCGGGACACCGAGGCCGCCCAGGCTGTCATTGCCCTGGACGACGAGGTGGACGCCCTCTTCCGCACCATCAAGGGGGAGCTGGTGGAGCTCATTGCGGGCAACCGGGACGAGGCCGACCAGGCCATCGACCTCATCATTATCGCCAAGTACCTGGAGCGCATCGCGGATCACGCGGTGAACATCGCCCAGTGGGCCATCTTCTGTGTGACCGGCGAAATTCTCGGGTAAGGAGGTGTCCCCATGTCCAAGGCCATTGCGGTCGTGGAGGACGACGAGAGTATCCGTGAGATGCTCCGCTATTATTTTCAATCGGTGGGCTACGCCGTCCGGGCCTACGAGTCCGGCGAGGCCCTCTTTGCCGGCGAGGAGGGCCTCGGCCTGCCCGCCCTTTACATCCTGGACATCATGCTCCCCGGCATGGACGGGCTGGAGATTCTCCGCCGCCTGCGGGAGGGGCGGGACACTGCCGACGTACCCGTGATCATGCTCACCGCCCGCTCCGCCGAGATGGACCGGGTGGCCGGCCTGGAAAACGGCGCCGACGACTATGTGGTGAAGCCCTTCGGCATCATGGAGCTCCAGGCCCGGGTCAAGGCGGTGCTCCGCCGCACCGAGCGCCGGGGCGACCGGGTACTCACCTGGGGGGACGTGGAACTGGACCCCGCCGCCCGGGAGGTACACAAGGCCGGAAAGCCGGTGGAGCTGACCTACAAGGAGTTTGAGCTGCTCAAGCTCCTGTTTTCCCGCCGGGGCGTGGCCCTCACCCGGGACGAGATTCTCCAGGCCGTCTGGGACTACGACTACACCGGCGAGACCCGCACCGTGGATATGCACGTCAAGGCCCTGCGCCAAAAGCTGGGCGAGGACATCATCACCACAGTCCGGGGCGTGGGATATAAAATGGTCTGACGGCCTCCAGGGGGATTGCATCCCCCCTGAATACGCGGCCGCCGCGCCGGCCGGGCGGCGGCGGAGTGGGCAACTGTGTCCTCCGGCGAAGTACCCGCAAGGGGCACGCCATATCCGTAAGGCAGCAAAGCCGCCAACGGCTATGCAGTAAATTCGCCTTCGGACGTTCTGATTTCTTTTCACCCGCGGGGCAGGGGAAACACTGCGAGGCGGCCCCGCAGGAAACACCCGATTGGGAGGTCTGACCAGTGAAAAAACGCATCATCGGCGCCACACTCATCACCGTGGTGTGCGCCCTGCTCATATCCAACCTAGTGGGTGTGCTCCTGTTCCGCAGCCGGGAGATGGACGCCGCCCGCAACACCCTTCAGGAGCTGCTGGTGCTGATGGACGCTCAGAGCGCCATCACCGATCCCGACGGCCTGGCCCAACAGTTCCACGCCGCCGCGCCGGACAAGCGGCTGACCATCATCGATACCGACGGCACCGTTCTGGCCGACACCGAGGCCAACCCCCAGACGCTGGAGGACCACAACAGCCGCCCCGAGGTGGAGCAGGCCGCCGCCACCGGCTGGGGCGAGGCGGTGCGCCACTCCGAAACCCTGGGCACCTCCATGTTCTACGTGTCCAAGCGCTTTGCCGACGGCATGGTGGGCCGGGCCTCCATGCCCCTGTCCTCCATCGACAGCCTGGTGTGGAACGGCGTATGGGGCTTCCTCATCGCCTCGGCGGCCGGACTGCTGCTGGCCCTGATTCTGGCCCGCCGCACCGCCAACCGGGTGATGGCCCCACTCAGCGCCGTGGGCAGCGCCCTCCAGAGCGTGCTGGACGGCACCCGCGCCTCCGGGCTGGAGGACTACCAGGCCGACGACGAGCTGCGCCCCATCCTGCGCTACATTGACAAGCTGATGGAGCGTCTGGGCGGCTATATCCAGTCCATCACCGCAGAGCGGGACAAGGTGGGCCTGATTCTGGACTGCATGGACGAGGGGCTGATCCTGCTGGACGAGGCGGGGAACGTGCTGGCCATCAACCGGGCGGCCCGCACCCTGTTCGGCTTCCCCGAGGGGGAGGAGGACGACGGCGCCCTGCTCCTCACCCGCAGCCGCCGCCTGCGGGAGGCCATTCAGGAGTCCCGCGTCCGCCACTCCTCCGTGGTGCTGGACGTGGATGCCCTCACCGAGGACGCCCAGAGCCTGCGCCTGTTTGTCTCCCCCGTCTCCGGCCGCCAGTATGAGGGGCAGGCCGTGGGCACGTCCATCCTCATCTCCGATGTCACCGAGCTCAAAAAGGCCGAGGGCATCCGCAGCGAGTTCACCGCCAACGTCTCCCACGAGCTCAAGACCCCCCTCACCTCCATCAAGGGCTTCACCGACATGCTGGCCTCCGGCATGGTGGCCTCTCCCGAGGATCAGAAGCGCTTCATCACCATGATCGGCGTGGAGGTGGACCGGCTCATCGACCTCATCAACGACATTCTCAAGCTCTCTGAGCTGGAGTCGGTCACCATCCCCCAGAGCGAGGAGCGCTCCGACGTGCTCACCATCGCCCGGGACACCGCCGCTTTCCTCACCCCCACCGCCAAGGCCGCGGAGGTCACCCTCTCCGTAGACGGCGGTCCCGCCACCGTGGCCGTCCCCCAGGGTCGGCTCAAGGAGCTGCTGCTCAACCTGGTGGGCAACGGCATCAAGTACAATGAGCCCGGCGGCACCGTGCGCACCGCCGTCTCCGTCCGGGACGGGCAGGCCGTCATCGCCGTGTCCGACACCGGCATCGGCATCCCCCCCGAGGCCCAGAGCCGCGTCTTTGAGCGGTTCTACCGGGTGGACAAGGGCCGCGCCCGCAAGAACGGCGGCACCGGCCTGGGGCTGGCCATCGTCAAACACATCGTCCAGCTCTACGGCGGCACCCTGACGCTGGAGAGCGCGGTGGGCAGGGGCTCCACCTTCACCGTGACCCTCCCCCTGGCCAAGGACAACGCCTGAAAAAAGGGCGGCTGAACATTCAGCCGCCCTTTTTCTGCGCCTCGGAGTAGCGGTGGCAGGCGGGCGTATCCGTCTGCTTGTACCGGATGCGGGGTTCTCCGCAGTGGCCCAGCTTGATGGGTATGTACCAATTCCGCCCCCTTTTTACATAGTGCCGGCGAAAATGTCGGCAGGTTTCACAGGTCTTTTCCCCGTCCATTGCAATCACCTCCTTACATAATATATACCATTAGGTCACCATATGCAACCCACTTGTTTAAAAAAAGTGGTAATGTTATAGTACCTATATAGGAGGTATTTAAATGGCTGAATCTGTTTTGGTAAATCGTAAGAAGTTTATATCTTCTCTTGACAACAAATTGGTTGAGCCATTGAATGCGCTCTCCAAAAAGACCCGTGTTCCAAAATCTCGGCTTCTGGATGAGGCAATTGAAGATCTTTTAAAGAAATATGAAAAAAAGGACGGCTGACAGTTCAGCCGTCCTTTTTCGATTCCCGGCGTTTTGCGTAGGGGCCGACGCCCCGGGGCGGCCTCTCTTGCACCTATTGGCCTGTGCATTCGCGGCTCAGTAGGGGCGGCCTTTATGGCCGCCCGGCCTGCTCCGTAGGGGCCGATGCCCACATCGGCCCGCCTTATTCCGGGCTGAAACGCCTTCCATGGGAACCTTTTTCGTATCTGTTTTCTTGTCATGCCTCCGGCGGGCCCCTTTCTGAGCGGCCAGAAAGGGGCGAAAGAGCCGGTTAAGGCGGGGGATTCCGATTTCCCCCGCCTTAACAATCCACCCCTTGAAACGGCCAAGAAGGGGGAATTGCGATTCCCCCTTCTTGGAACTTCCCCCAGGCTGCTCCGCTGGCGGCTTTCCGGCGGCGGGGGCTTACGCTGTAACGCCCCCGCCGCACCGGCCTGTATGTGAGAAAACCGGGGAACGGCGCTGGAACGTAGGGGCGGGGCTTGTCCCCGCCCGGAGAGGATTTCCCCAGCGCAGGGGCATTGAGGCGACCACCAGGGCCGCCCCCACAGTTGCCCAGAACCGTGAGAGGATCTGCCGGTACCCAGTCCGTTCATCGGGACGGAGGGTGGTAATTTCCCTCCCGCCGGTGTATACTACGGTTTCAGAAAGATTTTTCTTGACCTTCCACCCGGTAGAGGGTGTATGGTAGGGCTGTCAGAGGTGATACACAGTGAAGATCAACGAGGTCGAGCAGCTGGTCGGCGTCACAAAGCGAAACATCCGCTTCTATGAAAAGGAGGGGCTTCTCTCCCCCGGTCGGACGGACAACGGCTACCGGGACTACGGCGAGGCGGACGTGGAGGCCCTGCGGAAGATCAAGCTGCTGCGGAAGCTGGACGTCCCCCTGGAGGAGATTCGGAGGATGCAGCAGGGCACCCTGACCCTCACCGACGGCGTGCGGCGGCACATCATCCAGTTGGAGCGGGCCCAGGACAATCTGGCCACCATGCGCTCCCTCTGCCAGGAGCTGGCGGAGTCGGGCGAGCAATTGGCCAGCCTGGACGCGGGCCGCTGGCTGGAGAAGATGGAGCGGATGGAGGAGGGAGGAACGCAGTTTATGAACATCCGAAAAAACGACATTGTCACCCGCTACGGCGGGACGGTGGCCGCCGCCCTGGTCTTCGTGGCCCTGATGGGCGGCCTCATCGCCCTGATGGTCTGGGGCCTGACGGTGGAGCCGGCGGAGGCCCCGCCCCTGGGGCTGATGCTCTTTCTGCTCGCCATTCCCGGCGTGGTCATCATCGGCGTGCTGCTGGCCCTGTGGCAGCGCATCAAACAGATTCGAGGAGGAGAAGAAGATGCTGCTTCTAAATATTGAGTATATTCCCGGCAAGAAAATCGAGGCCCTGGGCATCGCCAAGGGCAGCGTGGTTCAGTCCAAGAACTTCGGCAAGGACTTTATGGCGGGCATGAAGACCCTGGTGGGCGGCGAAATCGAGAGCTACACCCAGATGCTCACCGAGGCCCGGCAGATCGCCACCAAGCGCATGGTGGACGACGCGGAGGCCATGGGGGCGGACGCGGTCATCGGCATCCGCTACACCTCCGCCTCCGTCATGCAGGGGGCGGCGGAGATCACCGCCTACGGCACCGCCGTGCGCATCGCGGGCGAGGCGTAGGCGCACCTCCGCCCTATATGAAAGGAGGCCGTCTCATGCGCACCCTTCCCATCACTGTGGCCGCCGACGCGGATTATCCCCTCCCCGGCCTGCTCACCCTCCCCGACGGCGCGGGCCCCTTTCCCGCCGTCCTGCTGGTCCACGGTTCCGGCCCTCAGGACAGGGACGAGGCCGTGGGCCCCAACCGCCCCTTCCGGGATCTGGCCGTCGGGCTGGCCGCCCTCGGGGTGGCCAGCCTCCGCTACGACAAGCGCACCTTTGCCCACGGGAAGCGGCTGGCCGACGCCCTTCAGGGCCGCCTCAGCGTGGAGGAGGAGGTCATCCGGGACGCCCTGTGCGCCGCCGCCCTGCTGCGGGCAGAACCCCTGATCCGCCCGGACCGGGTCTATCTCCTGGGGCACAGCATGGGCGGCATGCTGGCCCCCCGCATCGACGCGGAGGGCGGCGCCTTCGCCGGGCTCATCTTCTGGGCGGGCACCCCCCGCACTCTGGACGCCCTGATCCTGGAGCAGAACGAGACCTCTCTGGCGGCCATGCCCCCAGAGCAGCGCGCCGCCGCCGCGCCTCTGGTTCAGGCCCTGCGGGAGCAGTTCGCCGCCCTCCCCCGCATGGCGGAGGAGGACGCCCAGCACACCCACATTCTGGGGAACCTCTGGGCGTGGTACTTTAAGGAGATGCTGACACACCCCCCGGAGGAGTACCTCCGCCGCCTGACCAAGCCCGTTCTGGTGCTCCAGGGCGACCGGGACGCCCATCTGTCGGTGGAGCGGGACTTCCGCCGTTACGAGGCCCTTCTGTCCGCCCACCCTGACGCCGCCTTCCATCTGTACCCCGGCCTGAACCACCTGTTCATGCCATCCCCCACCGGCACCATCGCGGAGGTTTTGCACGAGTACCAGCAGCCCCAGGCCGTGGATTCCCAGGTGATCGCGGATATCGCCCGCTGGATTCTGGCCCACGAGGGCGCCGGATGACATAATACCGGAGCGCGGGGCGCAGGCGTAAAAATGACAAATAGATACAAAATGGGAGTGGGCCTTGCGCCCGCTCCCATTTTGTCGTAGAATTGGGTTACATAACATATTTGTCCAAGGAGGCCCTCCTATGAAGCGTATGCCGCTCAGCCGCCTGTTTGCCCTCCCCCTGGCCCTGACCCTGCTCCTCTCTCCCGCCGCCCAGGCCCTCACCCCCGATCAGGCCCGGGAGCTGCTACAGGACTATTACATCGACGAGGTCCCCGAGGACGTTCTGGACCAGAACACCATCCAGGCCATGCTGGAGGCCCTGGGCGACCCCTACACCACCTACTTCTCTCCCGAGGAGTACGGGGCCTTTACCGGCTCCATGTCCGATACGGATACCGTGGGCGTAGGCATCTACTCGCTGGTCACGGCGGACGGGCCGCTGATCCAGCGGGTCTATGAGAACACCCCTGCCGCCGACGCCGGCCTCCAGCCCGGTGATCTGGTCACCGCCGTGGACGGCCGCTCCACCGCCGGGCAGGACGCGGGTACTGTGGCCGCCTGGCTCAAGGGCGACCCCGGCACCCGGGTGGAACTGTCCTACCGGCGGGACGGGGCGGAGTACACCGCCGTCCTCACCCGCCGGGCCATCACCGTCCCCGCCACCTATACCGAGCTGTGGGACGGCCACATCGGCTACATCGACTGCGACACCTTCGGCGGCGAGACGGTGGCCCACTTCGTCAGCGGCATGGAGGACACCGCCGCCGGAGCTGACCACTGGATCGTCGATCTCCGGGGCAACGGCGGCGGTGAGGTAGACGCGGCCATGGGCGCGGCGGGCTGCTTCACCGGCTCCGGCGTGCTGGCCTACCTCAAGGACAGCACCGGCGCCTACGGCGCGTATGGCAGCAACGACGACGCCCGCACCCTCTCCCCCGTCATCGTCCTCACCGACGGGGAGACCGCCAGCGCCTCCGAGCTGTTCGCCTCCGACATCCGGGACACCAATACCGGCATCCTGGTGGGCGGGCGCACCTTCGGCAAGGGAGTGGCCCAGACGGTTCTGGACCAACGCGCCCTGCCCGACTACTTCCCCGACGGGGACGCCATCAAGATCACCAGTTACCGCTTCTACGCCCCCTCCGGCTCCACCACCGACACCGTTGGCCTGATCCCCCACCTGCTGGTGGACCCCGATCTGGCCCCCGAGGTCGCCACCCTTCTCTCCGCCTCCAGCCCCAAGGGCTCCACGGAGGGCTATCTGCGTATCGACTTCAACTGGCGCTGGTATGTGGAGCTGGACACCGCCCTGAGTGAAGCACACCGGGACGCCTTTACCGCTCTGCTGGAGGCTCTGCCCGACGGCGTCCGGGTGCTGGAGGGCACCGGCGGCCCCGACGGCTGGGCCGACACCACCGTGGAGGAGCTGGTGGGGCGGTATGTCCTCACCAGTTACCGGGACCGCAGCTTTACCGACACCGCCGGCTCCCCCTACGCCGCCCAGATCGACCGGCTGGCCACCTACGGTATCCTGGCCGGAACCGGCGGCGGAGCCTTCCAGCCCGAGGGCTCCCTCACCCGCGCCCAGCTCTGCGCCCTGCTGGCCCAGGCCCTCAACTGTCGGGTTCCCACCGGCGAGAGCCAGTTTACCGACGTATCCATGGACGACTGGTACGGCCTGTGCGTCAACGCTGTGGCCCGGCTGGGCCTGGTGGAGGGCGTGGGAGAGGGCCGCTTCGCCCCCGACGCGCCAGTGAGCCACGAGCAGTTCATCACCATCATGGCCCGGCTGTCCCAGCGGCTCAATATGTATATGGACCTCACCCTGCAAGAGATGCCCGCAGACGCGGCGGAGGCTGCCGGGCTGCTCTCCTACTCCGGCTGGGCCAGGGACTCCGTCTGGCTGCTGGCCCTGAGCCAGAAGGGGCTGCTGGGCAACACCATCAACCTGCTGTGGGAGCCCCTGGAGGATATTGACCCGGCCGCCGTCACCACCCGGGAGGAGGCTGCCGCCCTGACCTGTACCCTGCTGAACTATTTCGGGATTCTTCCTTCTTAAACAGAGTGCCCCGCCGTCCACGGACGGCGGGGCACTCTGTTTGCTTTTACCGCTCAGGACAGCAGCAGCTTGTCGTCGGCCTTGTCCGAACCGCTGTGCCCCAGCCGGCCCGGGCCGACCGGGGGCCCCGGATTTTATCCCGCGCGGGCGGAAGTGAATTCCGCCCGCGGCAAGGTTTTGCCTCCGGCAAAACGCTTGCACGGCGCAGGCGCCGCCCCATCTGCGATGGGGAAGCCAGCGGCTACGACAGCAGCAGCTTGTCGTCGGCCTCGTCCGAGCCGCTGGCTTTGCTGAACAGCGCGAGGAGCTGCTCCACGGTCAGCTTCTTCTTCTCCTCCCCCGCGATATCCACCACAATCCGGCCGTCGTAGAGCATGATCAGGCGGTTGCCGTGGGCGATGGCATCGCGCATGTTATGGGTAATCATGAGGGTGGTCAGCTTATCCCGCTGCACGATCTTCTCCGTGGTGTCCAGAACCTTGGCCGCCGTTTTGGGGTCCAGGGCGGCGGTATGCTCGTCCAGCAGCAGGAGCCGGGGCTTCTTCAGCGTGGCCATCAGCAGAGTCAGGGCCTGCCGCTGGCCGCCGGACAGCAGGCCCACACGGGCGGTCAGCCGGTTCTCGAGGCCCAGATCGAGGCTCTTGAGCAGTTCACGGTACTGCTCCCGCTCCGCCCTGGTGATGCCGATGCGGAGGGTACGGGGCTTGCCGCGGCGGGCGGCAAGGGCGAGGTTCTCTTCGATCTGCATGGTGGCGGCAGTGCCGGTCATAGGGTCCTGAAAGACGCGGCCAATGTAGGCGGCGCGCTGATGCTCGCCCAGACGGGTGACGTCCACGCCGTCGATGATGATCTTGCCGCAGTCCACGGGCCAGACGCCGGCGACGGCGTTCAGCATGGTGGACTTGCCTGCACCGTTGCCGCCGATGACGGTGGCGAAGTCCCCTTCATTGAGGGTGAGGGTGACGCCGTTCATAGCCCGCTTCTCGTTGATGGTGCCGGCGTTGAAGGTCTTATAAATTTCGCGCACTTCAAGCATGGGGAGCGCCCTCCTTCCGCACGGGCTTGGTGAAATAGCGGCCCTTCCAATAGGGGACGGCCAGGAACACCGCCACCACCAGGGCGGTGAGCAGCTTCAGATCGGTGGACTCCAGGCCCAGACGGAGCACCACGGTGATGACCACATAGTAGATGATCGCGCCGATCACCGCGGAGAGCAGCTTGAGGGCGAAGTTGCGGAACACCTTGTCCAGCAGTACCTCGCCGATGATGACTGCCGCCAGGCCGATGACAATTGCACCGCGGCCCATGTCGATGGTGGCGCTGCCCTGATACTGGGCCAGCAGGCCGCCGGCCAGGGCCACCAGGCCGTTGGACACCACCAGGCCCAGGACCTTGGCGGTGTTGGTGTTGATGCCCTGGGCCCGGGCCATGCTCTGGTTGGCGCCGGTGGCCCGCAGGGCGGAGCCCTGCTCCGTGCCGAAGAACCAGTACAGCAGCGCGATCACCGCCGCCGTCAGCAGCACCAGCAGCAGCAGAGGGTTGTTCAGCGCAGGCTCCCGCACGTAGCGGGAGGACAGGAGCAGGTCGTTCTTGTCCACACTCACCGCCAGGGTGGCCTTGGTGGTAGCATTTTCATCCCCGATGGCCATGATACGCAGGTTGATGGAGTAGAGGGCCAGTTGGGTCAGAATACCCGCCAGGATGGCTGGGATGCCGCAGGCGGTATGCAGCACACCGGTGGCCAGCCCGGCCAGCATACCCGCCAGCACCGCCGCCAGCACCGCCAGCCAGGGGTTCCAGCCCATGCTGACGCACAGGGCCGCCACCGCGCCGCCGGTGGCCAGGGAGCCGTCCACCGTCAGATCGGCCACATCCAATATTTTATAGGTGATATAGACGCCGATGGCCATAATGCCCCAGATTAGCCCCTGCCCCGCGGCGCCGGGCAGGGAGTTGAACAGGCTTACCAAAACATTCATCTTTCTTCATGCCTCCCGCTCGAAAGTGGATTACAGACAGGCACGTGCCAAAAAGCCGCGGGAAATGGAGGTCCATTCCCGCGGTTTTTCTGACGTTTGCGCCTCACTCAATGGGCTGATAGCCGTCGGGCACCGTGATGCCCAGCGCCTCACAGTTCGCGGCGTTATACATCTTGGCCACGGCCGTGTCGTACTGGATTGCCAGCTCGGACACGTCCGCCTCGCCGGTGAGGATCTGGACGGCCATCTCACCGGTGATACGGCCCAGCTCCTCATAGCTGATGGAGAGGGTGGCCACGCCGCAGCCGGAGCAGATGCCAGACTCGCCGCATACCACGGGCACCCCGGCGGGGATGACTACATTGGCGATGGTTTCGGTGTTGTTGGCCGCCGTGTTGTCGGTGGGGATATAGATCACATCGGAGCCGTCACAGGCGGACTGGGTCACAGCGGAGAGGTCGTTCACGTCGGTGAAGGCGTACTGGGTACAGGTGTAGCCCATCTCCTCCAGATAGCCCTGGATGGTCTCCACCTGAAACACGGAGTTGGGCTCGGCGGAGCAGTAGAGCAGGCCCACGTTCTCCGCGTCGGGGAACAGCTCCTGGAGCATGGCGGCCTGCTGGTCCAGCGGGGCCAGGTCGGAGGTGCCGGAGATGTTGCCGCCCAGCACCTTGTCCTCTGTGCTGTCCAGGCCCAGGGCGATGCCGTAGTTGGTGATGGCGGTACCCAGAATGGGGATGTCGGCGGTGGCGGACTGGGCTGCCTGGAGCGAATAGGTGGCGTTGGCCAGCATCAGGTCCACATTTTCCGACACAAAGCCGTCCACGATGGTGGCGCAGTTGTTGTACTCGCCGCCGGCGTTCTGCTCGTCAAACTTCACCCCATCCTCGCCGAAGGCCTCCACCAGAGCCGCCTTGAAGCCCCTGGTGGCCGCGTCCAGCGCGTCGTGGGGGGCGAGCTGGCAGATACCCACCAGATAGGCCTCCCCCCCGGAGCCGCCGGCGGGAGACTCATTCGGTTCGCCGTTTCCGCCGCAGGCGGTCAGGCCGACTGCCATAACGCCGCTCAGGGCAAAAGCGGCCAGTTTTCTTCCATTCATAATCGAGTTCCTCCAATCCCTACCGCTCTTTAGCAATTTTAACAGCTAAAGAATTAGCTGTGCCCTATTATAGCACATCCGCCCGGTTTGTCAACGGGAAACTTCGTGATTCTTCACAGAAACTTCATCTTTCCCGCCCCTGATTTCCCGGTTTCCGCATGGACTTTTTTCGCTATCTATGGTAAAATGGCATGAAATTATGGACAGAATTCCAATCGGAGGCAATGTATTTTGAGGACTGATGTTTTGGGCGTCGGCTTCGACGACCTGACGCTGGAGGAGGCTGCGGCGGCCGGCGCAGCCCTGGTGGAGGCCGGGGGCTTCCACTACGCGGTCACCCCCAACCCGGAGTTTCTGCTGGCCGCCAAGCACAATCCGGCCTTCCGGCAGGCCCTGCTGGGGGCCGATCTGGTGCTGGCCGACGGCGTGGGGGTGGTCTACTCCGCGAAAATCCTGGGCCGCCCGCTGAAGGGCAAGGTACCGGGCATCGACTTTGCCCAGCGGCTGCTGGCGTGGATGGCCCGTCACGGCAAGCGGCTCTTCCTGCTGGGGGCCAAGCCCGGCGTGGCGGAGCTGGCCGCCGCCAACCTGAAGGACGCCCACCCCGGCCTCATCGTCTGCGGCACCCATGACGGGTATTTCCGGGAGGACGGCCCGGTGGTGGAGGAGATCAGGGCCGCCGCCGCCGACGTGGTGTTCGTCTGCCTGGGGGCCCCCAAGCAGGAGCTGTGGATGGTGGAGCACGGCCCCGCCACCGGCGCCCACCTGATGGTGGGCCTGGGCGGCTCCCTGGACGTGTTCGCCGGCGTGGTGGAGCGGGCCCCGGAGGGCTTTCAGAGGTTGGGGCTGGAGTGGCTCTACCGCCTGGCCAAGGAACCGAAGCGCATCGGACGCATGGCTAAGCTGCCTCTGGTGCTGGTCCAGGCGGCGGGCGCCCGGCTGCGGGGGAAGTGAGCATGCAGGGAAAGCTGATTGTGTTTGAGGGCACCGACGGGTCGGGCAAGTCCACCCAGTTCCGCATGCTCTGTGAGCGGATGGAGCGGGAGGGACACCCCTTCCGGCGGCTGATCTTCCCCCAGTACCAGGAGCCCTCCTCCGCCCTTTTGAAAATGTATCTGAACGGGGAGTTCGGTTCCCACCCCTCCGACGTGAATCCCTACGCGGCCTCCACCTTTTACGCGGTGGACCGCTATGCCTCATGGAAAAAGGTGTGGGGGGACTACTACCGGGGCGGCGGGCTGGTGCTCTCCGACCGGTACACCACCTCCAACGCCGTCCACCAGGCCAGCAAGCTGCCCGAGGCGGAGTGGGAGGGCTTTTTCCGCTGGCTGTTTGACTTCGAGTGCGGCAAGCTGGGCCTGCCCCTCCCCGATCTGGTGGTCTATCTGGACATGCCCACGGAGCAGGCGGTGCGCCTCCTCCGCAGCCGGGAGGCGTCCACCCATACCAAGGGTGACATCCACGAGGTGGACACCGGCTATCTCGCCCTGTGCCGCAAAACCGCCCTTCGGGCGGCGGACTGTCTGGGCTGGGTCAAAATCCCCTGTGTGGACGGGGCGGGGGCGCTCCGCTCTATGGAGGACATTCACCGTGACATCTGGGCGGCGGCCGCCCGTATTTTAGGATAGAAGAACAGAAAAGAAAGGTGCTGTTTCACATGGTAGCGATTCTGTTGGGAACCGGATTTGAGGAGAGCGAGGCCCTGGTGCCCGCCGATCTGCTGCGCCGGGCAGGCATTGAGGTCCGACTGGTGGGCGTGGACGGCCCCGCCGTCACCAGCGCCCACGGCGTCACTGTCACCGCCGACCTGACCCTGGCCGAGCTGGACCGGGAGGCGGTGGACATGCTGGTGCTCCCCGGCGGTCTGGGGGGCGTGGAGGTGCTCCAGGGCGACCGCCACGTACAGGCCCTGATTCAACACTGCTACGACGAGGGCCGGTGGCTGGCCGCCATCTGCGCCGCCCCCACCATTCTGGCCAACCTGGGCTTTCTGGACCGGCGCAGGGCGGTGTGCTACCCCGGCATGGAGGAGCTGATGGGCTCCGCCGTGGTGCAGAAGGGCGCTCCCGTGGTGGCGGACGGCCACATCATCACCGGCGAGGCCGCCGGCTCCTCCTTCCCCTTCGGCCTGAAGCTGGTGGAGGTGCTCAAGGGGGCGGAGGCCGCCCGGCAGGTCTGCCATGCCGTCCACTACCACGGCTGAGAAGGCGGAGCTGCGCCGCCGGGCCCGCCAATATCTGAGAGAGCTCTCTCCCCAGGCCCGGCGGGCGAGCGATGACGCCCTGTTCGCCCGCTTTCTGGCCCTGCCCCAGGTGGAGGCGGCGGATACCCTGCTGCTCTACCACGGCATGGGGGGCGAGCCCGACACCGCCCGCCTCCTCCCCGCCCTCTGGGCGCGGGGCAAGGCGGTCTGCCTGCCCCGCTGTCTGCCGAGCCATGGCATGGAGACCCGGCTTGTCCGGCCGGACAGCGCGCTGAGCCCCCACCCCTATGGGATGCTGGAGCCGGGGGAGGACTGCCCCCTGGTGGGCAAGGACGCCATCGGCCTGGTGCTGGTGCCCGGTCTGGCCTTCGACCCCTCCGGCGGTCGTCTGGGCCAGGGGGGCGGTTTTTATGACCGCTGGCTGGCGGATTACGCCGGCTGTACCGCCGCCCTGTGCCGGACGGCGCTGCTGCTGCCCCAAGTCCCCCGCGCCCCCCACGACCGGGGGGTGGAGCTGGTGCTCACCGAACACGGCCTGTACCGGGCGGACGCGCAGAGGAGCGGGGCCCAAAGGCCCCGCTCCTCGCCGGACGGTACGTAAACGGCTCAGCAGCAGCCGTCGTTGCACCCGCAGTTGTTGTTGCAGCCACAGTTGCAGCCGCAGCCACTGCCGCCCCAGCTTCCGCCGCAGCAGCAGCAAAGGATGATGATAATCAGGATGATCCACAGGCAGCCGCAGCCGTTGCCGCCGCCCCAACCATTGTTACCACAGCACATTCTTGATTCACCTCACTTGTTTTATCTGGCTCATACTATGTGGGGGGCGGCAAAGTGGTTCCCGGCGGGTCATCTGTTTTTTCGTTAGGAGTTGAACCTATGTCTCAGGAAGAATACCGGAATGAGGGCCGCCGGCCGGCCCAGTCGAGGAGCGGCCACGGCGGCAGGCGGGTCGCCCCCTCCCACCCGGAGGGAGAACGCCGCTCCGCCCCCCGCCGCCGGAAAAAGCGTCTCGGCGGCTGGGGTGTGCTGCTCTATGTCATTTTTGTGCTTGGCATCTCCGCCCTCCTGGCCGGCGTGGGCTGGATCTGGGCCAACGATGTGCTGGCCCTCAACAAGCCCGCCCTTACCGCCGTGGTGGAGATCGACGAGGGGGACACGGTGGGCCAGGTGGCCGACAAGCTGGAGGAGCAGGGCCTCATCGAGTACAAGATGGTGTTCAAGCTCTTCTGTTCCCTGACCCACACCTCCGGCAAGGCCGGAGAAGAGGGGGCCAAGATCACCCCGGGCACCTATGAGCTGAACACCGACATGGACTACCGGGCCCTCATCTCCAGTATGGGCTCCTCCTCCGCCAACCGCATGACCACCACTGTCACCATACCCGAGGGCATGACGGAGGCCCAGATCTTCTCCCTTCTGGAGGAGAAGGGGGTGTCCACGGTGGAGCAGTTGGAGGAGGCCGCCGCCAATTACGACTTCAAGTTCTCCTTCCTCAAGGGCGTGGTGCCCCTGGGCGACCCCAAGCGGCTGGAGGGCTACCTGTTCCCCGACACCTACGAGTTCTATATGGGCGAGGAACCGGTGAGCGTGCTCAACAAGATGATCCTCCGCTTTGACGAGATCTTCACCGACGAGATGCGCCAGGAGGTACAGAACGACGGCCGCACCATCCAGGATGTGGTGACCGTGGCCTCCATGATCGAGAAGGAGACCGACGGCTCCGACCAGGCCAAGATTGCCTCGGTCATCTACAACCGCCTGGACAACCCCACCAGCGAGACGGCGGGCTATCTGAACATCGACGCCACCATCCTCTACGCCACCGGCGGCACCGAGGTGGACCTCAACGCCGACACCCCCTACAACACCCGGACCCACAAGGGCCTCACCCCCACGGCTATCGCCAGCCCCGGTGTAGATGCGCTGAAGGCCGCGGTGTACCCCGACTCCACCAGGTACTACTTCTATGCCCTGGGGGACGACGGAAAGCACCACTTCTTCGCCACCTACCGGGAACAGCAGAACTTTATCGCCTCACAGGAGCGGTATCAAAATGGCTGAGAAAACAATCGAACTGCTCTCCCCTGCCGGGGACATGGAGCGCCTGCGCATGTCCCTGGCCTACGGGGCCGACGCCGTCTATCTGGCGGGCCCCGATTTCGGTATGCGCTCCTTCGCGGGCAACTTCACCCCCGAGGAGCTGAAGCAGGCCGTAGAGCTGTGCCACAGCCGGGGAGTGGCCGTCCACGTCACCTGCAACACCATGCCCCGCAACGACGAGGCAGCCCGCCTGCCGGAGTGGCTGGAGTTCCTCCAGGCGGCCGGGGTGGACGCCGCCATCCTGGCCGACGTGGGGGTGCTCTCCCTGCTGAAAAAGCACGCCCCCGGCGTGAAGGCCCACATCTCCACCCAGGCCAGCGTCTCCAACTACCAGGCGGCGGCCGCCTGGTATGAGCTGGGGGCCAGCCGGGTGATCCTGGCCCGGGAGCTGTCCCTGGACGAGATCCGGGAGATCCGGGCCAAGGCCCCTCCGGCGCTGGAGCTGGAGGCCTTCGTCCACGGGGCCATGTGCGTCAGCTACTCGGGCCGCTGCCTGCTGTCCAACTACATGACGGGGCGGGACGCCAACCGGGGCGCCTGCGCCCAGCCCTGCCGCTACCAGTACGCCCTGGTGGAGGAGAAGCGCCCCGGCGAGTATTTCCCCATCGGGGAGGACGCGGGCGGGGCCTTCATCCTCAACTCCAGGGACATGTGCATGATCGACCACGTGCCCGAGCTGATGGACGCCGGACTGGATTCCCTGAAAATCGAGGGCCGGGCCAAGAGCGCCTACTACGCCGCCATTGTCACCGCCGCCTACCGCCACGCCATCGACGCCGCCCGGGCCGGGGAGCCTCTGGACCCGGTGTGGCGGGCCGAGGTGGACAAGGTGAGCCACCGCCCCTACTCCACCGGCTTCTACTACGGCGAGCCGGGGCAGCACACCGCTCACGCCCGCTACCTGCGGGACTGGCAGGTGGTGGGGGTGGTCACCTCCTGCGCCCCCGACGGCTCCGCCCTGTGTGAGCTGCGCAACAAGTTTGCCGGGGGGGACGAGCTGGAGCTGGTGGGCCCCGGCGTGCGCCCCGTCTCCTTCCGGGTGGAGGGCCTGACCGACGGGGACGGCCTGCCCATCCCGGAGGCCCGGAAGCCCCAGATGCCCTTCCGTCTGAGGCTCCCTGTCCAGGCCCCGCCCCTGTCCCTCCTGCGGCGGAAGGCGGTGGGCCTGTGAGCGCGCTGTCCCGACGCCGCTGGGACTACGATCTGCTGCGGGTAGCCTCCATGGTGGGGGTGGTCTACCTCCACACCGCGGCGGGCGCCCTGCGCCAGCTTGGCACCCCCCTGTGGCACTTCTCCAACCTGCTCTCCTCCCTGGCCACGGCGGCGGTGCCCCTGTTCTTCATGCTCTCCGGTGCGCTGCTCCTGTCCCACCCCCGGACGGCGGAGCTGGGCACCCTGTTTCGCCGCCGCCTGCCCAAGGTGCTGATCCCTCTGCTGGCCTGGTCGGGCGTTGTCATCGCCCTGGCCGGCGTGCTCTCCGGCCCCCAGGCCGCCCTGGACAAGCTCATTCCCCTGCTCAATACGCCGGTGATGGTGCCCTACTGGTTCTTGTACGCCCTGGTGCCCATCTATCTGGTCTCTCCGCTGCTCAAAAAGATGACCGATGGGCTGAGCGAGGCCCACTGGAACTACCTGGTGGGCCTGTGGCTGATTGCCACCATCGGCATGGACACCCTCTGCGATCTGGCCCCCGCCGGCCCCTGGCAGAGCGCCCTCACCGTCCACTGGACGCTGAATCTGGACTTTGTGGGCGGCTATCTGGGCTACTTTCTTCTGGGCGCCCGGCTGGCCCGGCTGCAAAAGCTCCCCCGCCGGGGGACGCTGTGGGGCGTGACGGCGGCCAGCTTTGCCGTCATCGCCGCCGGCACCTTCTGGCTCACCAGCCGCACCGGCGTCTACGACGAGCGCATCAAGAGCTATCTGCATCTCTTTACCGCCGTGCTGGCCGCGGCCCTGTTCCTGCTGGCGCGCTCCTATGGGGAGGGCCGGAGCAGCGGGCGGGCCCTCACCGCCCTGTCCGGGCTGTCCTTCGGCGTCTACCTGGTACACCCCATGGCCATCCAGTTCTGGCAGAAGGCGTGGACGGCCTGGATCACCCCCGCGGTGGACACCATCCCCCTCCAGCTCGGCTACTATCTGGCCATCCTGCTCAGTTGCCTGGTGGGCGTGGCCCTGCTCATGTCCGTCAAGCCCCTGTGCTGGCTCTTTACCGGCCAGAGCTTTTCCTCTGCCTGCCGGGAGTGCAACCTGTTCGCCCTGTTCCGGCGGAACCCTTCCAAGCAAACCCCGGCGTCCTAATCATGCACAGCAAGGCGGCCCATGAGGCCGCCCTGCTTCTCAATTTATTTTTATTGTTTTTCATTAAATTTATGTTGACATACAGTTTATTGTGGCGTATACTGGCCGCAAGAGGTGATGCTGTCTGAAACCAAGAGGAACCGTCCCCGGCCGCTTCGGCGGATTCGCCATCGGGCATTTTATCCTCTCCCTTTTGGGCTGGATGGGATGGCTGGGGCTGGCCAGCCTGCCCGACTGCGTGCGCGGCCGCGCCCTCTTTTCCTGGTATGTCCTCCTGCTGATGGCCCTCTATGTGCCCGCAGGCTGGGCGGTCTCCCGCCTGCGGGGCTGGCCCCGCCCAGACCGGAAAACCACCTGCAGGGCCGTGCTCTATCCCGCCCTGTGCGCCTGGGGCTGGGCCTTCGGGGGCCTTGGCCTCCTGCTGCTCTTCTCGGGGCGGGAGGCGCTGTTCCCCCTCGCCTTCACGGGCTTTGCCCTCCTGGTCTCCACCTTTCTGCTGGCCAGCCCTTCCGCCCTGTTCATGCTCCTCACCCTGGATCTGCTCTCAGGCTCCCTGAGGGATGCCGGGGTAAACGCCTTTTTCCAGTCCTCTGCTTGGTTTGCGGCCATGTTCCTGGCCGGCCTGCTGCCGCCCCTGCTCTTCTTCCTGGGCTCGCTCCTGCCGAAAAAGCGGTTGACAACGGCGAAAAATGTGATAAAATAATTCAGCTATCACAAGAAACGCGATGACGAAGCCAAGCAGGCCACGCCGCGCCGAGCGAGAGGGGACGGTGAGAGCCCTCCGCGACACGGGCCTGCGCGCCACTTCCGAGCTGCCCGGGACGACCGGGACGCCCCATCCCCGTTACCGGATGACTGAGATGCCCCTTTCCGGGGCAGATTAGGGTGGTACCGTGGAGTAAACCTGCTCCGCCCCTAACCTGGGGGCGGAGCTTATTTTTTTACAGATAGGAGTTTGGTCTGTCCATGCACAAGAACTACGGCCTCAACGAGCTGCGCGAGATGTTCCTGAAATTCTTTGAGACAAAGGGGCATCTGCGCCTGCCCAGCTTCTCCCTCATCCCCCAGAACGACGCCTCCCTGCTGCTCATCAACAGCGGCATGGCTCCCATGAAGCCCTGGTTCACCGGGGAGCAGGAGCCGCCCCGCCACCGGGTGACCACCTGCCAGAAGTGCATCCGCACCGGCGATATCGAGAACATCGGCCACACCGCCCGCCACGGCACCTACTTTGAGATGCTGGGCAACTTCTCCTTCGGCGACTACTTCAAGCGGGACGCCATCCACTGGGCCTGGGAGTTCCTGACCTCCCCCGAGTGGGTAGGCCTGGAGGCCGACCGGCTCTACCCCTCCGTGTTCGCCGGCAACGAGACCACCCCCGCCGACGACGAGGCCTTCCGCATCTGGAACGAGGAGATCGGCATCCCCGCCGAGCGGATCTTTAAGTTCGGCAAGGAGGACAACTTCTGGGAGCACGGCTCCGGCCCCTGCGGCCCCTGCTCCGAGATCTACTACGACCGGGGCCCCGAGTGGGGCTGTGGCAAGCCGGGCTGCACCGTGGGCTGCGACTGCGACCGCTATATCGAGGTGTGGAACATCGTGTTCTCCCAGTTCGACAACGACGGGGAGGGCCACTACACCGAGCTCAAGCAGAAAAACATCGACACCGGCATGGGCCTGGAGCGGCTGGCCTGCGTGTGCCAGAACGTGGCCTCCCTGTTTGACGTGGACACCGTCATGAACATCACCAACAAGGTGTCCGAGATCACCCACGCCCACTACGGCGAGACCGCCGCCAAGGACGTGTCTCTGCGGGTGATCACCGACCACATCCGCTCCTCCGTGTTCATGATCTGCGACGGCGTGCTCCCCTCCAACGAGGGCCGGGGCTACGTGCTCCGCCGTCTGCTGCGCCGGGCCGCCCGCCACGGCAAGCTGCTGGGCGTCAACGAGCCCTTCCTCTACGAGGTGTGCGACACCGTTATCCATGAGAACGAGGGCCACTATCCCGAGCTGCGGGAGCGGCAGGACTATATCACCAAGGTCATCCGCACCGAGGAGGAGAACTTCGCCAAGACCATCGACAGCGGCCTGAAGATCTTTGGCGACATGCTCGCCGGGCACAAGGCCAAGGGGGAGAGCACCTTCTCCGGCGCCGACGCCTTTAAGCTGTATGACACCTACGGCTTCCCCATCGACCTGACCCTGGAGATGGTGGAGGAGCAGGGCATGAAGCTGGACGAGGCGGAGTTCCACAATCAGATGGACGAGCAGCGCCAGCGCGCCCGGAAGGCCCGGGAGGCCCTGGGCGATCTGGGCTGGGCCGGCGTGGAGTTCGGCAAGGACGTGCCCGAGACCCAGTTTGTGGGCTATGACCACACCGCCATTGACGACGCCAAGGTGGTGGCCCTGGTGGTGGAGAACGAGCAGGCCGAGGAGCTCATGCCCGGCGTGGAAGCCATTGTGGTGCTGGACAAGACCCCCTTCTACGCCGAGATGGGCGGCCAGGTGGCCGACCACGGCGTCATCTCCGCCGACGGCGTCACCTTCCAGGTTACCGACGTGCAGAAGAACAAGGGCGGCAAGTATATGCACACCGGCAAGCTGACCCAGGGCGTGCTGAAGGTGGGCGGCACCGTCTCTGCCTCCATTGATGTCAAGCGCCGCAAAGCCGTCATGCGTGCCCACTCCGCCACCCATCTGCTGGACGCCGTGCTCCGCAAGGTGCTGGGCGACCACGTGCACCAGGCCGGCTCCCTGGTGGAGCCCGACAAGCTGCGCTTCGACTTCACCCACTTCGCCGCCCTCACCGCCGAGGAGCTCTCCCAGGTGTCCGCCCTGGTCAACGAGGCGGTGCTGGAGGGCTACGAGGTGAGCACCGAGGTGCTCCCCATCGAGGAGGCCAAGCAGCGGGGCGCCATCGCCCTGTTCGGCGAGAAGTACGGCGACACCGTCCGGGTGGTGGACATGGGCCAGGGCTTCTCGGTGGAGTTCTGCGGCGGCACCCACCTGGACAACACCGCCAAGGTGGGCGTATTCCACATCGACAGCGAGTTCTCCGTGGCCTCCGGCGTCCGGCGCATCGAGGCCACCACCGGCCTTAAGTCCCTAGAGACCATGAACCGGGCCCAGTCCCTTCTCTTTGAGACCGCCGCCGTCCTCAAGGCCAAGCCCGCCGAGCTGCGCGAGAAGGCCGAGCAGAATATGGCCGAGCTGCGGGAGATGCGCCACACCGTCGAGAAGTTCCAGGCCAGGGAGGCCGCCGGCGAGACCGAGCGCTTCCTCATGGGCGGCCACGATCTGGGCGAGCTGAAGGTGCTCACCGCCACCCTGCCCAACGCCGACGCGGCCAAGCTGCGCCAGATGGGCGACATGCTGCGGGACAAGCAGCCCAATGTGGTGGCCGTCCTGTCCGCTGTCAACGACGGCAAGATCACCTTCCTGGCCGTCTGCGGCAAGGAGGCTGTGTCCAAGGGCGTCAAGGCTGGTGACATCATCAAGAATGTCACCGCCATCTGCGGCGGCAAGGGCGGCGGCAAGCCGGACAGCGCCATGGGCGGAGGAAATGACCTGCTCAAGCTGGACGACGCGCTGGCTAAAGTAGACGACCTGGTCGCCGAGAAGCTGGGGCTGTAACAAAAGCACCCGCTTCGGTAGAAGGCGCGTCGTCCAGCTCCGCCGCAGCTGCGGCGTCTCAAGCGTTTTGCCGCAGGCAAAATCTTGATGCCAGGGCGATTTATTCGCCCTGAGCAGATTATAATGCGGGGTCCCCCGCACGACATGGTCGTGTGGGGCGTGACGCGCTGGCCAAGGTAGACGACCTGGTCGCCGAGAAGCTGGAGCTGTAAGCCGCCGACGGGCGGGTGCGGGCACCCGTCCCTACGGCATGGCGCAGATGCTTGCCGCCCCACAGATAAACGTGTGCAGCAGAGGCACTTATCGCATTTGCCGCATAGAATCAAACGAACACATTTTTACCCAAAGGAGAGTTACACCTATGCTTCCCCAGGACCCTATGATTCTGCTCAGTTACCTCAACACCAAGCTGCGGGACTTCTACCCCACACTGGACGCTCTATGCGACGACCTCCAGATCGACGGGGGCGAGGTCAGCCGGAGGCTGGCCGCCATCGACTGCCGGTACAGCCCGGAGCGGAATCAATTTGTCTCCTGCTGAGCGCACGAACGGGGGCCGCGGAAGCATCCGCGGCCCCCGATTTTTTCCGCCTCAAAGGAATGACATTCCGCTCCCTGTGTGCTATACTAGAGTCAAATCCGCGGAAAAGGAGGATATAGCATGAGCGATTGTCTGTTTTGCAAAATCGCGGCGGGGGAGATCCCCTCCAACAAGGTTTACGAGGACGAGCTGGTGTACGCCTTTTACGACATCGACCCCCAGGCACCCACCCATTTCCTGGTCATCCCCAAGGCCCACATCGGCTCCTGCGGGGAGATCTCCCCGGAAAATTCCGCCGTGGTGGCCCACGCCTTTGAGGTCATCTCTCGGGTGACGAAGGAACTGGGCATCACCGATTTCCGGGTGGTCTCCAACTGCGGCGAGCAGGCCGGCCAGTCCGTGCACCACCTGCACTTCCACGTGCTGGCGGGCCGGGACATGACCTGGCCTCCCGGCTGAGTATGAAGCCGCGCACCCTGCTCCAGGGACTGGCCGGACTGGCGGCGTGGGGCTGCCTGTCCGGCCTGGCTCTGGTGCGTCTTTGGGCCGTGCTATACGGCCGCGTGCCCGGCCCGGCCATTCTGGCCGCCGCCGCGGCGCTGGCCGCCCTGGTGGTGGGAGCGGCGTGGCGGCTCCGGCTGGTCCCCCGCCTGCTGCTCCCGTTCGGCCCCACCTGGAGGACCGCCCTGCTGGCTGGGGCGGCCTTTTTCCTTGGGGCTTTGCTGGATACCAGCTACGGCCTCTTCTCCGAGGGAGATATGGCTATCGGGCGCCTCCCCTTCCGGCTGGCCTGCGCCCTGGGCAGTGGGCTGGTACTGGCGGGCGTCGTGCTGGCCCTGGCCACCGCCGCCCGGCGGTTCGGCCGCCTGGAGCTGCCCCGCGGGAGGTGGCTGCTGCTGCTGGCCCTGGCGGTGAACGTTCTCACCGCCCTCTACGCCGCGGGCTCCGCCACGGTCTACTACTGGGATAGCAACATCTATTGGAGCTCCAGCACCATGCTGGCGGGTCAGAACCTGGATCTGGCCCAGGTGCGGCTGGTGCTCCAGAGTGTCATCACCCAGGAGTACAACTACCTGCTCTCCTGGCCCATCTCCCTGGTGATGCGGGTGCTGGGTACCGGGCGGTACGTCTACCTCTTCGCCATTGCCAACCTCTACGTCCTGCCCGCCCTGGCGGGCATGGCGGCCCTGGCCCGGCGGGTACGCCGGGGCGGCCTGCTGCTGGCCTGCGCCACCCCTATGCTGCTCTACACCGGGCTTACCGGCTTTGTGGACGTGGCGGCGGCGGGGGCCGGCATCTGGGCCTTTGTGATCTACACCGACCAGGAGCGCCCTCAGTCGGCCCGCGGCATCCTCACCGGGGCCCTGCTCACCCTGGTGTTCCTGCTGCGGCGGTACTTCTTCTTCTTTACCGTGTCCCTCGGGCTGGCATCCCTGGCCGCCCTGGCGGTGCGCCGCAGTCAGTGGAAGTCCTTTGCCGCCATGGCCGCCTCCGGCGTGGTGTGCTCCCTGTTCTTCGGGCAGAGCTTCCTGGTTGAACAGGTACTGCGCTCCAACTACTTTGACACCTACTCGGCCTACGACCAGGGCCGGTGGGTGGACGCGGTGATGCTGTGCCGCTACTTCGGCTGGGTGCTCATGGCCGCCGCCCTTGTGTGCGTGGTATGGTGCCTCCTCCGGCGGCCTGCCGCCCGGTACACGGCCCTGCTCACCTTGGCGCAGCCGGTGCTGTGCCTGCTCCTGTTCACCCGTGTGCAGTCCCACGGGCAGCAGCACCTGCTGCTCTATCTGCCCGCCCTGTGCGCCGCCCTGGCCCTGGGGCTGGAGGCCCTGCCCGCCCGCAGACCCGTCTGGGCGGGGGCCTGGGCCCTGGCCCTGTGCATGCTGGGCAGCTCCCTCCTCCCCCGGCCCCAGCCCGCCAGCCCCCAGGAGATCGGCTCCCTGGCCCCCCTGCCCACCTTCACCTACGCCCCACCCCAGCGGAGCGATCTGGCCCAGTTGGTGGCCCTGCGGGTGTATGTGGATGGACTGTCCGCCCAGGAGCCAAAGACAGCGGCGGTGATCGCCTCCTCCTTCGTCTTCAACTCCAGCATCTTTGACAACACCCTCCGCTCGGCGGGCATTCCCCAGCCGGAGGGCCCCAAAACCGCCGTCGCCACCTTCGCCACGGTGGACAAGCGGGACGGCTTCTCTTGGGCCGCCCTGGAGTGCGACTACCTCATCGTGGCCGACCCCATTCAGTACCACCTGGGGGAGGAGAACCAGCACCTAGTCACCGTCCTGGCCCGGCCGGTGCTGGAGGGTACCGGTATCGGCGCCGCCTACCGGCGGCTGGACGTTTCCTTCCCCCTCCAGGACGGGGTGACGGTGTACGTTTACGAGCGGACGCGGGACATCGCGCCGGAGGAGTACCGGGCCATTTCGGCGGAGCTGACGGCCCTCTACCCGGAGTATGCGGCCCAGTACCATTCGCCGGTATAGCAAAAAACGCGGGTGGGCACGGCAAACTGCCGCGCCCACCCGTGCTTTGTCATGCAAGATATTCCAGCAGCACATAGACCCGCTCCCGGGTCAGCTCCGCCGCCCGCTGGGCCTGGAGCATGATGGCCAGAGAGCCGCCGCCCGCCTCCTCGCCCGTCAGGGCAATCTGCTCCTCCTTCCAGGCGATCCACTCCAGCTCCTCCGCCGTCAGGGCCTCCATGTCCGCCTGAGGCAGCATCTGCCGCAAGACGGCCCATACCTCGTTGAGCTGGATGTCCCACAGGTCGAACATCTGCGCCGATAACTCGTTGAGCTCCCCCTGGCTCAGGGAGGTGTCCTCCAGGATCTTCGTTTCGTATTCCGCCGCCGTCTCCTCCGCCCACTCCACGTCGGTTCGGACGCGCTCCACCCAGTCATAGCTCTCAAAGCCCTGCTGGTGCGCCTCGTTATTCAAGGCGTAGAAGGGCAACTTATCCCTGGTGTTCTCGTAGTACCCCACCCAGCCCCGGAACTCCTGGGGCAGCTCGCCCAGGGGCGCGCCGGGCAGATAGACCAGAATCTCCTCCGCATCCTCCAGGCCGTAGGGGGCGGTATAGTAGTACTGGATGCCATCAATCACCTCTTCGGTGCCCGCCTCTTTCTCATAGCTGATCTCAGCGATGCCCATGGAGTAGGTGTAGTCGTTCACCTGCACCGGCTGGGCAAACCGGCCGGTAAATTTGCAGTTCCACTGCACCGCACGGATGTCCGGCTCTCCACCCCCCATGTCGGTGTCGTGGTACTCGCCATAAAAGCTGCCGTCCGGCCGGACGGCCAGCAGGGTGCACCAGCCCCCTGCGCCGCTGGCGAAGCAGAACTGAAGCCGCTGCAAATCAGCGAAGGAGAACTCCGCCGCGGGCTCCGTCTCCGCCGGGACGGGAGAGGCCATGGGCGCAGGGTTGCCGGAGGGTGGCACGGGGGCCGTCTCTCTACAGCCCGCCAGGGTCAACGCCAGCGCACCAGCCAGCGCGCAGAAAACCATTTTATTTTTTCCCATTCTGTCCACCTTCTATCGCTTTGCATGCTGATGCTACAGCGTTTCCAGGTATTCCTCCAGCACACCCACACGCTCCCGGGTCAGCTCCGCCGCCCGCAGGGCGCCGGCCATCCCCGCCCCGGCCAGGGCGGCCTGCTCCTCCTTCCAGGCAATCCACTCCAGCTCCTCCGCTGTCAGGACCTCCATATCCTCCGGGGACAGAAGCCGGTTCAGCGCGTCCCACACCTCATTGAGCTCATTGTCCCACACCTGGTACAGCTCCTCCGCCTTTGTCTCCCGCTCCTCCTGAGAGAGTGTGGCGTCCTGGAGCTGTTGTTCCAGCTCGCCCGACTCATCCCGGGCGCTGATCAGGCTGTAAATGATCTCCCGTACCAGATTCCGGCTGAAAAATCCCTGCTGGTGCGCCTCGTTGTTGAGGGCATAAGAGAGCAGCGCCTCCCCCTGATCGCCGTGGTCCACCCAGCCCCGGAACTCCTGGGGCAGCTCGCCCAGGGGCGCGCCGGGCAGGTAGATCAAAAGCTCCTCCGTGTCCTCCAGTCCCCTGGGCTCGGTATAGTAATAGTGGAAGCCGTCGGCGAATGCCTCCTCGCCCACCGCCCGCTCATAGTCGATGCGGGCGATGCGCACGGAATAGGTATAGTCGTTCACCCGCACCGGCTCGGTGAACTGGCCGGTGAACTCGGAGCAGAGGAGGACGGCGCGTGTGCTGCCCCCGTACTCCTCCCAGGTCGTATCGCTGAAGGTTCCGGAAAAGCTGCCGTCCGGCCTCACATACAGCACCGTGCCCCAGCTCCCCGCGCCGCTGGCAAACACAAACTCATACTGCCTCAGTTCCGCGAAGGTGAAGCCATGCTCCACGGCCGGTTGCGGAGCGCCTGTCGCCTCCGGCGGCTCCGAAGGGGTGGGCGGCGGAAGGGTCTCCCCGCAGCCCGCCAGGGTGAGGGCGATCACTCCGGCCAGAGCGAAGGCCGCTGTGTTGTTTATCCGCATTTGATACACCTCATGCCGGTCAGGTGGATACAGTGTACCACTTTTGTTGACATAATTCTTCTAAAAAACGTTACAAATTTCTCTCAAATGGTTACGGCGCGGGAACGCCCCCCGAACCGAATCGGTTCGGGGGGCGTTCTCAGCCCTCTAGGGTAAACAGCTCTTCCACCGGAGTCTCCAGCAGGCGGGCCAGCTTCATACCCAAGGCCAGGGTGGGGTCGTACTTGTCGTTTTCGACGGCGTTGACGGTCTGGCGGCTCACCCCCAGCAGGGCG
>OGJD01000194.1_pt1 | contig 60003 bp, 46 predicted proteins | sample 1571971 | NCBI WGS metagenome assembly OGJD01 (sample SAMEA2582117, study PRJEB24529) | metagenome | biome: Human gut stool | place: China | collected 2011
ACGCTGAAGTTCGTACAGCGCAAGGTAAGGGTGCGAGCCGCCGCCTGCGTCATAACGGTCAAATTCCTGCTATCGTTTACGGTGGTAGCGAAGCACCGGTTTCTATCATCTTAAATCATGATGAAGTTAACAACGCTCAAGCACACGATGCATTCTATTCCGATGTGATTACTTTAGTTATCGACGGTAAAGAAGTTGCAGTAAAAGCACAAGCAATGCAACGTCACCCGTTCAAACCAAAATTGGTTCACGTTGACTTCAAACGCGTTTAATCATGAAAAAACTCCGAAATTCTCGGAGTTTTTTTATATGTAAAATTTTGGAACAAATTATTACATATCCTGTCTAACGCCCCGTCTTTTGCTCGTAATAGAGTAATTTTCATCAACAATTAATAAGGATTTTTTATGAATAAATTTACAAAAATTAGCGCGACCGCATTATTGGCTCTTTTCTTAACAGCTTGCGACAAACCGGCAGACAAAGCACCAGAAGCGAAACCGGAAACAGCACAAACACAAGCCGCATCAGAAGTAAAAGTAGATGAAAAGGGTGATTATCAAAAATTAGTCGATTGGAACAAGGCACAAGAACAAACACAGTTACAATCACAACAAAAATTCCAACAAGATTTAGTGGCTGCAGTTCAAGCTCAAGATGAGAAAAAAGTGAAAGAAGCGATTGAAACATTTAATCAATCAGTAAAAGATACAATTACAAGCTTAGATGCATTAGATGTAAAAGCAGAATCAATTAAATCTATCAAAGAGCAAACAAAAAATGTATTAAGCTTGGCGAGTGGTTTATTGGTTGATCAGGCTAATATGAGTTTCACTAACCCGACACAAACACCGGAACAACAAAAAGCTTATGCAGAAAAAGCTGAAGCATTAAGAAATGCAATGGCCGAGTTACAAAAACAAAGTGTCGAATTAGAGCAAAAATTTAATCCTGCACCAGTCGCAGCGCCGGCACAAGACGCAAAATAATATTCTGACTTATTTATCTAAAAATAAATCGCCTTATTGTTCCGCAGTAAGGCGATTTTTTATATGAAATATACCTTGAAAAATTACCGCACTTTTTTGATTTAATTAGAAAAGTGCGGTGAGTTTTCTGTCAGTTTTTTCCGAAACACTCCTTTGATTTGTGTTGGGGTATATGCCGTGCTAAAATTCGAGCCCTGTTTAATTAAAAACGAGGATAAAATAATGGAATTCAAGCTTAATAAACTTACATTAGTTTTATTATCTGCTCCGCTTATTGCTAATGCGAGCATCACTCATAACGGAAGTGAATATAATCTTCTTCCTTCTAATCTGGCTACAAATATAACCGATAATCAAGAGCACACTATAAATGGGCCTTTATCGATTGCGGAGGGGGCTAAAACAACCCCTGAAGGGCAAGCAAATGGTGAAATGACCATCGACAATGGTTCCAAATTAAACTCTACAGATACAGTGCTTATTGGGAATCAAAACAATGACGGTTTCGGTGCTAAATTTACTGTCACTGGTGCCGGAAGTGAATTAAATGTAGGCGGGATATTAAATATCGGTAACTACAGTAATGCGAATCTCTCTATTTTAGAGGGCGGAAAGGTGACCTCAACATTTCATGGTAATCCTAATGCGCCTCACTTTTGGGGATGGTTTCTTCATAACGGAACGGCTCGAACAGCGATCAACACTAAAATTGTTATTGATGGTGAAGGTTCAGAACTTTCTTATCATAAAGACTCATTAATTCGTGTAGTGGGCGGAGGTCATAAGGCAACAACCCTCGATTTATTGATTTCTAATGGTGGTAAACTCAGCACAGGTGTCTTGCAATTAGAATATGGCACAGCCAATATTCAAATTGGGAACAAAAGTAAAGGTGGAACGCTAGATGTTAGACGTTTTACTATTGGTAGTGCAGATGTAAAATTCACCTTTGACCAAAATGATATGTTGAATTTTACCCCTATTATCCACACGCATCGTTCACTGAAAGAATCTCATGTTAATTTCATACAAAGTGGTTCTGGCACAACGTTATTTGCTCCAATAGGTATGAATAATGTGAATTCAAATGTAGACATTACTGACGGTACATTAAAAGTCGGTAGAGATAATGCATTCGGTAGAGATAATGCATTCGGTAACGATTCTGTTACCACTGAAGTGAATATTGGTGAGAAAGGTACATTAGCGTTAAACAATTTTAATGCCTCTGTTAGCACCATTAACAATCAAGGTACGCTTGATCTTACTTCAGATAATGCAGATAAAAAACTTACTGTTTATGGAGATTACAGTGGCGACGGAAAACTATTAGTGAAAACAATTTGGAATAGTGCTAATAGTTCTTCTGATATGTTAGATATTAAAGGTACTGCGACTGGTAATACCGTTGTTTCCACCTTAACCGGTCTTATTGAAGGCGATGCGCTTCGTCAAGCGAATAGAGATATTTATTCTGCAGATGTAGTTAAAGTTGCTGATGCAGATCATTCAGGTACCTTTACCGGCACCGCGAGAACAACTAATGCGGGTGAAGCACAATTAACTAAAAAAGACGCTAATACTTATGCATGGACCTTAAAAGCACTCGATCAAAATATTTATATTGAGCCTGCTACCGCTTATATTCAAATGCCTCGTGTCAATATGGAATTAGGCTATAGCGTGTTGGATACTTTACACCAACGTCGTGGTGAAATTAGCCAATCACCAAATTCTGCCGTTTGGGCACGTGTTTCCGGTAAACGTTTAGAAACTGAGGGGCGTACTCGTTTAGACGTTGATAGCTCACAATATGTCGCACAAGTCGGTTATGATTTTAACCGTAGCGAAATGCAAAATGGTCTGCCACAATCTCTAAGTGGTGTATATTTTGCGTATTCTCGCGCGGACAGCAGTTTCTACGACCAATATCGTGCTGAACACGGTGAGCTTCTTGCAAATAAATATATCGGTAAAGGTAAAACTACTGCCGCAAATATCGGTGTATATCACTTATACCGTGCACCAAATAATGCCTATGTGGACACAGTAGCGCAATTCTCTTACTTAACTAACAAATACAACTTTGTATCTAATCCGGAAGTAAGACAACATGGTTGGAGTGGTGCACTATCTGTTGAAGGTGGTCACAGCTTTGCATTGGGTAATTCCAACTGGCGCCTTGAACCACAAACCCAATTGATTTACCAACGCTTGAAACTTCAATCGTTCTATCATGATGCAGATCGTCGTGTTGAACAAGGTACTGATAACAACTTACGTGGACGTATTGGTGTGCGTTTAAGCCACAGCAAAGACTTCCAACGTAACCCAAGCGTGTATTTTGTTGCAAACGTATGGCATGATTTTGTTACTGCAAAATCTGTCTTAATCGGTGACACCAAATATAACGAAAATGATGCCCGCACTTGGTTGGAAGGTGGTGCAGGTTTAAATGTACCATTCGGTAACCATGCTATTCATGCAGATCTTCGTTTAGAGCATTCTCTAGGCAATAAAGGTAACCGTTCCGGTGCGAAAGCCGTGTTAGGTTATAGCTACGCTTGGTAATTCAAATAACGAATATATCAAAACAAAAACCACCTTCTGTTGAGGGTGGTTTTTTTATTAAGAATTTTTATAAATCCTTACAATACGTGTTGCTGATTTGTTTACATGATCTAAGAGTGATAAAATCAACGATGATACATACAACAACAAAAGGACGAGAGGAGAACACTATGAAGTTCAAACTTAATAAATTAACGTTACTTCTATTAGCTGCCCCATTGGCAGCAAACGCAAGCGTTACTTGGTCTGGGACTAATGACGGAATTCCGGAAACCCTTGGAAAAGTCAATCCGGATACGGTTAACGGCTTAGTTCAAGTTGGTAGTGGTAATGGTAATGAAGGTAATCTTAGAATTGATGGGGGCTCTGTTGTAAATATACAAGGTACATTACATATAGCCAACCATCGTCTGTCTAAAGGAACTGTTGTCGTTGACGGGCAAGGCAGTAAACTCATTGTAACCAGTGATGCCAATAATCCAATGAATATCGGTAACTTTGGTAGTGGTAATTTATATGTTTCCAATGGTGGGCAGGTAATCGGTGAATTTGAAGGGACTGAACCGACACCTCACTTTTGGGGATGGCTTCGTGATACTCCAGAAGATGTCACCAATACGGTAATTTCAGTTACCGGTAAAGGTTCATTGCTTCAGTACCCGAAAAACGCCGAAATTCGTGTTGCCGCAAGTGATTGGAGCTCTAAAACCAATACTGTTAATGTATTAGTTGCAGATGAAAGTAAACTTACTGCGGGGACATTAAGAGTAGGAAATGGTACAACCAACATCCAAATTGGTGATAACAACAAAGCAGGCACGTTTGATGTAGAAAAAATTAAACTTGAAGAGAATCCTAAAAAGGTCAAATTTGATTTCGCACAAACAGATGATTTTAACTTCACGCCTGAAATGACCTCAGCTTCCCCTACTACTAAGATTGTTGACTTTGTTCAAAGAGGGAGTGGCACCACTTTATTTGCACCAAGAAACATGAGTGGTGTAAATTCTAATGTAAATATTACTGACGGCACATTAAAAGTTGGCAGAGATAATGCTTTTGGCGACGCTTCCGTTAAAAGTAATGTTGATATCGGTGAGAAAGGCACATTCGAGTTAAACAACTTTGATGCAACCGTGACAAACCTAAATAATAAAGGTACGCTTGATCTTACCTCTGAGAACGCAAATAAAACTCTTACCGTGGAAGGCGACTATCATTCTGATGGCGGTAAATTAATCGTGAAAACGACTTGGAATAATAACAACAGTAGTAGTTCTGATACCTTACATATTAAAGGTAAAGCAACAGGCCATACCGTTATTTCAACCCAAAATGGTTTTATTGAAGGAGATGTACTTCGTCAAGCAAGAGAGAATATTTATTCCGCAGATATTATTAAAATTGACAATCCGAATCATCAAGCAACCTTCAGTGGTACAGCAAAAACCAGAAATGCGGATGAAGCGCAGTTAGCCAAGAAAAATGGCACAGCTTATGCTTGGACCTTAAAAGTACTTGGTCATGATATTTATATCGAACCGGCCACTGCATATATCCAAATGCCACGTGTTAACATGGAATTAGGTTATAGCGTGTTGGATACCTTACACCAACGCCGTGGTGAAATTAGCCAATCACCAAATTCTGCCGTGTGGGCACGAGTTTCCGGTAAACGTTTAGAAACCGAGGGTCGTACCCGTTTAGACGTTGACAGCTCACAATATATCGCACAAGTAGGTTATGACTTTAACCGTAGCGAAATGCAAAATGGTCTGCCACAATCTCTAAGTGGTGTATATTTTGCGTATTCTCGCGCGGACAGCAGTTTCTACGACCAATATCGTGCTGAACACGGTGAGCTTCTTGCAAATAAATATATCGGTAAAGGTAAAACTACTGCCGCAAATATCGGTGTATATCACTTATACCGTGCACCAAATAATGCCTATGTGGACACAGTAGCGCAATTCTCTTACTTAACTAACAAATACAACTTTGTATCTAATCCGGAAGTAAGACAACATGGTTGGAGTGGTGCACTATCTGTTGAAGGTGGTCACAGCTTTGCATTGGGTAATTCCAACTGGCGCCTTGAACCACAAACCCAATTGATTTACCAACGCTTGAAACTTCAATCGTTCTATCATGATGCAGATCGTCGTGTTGAACAAGGTACTGATAACAACTTACGTGGACGTATTGGTGTGCGTTTAAGCCACAGCAAAGACTTCCAACGTAACCCAAGCGTGTATTTTGTTGCAAACGTATGGCATGATTTTGTTACTGCAAAATCTGTCTTAATCGGTGACACCAAATATAACGAAAATGATGCCCGCACTTGGTTGGAAGGTGGTGCAGGTTTAAATGTACCATTCGGTAACCATGCTATTCATGCAGATCTTCGTTTAGAGCATTCTCTAGGCAATAAAGGTAACCGTTCCGGTGCGAAAGCCGTGTTAGGTTATAGCTACGCTTGGTAATTCAAATAACGAATATATCAAAACAAAAACCACCTTCTGTTGAGGGTGGTTTTTTTATTTAATCTCACCTTGAAAAACTGCTAGAATAGCGCCGTTGCTTACTTCTTTGAATCATCCTATGTTATCAAAAACCTTGCCTTTATTATTTTTGCTACCCACTGTTGCCGCTGCGCAATCTTATGTTGTGTATGATTTTACCCACAATAAAATATTGGAAAGTAACTCTGCTCATAGCGTACGCCCCATTGCTTCAGTAACCAAATTAATGACAGCAAATGTGTTTTTAGAATATAACAAAAATGCCCGTTGTACGGCATCAATCACCGCTGAAGATACGGACTACATTAAAGGCACAAGTACAAAATTGCCCAAAAATACGCCTATCTCTTGTAATGAATTATTGAAAGCCATGCTGGTACATTCCGATAATTATGCCGCGCACGCTTTATCCCGTTCAGCCGGCATGAGCCGTTCGCAATTCATCCAAAAAATGAATGAAAAGGCGAGAGCGCTCGGCATGACGTCAACCCATTTTAGCGACAGTTCAGGTTTATCTAATGGCAATGTGTCCAGCGTAATGGATTTGGTGAAGCTGGCTAAATATTCTTTAAATAACGCGGAAATTAAACGTCTTTCCAATATCTCTTCCACCTATATTCAAACAGGAAAGCGTAATATTTTTGTGAAGAACACCAATAAATTGGTGCGCGATGAAATGTTTAGCGCGGCTATTAATAAAACCGGTTATATCCGTGAATCAGGATACAATTTGGTGTTCGTCAATAAAGTGCCTTGTAATCGAGCCACCATAGGCGTGATAAGCCTCAACAATGTCTCCTCTGCGTATCGTTCCAGCTTTACCAAAAGCAAATTGGAAAAATACGGTTGTACCGCGTTAAATAGCAAAGTGCTGAGAGATTTCGTAGAGGATATGCAATATGAAGAAGGCTATGATGAAGAGGGTATGAACGAGTTAATTAAAAAAGTCGCGGGTTAAATTCTAAATATAACTTCTACCCGAAAAAACCGTTGCTTTTTTTGACCGCACTTTCCATTTTCAAGCTGTTAGAAAAAGCAAATTCCTGTATAATTCCCACAATTTTTTGTTGAAATTAACCTGTTGTGAGATCCCTCATGCTTGACACATCACAAACCATTCCCGAACTGGTCTCCTGGGCGAAAGAACGTGAGTTTTCCTTAAATTTGCCGACAGAACGCTTGGCATTTTTACTGGCTATTGCCATTTATAACAATGAACGTTTTGACGGCGAAATGTTAGAAGCTGATTTAGTGGATATTTTCCGCCACATTTCCACCGCCTTTGAACAATCTCAAGAAACAATAGCCGTTCGCGCGAATAACGCCATTAATGAACTGGTTAAACAACGTTTTCTCAATCGTTTTAGCAGTGAATTTACCGAAGGTTTAGCGATTTATCGTTTAACACCGTTGGGTGTTGGTGTATCCGATTATTACATTCGTCAACGTGAATTTTCCGCCTTACGTCTTTCCGTTCAACTTTCCATTGTGGCCGATGAAATCCAACGTGCTTCCGATGCGGCGGAAGAAGACGGCGATGAGCATTATTGGCGTCGCAATGTGTTTGCGCCGTTGAAATATTCCGTTGCAGAAATTTTTGACAGCATTGATTTGTCACAACGCGTAATGGATGAAAATCAACAAAGCATTAAAGAAGATATCGCCGCTTTGTTAACCAAAGATTGGCAAGCCGCCATTTCTAGCTGTGAACAATTATTAGATGAAACCTCCGGCAATTTACGGGAACTCCAAGACACCTTAAATGCTGCCGGTGACAAATTACAGGCACAATTATTACGCATTCAAGATTGTGTGATCGGTCGCCAAGAATTGTATTTTATCGAACAATTAATCATTGATTTGCAAGCCAAGCTAGACCGTATTATCAGTTGGGGGCAACAAGCCATCGACTTGTGGATTGGTTACGACCGTCATGTGCATAAATTTATCCGTACCGCCATTGATATGGACAAGAACCGTGTCTTTTCACAACGTCTCCGCAATTCTATTCATCATTATTTCGACAACCCTTGGTTCTTGTGGACAGCGCAAGCAGAGCGTTTAGTGGATTTACGCGATGAGGAATTAGCACTACGCGAAGAAGATGCCTTAGGCGAATTGCCGGAAGAACTGCAATTTGAGTCTTTAGCCGATATTCGCGAAAAAATCGTCGAACACATGCAAGGCTTATTAATTGATTACCGCGAACAAAATCGCCCGATTAATTTAAGCTTAGTGTTGAAGCAACAATTAGAAAATTATCCTTTGACACAACATTTTGATGTGGCGCGAATTATCGTGGATCAGGCTGTGCGTTTAGGTATTGCGGGCGATGACTTGGCAGGTATCTATCCGCATTGGACAGAAATTAACGATTACGGCGCAGAAGTTCAGGCGCATATCATTGATAAATATTAAAAGTGCGGTCGAAAATCCACGCGTTTTTTGAGGCGTATTTCGCTACCGCATAAATAAGACAATAACAGAGCAATTCAGTTAGAGAAAAAATAATGACAGACAACCTTCAAGATGTAATTTCACCGAAATTGGCAGCTGCGATTGCCAACCCGTTATTTCCTGCTGTGGACAGCCAGTTGCGTTCCGGTAAACATATCGGCACAGAACATTTGGATAACCACGCTTTTTTACTTGATTTTCAAACGGAACTGGATCTGTTCTATCGTCGCTATAACGTCGAATTGATTCGTGCGCCGGAAGGTTTTTTCTATTTACGTCCGAAAGCGACAACTCTCATAGCCCGTTCTGTGTTAACCGAATTGGAAATGTTAGTGGGTAAGGTGTTGTGTTATTTGTATTTAAGTCCGGAGCGTTTAGCGCAGCAGGGGATTTTCAGTACGCAGGAAGTGTATGACGAATTGCTGAATTTAGCGGATGAAGGCAAGTTACTGAAAGCGGTGAATCAACGTTCCAGTGGTTCCGATTTGGATAAACAAAAATTAGCAGAAAAAGTGCGTGCGGCAATTGGTCGTTTACGCCGTTTAGGCATGATTTATACCGTCGGTGAACCGAACAGCGGCAAGTTCACCATTTCTGAGTCTGTATTCCGTTTTGGCGCAGAAGTGCGTGCAGGAGATGATCCGCTTGAAGCACAATTACGCTTAATTCGTGATGGTGAAGCGGCAACGCCACAATCTTTACAAGCTGAAAAAGCCGCATTACAACGTGATACAGAAAGCAGTGAAAACGATACTGACGTTGAAGACGAATTCGTAGAAGAGGAACAAGAATAATGACTGAAGAATTATCCCTAGAAAATGAAGTAATGGATATAGTATCCTCTGATGTAGCGCCGGTTATCTTTAACCAAAACAGTGGGGTAGAACGCGGTAAATTCCGTTCTTTAACGCTCATCAACTGGAACGGCTTCTTCGCCCGCACCTTCGATTTAGACGAATTGGTCACGACACTTTCCGGTGGTAATGGTGCCGGTAAATCCACCACCATGGCCGGATTTGTGACAGCGTTGATTCCGGATTTAACCTTATTGCACTTCCGTAACACCACGGAAGCCGGTGCCACAAGTGGCTCTCGAGATAAAGGTTTGCACGGTAAATTGCGTCCGGGCGTTTGTTACGCGGCGTTGGATACCATCAACTCCCGTCATCAACGAATTATTGTGGGTGTCCGTCTGCAACAGGTGGCAGGGCGTGATAAAAAAGTGGATTTAAAAACCTTTTCTATTCAAGGCGTGGAATTGTCTGTCAATCCGACCGCACTTTTCACCGAAACCATTAACGAACGTCAAGCGCGCGTACTGACGTTAAATGAACTAAAAGACAAGGTTGAGCAGGGTGGTGCCCAATTTAAACAATATCATTCCATCACCGATTACCACGGCATGATGTTTGATTTGGGAATTATTCCGAAACGCTTACGTTCTTCTTCAGACCGTAGCAAATTCTATAAACTCATCGAAGCCTCTTTATACGGTGGTATCTCTAGTGCGATTACCCGTTCCTTGCGTGATTATTTATTGCCGGAAAACTTAGGCGTGAAAAAAGCATTCCAAGACATGGAAAGCGCCTTACGTGAAAACCGCATGACGCTGGAAGCCATTAAAGTGACCCAAGCGGACCGCGATTTGTTTAAACATTTAATTACCGAATCGACTAATTATGTGGCAGCGGATTATATGCGAAATGCCAATGAGCGCCGTGGCAATATTGAAACCGCATTAAATTTCCGTCAGGAGTGGTATAAAGCCAAGTCTGAACAGAATTTATCACAACATCGTTTGGTTGAATTAAGTCGTGAAGCCGCCGAGTTAGCCGAAAGTGAAAGAGTCCTCGAAGTGGATCACCAAAGTGCGCTTGATCACTTGAATTTGGTGTTAAATGCATTACGTCATCAGGAAAAAATTTCTCGTTATCAAGAGGATGTCAGTGAACTGACCGAGCGTTTGGAAGAGCAAAAAATGGTGGTTGAAACCGCCAACGAACAATTGGAAGAAAGTCAGGCGCAATTTGAACAAACAGAACAAGAAGTTGATAACCTGCGTTCCCAATTAGCAGATTATCAGCAAGCTCTTGATGCACAACAAACTCGCGCATTGCAATATCAACAAGCCATTCAAGCCTTAGAAAAAGCCAAGACGTTGTGCGGATTAGCCGATTTATCGGTAAAAAACGTGGAGGCATATCACGAAGAATTTGAAGCGCAAGCGGAAACATTGACGGATAACGTGCTTGAACTAGAGCAAAAGATGTCTATTTCCGAGGCGGCGAAAACACAATTTGATAAAGCTTATCAATTGGTTTGCAAAATTGCAGGTGAGGTGCCACGTTCTGCCGCGTGGGAAAGTTCCAAAGAATTGTTACGCGAATATCCGACACAAAAGCTCCAAGCGCAACAAACGCCGCAATTACGCACTAAGTTACATGAATTAGAACAACGTTTAAATCAACAACAAAGTGCGGTGAGATTATTAAACGATTTTAATCAACGTGCGAATCAAAGCTTAGAAACGGCGGATGAATTGGAAGCGTTCTATGGCGATCAAGAAGCCTTAATTGAGGATTTATCTGCCGAACTTTCTGATTTAGTTGAGCAACGTTCAACCCTACGTCAAAAACGTGAAAATTTGACCGCACTTTATGATGAAAACGCACGTAAAGCGCCGGCTTGGTTAACAGCGCAAGTCGCATTGGAACGCTTACAGGAGCAAAGCGGAAAACAATTCGCAGACAGTCAGGATGTGATGAATTTTATGCAATCACAGCTGACCAAAGAGCGCGAATTGACCATGGAGCGCGACCAGCTAGAACTTCAACGTCAGCAATTAGATGAGCAAATTAGCCGTTTAAGTCAGCCGGATGGTTCGGAAGATGCCCGTTTGAATGTGCTGGCAGAACGTTTCGGTGGCGTGTTGCTGTCTGAATTATACGATGATGTGCCGATCGAAGACGCGCCTTATTTCTCTGCCTTATACGGCCCGGCACGCCACGCTATTGTGGTGCGTGATTTGAATGCGGTGAAAGAACAACTCGCTAATTTGGAAGATTGTCCGGAAGATTTGTATTTAATCGAGGGCGATCCGGCGGCATTTGACGACAGCGTACTTTCCGCGCAAGAGTTAGAGCTTGGTGTAGTTGTTCAGGTGTCTGATCGTGAATTGCGTTATTCCAAATTCCCTGAAATTCCGTTGTTCGGCCGTGCGGCTCGTGAAAAACATTTGGAAGAATTACAGGCTAAACGTGAGGAAGTGGCGGAGCAGTATGCACAGCGTGCTTTTGACGTGCAAAAATGTCAGCGTTTACATGAACATTTCAGTCAGTTTGTTGGCCTGCATTTAGCCTTGGCATTCCAAGCCAATCCGGAACAAGTGATGGCGCAGACCAATCAACAACGTAATGAAATTGAACGCGAGCTTAATCAATTGGTGATTGGCGAGCAGCAAATTCGTCTTCGTTTAGATGATGCGAAAGAAAGAATGCAGTTGTTGAATAAATTAATTCCGCAATTGCCATTATTGGCTGATGATAGCTTAACCGATCGCATTGAAGAATGCCGTGAGCAATTAGATTTGGCAGAGCAGGATGAATTATTTATCCGTCAGCACGGCGTCACGTTGTCACAATTAGAACCGATTGCTAACACGTTGCAAAGCGACCCGGAAAATTACGAGCACTTAAAAGCCGATTATGAACAAGCTATTCAGCTACAAAAACAAGTGCAACAAAAAGTCTTTGCCTTGGCGGATGTGGTGCAACGCAAAGCGCATTTCAATTATGCGGAAAGCGTACAAACGGAAACCTCTGAATTAAACGAACAGTTACGCGCGCGTTTAGAACAAATGCAGCAACAACGGGAAATTCAGCGCGAACAATTACGTCAGGTTCAAGCGCAATATGCTCAGTACAATCAAGTGTTGATTCAATTGCAAAGTTCTTTCAACAGTAAAAATCAAATGTTGCAGGAATTGATGCAAGAAATTGGTGAATTGGGTGTGCGTGCTGATGAAGGTGCGGAAGAACGTGCCAAAATTCGTCGTGACGAGTTATATCAACAACTTTCTACTAATCGCCAACGCCGTTCTTACATTGAAAAACAACTTACTCTTATCGAAAGTGAAACGGAAAATCTGACTCGCCGTATTCGTAAAGCAGAACGTGATTATAAAACTCAGCGTGAGTTGGTGACGGCGGCGAAAATGAGTTGGTGTGTGGTGCTTCGTTTATCCCGTAATTCTGATGTAGAAAAACGTTTAAATCGTCGTGAATTAGCCTATTTATCCGCAGATGAATTGCGTTCCATGTCGGATAAAGCGCTAGGTGCGTTGCGTACAGCGGTTGCTGACAACGAATATCTGCGTGATGCTTTGCGTTTGTCGGAAGATAGCCGTAAACCGGAAAATAAAGTGCGGTTCTTTATCGCCGTATATCAACATCTGCGTGAACGTATTCGTCAGGATATTCTGAAAACCGATGACCCGATTGATGCAATTGAACAAATGGAAATCGAGCTTTCCCGCTTAACGGAAGAATTGACCGGTCGTGAACAAAAATTGGCGATCAGTTCTGAAAGTGTGGCGAATATCATGCGTAAAACCATTCAACGCGAACAAAATCGCATTCGTATGCTAAACCAAGGCCTACAAAATATCGCCTTTGGTCAGGTGAAATCGGTACGTTTGGTGGTAAATATTCGTGATACGCATGCCATGTTGTTGGATGCGTTATCCGGCAATCAGTCGGATTATCAAGATCTGTTCAGCGATAACCGCATAACTTTCTCCGAGGCCATTGCGAAGCTATATCAACGCCTTAACCCGCATATCGATGTAGGGCAACGCACTGCGCAAACTATCGGTGAAGAGTTATTGGATTATCGTAATTACCTCGACTTAGAAGTGGAAGTTTACCGTGGCGCAGATGGTTGGTTGCGCGCAGAAAGCGGCGCATTATCCACCGGGGAAGCTATTGGTACCGGTATGTCCATCCTCTTAATGGTGGTACAAAGCTGGGAAGAAGAAAGCCGTCGTATTCGCGGCAAAGACATCGTGCCGTGCCGTTTATTATTCCTAGATGAAGCGGCGCGTTTGGATGCGAAATCCATTTCTACTTTGTTTGAGCTATGCGAACGCCTAGATATGCAACTACTGATTGCTGCACCGGAAAACATTAGCCCGGAAAAAGGCACCACCTATAAACTGGTGCGTAAAATCTCCGGTAATCACGAACACGTTCATGTGGTCGGCTTACGCGGATTCGGTGCAACAGAGTAGTTTAATAAAAGAAAAAGTGCGGTTAAAAAATGAAGTGTTTTTTGACCGCATTTTTTGTTAAGGAATAAATATGCAAACATATAAAGAAATGATGTTTCCTATTTTAAGATTATTTTCTAATCGGAAAGAATACTCTCGTAGTGATGTATATCAATTCATAGTAAAGTACTTTTCTTTAACTGAACAACAAATAAGTGAACGAATAAAATCAGGACAAGCACTTTATAAAAATAGAGTAGATTGGGCAATTACCTATTTATCTACACTAAATAATATACCTGAAAGACAGAAACTTTTATTGAGAATATCCCGTGGCATTTATCAAATAACAGAATTGGGGTTTTCAATTGCTAAGGATGAGAAACTATTTGAGAATTGGTATCAGGAAGTACATGGTAAAGAAAGTAAGTTTAAGCCAAAGGATAAAAAGGAAGCTAAATCCACATCTCAAGAAAAAACACCTAATGAAAGAATTGATGATATCAACCTTGAACTAACAGCAGCATTAAAAAGTAATTTATTAGACGAAATTGCAAATAAAGATCCTAGATTTTTTGAAAATTTAGTTTTGCAATTGCTAAACAAAATGGGATATGGAACTAGCAATTATACATCTTTAACAGCTAAAGGGGCTGATGAAGGAATCGATGGAATTATTAGTGAAGATGAGCTCGGTTTAAGTAAAATTTATATTCAAGCAAAACGCTGGAAAGATAATGTTTCACGACCTGAAATACAAAAATTTGTAGGTGCAATCTCTGATAAACCTACACAAAAAGCAGTTTTTATTACAACATCTGATTTCTCGAAAGAAGCTATTAATTATGCAAAGAACATACAGAATTTAGTCATTATACTAATCAATGGTGATCAATTGTGTAATCTAATGGTTAAACATAAAGTTGGCGTTTATGTGAAACAAACTATTGAGCTTTGTGAAATTGATCGTGATTTTTTTGAAGAATAATTTAATAAGGAAAATTAGCTATGCACAATCTCATTATCGCCGTTCTCTGTAGCGTTGCGGTGTCTGTATTATTAAAAATTGCTCGTAAGCGCAATATTATTATTCAGCAAGCCATTGCTTTTAACTACATTGTTGCATTGTCACTTAGTTGGTTTTTATTAAAACCGGATTTCAAAGGGCTTGAGTTTACTGACTTTATCGCACAAAGCGAAAATACGCCGATTTTCTTAGCATTAGGTATTTTATTGCCAAGCGTGTTTATTATTATGTCCAAAGCCGTGGAGTTTGCCGGTATTGTACGTTCTGATGCGGCGCAACGATTATCCTTATTTTTACCCATTCTCGCTGCGTTTTTAATCTTTCACGAAACGCTAAGCCAATCAAAAGCGATTGGTATTATGTTAGCATTTGTCGGGTTGTTTTCCCTTTTAAGCAAACCTAATCAACAACAAAGTGCGGTCGATTTTCGAGGTGTTTTAGGCTTAGTCGGCGTGTGGTTTGGTTATGGCATCATCGATATTTTGTTTAAACAAGTAGCGAAAAGCGGAGGAGCATTCCCTACGACGCTATTCATTGCGTTTTCCTTGGCTGCCTGCATTATGTTTATTTACTTGTTATTCAAACGAACTCAATGGAATGTCGCAAGTTTTGTGGGCGGCATTATTTTAGGGGTACTGAATTTCTTCAATATTCTGTTTTATATTAAAGCTCACCAGAGTTTTGGTTCGAACCCAACATTAGTTTTTGCCGGCATGAACATTGGGGTGATTTGTTTAGGTACGATTACCGGCGCATTAATTTTTAAAGAAAAAATCAGTAAAGTTAACTGGTTAGGCATTGTATTCAGCTTGTCTGCTATTTTCTGTTTGTATTATCTCGATAAAATCTTGGCTTAAATTTGAGAAAAATGATGGCAAAAAACGATTTCAGCTTTTTCATTTACGACTATGAAAGTTTTGGTGTCAATCCGGCAACCGATCGCCCGGCGCAATTTGGGGGGATTCGTACAGATGCCGATTTTAATATTATCGGTGAGCCCGTTGTGTTGTATTGCAAGCAAACCAACGATTATTTGCCTGCTCCGGAGGCCGTGTTAGTGACAGGCATTACACCACAGGAATGTAATGAAAAAGGCCTACAGGAACCAGATTTTGCTGCTCGAATTTTGCAGGAATTTAGTCAACCAAATACCTGTGTCATGGGATTCAATAATATCCGTTATGACGATGAAATGACACGCTATACCTTTTATCGTAATTTTATTGATCCTTATGAATATAGCTGGAAAAACGGTAATTCCCGTTGGGATTTGTTGGATTTAGTGCGTGCGTGTTATGCCTTGCGTCCCAATGGCATTGAGTGGCCTTTGGATGATGACGGCATGCCGAGTTTTCATTTGGAAAAACTGACGAAAGCAAATGGGATAGAGCATACCAATGCGCATGACGCCATGTCCGATGTGTATGCTACTATCGAAATGGCAAAATTAATTAAGCAAAAACAGCCGAAGTTATTTCAATATTTCTTTGAAAATCGTGGAAAAAAAGAGATTGAAAAACTCATTAATACCGCAGAAATGACGCCGTTAGTTCATGTGTCGGGAATGTTAGGAAATTACCGCGGGAATACGACATTAATTGCCCCTTTAGCTTGGCACCCAACAAATAAAAATGCGGTCATAGTGTGTGATTTAACGGCAAATATTGATGATTTATTAACAAAATCGGCAGAGGAGTTGCGTGAAAATCTTTATACGAAGAAAGAAACGTTATTAGAGGCCGGTGTGCTTCCTGTTCCGTTAAAGCTCATTCATATCAATAAATGCTCCATTGTAGCACCGGAAAAAACCTTATTACCGCAAAACGCTGAACGTTTAGGGATTAATCGAGCGTTATGCGAGAAAAATCAACAGCGTTTGTTGGCATCTAAGGATGTTCGTCAAAAAGTCATGGATATTTTTCAGCAAGATCGCGAGTTTGAAGCATCTGATAATGTTGAAACTGAACTTTATAATGGCTTTTTTAGTGATGCAGATAAAAACAATATGGCGATTTTACGCACTTTGGAGCCCGAAAAGCTCGCTGAACATAATCTGAGTTTTCAAGACCCAAGAATCCCTCAATTGTTGTTTCATTATCGTGCGAGACATTTTTATCGCACATTAAACCGAGCTGAACAAATTAAATGGCAAAAATATCGCCGGAAAAAATTAGAAGCCGAAGTTTTGAGATTTGAGCAAAGCCTTCAAGAATTAGCTACACAAAATGAGAACGATGAAGAAAAACTGACTTTATTACAAAAAGTTTATGAATATGGCAATAAGATAATTGATTAGAAAGTGCGGTCAAATTTTTTAATGTTTTTTCAATAGAAGAAAAGAGACAACGTCACTAAATATTAAATAATGAAAATACGCTGGATGAAAATTCAGCGTGTTTTTTATTTATGTATTTTGAAAATCTGGCAAAATACCCCTGAGAAAAACTCTAGATTTCACGTAGCGCAATCTATCCCTAAATTTCATCCCTTTCATAAAAATTACTTTCCAATAAAGTAAGGCGTAAAAACGAAGGAATACAGAAAAAAATAGGAAATATACTATGATTTTCCAACTCTTACTTTTGGTTGAATAAATATTTACATTTCAAACTTAAAGTCCATAACTTCATTTTTATATTTGTTACATATCATGCAAAAATCAGTTTTCATCTAGTTTTACTAGTAAGAGTGACTTGTGTATAAGTCTGTGATCTTGTTAATCCGTAGCTTTCACTTACCCCATAACCAATTTCTTATAATGTATATTATGTTAAATAATAAATAATATTTGTCACATTCAGATATTAAAGATAACCTACTTTGAAGCTATATCGCTTTGATTCGTAATTCTATAAAAAACATTAAATTTTCATGTTTTTTATTTATCCAGTATTTTGGATTTAATAAGTGAGAGAAAAAAACTTTGGAAATCTATGATTCTCTTTCCAACACCTCATCATTTCTCTAGAGAATTTGAGCAAAGGCGATATTGATAACTCATTTCATTAAATGTAACCAAATGAGAATGATTTTATTTATAAAACCCTTTTAAATTAATGGGTTACACCAAAAATCAATAAAATAAAATTGACAATTCTCAATAATATGAGTAAAATTCATCCGCAAATACAAATTTTGTATTGTGATACATCTATTAACCGTATTAAGGAAAGGAGTTAGTTATGCTAAGTAAGTCAATTACAGCAAAATTAAACGAACAAATTAATCTCGAGTTCTATTCATCAAATGTCTATTTGCAAATGAGTGCATGGTGCTATAAACATGGTTATGAAGGCGCTGCAGCATTTTTACTTCGCCATGCCGATGAAGAATTGGAACATATGCAAAAGTTGTTTACTTATGTGAGCGAAACCAGTGGAATGCCTTTGTTAGGTAAAATTGACGCCCCTAAACACGATTACGCTTCATTAAAAGAAGTTTTTGAAACAACACTTGAACACGAAAAACTAGTGACATCTAAAATTAATGAGTTAGTTGAGAGTACTTTTGCAGAAAAGGATTACTCTACTTTTAACTTCTTACAATGGTATGTGGCTGAACAGCATGAAGAAGAAAAATTATTTAACAGTATTGTTGATAAATTCAAACTTCTTGGTGAAAGTGGCACAGCGCTCTACTACATTGATCGTGAATTAAAAACTTTATAAGAATAGGAGAAATAAAATGTTATCAAATAGCGTGATTAAACTATTAAATGATCAAATGAATTTAGAGTTTTATTCTTCTAACTTATATTTACAAATGAGCGCCTGGTGCGAACAACAAGGTTTCGAGGGAGCTGCAAAATTTTTATCAGAGCATGCGGCTGAAGAAATGCAGCATATGCGTAAACTCTTCACTTATTTAAATGAGACCGGCGCTTTGGCTATCATCACACAAATTGATGAACCGCCTCATCAATTTTCATCATTGAAACAAGTACTTGAATTAACTTATGAACATGAAAAGTTAATTACCTCTAAAATCAATGAATTAGTTGGTAGAACTTTTGAAGAGAAAGACTACTCTGCCTTTAACTTCTTACAATGGTATGTGGCTGAACAACATGAAGAAGAAAAATTATTCAGTGGAATTTTGGATAAATTAAATCTTCTTGGTGAAGATGGTAAAGGTTTGTTCTTAGTTGATAAAGATTTAGGCGCATTAACAACAAACAACTAATCAAGTCTGATGAAAAAGGCTAAGTCATTATCGATTTAGCCTTTTTTTATATCAAAATCTAGCTACTTTTGTCTAAAAGTGCGGTGCTTTTTTCAGGTGTTTTTGAAGGATATTGAGATTGTTGGTTGGTTTCATAATGAAATGTACGATAAAAAAACGCAATAAGTAGAATGACTAGCGCCAGTAAAATTTGAATTAAGCGTTTTTTAGTTAGTTTTTCAGCAGCCATACTTCCTCACCAATGTTTGTACTTTTTAAATTAATAATTTAGTGGTATTATTGAGATAGATCAATTTTACACGATTCTTTTCCATTTTTCTGGAATTTGGGGAATAAATGAAAATTTTACCGACTGAAACAAAATTAGGACGTCGAGTTCAATCTGGTGGATGCGCAATCCATTGTCAAAATTGTAGCATTAGTCAGCTATGTATTCCTTTTACTTTAAATGAACATGAATTAGATCAATTAGATAATATCATTGAACGTAAAAAACCTATCCAGAAATCTCAAGTGCTTTTTAAAGCGGGTGATGAGCTTACATCACTCTATGCTATTCGCTCTGGTACAATTAAATCTTACACAATTAGTGAAACCGGTGAAGAACAAATTACTTCTTTTCATTTACCGGGAGATTTAGTCGGTTTTGATGCGATTATGAATATGCAACATCCAAGTTTTGCTCAAGCACTAGAAACCGCTATGGTGTGCGAAATTCCGTTTGATATTTTGGATGATTTATCCGGCAAAATGCCGAAATTACGCCAACAAATTATGCGTTTAATGAGTAATGAAATTAAAAGTGATCAAGAAATGATTTTATTACTCTCAAAAATGAATGCTGAAGAACGTCTTGCCGCTTTTATTTATAATTTATCGCAACGCTATTCTGCTCGCGGCTTTTCCGCTCGAGAATTCCGTTTAACGATGACACGTGGTGATATTGGCAATTATCTTGGTCTCACCGTTGAAACAATCAGTCGTTTACTTGGCCGTTTCCAAAAGCTAGGTGTTTTGTCTGTGCAAGGAAAATATATTACGATTAACAATATGGCCGAATTAATCGAATTATCCGGTACTAATAAAACCAAAATCAAAATGGTTATCTAACACCTCCCTTTCCGGCGCATAAAATTGCGCCGGATGCCTTTTTAAGTCTCTCTCCTTGTCATTTATTCAAGAATGTTCTACCCTATTTATAACCAATAAATGGAGGTTGTACATGAAATTCAATAACATACTGGTGGTTTTAAATCCTGAAAATGACAAACAATATGCCCTTGCTAGAGCTGTTCGTTTGGCGCAAGAGCAAAAAAGCCAATCCCCGGTAAAAATAACGCTTTTCCTCGCAATTTACGATTTATCTTATGAAATGTCAGCGTTACTTTCTTCAGAGGAACGCTCAGAAATGCATAAAAATGTCATTGAACAACGTAAATTAGCCATTCAACCCTACATTGAAAAATATGCTTCTGATGGAATTGAATTTGCTACAACCGTTGTTTGGAACAGCAATGAGGCAGAAGCCATTGCTACTGAAGTAGAAAATCAAGGATATGATTTGGTAGTCAAATATACTAAAGCGGAAGAAAGCCTGACATCATTAATCGTGACACCGGTTGACTGGCAATTACTGCGTAAATGTCCGGTACCGATTTTAGTAGTGAAAGATGGCGATTGGAAACACCAACGCCGGGTTTTAGTCGCTGTCAACGTATCTGATGATGAAAATGAAGCGCATAGCTCGTTTAATGATGAATTAGTTTCATTAAGTATGGATTTAGCGGCATCTTTAGATCGCGGCAATATCCATCTTGTTACCGCTTATCCGCCAACGCCAATTAATATGGCTATAGATTTACCTGAGTTTAGTTCTAGTGAATACAATAACGGTTTACGTGGACAATATTTAATTAATATGAAGTCATTGCGCCAAAAATACGGTATTAATGACGATCATACCCACGTAGTTGAAGGTTTCCCTGAAGATGTTATTCCGCAAGTTGCTAAAAAAATCGAAGCTGAACTCGTGATTTTAGGCACCATTGGTAGAACGGGGCTTTCTGCCGCATTTTTAGGGAATACCGCGGAACATGTCATTAGCAAACTAAACTGCAATTTATTAGCTATTAAGCCATCAAAGAAAGAGAATTAATTTAATCTCTTTCAGCTTAATGATTTTTTCTTATTGCAGAAAAATTATGGGTATTCTGATAAAACAAAAACCACCTGTAAAGGTGGTTTTTTAATAAGAAAAGTGCGGTCTAAAATTTAAATATTTTTTCAACCGCACTTTTAAACTTCGAAGAAAAAGAAAATTACTTTTTCCGCTCTATCCATTTTCCATCAACAAAATCCACAATCCATTTCGTGGCTTTGCCATTCTTTTCAGAGGTAACATATTGACGTTTTTCCTTACGGCTAAAGCGAATAATTGCCTCATTCCCCTCCGGATCGACTTGTGGTGCATCGGCTAAGTAACGCAATTTCTCCGGTAAACGCTCACGATACAACGCCAATTCTGCCACTTTCGGGGCGCGAGTTTCGCGAGATTTCGGGAAATTATGCGCGGACATAAACACACCGCTGGCACCATCGCGTAATACAAAATAAGCATCTGATTTTTCGCATTTCAGTTCAGGGAAATGAATCGGGTCTTCTTTTGGTGGTGCAACTTCACCATTTTTCAAAATTTTACGGGTGTTATCACATTGCGTACAGCCCATGTATTTACCGAAACGTCCTAATTTGAGGTGCATATCGCCACCGCACTTATCACATTCGACAACCGGGCCGTCATAGCCTTTAATCTTAAATTTACCCTCTTCGACTAAATAGCCCTCGCAATTTGGGTTATTACCGCAAATATGCAATTTACGATGTGGATCGATAATGTAACTATCCATCGCCGTACCACATTTCGGACAACGCTTACGTTCCATCAGCGCTTTCGTTTCCGATGCATCATCCAACACATTTAACAATTCCGCTTCCGGAATTAAATTAATGGTGGTTTTACAACGTTCTTTCGGCGGTAAAGAATAGCCGGTACAGCCTAAGAAGACTCCTGTGCTAGCCGTTCTAATAGCCATATTGCGTTCGCAAGTCGGACAAAGAATATCTGTTTCGACCAAATTATTCGGGCGCATTCCGCCTTCTAATTCGTCTAATTCTGCTTTGGTCAGTTGAGTCGAGAAATCTTTGAAGAATTGGTTTAACTCGGTTTTCCAGTTTTTTTCGCCGGAAGCGATTTGGTCCAACACATCTTCCATATTCGCGGTGAAATCATAGCTCATTAAATCAGCAAAAGACTGATTCAAGCGATCGGTCACGATTTCGCCCATTTTTTCTGCATAAAAACGACGATTTTCTGTGCGCACATAACCGCGTTCTTGAATCGTAGAAATAATGGCGGCATAGGTAGAAGGTCGGCCAATACCACGTTTTTCCAATTCTTTCACTAATGCGGCTTCTGAAAAACGTGCCGGTGGTTTAGTGAAATATTGTTGTGGCTGCACTGCAGACAAATTGAGTTTGCTGTTAACAGAAACATCCGGTAGCGCTTGATCTTCAGCAGATTTACTTTGTTGCGGCAATACTTTTGTCCAACCGTCAAAACGTAAAATACGTCCTTTGGCAGTTAACGTATAATCCCCTGCTGTCACCGTTAATGTTGTGCTGTCATATTGCGCAGCCGGCATTTGACATGCCACAAATTGACGCCAAATTAAATCATATAAACGTACGGCATCTTTTTCCATACCGACTAATTCATTTAATCCAACATGGATATCGGATGGTCGAATAGCCTCGTGGGCTTCTTGTGCATTGTCTTTACTGGAGTAAAAATTCGGTTTTTCCGGTAAATAAGCGTGTCCGTAATGTTTTTCAATATAACCGCGCACCATATTTAACGCGTCTTGGCTTAAATTGGTGGAGTCCGTACGCATATAAGTGATGTAACCCGCTTCATATAAACGTTGCGCCAACATCATGGTTTTTTTCACACCAAAGCCCAAACGGGTACTTGCCGTTTGTTGTAGCGTAGACGTAATGAACGGCGCTCTTGGTCGGGAACTTGTCGGTTTCGTTTCTAAATCAGAAATGACATAATCCGATTTAGTTAAAAAATCCACCGCACTTTGCGCTTGTTCTGCATTTTTCGGCTCAAATTTTTTGCCTTTAAATTGCGTGACATCTAACTGAATTTCATCACCTTTCGGTGTGTTAGTAAGAACGGAAACTTCCCAATATTCTTGCGGCACAAACGCCTTAATCTCACGCTCACGTTCTACAATCAATTTCACGGCGACCGATTGCACACGGCCGGCGGATAACCCTCGCGCCACTTTTTTCCACAGCAACGGCGACACCATAAAACCGACGACACGATCTAGGAAACGGCGAGTTTGCTGCGCATTCACGCGATCCATGTTCAAATTTTCAGGATGTTCAAAGGCTTGTTTAATGGCATTTTTCGTAATTTCGTTGAAGACGACACGGCTATAGCGTTCATCCTCACCGCCAATCACCTCACGCAAATGCCACGCGATGGCCTCTCCTTCTCTATCCAAGTCGGTAGCGAGATAAATATGATCGGCTTTTTTGGCAAGGGATTTTAGTTCAGCAACGACTTTTTCTTTACCAGGTAAAATCTGATAGTTGGCTTTCCAACTGTGATATGGGTCGATCCCCATGCGTTTGACTAAAGCATCTTGTTCTTTTTGTTGTTTTATCGCTTGCTTTTCTTCCGCACTAAGACCTTTGGTGGAAATAGGTTTGGCTTTCTCTCCGGTCGCGGAACCCACCGTCGGCAAATCACGAATATGGCCCACGCTGGATTTCACTACATAATTGTTTCCTAAATATTTATTAATGGTTTTCGCCTTCGCCGGCGACTCCACAATAACCAAGGATTTTGTCATTATTATTACCTAATTTCGATTAACTCGTATAAAATTGCCCGCTATATTGCTAACTATCTTCAAGTAGGTCAACTACTTTTTTCCAAAAGGCATCAGAAATGGATAAACTCAACGCAATTTATTACTCAGCTGGATTTATGTAAGACAAAACCGTAAAAGTGCGGTCGTTTTTAAGTGCGTTTTAATTTCAATGGCCTTGCAATTAAGCAAGGTCATTTTTTACATCTAAAACAAAAGGAATATGCTCCGGCAACGGTGCAAGTCTGCCTAACTCCATCCAGGCACAAGGAAAATGGAAATCAGACCCCATAGAGCCGGCAAGTTGATGTTCTTCCGCGAGTTTTACCAATAATTGATACTGGTCGCGACTTTGTCCACAACCGGAAATTTCAATGGCATCACCGCCCCATGCTTTAAAACTCTCTGTCAGTTTTCGTACCCATTTCATGGTCATGGTATAACGCAACGGATGGGCAAATACGGCAAGCCCACCGGCTTGATGGATGATATCAATGGTCGTTGGAATATCAACCCACTGTGGCTTGACATAAGCTGATTTACCCTGCCCCAAATAACGTTTGAAAGCTTGGCCATCATTAGAGACTTTGCCGATTTGCACTAAATGGCGGGCATAATGCGCTCGGGTCACTTCGCCATTGCCGGCTAATTTTTTTGCCTCTACGTAAGCATTTTCTATACCGATTTTTTCTAACTTTGCCCCGATTTCCTGAGCTCGAATCTCGCGTAATTTCGCTTGCTCAGCTAAAAGTGCGGTCATTTTTTCATGTGAAATATCAAACCCTAAAGCCACAATATGAATGGAGCGATTTTCCCATAACGTGGAAATTTCCACGCCATTAATCAGCCTCATGCCCAAGGATTCTGCTTGTTGTCGAGCCTCAGCAACTCCGGCCACGGTATCATGATCCGTCAAGGCCAGCACATTCACGCCTTTTTCATGGGCGCGCAAAACCACTTCCGTCGGTGTCAAAATACCGTCAGAGGCTGTACTGTGGCAATGTAGATCGTATTTGAGCATGCTTTTCCTTATTTAATCGCTTGAACCAACTCTTTCACCAATTTCGGGCCGTGATAAATCAACCCGGAATACACTTGTAAAAGCTCGGCACCGGCTTGGATTTTCTCTTGAGCATTTTGTACGCCGTCAATGCCACCGCTGCCAATAATCGGAATTTGCCCTTTTAGTTCTTGGTGCAAGCGAGCAATGATAGCAGTACTTTTATGTTGCAATGGCTTCCCGCTTAATCCACCCTGCTGTTCAGCATTTTGAAGATTTGTGACGTTGTCGCGAGAAATGGTTGTATTAGTGGCAATCACACCATCCATTTTATGACGCATCAAGGTATCGGCAATTTGAATTAACTCGCTTTCCGTCAAATCTGGGGCGATTTTTACCGCAATCGGCACATATTTGCCGTACTGTGAAGCCAGTTCTTGTTGACGGAATTTAATGCTTCTCAACAAATCATCAAAATAATCACCATATTGTAACTGACGCAAATCCGGCGTATTAGGCGAAGAAATATTCACAGTGATATAACCGGCATAGTTATAGGCTTTATTCAAACAAATCAGATAATCATCTTTCCCTTGTTCTAAAGGCGTCAGTTTATTTTTACCGATATTAATCCCTAACACACCGTCATAGTGGGATTTTTTGACATTTTCAATTAGCTGATCGATTCCATAATTATTGAAACCGTTTCGATTAATAATGCCTTCGGCTTCTACCAAACGAAACTGGCGTGGTTTGGCATTCCCCTCTTGAGCCAATGGCGTCACTGTGCCCACTTCAATGAAACCAAACCCCATGGCACCAAAGCCATCAATCGCTTCAGCGTTTTTATCTGCACCTGCTGCCAAACCGATAGGATTTTTAAATTCAATGCCCATGACGGTTTTCGGCGTGCCTTGTGGGCAATTTAGAAGTTGTTTTAAGAGAAAATGAAATGGTGGATATGCCGCTAAGCCAAGGGCTTTTATCACTAAATTATGGGCATCTTCAGGATCAAGGGAAAAAATCCCTTTACGAATGAAAGAATACATACTCGTTTATCTCTCCGGATAGTTAACTGTGAAAAGAATAGAAAAAGTGCGGTCAAATTTAACCGCACTTATCATGTTTACTGTAACGCTTTTTCGATTTTCTCAAACAAATCGCGAGATAAATCTTCTGTCTCACTGATGCGTTCTAGCGCTCGTTTCATCAAGGTTTGGCGTTGTGCATCATAGCGCGCGAAACGAATTAACGGTTCAATTAAACGAGAGGCTATCTGTGGGTTGCTTTTATTTAGTTTAATCAAAATATCCGTTAAGAAACGGTAGCCTGAACCGTCAATGGCGTGGAACGCCTTTAAGTTTTGTCCTGCGAAGGCACCAATGAGAGAGCGCACGCGATTCGGGTTATTAAAATTAAAACTTGGATGATCCATTAACTGCATCACATTTTGCAGCACATTGTCTTCCGGACGTGTCGCTTGTAAAGCAAACCATTTGTCCATGACTAAACCGTCATGTTGCCATTTTTGCTCAAAATCAGCCAATAAACTGTCACGACAAGCCAATTTAGCTTGGGTTGCAGAAGTCAATGCGGCAAGCGTATCAGTCATATTATTAGAATAAGTGTAATGCTTATTCACCAAGTTATTGCCAATATTACTGTATGCCAAGTAACTTAAGCACACATTGCGCAGTTTGCGTAAGGCAATATCTTGACGATTAATTTGATATTCATCCAAACGAATTTGATTGTAAGTCTTCAGTAATAATTCTTTTAAATTATCGGCAATCGTTTGTGCCATAAATTCCCGTACAGCACTGATCGCATCCGGATCAATGGTTTTAAATAGTTCGGCAAATTCTGTTGCTTTCGGTAAGGTGAGAATTAAACTGGTTAACTCGATATCTTTTTGATGATTATCTAGAACTTGATAAAGCACTGCAGCCGTTTCCGCAGATAAATCGAGAGGTTGCCCTTGTTGATAATTGGTAACGTTACGTCGTAACTCTGCAGCAAGTAACATCTGTGCAGCATCCCAACGAATAAAGCCATTTTCAGCAAATTTTAATAAAGTAATCAGTTGTGAAGTGGAATAATCGTAATCTAATTTCACCGGCGCGGAGAAATCACACAACAATGCCGGAACAGGCTTGGTGTAAATATTGTGGAACTCAAAGGTTTGGTCTTTTTGAGTAATGTTCAAGACATTATCCACAACGCCATCGGCATCATAGAGCGTTTGTGCTGCACCTTTTTCATCATACAACGCAATTTTTAACGGAATGTGTAAATTCACTTTTTCCATTTGATCGGCTGTCGGTGGCGTTAATTGAGAAACCTGTAATTGATAGACATGATTTTTTTCATCGTAACGATCACTGATGGTTAACTCCGGCGTGCCGGATTGACTGTACCAACGGCGGAATTGTGTCAAATCCAAATCATTGGCACGTTCCATGGCTGACACAAAATCTTCGCAGGTTGCTGCTTTACCATCATTTTCCGCAATATATAACTTCATGCCCTTTTGGAAGCCATCTTCGCCCAATAAGGTATGCAACATACGAATCACTTCCGCCCCTTTTTCGTACACAGTGACCGTATAGAAGTTATTCATTTCAATCACTTTTTCCGGACGAATCGGGTGCGCCATCGGGCCTGCGTCTTCAGCAAATTGTATGGTACGCAAAAACTTCACGTTATTAATGCGATTTACAGGGCGAGAGCCAGTGTCAGACGAAAATTCTTGATCACGGAAGACCGTTAACCCTTCTTTTAGACTCAATTGAAACCAATCACGGCAAGTGACTCGGTTCCCCGTCCAGTTGTGGAAATATTCGTGCGCAATCACACTTTCAATGGCTAAATAGTCGTCATCTGTTGCCGTTTGTGGATTTGCCAACACATATTTATCGTTAAAAATATTGAGCCCTTTATTTTCCATCGCGCCCATGTTGAAGAAATCCACGGCGACAATCATGTAAATGTCGAGGTCATATTCTAAATCAAAACGTTCTTCATCCCATTTCATGGCACGTTTTAAACTTTGCATTGCCCAATCTGCGCGATCTAAATTGCCACGATTAACATACAATTCTAAAGCGACTTCACGGCCACTTTTGGTGATGAATTGATCTTTCAGTACATCAAAATCGCCTGCTACTAAAGCAAACAAATAACTTGGTTTCGGGAATGGATCATGCCATTCAACCCAATGGCGACCATCCTCTAAATCGCCGCTGTTAATGCGATTGCCGTTAGAAAGTAAAAATGGGTATTTCGCTTTATCCGCTGTGATTTTCGTGGTGTAACGCGCTAATACATCCGGGCGGTCTAGCATGTAGGTAATTTGACGAAAGCCCTCGGCTTCGCATTGTGTACAAAAGGCTTCACCGGATTGATACAAACCTTGCAATGAAGTGTTGGCGGCAGGGCTTAAAATGGTGGTAATTTCCAGCTCAAATTGGTCTGCTTCTACTTGCGCCAAATCCAACGTTAAGCTTTCGCTATCCTGCTGATATTGAGAGAACGGTTTGCCGTTTAATTTAATGGATGAAAATTGAAAATCATGCCCGTCTAACCGTAATGTCGTACTTTCTTTGTTAAGACGTTGATATTGACTTGTTGCTACAACAACCGTTTTTTCAGGTTCCAATTGGAAATCAAGATAAATGTCGGTAACAGTGAAATCGGGGGTTTGATAATCTTTTCTATATTTGGCTTTAGCGTACATAAAACGACCTAATTCTAAGGGCTAAAAAGTGCCGTTAAGGATATGATTTTTAGCCTTAAGTTGCAAATGGATTTTCTTTGGCAAACTTATCGCAAACGTTTGCGCATTATGCTATTCTAGCGCCGTTTTTTATCTCCAAGAATGAGGCAAAAATGTCTTTAACATCTCCTAAAATTGCCATTGTGATGGGGTCCAAAAGTGATTGGGCAACCATGCAAGAAGCTACGCAAATCCTCGATCAATTACATGTTCCTTATCACGTCGAAATTGTTTCGGCACATCGCACGCCAGACAAACTCTTCCAGTTTGCCGAAAATGCACAACAAAACGGTTATGAAGTGATTATTGCCGGCGCCGGCGGTGCTGCCCATTTGCCGGGCATGATTGCCGCCAAAACCATCGTACCCGTGCTTGGCGTTCCGGTGAAAAGCTCAATTTTAAGTGGTGTCGATAGCCTCTATTCTATCGTGCAAATGCCCAAAGGGATTCCTGTCGGCACCTTAGCTATCGGGCCTGCAGGCGCTGCAAACGCAGGCTTATTAGCTGCGCAAATTTTGGCGATGAATAATGCAGAATTAGCACAACGCTTGCATCAGTTCAGACAGACACAAACACAAAGCGTATTGGACAATCCTGATCCTCGAATTTAAAAACAGCTAAAATTTCTACCGCACTTTAAACAACAGGATATAAAAAGTGCGGTCATTTTTTTCCGTGTTTTTTAATAAGCAACTGAAAATAGTGCAAACATGAACGTTTGTGCCATCAATAAAAATCAATGAGAATACTATGCAAAAATCCGCCCTCTACCCAACCATTTATGTCCTCGGCAACGGACAGCTCGGCAGAATGTTACGCTATGCCGGTGCGCCTTTAGATATTCACGTTCAACCGCTGCCTTTTGATGCGCCGGTGTTTGACTTGTCGCCGAATGACATTATTACCGCAGAAATCGAACGCTGGGAAAAAACACCGCTAACCACGCTCCTCGGCAATCACGCCAATTTCGTCAATCAAAAAGTCTTCGCACAATTAGCTGATCGCTTAAGCCAAAAATCCTTATTAGATAAATTACATCTTCCAACCTCGCCTTGGTGTCTATTGAAAGAATCATCACAATGGGCAGAGGTATTTCAGCATATTGGTGAGAAAGTTGTTGTTAAACGTCGCATGGGCGGTTATGACGGCCGTGGGCAGTGGATTGTGTCTGATGAAAACAAAGCTCAAATCACGGAAGACCTGTTCGGAGAAACCATTGCGGAAAAATTCATTCCCTTTGATTACGAAGTGTCTCTCGTGGGCGCACGTTTCCGTAACGGCGAGACTCGTTTTTATCCGGTCACTCACAATTTACAGCAAAATGGTATCTTACGTTACAGTGTCATGGACGTCACTTTCCCACAACAAGCTGCACAGCAACAGCAAGCTGAAATGATGTTAGGCAAAATCATGAATGAGCTCAATTATGTGGGCGTGATGGCAATGGAATGTTTTGTGGTCGGCGATCAGCTTTTAATTAATGAGCTTGCGCCACGCGTACATAACAGTGGACATTGGACACAACTGGGCTGTGCTGTGAGTCAATTTGAATTGCATTTGCGCGCGTTGTTGGATTTACCAACGCCGGAATTAAGGGTGTCTGCCCCAAGCGTAATGGTGAATTTGATAGGCACCGCGCATAACCCGCAATGGCTAAACACCGCCTTTGCACAATTACACTGGTATGGCAAAGAAGTTCGACCGGGACGCAAAGTGGGACACATTAACCTTTCGCATCCGGATAAAAAGGTGATTATCGCGCAATTAGACAAATTGGCGGCGGAGTTGCCGGAAGATTATCAATCCGGTTTGCAATGGGCAAAAAATAAGTTGATATAGTTAACATTTTCGCAACATATTGCTTGTCAAAAAGAAAACCGAGCAGTATAACTAAAACAATTTTCACCCACCATCCGAGGATAACACTATGTTTGAAAAGATTACTGCCGCACCGGCGGATCCGATTTTAGGTTTAGGCGAAGCATTTAAATCCGAAACCCGCAGTAACAAGATTAATTTAGGTATCGGTGTCTATAAAGATGCCAAAGGTAATACCCCGATTGTTAAGGCGGTAAAAGAAGCGGAAAGACGTTTATTAGAACAAGAAAATACCAAAAACTACTTGCCAATTGACGGCGTTGCCGATTTCAACGCACGCACCAAAGAATTATTGTTCGGTGCCAACTCTGACATTGTGAAAAACAATCGTGCAAGAACCGTACAAAGTTTAGGTGGCACCGGCGCGCTTCGCATTGCTGCAGAGTTCGTTAAACGCCAAACGAATAGCCAAAATGTGTGGATAAGCACACCAACCTGGCCAAACCACAATGCGATTTTCAAAGCGGTGGGCATCAATATTCGCGAATACCGTTATTACGATGCCGAGCGCAAAGCCTTAGACTGGGACAACTTAATTGCCGATTTAAGCCAAGCCGGTGAAGGCGATGTGGTTTTACTTCACGGTTGCTGCCACAACCCGACCGGTATCGACCCAACGCCGGAACAATGGGACAAACTGGCTGAAATGTCTGCACAAAAAGGCTGGTTGCCATTATTCGACTTCGCTTATCAAGGCTTTGCCCACGGTTTAGAAGAAGATGCTTACGGTTTACGCGCTTTCGCGAAAAATCACAAAGAACTTTTAGTGGCAAGCTCCTTCTCTAAAAACTTCGGTTTATACAATGAACGTGTTGGTGCATTCACGGTGGTGGCAGAAAACTCCGATATCGCCGCGATAGCATTAACTCAAGTGAAAGTCATTATCCGCACCCTCTACTCTAACCCGTCTTCTCACGGGGCAAATACTGTTGCATTGGTATTAAATGATGCAAAATTACGCCAAGACTGGGAAAACGAACTCACCGAAATGCGCGACCGCATCAAAAAAATGCGTCACCGTTTTGTTGAATTGCTTAAAGAATACGGTGCACAACAAGACTTTAGCTTCATCATCAACCAAAACGGTATGTTCTCTTTCAGTGGCTTGACCGCAGAACAAGTTGACCGCTTGAAAGAAGAATTTGCTATTTATGCCGTGCGCTCAGGCCGTATCAACGTTGCCGGCATTACCGAAGACAACATTCGTTACCTCTGCGAAAGCATTGTCAAAGTGTTGTAATTTTTAACCGCTCTTTAAAAGAAAACGGCATCGAAATAGATGCCGTTTTTGTTTTCTGAAAAACAGTCTCAAAACTGACCGCACTTTTATCACTCAAAACAAAAGTCCAGTTATTTTTCCTGCGCGTTTTGACTTACTCCCTTAATTTCGTTATATAAAATAAATTACAAAGGTATGTATAATTTCATATATAATGAACCACATTAAAAACTAACCGCGCTTTTTTTATGAATAAAAACACGCTGATTTTTATCTTGCTCATTTTATTGCTTTTCGGTCTTGCCTTGTTTTCTTTGTCGTGGGGGCGTTTTGCCATTCCGATTGAAAACGTAGTACAAAGCCTAATGGGCAATAACACCAGCGACGTGCAAAACAACATCATTTTCAATCTGCGCTTGCCACGCATTCTTGCCGCTATTTTAGTGGGTGCTGCGCTTGCGGTGGCGGGCGCAACTTTTCAGGGAATTTTCCGCAATCCGCTGGTGTCGCCTGATCTGTTAGGTGTATCCAGTGGGGCTTGTATTGGCGCAGCCATTGCGATTTTGCTTGGTTTCGGTTTGTTTGCCATTCAAGGATTCGCGTTTGTAGGCGGTTTAATTGCCGTGTTGATGACTATGAGCCTGCCGAAGCTGGTACAGCGCGATTCTACGATTATTCTTGTGCTTTCCGGGATTATCATTTCTGGCTTTATGATGGCTTGCCTTGGTTTAATTAAATATCTCGCCGACCCGGAAACTCAACTTGCCGATATTGTGTATTGGCAAATGGGGAGTTTGACCAAAGTGGATTATAAAAACCTGAGCATGCTCGCCCCGATTATTCTGTTTACTACCGGTAGTTTACTCATGATGCGCTGGCGTATTAACGTGTTGTCATTGGGTGATCGGGAAGCAAAATTAATTGGTGCCAATATTCGTTTGGAACGCAACGTTATGGTCGTGTTTGCCACCTTGCTCACCGCCTCTGCGGTCTGTTTAAGCGGCACGATCGGTTGGATTGGCTTAATTATTCCGCATTTGGCGCGTATGTTTATCGGCGACAATAACCTTCGCACCCTTCCGCTTTCTGCACTGATCGGAGCCCTATTCTTGCTCATTATCGACACCTTAGCACGCAATTTATATACCCAAGAAATTCCGCTCGGCATTCTCACCGGCTTTATCGGTGCGCCTTTCTTCGCTTGGGTGCTGGTAAAACAAAAAGTCGCGGAATAAGGAGCCGATATGTTAAAAATCAACCAACTTTATTTTCAACACCAATCCCATATTCCGTTATTAAACGGCATTGACTTAACCTTAAATGCTGGTGACTTAGTCACTATCCTTGGTGCTAATGGCCGGGGGAAATCTACCCTCTTGAATTGCATTGCAGGTTTACTCACACCACAGCGGGGAGAAATTTTCCTCAATAACGTAGAAATTAAGCATCTGACAAGTAAACAAATTGCCCGTCAAGTCGCCTATGTATCGCAACATTCACCACAAACTTATCAATACAAGGTGTTGGATTATGTGGTATTGGGGCGTGCCGCGCATCTAGGCTTATTCGGCAAACCGAGCGAAGAAGATTATCACTTGGCAGAACAAGCGTTAGCGCAACTGGGTATCAGCCATTTTGCCGACAAAATTTATATGCAAATGAGTGGCGGTGAAAAACAATTAGTGAATTTAGCCAAAATTTTAGTGCAACAGCCGCAACTGATTTTATTTGATGAACCGACATCTGCTTTGGATTACGGCAATGTATTTAAAACGTTGAGCCTGATTAAAAATTTATCCCATCAGCAATTTTCCATCATTATGACCACCCATAATCCCGATCATCCAATGCTTTTGCATGATGTGATCCCGAACAGCAAAGTGGCGATTTTGAATACGCAAGGAAAATTGCACTGTGGTTTCACTGAAGACATTCTCACAGAAGACAATCTGCGAGAACTTTACCAAACAGATTTGCGCTTAATTGAGGTACCCGAATTAGGACGCAAAATCTGTGCCATTACACATATTTAAGAGGACAGACTTATGACCCCGAAAAAAACATCTTTGAAACTCACCGCACTTTTTGCCGCGACGCTATTGGCATTTTCTGCACAGGCGAAAATCATCACCGATGTGGACGGTAATAAAATTGATATTCCTGATCGCGTGGAACGTGTCGCCGACCTTTGGCATGCCAATAACCAAATCGTGTTGTTATTAGGTGGGGCCGACAAATTAGTTGCAACGACCACTGCTATTGCGGCGAATCCTTGGTTCGCTGAAGTGTATCCAAACATTAAAAACGTTCCGGTGCTAACTAACGGCGAAACGATTCAAGTGGAAGAATTGTTATCCCAAAAACCGGATGCTGTGTTGTTGTCTAAAAAATCCATGCTAACCGAAGTAAACCAAGCCGGCTTAAAAGGCGTGCGTGTGAGTTTTCAAGATTTTGAGGGATTAAAGAAAACTGTGAGCATCACTGCCGAGGTTTTAGGAGACAAAGCCCCTGAAATCGCGAAAAGTTACATCAAAGAACTTGAAGGCAACATTCAATTCGTCGAATCCCGCATTAAAGACGTGAAAGAAGAAAAACGTCCAACTGTATTGCACATCACTAGCGGCGCTGATTTACTTAAGATTGACGGTGGCAAATCCATGATTGGTGAATGGATTCGTTTAGCCGGCGGTAAAAGCGTGTTACCGGATCAAGCCAACATGGTGACTGTCACCATGGAGTCCATTGTGGAAGCCAACCCAGATGTAATTATCATCGGTAGCAGCGGCAATAAATCTCAAGCCGCCATTGAGAAAATCAAATCTGATCCAACTTGGCAATCCATCAGTGCGGTCAAAAATAATCGTATTTATGCCAACCCGACGGGGACTTTCCCATGGGATCGTTATAGTGCAGAAGAAGCCTTACAAATTTTGTGGGCGGCACAATTATTCCACCCGGAAAAATTCCAAGACATTGATATGGTGGAAAAAACACAGGCGTTTTACAAAAAATATTACGGTTATGCATTAAGTAAAGAAAACGCTGATCAAATCTTAAAAGGGCTATCACCTCTTAAGTAGTATTGGTTTTTATCGTAATTATGGGTAAAATGCAGACTCTTTTTTCATCCGCCTACTTTTTGTAGGCCTTAATACAAGGAAATTTCTATGAAAATCAGTGCAAGAAACCAATTAAAAGGTAAAGTTGTTTCAATCGAAAGCGGTTCTGTAAACGCAATCGTTCACCTTGATATCGGTGGCGGCAACGTAATTTCTTCTACCATCTCTCTTGAAGCGGTAAAAGAATTAGGTTTAGCAGTAGGCAAAGACGCTTATGCAATTATCAAAGCAACTTCCGTAATGGTTGGCGTAGAATAATTTATTCTTAATGAAAGACAAAACAACCGTACTTGAAAAAGTGCGGTTGTTTTTTTATGTGTTTTTCTGCCATAAAAAATGCGGTGAAAATTCACCGCACTTTTTTTACATAATCAATTTTAGAAACTGTATTTCAAATTCGCAAAGTAAGAACGACCACGCTCATTATAGGTGCGTGCCGTGCCGGCGTTACGATAAATACGTTTATCTAAAATATTATTCACCCCCACACGTAGGCTTAAACTGTTATTAAATTTATAGCCAACGTTAGCGCCCCAAATGCCGTAGCTACCAAGTTGATATTGTGTCACCAAGCTTTCACCTGTGTTATAAATTACGTGCATAAAGTTTTCCGCATTCTCAACGGTTTTTTGTTTGCCGTAACGGGTGTAAGAGGTATTCACATCCCAATGATCATTAATTTTCCAATTAAGATTGCTGTTCACCGTGTATTTCGGCACAAGAGAAATCGGATTGCCCGTTTCCTTGTTTTTATTTTTGAGCATATAGGTGAGATTGGTACTGAATAAAATCGCATCATCTAAGAATGGTAATGTGATATTACCTTCAACCCCTTCAATAATCGCTCTTGGTGTGTTGCCCCAACGATAAACATTGGTTGCCGTGTAGTTACGATAAATCGCTCTTCCGTCCGGAGTATTGCTTGCACGAATTTCACGATCATAGCCGCCTGCCGGTGCATCAATGGTCGTTAAGAATTCACCGTTAGACACGATTTTATTGCGATAATCATTGTGGAAATACGCCAAGGAGAACAATTTACCTTCGTTTTCATATTCAAAGCCGATTTCTTTGTTCCAGCTGGTTTCCGGTTTGATATTTTCATTACCTAAGAAGTAACAAGCACGTCCCCAGTCAAAACCTTTCGGATTACTGTTTTGAAGAACGGTATATTGTCTGCCTTTTGCATCTGTCTTAACAACACTGCCGGTTGAATTTAACGCATTTGGATTATTCCAGTTATTTGCGCTGTCAATCGGACAACCATTACTCGCGTTAATGAGCAAATAATTTGGGGAAGATTGATAAAGATTCGGTGCTTTATAGGATCTTGCTACTCCACCTTTAATTTTCCAGTTTTCGCTCACTTGGTGTGAGAAGTTGAATGACGGGCTCCAGTTCGATTTAGAATTCGTGCTGGAATCAAAACGAATGCCCGGTGTTACAATGGTTTTGTTATTTGGCAACATAATGTTGTCTTCCAAGAACGCCGCCCATTCATTTTGTGCCACTTTACCACTACGTCCTTTATCTTTTAACCAAGGCACGATGGCATAAACTTGCATGGTTTGCGTCATAGAAGCAGCATCATCCAATTCAGAACGGGACGCTTCCACACCAACAGTCACCATATGGCTGGTATTACCCAAAGCAAAGGGAATATAAAGTTCATTGCTAAAACGGTAGTTTCTGAGTAAACCGACAGATTTATTTAACCCGTTGTAAGCCCCTTCCGTACTGCCCAACAAGCCTTCCGGATAATGATAGTTACGGGTTTGGTCGAAAGTGAAATAAGTGCGGTTATCTAACACGCCCCATTTGCCTTCATGTGTTAAACCGTAACTTTGACGATAAAGCGTTGAGGTTTCCGCATGTTGTAACGCAAGATCACGGCTGGTTTTCATGGCTTGATTCAGTAAAACAGAGCTGTTTTGTGTGTCCCCATTATAAATATTGCCTTGACGACTGTATGCTGCGTCAAAGGTTAATTTTTGATCCGGGGTGATGTTCCAAACTAACTGTCCTGCCACATCACGGTTACGCACACCTTCACGCCCGGCATAACGAGTATTATCTTGTGTTCCCGCATTGTTATTAACGAAGGCATCTTCACCTGAGTTGATATCCAACGCATCCGCTTGTGTTTTCGCAATGTTGCCGTATAAACGGAAACCTAATACATCCTTAATTAACGGACCGCTGACGTTAAAACCAAGACGGTTGGTATAGCCTTCCTTGCCGTCTTCCGGTTGTTCGGTGAAAAGATTCACACTGCCGTGATACTCACTGGTCGGAGATTTGGTTTTGATATTAACCACCCCACCCATCGCACCGGAACCGTAACGAGCTGCTGCCGGCCCACGCAACACTTCAATGGATTCAATGGCATCCGCCGGTACCCAGTTGGTATCACCACGGGTATTACGGGTACCGTTTCTGCCGTAACGTTCGGAGTTACGGGATTTCACCGGTTTACCATCCACCAAAATCAGGGTATTTTCCGGCCCCATGGCGCGAATATCCACCTGACGTTTATTACCGCGAGCACCGCCCGGTGCGTTGGTACTTAAGGTTACGCCCGGTTGTTTAGCAATAATTTCAGACGCGTCATTTTCAATAGGATTACGTTCTAAATCTTTCGCTGTTACCACAGAAACACCCAGTGATTGTTTCACTTGTTCTTCTGCCGTCACTTGAATTTCGTCTAGTTTTTGCGTGCTTTCCGCTTGTGTAAAAGTTGAAATCACAGTCAAACTAATAATGCTGAGTCGAGGGAATTTTTTCATTGATAAATCCTTAGTTTGATAAAAAATCGCGCAATAATACGATCGCTATATAAACAAATAAATAACCATAAGTAAGTAAAAAAAGATTACACTTTTGTTTTTAGCTGTTGTGTTTTCAGTTAAGAATCAGTTAAAAACGCAAATGTTGCTGTAGCTGTGCAGTTGAAGTGCGGTAGATTTTGGCTAAGTTTTCTAAGGTCAAAAGGGACTCTCGAGCGCCTTGTTGGCACCCGTATTGCTGATCGAGTAGCAAAATATTTTCTGCTAAATACATCGCGTGTTGCGGATTATGGGTAGTGATCAGCAAAGCGATATTTTGTGCTTGGAGCTGTTTAATTTTTTCTAACACGCGAATTTGATTGCCAAAATCGAGGCTTGCCGTCGGTTCATCCATCACCAACAATTTGGCTTGCTGCGCAATGGCTCGAGCAATAAGCACAAGTTGTTTCTCTCCCCCGCTCAATTCGGGATAGTAACGTTTGGCAAGATGTTCAATTTGCAGACCGGCAAGGGCTGAAAGTGCCAACTCTTTGTCTTCCGCTGTCGGCGTTTGATACCACTTCAAAAAGGCAGAACGCCCCATCAACACCATGTCTTGCACCAAAAACGGAAACAAATGTTGGTGCGCCTGTGGCACATAAGCAATATTGCGTGCCAATTCTGCCTGTGTATAAGCAGAAATCGGCTGTTGTTGCCAGCAGACTTCGCCTTGCAATGCGGGTTGTAAACCAAGCAAGGTTTTCAAGAAGGTACTCTTTCCTGCCCCATTAGCCCCCAATAAACAACAAATTTGTTTTTCCTTTAAACAGAAATTGATGTTGTTTATTAAAACGTTGTTGCCATAACCAATGGCTAAATCATGGGTTTCGATCAAATTCATCGTCTGCCCCGCAATAACAAATAAAGGAAGAACGGCGCACCACACGCAGAGGTGAGAATCCCCAACGGTAATTCAATGCCGGCAATGGTGCGAGCCAAGGTGTCCGTTAATAACAGAAAACTGGCGCCAAGCAACAAAGAAGTTGGCAATAACAGAATAAAATTCGCCCCCACCAACAAGCGTGCAATGTGTGGCACGAGCAATCCAACCCAACCGATAATGCCTGTAATCGACACCGCACTTGCGGTGCAAATGGTGGTGAAAATAATCAAAATATAACGGGTAGCTTTAATCGGCACACCTAAACTGCGCGCTTCTTCCTCTTCCAACGAAAGCAAATTTAAACGCCAACGCAGTAAAAATAACGGCGCCATACCGAGCAAAATCGGTGCCAGTTGCACCACATCTTTCGGCGTGATGGCAGTTAAACTGCCGAGCAGCCAAAACGTGATGGAAGGCAGTTGAGTAAAGGGATCGGCAAGAATTTTTAACAAAGAAATACCCGCGCCGAGCAAAGAACCGATGGCGATGCCGGCAAGGACTAAAACCAAAATCGGGTCTTGATCTTTACTGCGAGAAGCAATGAGCGAGACACAAAATACCGCAGAAATACCGCCAAGAAAGGCAAAAAGCTGAATGTAAAACATCGGCAAACTGTAAAAAATCGCCAAGGACGCGCCCAATCCTGCCCCTGCGGAAACACCCAAAATATCCGGTGAAACTAACGGGTTTTTAAACATGCCTTGGTAGGTTGCCCCTGCACACGCCAAGGCGGCGCCCACTAAACACGCTACCACAATACGCGGAGAACGAATTTGCCATAACACGGTGTGAATCGGTGAATCGGCGCTACATTGTGGCTCCCATAAACAGACGAGGGTTTGCCATAATTGGCTTGGTGAAATGGGGAATTTACCCACATTCAAGGCAAGCAAAATACTGCTGATTAACAACGCAATCAGCAGCAAAAAGAATAGACGTGGGGAACGTTGAATAAACTGTTGCATTATTGCCCTTGTTTCAGCAGTTGCTCAGCCTGTGCTGTTGTTAAATCAATGTGGTAAAACAATTTATAAAAGCGTTGCACTTCCGGCGCGAAGTCTGCCATCGGTTTATTGCTTAGCAAATGTTGTAGCCAACGCACGCCAAGCAAGCGATTTAAACTTGGTGGTGAATCGAGCCAACCGAACGGCTGGTTAGGAATGAAAAAAACGCGCTGATTTTTCACCGCACTTAATTGGCTCCATTGCGGATTATTTTTGATGGTTTGGAAAAATTCGGCATATTGCGTCAGAATGATGTCTGGATTCCAAAGCAATAACTGTTCCATGGAGACTTGCGTTAAGCCTTTGTGTTCCCCTTCCACTACATTGCGCAAGCCTACCAACTCCATGGTTTCAGTATGAATGGAACCTTTTTGCCCCGTTTGCAAACCGTCAGCACTGCGCGCCAAGTAGGCGGATTGTTGTAAAACACCGGAAAAATCGACCGCACTTTTTAAGGTTTCTTCCGCATATTGCGCTTGCTGTTCTGTTAATTGTTCCACGCCTAGCCATTTGCCTAGTTCACGCAAGGTGTTTGGCGTGGCAGAAAGTCTGCCGTCTAACAATAGATAAGGTACGCCGGTCTGCGCAAAAGTACGCTTAGCTTGGTCAATATAATTCGGCGTGACATTCCCCACATCAATAATCAAATTCGGCTGCAACGCCACGATTTTTTCCGCAGAAAGTGTGCTGCCCTTGCCGGCAATTTTGCCGATCGTCGGCAATGCTTGTTGTTCCGCAGGAAATAATTTACCGCCCTGAGATGCCATATTAAAGCCCGCCAATCCCACTATTTTTTGTGGTGCGACCGACAGCAATAGCACATCACTCGGGTTGCCGGCACTTAGCACTTTCTCAATGGGTTGAGATGCTGGAACTTCCCCCGCAAGAAAAGCCGAAGGCGTATTCTCTGCCCATAGGTTTGTCGCGAAAATCAGCGAAAATAACAAGATGAAGTATTTTTTCATGTGAATATCCTTAAAAGAGCGGTCACTAAATCCAATAAATTCAAATTCTACCGAAACACTATATATTTTTGAATATATAGCGCAAAATTGCTAGAATAATCTCGCTATATGTTTTTATACATATCGTTATTTTTCCTAAACCAAGTTGGGTAGAAAAGATGAAATTTGAGGTGATCTATAAATTCTTGCTGTTGTGCATATCGCTCATCAGTTTGTTATGCGTGGTGGTAAGTGGTGCTGGATTATTTTTCGGTTGGCAAATGGGCACGTTGTTTTATGTGCATATCACTTTTGCCGTGTTACTGGTTGTGGCGTTGTTACTGCATATGCTTAACCGAAAAAATAAACTGGTGAAAATCAACACGCAATTTGCCGATCTCGTTTTACACAACAAATACCCAAGTTATTGCAGTCTAGATCGTCTCATCATGACTTTTGAGCATTTTTCGATTGCGCAAATTGCCGAACAGTTGAACCTCGATTTAGCAGTTCTACTGAATGAATTGGCGGAAGGAAAAATAAACGTAAAAAATTCTCACCGCACTTTACGAGAGAATTTCCCCCATAACGATGAAAAGATTTTTGCTGCCGTTACCCTCGCGCTGCAACTTCGTTTCACTTCCCACTTGCCTGTTTTTAATTTAAAAGGACATTAAGATGAAAAAAACACTTCTTTGCACTGCCATTGCCATGGCTTGTGCAGCAGCCTATGCCGAAGACGTTTTTACGCTTGGACAAATTGAGGTGATTGCCGATAAATCAACTGATTTGAGTACCGCCCGAACCAATCAAGCCGATTTACAAAAAAACAACCAAATTCGCGTTTCTGATGTGGCAAAAACCACACCGGGCGTCTTTTTAGAACGTAGCGGTGCGCGCAGTGAGCATAATTTATTAGTACGCGGTTTTGATGCACGCCGTGTGCCCATTTTTATTGACGGGATTCCGGTATATGTGCCTTATGACGGCAATATGGACATTGGTCGTTTTACTACCTTTGATTTGTCCCGTATGGATATTTCCAAAGGCGCAAGCTCCGTCTTATATGGCGCCAACACCTTAGGCGGGGCGGTAAACCTGATTACGCAAAAACCAAGCCACCCCTTTGAAGGGACTATCGGTTATGGTTTCTCACACGGTCGCAGCGGTGATACCGGTACAAACCAAACTTACTTTAACTTGGGCACAAAACAAGACTATTTCTACGCGCAATTAAGCGGCGCTTTCGTAGAAAAACAAGGATTACAGCTTTCCAAACATTACCATCAAATCAATCCGAAAGGCGATGATGGCGGTCGCGCAGAAAACTCCGTACAACGAGACAAAAAACTCAGTTTAAAAATGGCGTTTACCCCAAACACGACCGATGAATATGCCTTAGTGCTTTCCACCCAAAAAGGCAATAAACAGCAACCGTTATATTCCGGTGCAAACAAAAATTCCCAAGACCGTTATTGGCGTTGGCCGGAATGGAATAAAGACAGCATTTATTTCTTATCCCACACGCAATTTGATGCCCACAATGTGTATCTCAACACAAAAGTGTTCTACGACACATTTAAAAATAAACTTTCTAGTTTTGACGATGAGACATTTAGCACACAAACCTTAAAGATTCGACCTAAAAAATCCATCAAAAATGGGGACAGCTATTACAGGGATTATTCTTATGGCGTAGGTATTGAGTTAGGCGGCGATTTAACCGAAAAAGATTTGATTAAATTCTCCTCTATTGCGAAATTCGATGTGCATCGCGGACACAATGAGTATCCGAAATACAACCGTTTTGATCCGGTTGAAACAAGTAAAGACAGAACTTATAGCTTCGGATTAGAAAATACGCATACCTTCTCAGAACAAACCAAGCTGATTACTGGTGTCAGTTTTGATCACCGCGAAGCAAAACGTGCGGAAAGTTATGAAAGTGAAAATCGATGTGAAAGCTTAGGCAAAACGAATGTGCTTTGTCCGTTTAATGTTGGCAATAAAAATGCCTTCAACTACCAAATCAAATTAGTACATAGTTTCAACCAAAATGACGAATTCACCCTTGGTTTCGCGAAAAAAACGCGCTTCCCAACCATGAAAGATCGTTATTCACGTCGATTTGGCTCTACCGAACCGAATCCATACCTAGGCCCTGAAGCGGCATATCACTATGAAACCAGTTATATGCGAACTTTTGGTGATTGGTTACGATTAGACGGTGCCTTGTTCTATTCTGAAGTCAAAGATGCCATTGAACCGGTGAAACAAAACAACGGCATGGAAAAAAATGTCAACTATGGTAAAGAAGTGTTTAAAGGCGTAGAACTTGCGGCGACTATTTTCGCGACAGATAACTTAACACTCGGTGCAAATTACACCTACACTCGAGCGAAAAATAAAATGAACACAAACTACATCATTCGCAATATTCCAAAACATAAATTCTTTGCTTATGTGGATTGGAAAATCATGCCAAACCTCTCTTTCTATGTTAGCCAAGAAGCGGAACATGGTCGCTATAGCACCGATGGCATCGGCAAAAAAGCCGAATTAGTTAAACTTTCCGGCTTTGGAATCACTAGCGCAAAAGTGATCTATGATGTAACGAAACAATTCAGTATGGAGGCAGGAGTGTCTAATCTGTTTGATAAAAACTATTACTATCATGCAGGCTATCCGGAAGAGGGGCGCGTTTATTTCTCGAATTTGAAATATAGCTTCTAATGTTTTTCTGAACGATATTGAAATAACGAAGCCCTGTTTTAACAGGGCTTTTATTTAGATTGGTTAAAACGCCATGAGAAAGCAGCGCACTTTGTATTTTCTGAGCCTAAAGTGCGGTGTGTTTTTTCGGTGTTTTTCAATTCATTTATGCAAAAATTAAGGCTTCGTATATAATGAGCCGCTTTCCAGATAACTGAATAGAAACAATGAATACAGCAAGCCAAACAGAAAAGAAACAAAGTTACAATTTCAACAAATTACAAAAACGCTTACGCCGCAATGTGGGCAATGCCATTGCCGATTTCAATATGATCGAGGAAGGCGACAAAGTGATGGTATGCCTTTCCGGTGGGAAAGACAGCTATACCTTATTGGATATTTTGCTCAATCTACAACAAAATGCACCGGTCAATTTCGATATTGTCGCGGTGAATTTAGACCAAAAACAACCGGGATTTCCGGAGCATATTTTACCTGAATATTTACAATCTATTGGTGTGGATTACAAAATTGTAGAAGAAAACACGTATGGTATTGTGAAAGAGAAAATCCCGGAAGGAAAAACCACTTGTTCTCTTTGTTCCCGTTTACGTCGCGGGATTTTATACCGTACAGCGACCGAACTTGGCGCCACAAAAATCGCATTAGGGCATCATCGCGATGATATGTTGGCGACGCTGTTTCTGAATATGTTCTACGGCGGAAAATTAAAATCCATGCCGCCAAAATTGATTTCTGACGATGGCAAACAAATTGTGATTCGTCCGCTTGCCTATTGCAAAGAAAAAGACATTGAGAAATACGCCGTTGCGAAACAATTCCCAATCATTCCTTGTAACCTATGCGGTTCACAGCCGAATTTGCAACGACAAGTGGTGAAAGACATGTTGAACACTTGGGATCGCCAATATCCGGGGCGTTTGGAAACCATGTTTAGCGCCATGCAAAACATTACCCTTTCTCATTTATGTGATCCGAAACTTTTCGACTTTAAAGGCATTAAGCACGGTCAAACGCTTGAAGGCATCGAGGGCGATACTGCATTTGATGAGCAAAATATCACACCAATGCAATTTGATGATGAAGATCAGACTGATTTCAGTGAACAAGAAATGATTGCGTTTAAGGAAGTGAAGTAAAAAACATGGCTAAAAACCACCGCACTTTTAGTGCGAGGTGCGTACAAATAAAAAAGGTGCATTTATACGCACCTTTTTATTTTATCTTTTTCTTCTACATCACTTAAATACGTCTCGCCTGCCAATAGGCTTTGCGCCAATAATCGCTATTCATGGAAGAATAAACGACACCACCTTTGGTTGAGGCATGGAGAAATTTATCCTCTTTCACATAAATTCCCACATGATAGCCATTTGGTCCTAAGCCTGTTTTAAAGAAGACTAAATCCCCAGTTTGAATATCCGCTTTTTCGATATATTGTCCGTATTTAGCTTGATCTTTGGTTTGGCGTGGTAATTTTATGCCAAAGCGATCAAAAAACGTGGTTTGCACAAAACCGGAACAATCCACACCATTACGCCCAAGCCCACCAAGCACATAAGGCGTTCCCGCCCATTCATATTGTTGTTCGCTTAATAAAGCAATCGCCATAATGGGATCGTTAATTTGCCCTTTGTAATTAATGCGCGAGGATTTGTATCCGCCGGAACAGGCAGCTAACGCCAACACACAACCACAAAGCAATAAAGATTTTAAAACACGCATTGATAGAACATCTCAAACTAAAAAGCTATCAACAAGGACATTATTGATAGCTTATTTTTATACTTATTAGGCTTTCGGTTTGACTTTTTCTACCCGATTACGCAATTTTTGTCCCGGTTTAAACACCACTACGCGGCGAGCAGAAACCGGCACGCTTTCACCGGTTTTCGGATTACGCCCCGGACGAGAGGATTTATCGCGTAACTCAAAATTACCAAACCCGGATAATTTCACGTCATTCCCGGTTTCTAACGCAATTCGGATTTCCTCAAAGAAACTTTCGACTAAATCCTTGGCTTCACGTTTACTGAGATGGAATTTCTCAATAAGATTCTCGGCGAGTTCTACTTTAGTTAATGTCATAGTTTAATCTCTCAAGTAAGCATTAAAACGTTGTTTTAACTCAGATAATACCGCTGAAATTACTGCGTTAATTTCATCTTCTTCAAGGGTTTTTTCATTGTCTTGAATCACGAGGCTTATCGCTAAGCTCTTATGACCTTCTGCGACGCCACTACCTTGGTAAACGTCAAATAAATTCACTTGCGTTAATTTATCACCGCCTGCAACACGACAAGCGTCTAATACATCGTCTGCTGCAACACTATCGGCAACTACAAGGGCTAAGTCACGACGGTTCGCCGGGAAGCGGGAAATTTCTTTTGCTTTCGCAATATCACGACGAGAAATATGCGCAATGGAAATTTCACACACAAATGCCTTGCCATTGATACCGATTTTTTGTGCAATCATCGGATGAAGTTGACCGATAAAACCAATTTCTTCACCGTCTAGCATAATCGCAGCAGATTGTCCCGGATGTAACGCTGTGTATGATTTTGCTACAAATTTTGCGCGATTTCCAGCAGAACTTAATGAAAGTAAGTTTTCAATATAACCTTTTAAATCATAGAAATCGGCAGGTGCTGCTTTTTCGCTCCATTGTTCATTCGCTTTAGAACCCGTCATCACTGCCGCAAAAACTTGTTCTTGGCGTACGCCAAATTCGGCTTTTTCATCCGGCATAAAACGTAAACCAAATTCAAACAAACGCACACGATTTTGTTGACGATTTTGGTTATAACTTACCGCCCCTAGCAATCCGGTTAATAGTGAAACGCGCATCGCGGACATTTCAACAGAAATTGGGTTCGGTAGAATAAACGGTTTAATTTCCGGATGTAGCAAACTTTGAATTTTCGGATCAACAAAGCTATAAGTAATGGCTTCATAAAAATCGCAACTCACTAATGCCGCTTTGATTCGCGATAATTCAATATCCGCTTCGCTATGTTCACGCATACGCAAATGCGCTAACGGTGCATTATTTGGAATACTGTTATAGCCATAAATACGCGCCACTTCTTCAATTAAATCTTCTTCGATTTCAATATCAAAACGCCAAGATGGCGCAACGGCTGTCCAACTGTTGTTAGCGTAAGAAACCTGTAAACCAAGACGTTGTAAAATATCCGTTACCGTTTCTGTTTCAATATGATGCCCAAGTAACGCATCTAATTTGTGACGTTGTAATGTTACCTGTTGACGTTTTGGTAAATGGGCTTCATTCGTTACCTCACAAATTTCACCGGCTTCGCCACCACAGATGTCTAATAAAAGTGCGGTCGCTCTTTCCATTGCTTTGCGTGGCAACTCAAAATCCACACCACGTTCAAAGCGATGAGATGAATCTGTATGCAAACCATATTGACGCGCGCGTCCGGTAATCGCTAATGGCGCAAAAAATGCCGCTTCTAAAATCACATCTTTTGTGTTTTCTACATTCACACCACTGGCTTCACCACCAAAAATGCCGGCCATTGCCAATGCACCATTTTGGTCGGCAATCACTAAAGTGTTCGGTTGAAGTTTCGCTGTCGTGCCATCTAACAATACAAGCTCTTCATTTTCTTTCGCCATACGAACTTGTACCGGCTGCGCCACTTTTGCCATATCAAAAGCATGCATTGGTTGACCAAGTTCAAGCAAAATATAGTTCGTGACATCCACAATTGGATCGATAGAACGAATATCGCAACGACGCAATTTTTCTTGTAACCACATTGGCGATTGCGCTTTAACGTTGACATTCTTAATCACACGTAATAAATAACGCGGACAGGCTTCGGCAGCTTGAACATCAATTTGTACTTTATCGGCGATGGTCGGTTTAACCACATCAAAGTGCGGTGGATTTTCGTGAAGTTTATTCACCACAGCCAATTCACGTGCCACGCCGGCAATGCTTAAACAGTCCGCACGGTTTGGCGTTAAGCTGATTTCAATAGCAGTGTCGTCTAATGTTAAATAATCGCGTAAATTGGTACCGATAGGCGCATCTTGTGGCAATTCGATAATCCCATTGGCATCAGATTCAATACCCAATTCGCTAAATGAGCAAAGCATGCCTTCGGAAGGTTGTCCGCGTAATTTGGTTTTCTTGATTTTGAAATCACCCGGTAATTCAGCACCCTCTACGGCACAAGCGACTTTCAATCCTTGACGACAATTCGGTGCACCACACACGATGTCTAACAAACGATCGCCACCCACATTCACTTTGGTCACGCGTAATTTATCGGCATCAGGATGTTGTGCGCATTCCACAACTTCGCCTACGACAACACCCGTGAAATCACCGGCAACTTTTTCTACTCCGTCAACTTCCAAGCCTAACATGGTAATTTGTTCGCAAAGTTGTTCCGTAGAAATCGCCGGATTAACCCATTCGCGTACCCATTGTTCACTAAATTTCATACTTATCTCTCACTCAAAATTATTTAAACTGTTTCAAAAAGCGTAAATCATTCTCGAAGAATGAACGTAAATCTGTGACGTTGTAGCGTAACATGGTTAAACGCTCTACCCCCATACCCACGGCGAAACCGGAGTATTCGTTCGAGTCAATGCCGACATTGCGTAACACGTTAGGATGCACCATACCGCAGCCCAACACTTCTAACCATTTACCGTTTTTACCCATGACATCCACTTCAGCAGAAGGCTCAGTGAACGGGAAGTAAGACGGACGGAAACGCACTTGCAAGTCTTCTTCGAAGAACGCGCGTAAGAAATCGTGCAGTAAGCCTTTTAATTCAGTGAAATTGGCGTGTTTGTCCACATACAATAACTCGATTTGATGGAACATCGGTGTGTGGGTTTGGTCGTAATCGTTACGATACACACGTCCCGGCGCCATAATGCGAATTGGCGGCTGTTGTTTTTGCATGGTACGAATTTGTACCCCGGAAGTTTGCGTTCTTAACAATAATTCAGGATTAAACCAGAATGTATCGTGATCGGCACGCGCAGGATGATGTTTAGGAATATTTAAGGCATCAAAATTGTAATAATCGCTTTCGATTTCAGGGCCGGACTCCACAGAAAAACCCAGTTCAGAGAAGAATTTGGTCACGCGTTCAATCGTAATAGAAACCGGATGTAAACAGCCCATTTCCACTTTACGTCCAGGTAAACTCACATCAATACGTTCATTTTCTAATTGTGCATTTAACAGGGCTTGTTCCCATTCTGCTTTTTTCGCATTTAAGAAATCTAATGCCGCTTGTTTGGCTTCGTTAATTTTCGCGCCCATTGCCGGACGTTCTTCCGCCGCCACGTTGCGCAATTCTTGCATTAATTGGGTAAAATGACCTTTCTTACCAAAATATTCCACGCGAATTTCATCAAGCGCTGCAAGGCTTTTATCTTCAATGTTGTCTATGGCATTTCTTGCTTTATCCACAAGATCTTTAAGATGCTGCATACATATCCTCTGTGATGATTAATCTATCTAAAAAATGCTGTCAATAATAATACTAACTGCTTAGAAAATCACGCGATTTATCTATGACCGCGGAAATTATTCTGTCATAAAACGAAGATTTATCGAGAAAAATGACCGCACTTTATTCTTCCGTTTACATTTCGACTGAAACTTTTCAGCCATTTTCTTTGGATAAAAAAATAGAGACTTAAAAAAGCCTCTATTTATTAAAGATAAATTTTACTTAAGGTAACTGTTGCAACGCTTCAATACGTTTTTCCAACGGCGGGTGGCTTAAGAACAATTCTGTTAAGCCGCCACCACGTTTACCGTTAATGGCAAATGCCGCCAAGGTTGAACCCTCTAACTCTTCCGGCTCATGCAAATTTTGTAAGCGTTTTAGCGCATCAATCATTTTTTGCTTACCCACTAAATTTGCTGAACCTGCATCGGCTCTGAATTCGCGTTGACGAGAGAACCACATGGCGATCATACTTGCCAAGAAACCGAATACGACTTCCAGCACCATAGAAATCAAGAAATAGATCCCAGAATTGCTTGAGCTTTCACTGCCTTGATTACGAGAATTCGCCACCACGTTGGCAATGATGCGTGATAAGAAAATCACGAATGTATTGAGAACACCTTGTAGTAACGCCATAGTCACCATATCACCATTTTTAATGTGGCTAACCTCGTGCGCTAAGACCGCTTCTGCTTCGCCACGGGTCATTTTATTTAACAATCCAGTACTCACCGCCACTAACGAATTGTTTTTGCTTGCGCCGGTAGCAAACGCGTTCACATCAGCAGAATGATAAATCGCTACTTCCGGGTGCGGCAAACCGGCACGATCCGCTTGTGAATATACAGTATCCAATAACCAACGTTCTGTTTCATTGCGTGGTTGTTGAATCACTTCAGCACCCACAGAACGAATTGCCATGGTTTTGGACATGAATAGAGAAATAATCGAACCCGCAAAACCAAATAATGCGGCAAACAGCATTAAACCGCTCGCATCACGAGATTGAATGCCGGTTAACGATAAAATGATGTTAAAAACCAACAATACTGCCATGTTGGTCGCAAGGAAAAGTAAAATGCGCATCATAGATGAAAAACTCCTAAATAAAACAGTAATAAAAACACGCTTGGCTATAATGGCGACAAAAAAAGGAAAATCAAGTATGCCAATGAATTCAATGAGAAAAAATGTTGTTTTATTGGAAAAAGAGAAAAGTGCGGTGGATTTTGACGATGTTTTTTGAAAAGAAAAAGGGAGTTGGTCGATAAGCCGGGTTCTGTCATGGACAATCATTCATCTAGGCGCATATTTACACATGCGCTCAAGCAACCTACCCGAATCCTGAACGGGCCATTCATTGGATTCCTATTTGGTCTTGCTACGAGTGGAGTTTACCCTGCTACCAACCGTTACCGGCGGCACGGTGCGCTCTTACCGCACCCTTTCACCCTTACCTGATCCCTTGCGGGCCATCGGCGGTTTGCTCTCTGCTGCACTTGTCGTAGGCTCTCGCCTCCCGGACGTTATCCGGCACTCTGCCCTATGTAGCCCGGACTTTCCTCCCGCCTACTTGTCCCCTAGGTTACACTTGCGCGAATTTGAGGGCTTCAATAGACCGGCGATTGCCTGACCAACTCAGGTGCGAAGTATAGCGTAAATTCAAGGTGAAATATAGTGTTACGTAAAAAGTTGGGCTAGAATGAACGCCATAAAAAAACACCGCACTTTTGTGCCAATAAGGAAACTTCCATGGATTATTTACAGATCGCTCGGGAAACACTGGGCGTTGAAGAAAAAGCTCTCGGGCAACTCAGTGAAAAATTAGACAGCACCTTCACTGAGGTTGTTGATTTAATTTTAAATTGCAAAGGACGCTTAGTGATCGGCGGTATCGGCAAATCCGGTTTAGTGGGCAAAAAAATGGTCGCCACCTTTGCTTCCACCGGCACACCAAGCTTTTTCCTACACCCAACAGAAGCTTTCCACGGCGATTTAGGCATGCTGAAACCCATTGATGTGGTGATGCTCATTTCCTACAGCGGCGAAACCGACGATGTCAACAAACTCATTCCAAGCCTAAAAAACTTCGGCAATAAAATCATTGCGCTCACGTCCAATAAAAATTCTACGTTAGCACGCCATGCGGATTATGTGTTGGACATTAGCGTAGAACGGGAAGTCTGCCCGAATAACCTTGCCCCGACCACCTCCGTGGTTGTGACCATGGCATTAGGCGATGCGTTGGCAGTTTGTTTAATGTGCGCCCGCGATTTCCAACCGGAAGATTTTGCGAAATTCCATCCGGGCGGTAGCTTAGGCCGCCGTTTGTTATGCCGTGTGAAAGATCAAATGCAAACCCGTTTACCGATTGCCACCTTAACGACCTCCTTCACCGATTGCTTAACCATTATGAACGAAGGGCGTATGGGCGTGGCGTTGGTGATGGAGAAACAGCAACTACGGGGCATCATCACCGATGGCGACATTCGCCGTGCATTAACGGCCAACGGTGCCAATACGCTTAGCAAAACCGCACAGGAATTGATGACCTCTCATCCGAAAACCATTCATCAGGATACCTATTTATCTGAAGCGGAAAATTACATGAAAGCGCACAAAATTCACTCTTTGGTTGTGGTAGATGATGCGCAAAATGTGGTTGGTTTAGTGGAGTTCTCAAGCTAATGACGACAGAATTACAAGAAAAATTAAAACAGGTGAAATTCGTTATCACCGATGTGGATGGCGTATTAACAGACGGTTTACTGCACTACGATGCTAACGGCGAAGCGCTCAAAAGTTTTCATGTGCGCGATGGTTTAGGTATTCGGATGCTGATGGAAGCCGGCATTCAGGTCGCTGTGTTATCAGGGCGTGATTCGGCAATTTTGCGCAAACGCATTGCCGATTTAGGCATTAAACTCGCGTTTTTAGGTAAGTTGGAAAAAGAAAGCGCCTGTTTTGAATTATGCCGCCAAGCCGGTGTTGCACTGGAGCAAACGGCTTACATTGGCGATGACAGCGTTGATCTCCCTGCCTTTGCTGTGTGTGGACTTTCCTTTGCGGTTGCTGATGCCCCAGAATATGTCAAAAACTGTGCCGATTACACCTTAGGCTTAGGCGGTGGCAAAGGCGCCTTCCGTGAAATGTCCGATATGATTCTAAACGCCCAAGGCAAAGCGGAAATTTACAATTCAGCGCAAGGATTTTTGAAGACGGCGAAAAAAATGGCGCAGTAAAAACGCCGTGAAAAACGACCGCACTTTTTGATTCATATCGTGGGCGGATATTAAATCTGCCCTACTTTGCTATTCATCCATTCCCTCCATTCTTAAATAAAATTTTTATTTCCTCTTGACTTTAGATTTTTGTACTAGTTTAATAGTGCAACTTGATTTTATGTTTTAAGGAAATGAGAATGTCATCTGCTTTTATTCAAACATTCACACAAAACGTTGCTTATCACAGTGACCCTACCGCTATTTTCGCCACCTTATGCGAAAACAAACCGAATACGCTACTGTTAGAATCTGCCGAAATTTCCAGCAAAAACAGTCTGAAAAGTTTATTACTCGTTAACGCAGCCATGAAAATTTCTTGCTTGGGGCAAAGCGTCACTTTTCATGCGTTGACCGACAATGGTGCCGCAGTATTACCGTTAATTGCGCAAAAACTTTCAGCACAGGTAAACGTAATATCCCAAACAAGCACCGAACTGCAAGTGGAATTCAAACCTGCCGGCAATAATGCGGACGAAGACAGCAAATTATTGGCACCAGGCATTTTTGACGGGTTACGTTGTTTCACCGAACTTTATCAGGCAAGCTCATTACCGGTTTTTTTAGGCGGGTTATTCGCCTATGACTTAGTGGCAAATTTTATTCCGATGGAAAACATCATCTTGCAAGATGATGGCATTACCTGCCCGGATTATTGCTTTTATTTAGCGGAACAATTACTGGTGATCGACCATCAATTACAACAAGCGGAATTACAAACCTTTTGTTTTGCACAAAATGCGTTGGCAACACTGCAGCAGAACGCCCAAGACATTGCCCAAAAACTCTTAGAAATTCGACCGCACTTGAGCCTCAAACCGGCTTCAACCGAGGTTGCTATGAATTTAGATGACGATAAATTCAAGAAAATTATTGAACGCCTGAAGCAACATATTTATTGCGGCGACGTGTTCCAAATTGTGCCATCTCGTCGTTTTTCCCTTGAATGCCCGAATACGCTGGCGACTTATCGTCAGTTAAAACAAAACAACCCAAGCCCATACATGTTCTTTATTCAAGACGAGGATTTCACTCTGTTCGGTGCTTCACCGGAAAGTGCCTTGAAATATTCGCAAACTACCCGTCAGTTGGAGATCTACCCGATTGCCGGTTCCCGTCCGCGCGGTTTTGATGCTGACGGCAATATCGATCCGGAATTGGATTCCCGTTTAGAACTGGAATTGCGTTTGGATCATAAAGAACAAGCAGAACATTTGATGTTGGTGGATTTAGCGCGTAACGACATCGCCCGTGTGTGTGAAAGTAAAACCCGCCATGTGAAAGATTTAATGCAGGTGGATCGCTATTCGCACATTATGCATCTCGTCTCTCTCGTTGTAGGTAAACTTCGCCCTGAACTGGATGCGTTACACGCTTATCAAGCCTGCATGAACATGGGCACGCTAACCGGTGCACCGAAAATTAAAGCCATGCAGTTAATTTATCAGTTTGAACAACAAAAACGCCACAGTTACGGTGGTGCCGTAGGCTATTTACAATCTGATGGCAATTTTGACACCTGTATCGTGATTCGCTCTGCCTTCGTGCAAAACGGCATTGCCCATGTGCAAGCCGGTTGTGGCACGGTGTTGGATTCCGATCTGCAAATGGAAGCCGATGAAACCCGTCACAAAGCCCGAGCGGTCATCAACGCCATCGTACAAACCAATAAGAAAGCGAATCAATAGGAGTGACATCATGGCAACCATTTTATTTTTAGATAACTTTGATTCCTTTACTTACAATTTGGTGGATCAATTTCGCGGATTGGGACATCAGGTTCACATTTACCGCAACGATTGCGATTTAGCGATTTTAGAAAAAAACGCCTTGGCACAACCGGATACGATTCTTGCCCTCTCCCCCGGGCCGGGCACGCCGGATGAAGCGGGGAATATGATTCCGTTGATTACGCGATTAATCGGCAAAGTACCGATGTTGGGCATTTGTTTGGGGCATCAAGCATTAATCGAAGCCTTCGGTGGCAAAGTCGTTCATGCGGATGAAATTTTGCACGGCAAAGTGTCCAGAATTGAACACGACAATGAAGCCATGTTCAAAGGTTTGACCAACCCGATGCCGGTAGCGCGCTATCATTCCCTCATGGGAATTAATTTGCCCGATGAATTGATTCCGAACGCCTCTTATCATGGCATTAATATGGCAATTCGCCACCGCACTTTGCCAATTTGTAGCTTCCAGTTCCACCCCGAATCTATTTTAACGGTACAAGGGGCACAGTTATTAGCGCAATCGGTGGAATGGTTGTTGAAACGGAATTAATATGCCACTTCCCCTCTTTAGCAAAGAGGGGGATTTTAAATAGAAAAGGATAAAACATGATCACAGTATATGGCTTAAAACGTACCCTATCCCCTCGCAAATCTGCTGTAGCAGAGGTGATTTATAACTGTCTGGAGCTCGGTTTAGATGTCGCCAAAGGCAAGCACGCACTTCGTTTTATTTGTTTGGAAGACGACGATTTTTACTACCCGCATACCACAAACCGTACCGATAATTACATGGTGATTGAAATCAATTTAATGCAAGGTCGTTTAGAGCAAACCAAAAAACGTTTAATCAAAATGTTATTCAGCGAATTTGAATACAAATTAGGCATTAGCCCGTTTGACGTGGAAATCACCATTAAAGAGCAACCGGCGCATTGTTGGGGCTTCCGTGGCATGACCGGCGATGAAGCGCGCGATTTGGACTACGATATTCATAAATAAGGACAAGGATGATGGAAAACCAAGCTCTATTAGAAAAACTTTATGGCGCACAAACCTTAACCGCCGCGGAAAGCGAAGCCTTATTTAACGCCATCATGTTGGGTGAATTAAGCAACGAACAAATCGCCGCCATATTAGTGGCGCTAAAAGTGCGTGGCGAAACCATCGATGAAGTCAACGGTGCCGTATTAGCCGCCGTTAAAAATGCCAAACCGTTTCCCACACCCGATTACCCCTTTGCCGACATCGTCGGCACGGGCGGTGACGGCGCCAACACTATCAATATTTCTACGGCATCCGCTATCGTTGCCGCGGCTTGTGGTGCCAAAGTGGCTAAACATGGCAACCGTAGCGTTTCTAGTAAAACCGGTTCAAGCGATTTATTAACCGCATTGGGTGTCAATATCGCTATGTCAACAGAACAAGCCCGCAAAGCATTGGACGACATCGGCATCAGCTTCTTGTTTGCACAGCAATATCACCCGGGCTTCAAATATGTCGTACCGGTACGCCAAGCCTTAAAAACCCGTACGCTCTTTAATATTCTTGGCCCGCTTATTAACCCTGCACGTCCGAAACGTCAATTGCTCGGCGTTTATTCTCCTGAACTGATTGATATTTATGCCAAAACCGTTGCTCAATTAGGTCACGAACACACGATTATCTTGCACGGCAGCGGCTTAGATGAAGTGGCTATTCATGGCGCGACAGACGTGGCGGAAGTGCGTAACGGCGAGATTGAACGTTATATCCTAACGCCACAGGATTTTGGCTTCCAAGTCAAACCGCTGGAAAGTTTACGCGGTGGCGAACCGACAGAAAATGCGCAAATGATTACCGCACTTTTACAAGGCAAAGGCAAAGCGGAACACAACCAAGCCGTTGCCATGAACACTGCCCTCTTACTAAAACTGTTCGGACAAGAAGACATTAAACAAAATGCACAACGGGTATTGGATGTGATTGCGCAAGGCAAGCCGTTTGAAACCTTACAGAAATTGACGACCTATTAATTTAAAGCCCCGTTTTCAAAAAATAAGACATAAACATGATCATACAAGACTTTTCCAAACCACTTGAAACCGCCACGGTGTTACAAAAAATCGTGCTCGATAGGGCCGAATGGGTAAAAAACAAAGAAGCGGAATTTCCGTTAAGTGAATTTGAAAAAAACATTCAAAAATCCGACCGCGCTTTTTATGATGCGTTAGCAAAAGGCACGCACCAAAAACCGGCGTACATTTTAGAATGTAAAAAAGCCTCGCCTTCCAAGGGATTGATTCGCAGTGAATTTAAACCGACAGAAATTGCGCAGGTCTATAAATACTATGCCAATGCAATTTCTGTGCTGACAGATGAAAAATACTTCCAGGGCGATTTTGCCTATATCAAACAAGTTCGCGACGTTGTCACACAACCAGTGTTATGTAAAGACTTTATGATCAGCGAATACCAGGTTTATTTGGCGCGTTACCACCAAGCGGATGCCATTTTACTTATGCTTTCCGTGGTGAACGACGAGACTTATCGCATCTTGGCGAATTTGGCACATTCTCTCGGCATGGGCGTGTTAACCGAAACCAGCAACGAAGAAGAATTTGAACGCGCCTTGGCGTTAGGAGCAAAAATTATCGGTGTGAATAATCGTAATTTGCACGATTTAAGCGTGGATTTAAACCGCGTGGTGGCATTAACCACCCAATATGCCGACCGTATTCCTGCCGATGTGCGAATCATCAGCGAATCAGGCATTTACCATCATCAGCAAGTACGAGAATTGCAACACGTTGCCCACGGCTTCTTAATTGGCAGCAGTTTAATGGGCAACCCTGATTTGAACAACGCCGTGCGTGAAGTGATTTTCGGCGAAAACAAAGTGTGCGGTTTGACCCGTGCGCAAGACGTAAAAACCGTTTACGAAAGCGGCGCATTGTACGGCGGGCTGATTTTTGTCGAAAATTCCAAACGTTGTGTCAGTTTACGCCAAGCCCAAGAATTAGTAACATCCGCCCCACTTCGTTTTGTGGGCGTGTTTCAAAATCAAGACATTGATTTTATCGTGAAAATCGCACAGCAATTACAGCTCTATGCTGTTCAGTTGCATGGCGATGAAACAGCGGAATTTATCACCGCACTTCGTACCGAATTACCTAAAAGCATTCGCATTTGGAAAGCCATTTCCGTGGATATAACCCATCAAAGTGCGGTGGTTTTTGACGACGTTTCTGCGATTGATCGTTTTGTTTTCGATAGCAAGTCAGGTACACGACAAGGCGGTACGGGTGAGACTTTCGATTGGTCACTGATTCCTGCCCATCTGAAACATAAAATTATTCTGGCGGGAGGTATTAACCCTGAGAACGTTGAAGACGCATTGGCACAACATTGTGTCGGGATTGATTTGAATTCCGGTGTGGAACGTGCCCCCGGCGTGAAAGATGCCGAAAAAGTGCGGTCGGTTTTTGCAAAGATTTTATAGTATGACAAAACCACAAGATAATGATGGCGCACAGTGTCCAATGTGCGCCTTTTCTTTTTCAAGTCATCTTTTTCTTCAATCAAAACCTTTTCTCTCCGACTCCAAATAAAATTTAATACCTCGTTATAGTTACAATAATTTAACAAATGAGAATAACTCTCAATTATTTTGTGAAAACAAGAGGTTACATCTTATATTCAGATAAAAAATAGGGATATTCTTGATGACGATCAAATAATGTTCCACCTTATGAGCATATCATAGCGCCAATAACCATGTATAAAATGTGTGAATTGGAGTGAATATATGCAACGAAGCGATGGATTATTTTCTGCCTTAGCCGATGTTTCCCGCCGGGATTTCATGAAATTATGTACCGCACTTGCGGCAACAATGGGGCTAAGTAGTAAAGCCGGGGCGCAAATGACAGAAGCCTTGACTTCGCCTGCTCGTCCGCCGGTGTTATGGATTGGTGCACAAGAGTGTACTGGATGTACAGAATCTCTGCTACGTGCCACCCACCCAACAGTAGAAAACTTGGTATTGGAAATGATTTCCTTAGAATACCACGAAACGCTTTCTGCAGCCTTTGGGGAACAAGCTGAAGATAACAAACACAACGCCATGCATAAATATTATGGCAAATATGTTTTAGTCGTCGATGGTTCCATTCCGGTGAAAGACGGTGGTGTTTATTGTATGGTCGCCGGGAAACCGATTGTAGAACACATTCAAGAAGCGGCAAAAGGTGCTGCAGCCATTATTGCCATCGGTTCTTGTGCAGCATGGGGGGGCGTGCCTTCCAGCGGTGGTAACCCAACCGGTGCAAGCAGCTTATCCGAAGTGTTACCAAAAGGCACACCGGTGATTAATATTCCGGGCTGTCCACCAAATCCACACAACTTCCTTGCAACTGTCGCTTACATTCTGACTTATAAGAAATTGCCGGCAATGGACAAACTTAATCGTCCATTATTCGCTTACGATCGCTTAATTCACGAAAACTGCTATCGCAGACCGCACTTTGATGCAGGTCGCTTCGCCAAAGAATACGGTGATTACGGTCACCGCAACGGTTGGTGTTTATACCATCTTGGTTGTAAAGGACCGGAAACTTACGGCAACTGCTCTACTTTAGAATTCTGTGATGTTGGCGGTAATAACTGGCCGGTGGGTATTGGTCACCCTTGTTATGGTTGTAACGAAAAAGGCGTGGGCTTTACCAAAGGTATTTTCCAATTAGCCGGTGTAGAAAACCCGACACCACGCGTTGAAAAACCGGATGTCAACAACACCGAAGGTTCAGGTGCAACTATGACCGCTATTGGTTTATTAGGTGGTGCTGCTGCCATCCTTGCCGGTGTCAGTGTCGTTACCTTACGCGAATTAAGCATTCAACATAAAGCCCGTGTCGAAGCCAAAGCGGCAGAAAAAGAACAACATACAGGTAAATAACATGGATAGACGAAAATTTCTAAAAGCCGGTGTGCTTGGCGGAATTGCTTCCACCTTGCCTGTGTCGAGTGCACAGGCATCGGAAGCGGTTGAGCCTATTCCCGGTGCGCTTGGAATGCTTTACGACTCTACCCTTTGTGTAGGTTGTCAAGCATGCGTGGCTGAATGTCAAAACGTGAACCACACACCCGTGAATCCAAAAGGTGATCAAACTTGGTCAAATAACGACAAACTCACGCCATTTACTCGTAACGTAATTCAAGTATGGAGTGATGGCGACGGCACAAATAAAGACAAAACAGAAAATGGCTATGCTTATGTGAAAAAACAATGTATGCATTGCGTTGACCCTAACTGCGTTGCCGTTTGTCCTGTTCAAGCACTCACCAAAGATCCAAAAACGGGTATCGTGAAATATGATCCCGATATTTGTACTGGTTGCCGTTATTGTATGGTAGGTTGCCCATTTGATGTACCAAAATACGACTACGACAATCCGTTCGGTGAAATCAGTAAATGTGAACTCTGTAACCAAAAAGGCATTGAACGCTTAGATAAAGGTGAATTGCCTGGTTGCTGTCATGTTTGTCCGACTGGTGCCATTATTTTTGGTACGCGTGAAGAGTTATTGGCAGAAGCGAAACGCCGTTTGAGCTTGTTACGTGGTACTGAATACGATTATCCACGTCAACATGTTAACAGCACGGATAAATACCGCGCTACCGTGCCGGCATATCAATACCATATTTACGGTGAAAAAGAAGGCGGCGGAACACAAGTCCTTGCCTTAAGTGGTGTACCATTTGAAAATCTCGGCTTACCACCTCTAGATGAAGTAGCGACAGGTTCTCGTGCTGCGCATTTACAACACTTCTTGTATCGCGGCTTGGCATTGCCATTAGTGGCACTTGCCGGTCTCACCTTTATGACTTACAAAAATATGCATGGCGATAAAATTGCCGAGCGTATTGCAGCACAAAAAGAAGCCATGCGTCAGGCACGCAAGGAAATTGAAGAAGCGGAGGATGAACACCATGAGTAATCCACGTCCGGTGGGCGGTCGCCTTGTTTCTGCCGCCATTCTCTTTTTTGCACCACTTGCCGTACTTTGCGTTTTATTAATTTTAAAACGTTTGGTTTTCGGTATCGGTTCCGTGACCGCACTTAATGGCGGTTATCCTTGGGGTTTATGGATTGCCTTTG